>Ga0137398_10000131_pt1 | contig 22170 bp, 21 predicted proteins | sample czorhiz216metaG_FD_106659 | JGI IMG/M metagenome (GOLD analysis project Ga0137398, IMG submission 106659) | Vadose zone soil microbial communities from Angelo Coast Range Reserve, California, USA - czorhiz2.16 metaG | ecosystem: Environmental > Terrestrial > Soil > Vadose zone | place: USA...
AGAGCGGGTCGGCATCCGCGGGGGTGAGACCCGCTCGGATGGCGGTGATCGGCCGCCAGAATACGTAGCGGTACTTGACATCCCAGCAGGCGATAAGCACGTCGGAAAGCGTGACATTCAACAACGCAAATAAGTGCGCATTCTCAGTGAGGGTTAGCCCGCGCGCTGCGGCAATCTGCGCGGCAATGCGGTTCCAGGCAAGCGGAGTATTCAATGCCCAAAACAACGCGAATTCCGTTTGATCCGAAGTGCGCGTTAAGCTGGAGAGAATGCCCATAGACTTCACTTCGTTGAAATCTGCAGTGTACTCGGCGCTGCTGAGGGCTACGGGCGGCGGCAAGCGGAACTGCGATGGTCGCCTGAGTACCCAGGGCGTCATGGTGGCGATCTGCGGTGTTGCGCCAAAAGCGTTAGCCGGCGGGGTGGGGCGCCAAACGCCGACGGCTGGCGTTGTGAGCACACCCTGCGCGCCGATGAACGGCGGCGGCGTGGGCGCGAACCCGTCGGTCAGCCGCGAGGCCCAGATGGCATCCGCAACCGTTTGCCCCCAGGCGACACCCGCCGCAATGGATTCGGCTTTTTCTGTCGACGCGAGCGCCGCGAGCGCCGCATTCAGCCGAGTAGTGAGCATCATCCCGCTCTGCGCCGAATATAGATGCATAAGAATTGTGTAGGCCGCCTCAATGGCCGCTGCGCGCTGCGATGCGTTATGCGGCGCGTCCGGTTTTACTTGCAACGGGCGGAAGCGCGGGTCGATGCCGTTGACGGCGTCGAATACCGAGGCCGATACCAGTGCGACTACGCGGCTGGTCACATTCGGCGGGGTACCCGCCGCAAGCACCGTGGTGTTCATGACTTCGATCCACTCCAGCACCGGGTCTGGCGTCGCAGCCGACAATGGTAGGGGACTAGTAGCAAGCAGTGCCACAATCAGCATCAACGTCGCGCTGCGAATAGCTGCGCCGACACCTGGCAGGCGAAGTAGCAGAGAAATGCCTAGGTAAGACCCGGGTATATTGCAAATCATGTGTCCTCCTGGGTGGACGGAGGCAGCGTGTTACGAGCTGGCGGACAGTCGGCGATGACCTGGCAATCGCACGTCAGCAGGAAGCGCTACCGTGGGGAACCAACTCGTCGGTAGCAGAGGCGAGTTTGGCTGTCTTTGTATGCCCTTCTGCCGCGCAAGTCAAATGAATTTCTTGCTATTCCCGCGCCCCGGTGGAACCTCTGAAGCGCTGTCCGCCGACTTCTCGGATGAGGCCATAAGCTCAACCGGACGCCGCTAATCCCGCGCTATCGGCAAACCCGCTTCCAGCCAGCCTTTCCAACCGCCGTCCATCGATTCGACGTTGTTGTAGCCCATCTTCTGCAGATTCTCCGCCACCAGCGCGGAACGGAATCCGCCGCCGCAATACAGGACGAGCTTTAGATTCGCGTCGGGGACTCGTTGCTCAATGTCGCGCTCGATGATGCCTCGGCCCAGGTGCACGGCGCCGGGAAGATGTCCCTTCGCCCATTCGTTATCCTCGCGAACATCCACGAGCAGAAGCTTTTCACCGGCGTCGGTGCGGCGCTTCACGTCCGCGACATTTGTTTCTTTGATCTTTTTTTTCGCTTCATTCACCAATTTCAGAAATTGTGCCGCGTGGGCCATCCGAAAACTCCTTCCACAAAGGAACTGGAGGTGAGAATAACACAGGCAGGACGGCGCCCATTGGATTTACCTGGCGGTCGATCAGGCTGCGGGCCCGCTGCTCAAAGACGGCTCGGAGGAAACCCTGGGCTTTCTAATTCTGCGAACTTTCGCTCTTTGCCTTTTCTCCCGCGCCCTTCTTGGCAAAAGAGCGCACCAGGCTCACGAAGTTCCAGCGTACCTTTTCCGCCGTTCGCTCGCCTTCGCCTGGCATCTTGCCTTTACCGCTGCTGATAATCCAGAAGAGCTCGCCGTCGGTCATCTTCTCGAGGGAAGAAGCGTCGCGCCAGTCTCGGAGTTCGAGCTTCATGTCCGCAACCAGGTCACCCTTACCGTCGCCACCTTTGCCGTGACACATAGCGCAATTGTAGCCAAAGAGTTTGCGCGCTTCCGCCAATCCTTCAGGCGTTGGCGTGACAGGATTCTTTTTGGCGGCGTCTTCCGGCGTTATTTTGGGCTCTGTGGATCCCGGCTTCTCCTGGGTGGAATTCGGCTTGGCGTATGAAATCCCCAAGCTCGCGAGCAGAATCGCACCCAAGATAAGGAGCGTCCTACGCATAGTTTCCTCCTGACAGGATGGGCCAGCCGAGCGAGTTTAGCCTGCTATTGAGCGGATTCTACGCCTCGGGAATGCAGAAAGAAAGGATCAAAAAAATAAATGCGGGCGTTCCGCCGAGCCGCAGAGAAGGGTTATTCCAGGTCGCGCCAGTTGGGGCCGGCGCCGATTTCGACGACGATGGGCACGGCCAGTTTGTGGACGCTTTCCATTTCTTCCTTAACTAATTTTCCCAGCTTGGCGCGCTCTTTTGTCGGAACCTCAAAGAGCAGTTCGTCATGCACCTGCAGGATCATTTTAGATTCGAACTCTTCTTCCGCCAACCGCCGGTCGATACTGATCATCGCCAGCTTGATCAGATCGGCGGCCGTGCCCTGCAACGGCGAATTGAGCGCGGTGCGCTCGGCAAAATTGCGCAGCTGCATCTGCGGCGAATTGATTTCAGGTATCGGGCGGATTCTGCCGAACAAAGTCTTGGCCACGCCGGTCTTGCGCGTCTCGGCAAGAATATTGTCCAGGTACTCCTTCACGCCCCGGTACCGCGTGAAATACGCGTTGATGAATTTCGCGGCCTCTTTCTGGTCGATGCCCAATTGCTGTGCGAGCCCGAAGGGCGAAAGGCCGTAAATGATGCCGAAATTGATGGCCTTGGCGGCGCGGCGGTGCTCCGCGGTCTGCGCCAGCGGCCCCACGCCGAAGACTTCCTGCGCCGTCCGCGCGTGGATGTCCTCACCGTTGCGGAAAGCTTCGACGAGCACAGGGTCTTTCGAAAAATGCGCCATGATGCGCAGCTCAATCTGCGAGTAGTCCGCGGACAGCAGTATCTTTCCTTTTCCGGCGACGAAAGCGGCGCGTATCTCGCGCCCCAGCTCGCTGCGGATCGGAATATTCTGCAAATTGGGATCGCTCGAACTGAGCCGGCCCGTGGCCGTGCCGGTCTGTGAAAAGCTGGTGTGCAATCGCCCGGTTGCAGGATGGATCAGTTTCGGAAGCGCGTCCACATACGTCGATTTGAGCTTGGCAATTTCCCGATATTCGATAATCTTCGCAGGAAGCGGATGCTGCGCGGACAATTCTTCGAGAATGTCGGCGGCGGTAGATCTCGCTTTTGCTTTTCCGCGCCGGGCGTTGGGCTGAAGATTCAGTTTGTCAAAAAGAATTTCGGCGAGCTGCGTCGGCGAGTTGACGTTGAATTCCGATCCCGCAAGCTTCCAGATCTCCTTTTCCAGGCGGCGGATTTCCTTCTCCATGGTGTGCGACATCTTGCCGAGCTCCTTGGGATCGACGCGGATGCCAATCCGCTCGATGTCCGCAAGCACCGGCGCGAGCGGTAGGTCCATTTTTTTATAAACGTCTTCGAGTTGTTGCTCCTGGACTTGCGCGTGGAGCGCTGGCGCAAGCCGCTGCAGATAATCGGCGCGCTCGCCGGGACCGCCGCCCATCATCACGTTGAACTGCCGCATCACCACATCGGCGAAGTTGTGATTCGCGGTCGTGGGCCGCAGAAGATAGGAATAAAGCTGCGTCGCGTGGCGAATATTCGCCGCGCCGCCCGCAAGCAGTTCGAAAAGTTTTGGGTCGTGCACGATTTTTGGCTGTTTGGGATCGGCCAGCAGCGGCGCGAGGGCCTTCAACGCCTCCCCCTTTTCGTCCAGCCACGCCGAGCGTCCTTCGCCGGCCTTCGAGGAAACCTCGATCGAAGCGATGCGTGTTCCGAATCCTTCCGTTTCGCGCTCCCCCGCCTCCAGGTTCAGCCAGACCGCCAGCGGCTGTTTCGCGGGGAGTTTCGCCAGATACTCGCTGAACTCGGCGACGCTGGCGAACTGCGCGTAATCCGCCTTCACAGCCGGTTCTGCATCCGCCGGCGCCGAGGACGCCACCGCTTCCGCACCCAGTTCTCTGAGCAAGGAATTGAACCCCAGTTCGCGATAGAGCGCACCGAGGGCATGCACATCGGGCGGGCGGCGTTCCAGCGCCTGCAAGTCCAGTTGCAGAGGCACATCCGTGGCGATCGTCGCGAGCTGTTTCGACATCATCACTTGCTCGCGCTGTTGCTGGAGCGCTTCGCGATATCGCTTGTTGGAGACTTCGGCGGCATGATCCAGCGCGTTCTCCACGCTTCCGTATTTCTGGATTAGCTCGGTCGCGCCTTTTTCGCCGATGCCCTTGGCCCCGGGAATGTTGTCCACCGTGTCGCCGAGCAGCGCCATCAAATCAATCACCCTTTCTGGCGGAACACCGAGGATTTCCTTCACCTTTTCTGCGTCTACGATGATGTCCGCTTTCGCGCCGCCGGAGCCCGTACGCAGCGTTCGAACGCTCTTTCCAACCAGCTGCATCATGTCCTTGTCGTTGCTGACGATCAGCACCTCGAGCTGTTTCTTGGCGCCCTGCATGGCTAGCGCGCCGATAACATCGTCAGCCTCGTAACCTTGAAACTCCAGAACTGGCAGGTGCATTGCTTCGCAGAGCTTTCGAACGTAGGGAATCTGCACCGACAGATCATCCGGCATGGGCGGGCGTTGCGCCTTGTATTTCTCGAAAAGCTTGTCGCGAAACGTGGGCCCCTTGGTGTCGAAGACGATGCCCAGGTAGTCTGGCTGATAGTCCTTGATAATCCGCCGCAGGATGTTTGCAAAAAGAAACGGCACTTTCGTGGGAATGCCCGAAGGCGCGTTCATGCGGTTCATCGGCGCATAGAACGCGCGATAAATGTGCGCCATGGCATCGACAAGGAAGAGTTTCTTCGGAGCAAAAGGCATGCCGGCGAGTATAGCAAAGGACCAAGAAGGGACTGCAGGCGGATGACTGCTTCCGATGGCCGGTTTGCTTCATGTGATTCTTTTCGGATTTTTTTAGCAGGTGCCGCCCAAATTGATCGTTGCGTGCGGCGTGTCGGAAAGACACCATCGGCGAGAGGATTCCGCTCTTGCCTGACAACCAGACACTGATCCGCAGATAGTACTCTGAACTCTGGAATGCGCGGAGCGCCACAGCTCTCGAAGAACTCATCTCCCCCGACATCGTTTCCCGCGGTTCGATCGGCACTGTCGTGAATGGCGTCGAAGAGTTCAAACAGTACGTGAGTAAAATCCGTGCCGCTTTTCCAGATTTTCACAATCACAATCCTAGAGCTCATCGGCGAGGGCGATAAGATCGTCGCCCGCCTCACCTACACGGGCACGCATCGGGGAGAATTATTCTGTTTCTCCGGCACAGAAAGGAACACCTATCAGGGCATTGCCATCTTGCAGTTTCAAGAAGCTAAGATCGTCTCTGGTTTCGTGCTTGGCGACACAGAAAGCCTGAAGCGCCAGATTGCTCAAACATGAAAACAAAGCCGCGCGGGGGATTGGCATCCCCGCGCGGCTTTCAAGACAACTGTCAGTCTCTACGCTATTGCTTGTTGGGCTTGTTAGGTTCGGACTTCGGCTCGGATTTTGGTTCCGGCTTGCTCGCCCGAGACTGCTTGGACGCGCCCTGTTCGCCGGCCTGAGCCTGCGAAACCAGGAGCATCCGCGTGCCGCTTTCCAGGTGCACGTTCTTCCCTGCGGAAGTGATCAGCGAACCCTCTGTGGCATTCGAGCCAGCCGTGCTCAGGTTCAGACCGTTCAGGCCAAAGACGCCTTGGCTGTTTGAAGTGAGTTGGCCCGCGGTGTTCAAGCCGCCGACTGCTCCCTTCGAGGTACCGGCGATACTTCCGCCTGCGTTTGCCGCGGAGTTTACGGTTCCGCCCGCAACTCCTCCCACGTTAGCCGCCGTGTTTGTCAACGTGCCTGCGGCACCACCCGCGTCGGAAGTCACGCCGCCAAGTGCGCTGCGTCCGCCGGCCGTCCCTGATCCGGCTGCCGAAGCGCCCGTGCCACCGATGGTGTCCATGTCCGATCCAGCGGCCGACGCGCTACTCTGCGCCAAGGCAATCGCCTGGATTCCCGCGTTCAACGGAACCTCCTGGCCGTTTTTCAGGATGGCCTTGTCGAACACCATTCCCAGCGACGATTCCGATTCGCCCTTGCCGCGCGCCGAAGCCTGCGTCACGTGCCCGACAAGTTTTGAACCCTTGGGTATTACCGTTTTTCCTTCGGACTTAACCGCTTCCGTGGTGTGCGCGTTTACAGGATCACCCGGCTTGCACTTTTTCGAATCGATTGGCGAACTCAGCGCGGCGTTGAACGCCGTGCCAGTCGCCAGTGAACCGTTCGCCTGCCCGTTTTGCGCCGACGCCGAAGTTGACGCCGAGGCATTGCCTGATGTTTGCGCTTGCGTCTGGCCAGCCTGCACGGATGCTTGGCTGCTGCTCTGTGCTCCCGCCTGCGCTCCGGCTTGCGATTGAGCACTTACCGAGAAAAGGGCCCCCACCGCGATTGCCAACCCTGTGCGATTCATGATCGTAAAACCTCCTCAAGATTGCTTTTGAAATGTGTGCTGGATTTTGCCCGTATACAGACGGGTATCGTCCGAACAAGTTGCTTGTGGCAAGGCTTATGCCGTCGCGTAAAGTGATTGTTTTCTATTAGTTAACTGGCCGAGCGGGCGGCCACAGCCCGGAGAAATGACGGGTACTAGGCAGGATTTACAGGGTGGCGGCACTCCCTCTCTAGGGCCGCAGGAACCAGCCTAGACGATCCCCAGCGGCTTCGCCACTTCGGCCAAAAGGTCTGCCGCGCGCAGCAGTTGCTCCCGCTTATGGGCCGCGCTCACGATGGCGCGCAGCCGCGCTTGGCCTTCCGCCACGATCGGGTAACCGACGGCAGGCGCGAAGACGCCGGCCTCGAAGAGTTTCTTGGAGAATTCGAAGGCCTTGGCCGCCTCGCCCACGTGAATCGGAATAATCGGCGTCTCGCTGACCTTGAACTGAAAACCGCGCCTCTTCAATTCGCGCTTGAAAAACTTGGTATTGGCCCAGAGTTTCTTCACCAGCTTTTCGCCTTCCGGAGAATCGAGCAGCGCGAATGCCGCCTGGCAAGCCGCCGCCGTGGCCGGAGGGTGCGAAGTCGAAAAAAGAAAAGGCCGCGCGCGGAGATACAGAAAATCGATCAGGTCGCGCGAGCCGCAAACGTACCCGCCCATCGTGCCAATCGCTTTACTCAGCGTTCCCACCTGGAGGTGTACGCGCCCGTGGCACTGGTGATGGTCCACGGTCCCCCGACCGCCGCGTCCCAGCACACCCGAAGCGTGGGCGTCGTCCACCATCATGATGCAGTTGTATTTCTCGGCGAGTTCGCACAGTTCCGGCAGCGGCGCGATATCGCCGTCCATCGAAAAAACTCCATCCGTGATGATCAGCTTCTTCCCCGGAAAATTTGCGTTCTCTTGCAGGATGCGCTCGCAGTCCTTCACATCCTTATGCTTGAAAACTTTGATCGTTGCTTTCGAAAGCCGCGCACCATCGATGATCGACGCGTGATTCAGCTCGTCGGAAATGATCAAGTCTTCCTTGCCAAGCACCGCAGACACGGTTCCCGCGTTGGCCGTAAAACCCGATTGAAACACCACGCAGGCTTCCACGTTCTTGAAGGCCGCGATCTGCTCCTCCAGCTCCATGTGCAGTCTCATCGTGCCGGCAATCGTTCGAACCGCTCCGGCGCCCACGCCGTACCTCTTCACCGCGTCTAGCGCCGCCTTGCGCAGCGCCTTGTTGGTGGTCAGCCCCAGGTAGTTATTCGAAGCGAGGTTGATCACTTCCCTCCCGTCGAATATGCACACCGGCTTCTGCTCGCCTTCGAGCACGCGCAGCTTCGGCGCCACGCCCTTTTCGCGCATCTCCTTCAGCTGGTCGGTAACGTACTGCAAAGGGTTCTGTTTCGATGTCATGGTTGCGGTTTCGGACATAATGGCGCTCCTAGCGTGGATTCGGCTGGTGGAAGAACCATTTTGCGTCAGCTCGCGGCTGGGTGCAAACATTTTGAACACAAACCAGAAAGGTCAATTCGCTCAGCGCGGCATGCCGTTCGGATACAGCAAGATCTTTCCAGCAAGTCCGCCCTGCAGCAGGGTGAAGGCGCTTTCGAATTTGTCCAGTGATGTCCGCTCGCCGAACAGCGGCTCGAGATTCAGTCGCCCGGCCTTCAGCAGCGCCGTCATCTGCACCCATGTTTCGTACATTCGCCGCCCGTAGATGCCTTGCACCGTGGCGCCTTTGAAAATCACGTCGTTCACTAGATCCAGCGGCACATTTTCCGTTGGAATCCCCAGCAACGAAGCGCGCCCGCCGGCTCGCAGCGCCTTGAAACCCTGCTGAATCGCGGTGGGATTCCCGGACATTTCGAACAGCGCATCGACTCCCGTGCCGCTCGTTTCCGCCAGAATTTTTGCAACCGCATCTTCCGCCGCGGGATTCAGCACCACGTCCGCGCCCATTTTCTTCGCCATCGCGCGCCGCTTCTCATTTGTTTCCGTCGCAAAAACCGTCGAGCTCCCGCACGCCTTCGCCACTGCGATGGCCATCAACCCAATCGGCCCGCAGCCGGTAACCAAGACCGTCTGTCCTGCCACCGGCCCGGCCAGTACCGTGTGCACGGCATTGCCCAGCGGATCGAGAATCGCCCCGTAATGTTCGGGAATCGCCGCATCCAGCTTCCAGATATTCGATGCCGGAATCTTCACAAATTCAGCAAACGACCCGTCCTGATCGATCCCGATAATGCGCAGGTTCTGGCAAATATGCGCCTGCCCCAGCCGGCACTGACGACAATGTCCGCAATTCACGTGCATTTCCGCGCTGACAAAATCTCCCACCTTGACCGCGCGCACCTCCTCGCCCACGCGCTCGACGGTGCCGCAGAATTCATGCCCCAGCGTCACCGGCGGCTTGATGCGCCCCTGCGACCAGCGGTCCCACCCGTAAATGTGCAGGTCCGTCCCGCAGATCGAAGCCGTCTTCACGCGCACCAGCACGTCGGTCGGCCCGATCAATGGCACCGCGACGGTATCCATCTGCAAGCCGCGGGCCGCCTGCATCTTCCGCAACGCCTTCATCGTCCCCGCCATCTACCTTGTCCCTCACGCAACGCGCAAACCCCGATGCTAGCACACCACATCCCATCGGCACCTGCAGGGGCACGATCCATCGTGCCCCTCTTCGTTCCTTCGACTACTTCACCTCTTCAATGACTCCAATCTTCTCCAGCGCCCTCAAATACTCCACCACCAACTCCAACGGCACCGGCCCATACTCCGCCGAAACCGCCTCGCGTATCTCCTGCGCATTTCGCTTCCCATCCGCAAAATTCAGCACCTCGTAGGCATACTCTTCCCCACTGCCCCACAATCCCTCATAACTCAGCAAGTTCGGCGTCGCTACTCCCGCCGCCTTGGCATGCTCCGCAAAATAATCAAACCCGAACACGGCCAGCGGCCCCTTCGGCTGCGGCTTGCGGCTATACTTCGATGATCCGTCTCTGTTCGGGGAAGCGGCAGGCTTCTTGTATCCTTCGCTTACTTTCAGCGGAATCGCGCCTTCGAATGCTATCTCTGAAACGGTAGTTGAATTTGGAACGATTTTCTTGATGGAATTGGCAATCCCAATTTCGGCATCCAAATACTGCCACGTCAGATTCTGGGCCTCTCCACCTGCTACTTGCTTTGCGCGAAGCTCGGTTTCGGTTCCACGTCGGAGGCGGAATGCCTCGGAAAAGCGAAGCACTCCTTTCGCCTTACTTTCATCCATCCCCGCCAAGAAATACCCGCTCGCCGCCCCGATAAACGCCGCCCTTTTCAACTTCGTCGGATCGATATTCGCCGCCGTATCGAAATTCGTATGGATGTAGCGGTCCGGCCAGTCATTCAGATAAATCGCCGGTATCGCGAACGACGAATCCTGATACACATCGTGATCGCTCCCCATGGTGTAAGGTGAATACTCCGCTCGCAGAGGCTCTTTCCCTCCCTCGGGCGCAACAAACGGATAATCCGCCTTCCCCGTCGCCGCAAATTTGTACGACTCCTCGTTCACAAACTCCGCAAACGCCCACGCTACGTCGTGCACAAAACTCGGCAAGCTCATCGGCCCGCGTGTCACGTGGAACACCGCCTTCGTCTCCGCCCCTCCGCCCACCATGTCCATGTGCACCACCGTCTTGATGCGCTTCCTAAACTCCGGCTTCGCATTGAGAAGCGCGACCGTCCCTTCAATCTCCGGCGGCCAGATAAACCGAATCGTCCGCGCCGGCCGCGCCAGCCTCCCTTCGTTGATGAGCTTCTGTAGCGTCCGGGCCACCTCCAGAATCGTCACGCACCCGCTCGCATTGTCGTTCGCCCCTGGACGCTGATGATCCAGGTGACAAGAAAACGCAATCTCCTCCTCCTTCAATTTCGGATCCGCCCCCGGGATCGTGGTCGTGACAACCTCATAATTCCCCACATGCTGACCCGCCTTCACCACCGCATGCAGACGGATCTTTTCTCCATGCGCCAGCCGCTCCCGCATAGCTCTCGCCGTCTTTAGCGACACCATGAAGGCAAACGTCTTATTCGCCGAAAACGTCTCCAGATGTCCCCACCGAATGAGATCCTCATCCTCGCCCCACCAAGCCGTCTTCTGGTTCTGTGCATAACTCACAATTCCCACCGCCTCTAATTTTCCCACCGCCAAACCCTGAACTGCCCCAGGCTGCGCACTCACCAGCACAATCTTCCCCTTCACGTCCTTCCCCGCGTAGTCGCTCTCCTTGGTCCCCTCGCCCGCATCCACCAAATCCGCCGTCACATCGGCGCTCTCACTGTCCTCCGCCAGTACGATCGGCTGTGCTTCGTAACTCGCCATCTTCTGCGCCGGCTGCCAGTTCCCGCTCTCGTTCTTGTCCTTAGCCTCTTTAACCTCCTTTACTTCCTTTACCTCCCATAGCTCTCCTACTTCCGCATCCCACCCCGGCCGCGACCTCTGCGTACCATAAAAAATCTTTCCGTCCGCCGGAAACTGCAGAATCGCCACGTCGCTCAACCCATACGACCGCAACCGCTCCGCCACCAACTCCGCCGCCTCGTGAAATCCCCGCGACCCCCGCTGCCGGTGAAACCGCGCAATCCCCTCCAAATTCCATTTCGCCGTCTCCCCACTCAACTCATTCGCCAGCGCCGCCACGTCTTTCTCCGCCACCAGCGGCGGCTTCTGCGCCACCGCCGCGGCTGCGAGCGCCCAGGCTGCTCCAATCGAGGCCAGCCCCATCCGAACGAAGGCCCTCATCCGCCCACCTCCACAAAATCTCGCCAACAGTAGCATAGGTCGGACCTGCCCCGACTCGGTCGGGAGACTATGCGCCGCCAACCACACCTCACCCGATCCGTTTGCCCAGCCAGGCCAGGCCAATTGTCATTTACGGTAATACCGTGTCACCCCCAAAATGGGCATCGACAAACAACAGTTCCGAAGCGGCGAGAGCGGTGTAGCCCGAAATCAGCACAATCGGAACATTGGGCGCTAAAGACTTAATTTCTTTAGCCAACGGTGAGCCACTCAGGAACGGCATTCGATAATCCAGAAGAGCCAAATCAAACCGGAGCCTATCGCAGCGTTCAAGTGCCTCCTAGCGGATTACTTGCTGTGATTACTCGGAACCCGGAGGCCGTCAGCACGCTACCTAGTAGTCTTTGGGCTTTAGCGTTGTCATCGACGTAAAACACTGTTGCATCCACTTGATTCATCGCGGGCCTCAATCAGCGATCACTTCAAGACCGCAAACATTGCCTTCAGTGCCTGCGAGAAACGCGAACAGCGTTTCATGAGAGCGCAAGCAGCTACGTTTAAGACGGGTGACATTGTGAAAAACCACCGAAGCAGTTCCATGGACGCGTCACCGAAACCGACCAACCATGACCGTGACATCATCCTGTAGACGAAAGTCAGAAAAGACCTGCACCGCCTGAAGCACGGACTCGGCTAGGGATGCAGGCTTAAACGAAAACGAATTCCTGATGGTTTGGATCAGGCGACCACATCCGAAGTCATCAGCCGCCGGATTCTTGGCTTCCGTCACTCCATCGGTGAACATCACCAGCACATCGCCTGGTCTCAAGGCTACCTCATTGACGGTGCCCTCCCAATTTTCAAGCATCCCTACTACCGGCGCGGTGGATTCGAGTCTTTCAATGTCGCCATGATCCCTAAAGAGAACTGGCGGCACATGTCCACAATTCACATATCTCAAACAGCTGGAACGCTCGTTATATTCGGCGAAGAAAAGCGAGGCGAAATGGTCCGGAGGGCTCGATTCGTAGAAGAGTTCGTGGACCCTCTGGAGCATTCGAGGCAGGTTGTTGAAGGCGTCTGGCCTCTGGGCGATGATAGAAGCTCGTAAACTGGCCATCAACAAAGCCGCGGGCAAGCCTTTTCCGGAAATATCGGCTAGCACAAATGCCATTCGGCCGGCACCGATCTCCAGAAAGTCGCAGTAGTCCCCGTTGAGCGCCCGCGCGCACAACGATCGGGCTGCATATTCCAGGGTCGGAAGTGTCGGTCTAGATTTCCTCCCGAACGAGTGCTGGATTTCTTGTGCGATTGCAATTTCTGCCGCGGTAGTCAAACTCAATTGAAACCTCCCAAAGCTGCAACACGCAAATAGTCACTGATCGACTTCGGTGGCACTAAAACTGTTCAAGCTCCTCATCAAGTTGGACGGCGGCACGAATCGAAATGACGGTTAAGAACGGTGAAGATTGAACGCTGCGTCCTATGACTGCTTGCAAGCACCCCGCAGGAATCGACACCACAACTCCTGTAGCCTCGGCTTTAGGCTCTGGAAGGACGGGTAACGTGTGTGAGTGAAGGTTGCGACTTAACAAACCCTTACACGATGCCGTTTGAGAGGTCGCAGCGGCGCGGTGCACTTGGGGAACTCGGCGCATCAAACGCGGGAATAGCCTAGAGGAGGCGAACGCGATGCTCCGAGTCCTGGTCATTGATGATGATCGAGAATTGTGCCAGTTGCTAAGTGTTTGCTTGCTCCGGGAAGGGATGAACGTGCAAGTGACGCATGACGGACGGTCTGGTCTTAGTTTGGCACTTTCAGGCAAGCACGACTTGGTGATTTTGGATGTGATGCTGCCGGAACTAACGGGCCTGCAGGTGCTGAAGCAACTGCGCAGCAGCTCCTCGATCGGCGTCTTGATGCTGACCGCCCGCGGTGAGGAAGCTGATCGAATCGTAGGGTTGGAATACGGAGCCGATGATTATCTTCCCAAGCCGTTCAGCGCACGCGAACTCGTGGCCCGGATTCGAGCCCTTGCACGCCGACTGAAGCCTTGGCCCGATGGCGAAATGGGGCGAGCTCCCGAACGACTGGAAATTGACGATCTGATACTCGATGAAGGCGCGCGTACTTGCCGGCGCAACGGAGAAATCATTGATTTGACTAGCGCCGAGTTCGACCTGTTATCGGTATTCTTGCGTTGCAGCGGACGAACAGTGCACAGAAAAGAACTCTCCAAGCAGGTTCTGGACCGTGACTGGTCTCCCTTCGACCGCAGTATTGACGTTCACGTGAGCAACCTCCGGCGGAAGTTGGGCTCTCTTCCCGACGGCACGGAGCGGATTCGCGGCATTCGCAATATTGGTTACATCTACGCGCGCGCCGTCGCGACTCAGTCCATCGCGGGCTGACACTTATGCCGAAACTCTTCTGGAAAATCTTTCTTTGGTTTTGGGGCGCGATGCTCATCGTAAACTGCGCCATAATATTCTCCGTACTTTCCATCCGGTCGGTTTCTGAGCAGAACCGCGCCCAATCGATGATGTCCTTAGAAGCTCGCAAGGCCGCTGAGATTTATGAAAGCCGATCCCCAAAAGCGTTTTCTGACGACTTGCGCGATTTCGGTCAAACGCTAGACATGCATTTCAGTCTGTATCGGCCCGATGGTTCCGACGCTCTTGGAAAACCGACGGACGCGACGACCCGTTTATGGATTTCAGAGGCCGCGCAAGATGAGAAAACCCACTTCCCAAGACGCTACGGACCTCCCCTCATGCTCCAAGCAACCACAGGTCCGAGCGGAGCGAAATACATTCTGTCCGCCGAGCATGCTTCTCTACCCTTTGCGCACTTCGTACGCGGAGGAATCGGTACTCAAATCCTTCGTCTATTAGCGGTTGCACTCGCCGTGGCGCTGGTCTGCCTTGCTCTTGCCCATCACATAGCCTCACCTATTCTGCATCTGCAGAGCGTGTCGCGCCGCATTGCTGCCGGAGATCTCAGCGCCCGAGTCCGGGCCCAGCTCACGAGCGGGAGAGACGAAATTGCGGACCTCAGCAAAGACTTCAATCTAATGGCCGAGCAGATTGAAACACTCCTTCACTCCCAAAGCCAATTGTTGCAGGCTATTTCCCATGAGATGCGCTCGCCTCTGGCGCGGCTCACATTGGCGGCAGGGCTTGCTAAAGCTAATAGCACTCCTGAATCGTATAGCTTGCTCGAGCGGATCGAAACCGAAGCTGAACGCATCGAGCAGATGCTGGCGCAGCTCCTCACACTCGCTCGTCTCGAGCGTGGAGCTACTTCGTTCCCAAGAACCCCAGTCGAGCTGTCACTTCTTCTCTCGGATATCGTTTCGGACGCCAGCTTTGAGGGTTCTGCCGCGAAGCGCTCGGTGATTCTTACAAATGCGGATTCCTGCCTGGTTGACGGTTCGGACGCTCTGCTGCGAAGCGCGATTGAAAATGTCATTCGTAATGCCGTTCGGTACACGCGCGAGTCGTCAACTGTGGAGGTCAGTCTGAAGCTGCATAATACTGGAGAACAAGATTTAGCCGTGATCCACGTGACCGACGAGGGGCCAGGAGTTCCCTCCAGAGAACTCTCGCAAATCTTCAAGCCTTTTTATCGTGTGGGCTGCGCCCGAGAACGCGAGACCGGCGGCACTGGACTCGGTCTCGCCATCACCGATCGTGCTGTTCATCTGTATCACGGCAGCGTTGCAGCGCGGAATCGGACTGAGGGGGGCTTAGATGTTGAAATCCGTCTGCCGGTGTTACCCATGCTACCCCACCAACTGCCTGCAACGGACGGCGTCTTATTAACTAACGCCTTGAGACAAGGTCAGACGACGCTGACTTGAGCGTTAGTTGCCCTTGGCAAAATCTCTTGGTATCACCAGATTTCAGATGCAGAACATCACTCGCGCAGCGCCTGCACCGGATCGGTCCGCGTGGCGCGCCACGCAGGCAAGAGACACGCTGCCAATGCGGCAATCGTCATCACCAGGAAAGCCGACCCGAACGCCAGCGGATCCCGCGGGCTCACGTTATACAAAAGATTTCCAAGCAGCCGCGTCAATCCAAGCGCCACCACCGCACCCAGGGCCACGCCACCGGCCGTTAGCGCCAACCCCCGCTTCATCACCAGCCGTAACAAATTGGACGCGCCGGCGCCCAGCGCCATGCGCAGCCCCAGTTCCCGCGCGCTTTGCGATACCGCATACGACATCACGCCATACAATCCGATCGCTGCAAGTAACAGCGCCAATCCGCCTAAGACCCCAACCAAGGTTACCGCCACCTGCAGCGGCGATGTCGAGCGATCCACCTGCTCCTGCAGCGTGATCACTTCATAGAGCGCCAGGTCCGGGTCTAGCGCGTGCACCTCGCGCCCCAGCACTGTCGCCATCGTCTCCGGGCTCAACGGGGTTCGGATATGCAGGTCCCCACCGCGTGAGAAATTCTGCCGTCGGGACACGTAGAAAAAAGGCATGGGCGCCTCCCGCAGGCTCTGGTACTTGGAATCTTTGGCCACGCCGACCACCTGCATCCATCGGCCTTTGACCTGCAAGCGCTCGCCAATCGGATTCCTGTCGCGCCAATAGCGCGCCGCCATCGTTTCATTCACAACGGCGACCAGAGCGGCCTTCTCATCGTCGGCGCGCGTGAATTCGCGCCCGGACACCAAAGGGATGCCCATCGTCCGGAAATAGTCCGGCCCCACTTCGTTGTACTGCGCGGTGGGCTGCTCCTCAGGCGTGGGTTGATACCCGTCTACGGCAATCGGCGTCGAGGAAAAGCTCCCGTAGCTCAGCGGCGTCATTCGCGCGAACGCTGCCGACTCCACGCCCGGCAACGCCTTCACGCGATCCAGCAGTTCGTCCTGGAAATTCTGGGCTCGCTGCACATGGTAGCCCGCCGACACCAAATCGACGGCTGTGACCATCACCCCGCGTGTCGAGAAACCCGGGCTGGTATTTCGAATTCTCTGCAAGCTCTGCAGCAGCAGCCCGGCTCCGACCAGCAATAGGAAACTCAGCGACACTTGGACCACCACCAGCCCGGAGCGCACCCACGCTTTTCCAGCGCCCCCCACAACTCCCGCAGAATCGGATTTCAGCGCCCCGGCAAGATCGATCTTCCCGGTCTGCATTGCGGGCACCAGCCCGAGCAGCAGCGTCGCGATCACAGAAACTCCGGCGCTCAGCGCCAGCACGCGCCAATCGATCTCTCCCGGCAGATGCATGGCCACGCCTCCCCTGGCAGGGAACAGCAGCACCAGCGCGTGACGGCACCAATGCGCCACCAGCAGTCCAGCGCCCGCGCCAATCGCCGACAGGATCACTCCTTCCGTGAAAAGTTGCTTCAACAACCGGCCGCGACCCCCCCCAATCGCCAGCCGCACCGTCATCTCATGCCGCCGCGCAAACGACCGGACCAGCAGAAGATTGCCGACGTTTGCGCAAGCAATAAGCAGCACAAAAACCACCACCGCGATCATGATTTCCAGCGTGGGCAGCAGCGTGCCCGCATTGTTGAACGGCGTTTGCCACAAAGGCCACAGCTGCATGCCGCGCCCGCGGTTTGTCTCTGGATATTCAGCTTCCAATCTCTTCGCCGCCGCCGAGATCTCCGCCTGCGCCTGCGCTTCTGTCGCGCCGGGCTTCAGCCGCACGTAGGCTTCAATCCACCGCGCGCCACGGTTCTCCAATTTGTACCCGCCCGCTTCAAAGATTTCCTCCATCGACGCCGGCACCCAGAACTGCATTGCCCAGCCCACGAACGTCCCGTAAAATCCCTCTGGCTCAACCCCCACGATGGTGTGGATCACGCCGTTGAGCCGCTCGGTCTTCCCGACGATCTGCGGATCTCCCCTGTATTTTCCCTTCCATAGCTGGTAGCTGATTACTGCCACCGGATGCGCGTTCCGTCCCACGTCTTCGCCCGGCTCGAATCCCCGCCCGAGAATAGGATGCACCCCGATCGCATCAAAATAATTTGCGGATACGATGCTCCCGGTCATGCGCTCGGCCCGGTCACCGACGCTGAGCGTAGTCCCCATGATTTTGTTCACGATAAAGGAGTCAACCAGCGTGCTACCCCTCTCTAAATCGAGGAGATCCGGCCAGGAAATACCCGTAGGGCCGGACTCCCCGCGCGCCGTTCCCGTCAAGGCCAGCAGTTGCTCCTGGTGGGATACCAGCGGGTACGGGCGAAACAAGATTCCCTCGACCCAGCTGTAGACCGCAGCATTCGCGCCGATGCCTAGAGTCAGGCAAAGGATCACCAGGAGTGAAAATCCCGGACTGCGCCGAAGCATTCGAAGCCCGAAGCGCAGGTCTTGCAGCGTCGTCTCGATCATGGGCAGTCCCCTCTGGTCGCGGTAATTTTCTTTGGTTTGCTCGACCCCGCCGAAGCTTCTCAGCGCCTCGCGGCGCGCGTCCTCGGCGCTCATCCCTTTGCGCAGGTTCAATTCAATCGCCATCTCCAGGTGCGAGCGCAGTTCCTCGTCCAGGTCGTCCTCCAGACGGCGCCGCCGGAAGAGCGCCGCCATCCGTTGCAGGAGCGTGCGGAAAAATTCGCGCATAAGCTAACTCGCCCTCAACACACGGTTAATCATTGCGGACATCCGCCCCCAGCTTTCCGCTTCCTCTTCGAGCTGCTTCCGTCCAGCCCGCGTCAACGAGTAATACTTGGCCCTGCGGTTATTCTCCGAAACGCCCCACTTGGACGCGATCCACCCGTGCTGCTCCAGCCGCAGCAACGCCGGATAAAGCGTCCCCTGGTTCAATTGCAGCAGGTCTAGGGAGACTTGCTGGATGCGCATGGCCATCCCGAAGCCGTGCATCGGCCCCATGGAATCCAGCGTCTTCAGCACCAGCAAATCCAGCGTTCCCTGCAAGACTTCGGATTGGGAATTTGGCATACGCTCCTTTAGACGGCCAACAGGAGAAAACGCGAGCCTATCACATTCCTTTTGACCGTCAACAGGAGTTTTAGGGGAGTTTCAGGGAGTCCGCCCGGATTGCTCACAAGAAGTGGCGGGTTTTGACTTTTTCTTCTTCTACTTTCCCGCTCTGCACGGAAATGCACTTGCCAGCGCAATGGAGGCTATGTAACGCGTCGGCCGGTGCGCTTTCCCCGGATTGTCAGCGAGGTATTTCTTGATGACGCGAACGGTTTGGATAGTGGTCACTCCCTGCGGCATACAGGCCATCCTGTCCCTTTTCGGGACACTGAGCAGCTCTTCATGCACCAGGAAGCCATCGGCGAAGCCTTCCACCCAGCCGAGACACGTAGCATCACGCCCGATGCGGGCAGCGTCTCTGTTCCCTTCACTGTCTATGCTGGAACAAACTTCTAAGAAGTCGCGACCAGATCTGCTGATATCCGGCTGCTCCGGTGTGCTCTTTGGGGAAGTGCTGACAGGCAAGCAAACAAGGAAGATACCAAGCAGTTCGGGAACAAGAAATAGGCGCATGGCAACCTCCAATCCGTCGCGCGATTCTACGTCTCATTCACACCATTCGCTCTAGCGCATCGAGCCAGCACCGCCGACTTCCTAACTAACCGGCTGAGGTGGAGCGGCAAAACCCCCCACGCCAAAACCGCGTCTGGGGCACCCACAAACGGGTCCCCAACTCCCTTGCTTCCCTGCCTGTCTCCAGTACAATCGCTGCACTTCCATGCGGGTGAGAAATGAGTTTCAACCAGCGTCTTCATGAGGTACGAACCGGCTTCGAGCGTCCCTTCTGGGTCGCCAACATTACGGAACTCTTTGAACGTCTTTCCTATTATGCCGCTTTCGCCTCGCTCGCTCGCTATCTTCATGAGACGCTGGCGTTTCCTACGGAGCGTGCTGCGGATCTCGCCGGCCTCTTCGGCGGCCTGGTCTGGTTTCTCGCGATCTTCGGCGGGGCCGTCGCCGATCGCCTGGGTTTTCGTCGTGCCCTTTCCCTCGCTTATCTCGTTCTGGCAGGATCTTATTTCCTCCTCGGCTCTCTCGGTGCCCCGTGGCTCGCCCCGGCCCGCAATGCAATTCCTCTGGTCGTGCTTGTTACTGTGGTCTTGATGCTTCCCGCAGTCGGCATCGCCCTCGTCAAACCCTGCGTCGTCGGTACCACCGCTCGCGCCTCCAAGGAGAATGTTCGCTCCATCGGTTACTCCATCTACTACACGCTTGTGAACATCGGTGGTGCGCTCGGGCCCTTCGTCGCTTCCTGGGTCCACAAAAATCTCAGCGTTGAAAACGTATTCCGTGTTTCCGCCGCCAGCGTTTTCCTCATGTTTTTTGCCGTGCTCTTCTTCTTCAAGGAGCCAACCCGGTCCAACGAAAAACAGACCGCGCATCTTGGCGAGACTCTCCGCAATTTCGGAAGAGTCGTCGCCAACCCCAGATTCATGCTTTTTCTTCTGATTTTTTCGGGATTTTGGATTGTTTACTGGCAGGAATTCATCACTCTTCCCATCTACGTTCACGATTACATCGACCCCGCGGCGGACACCGAAAAAATGCTGGTCACCGGCCCTCTCGTTGTGATCGCCCTCACCGTCGCAGTCAGCGTCCTAACGCAGAAAATCGCTGCATTCCGCGCCGTCATCCTGGGCACGTTCATCGCTATGATCGCTTTTGCCATTCTTGCCATCCATCCCACTGTTTTCGCTGCCTACGCCACTCTGGTCGTCGTGGCCCTTGGCGAACTGACCCAGCAACCGCGGTACTACGACTACATTTCGCGCCTGGCCCCTGCCGGGCAGCAGGGCACCTACATGGGGTTCGCTTTCTTGCCGCTCGGCATCGGCGCTTTTCTCGCCGGGCGCATCGGCGGCAAGCTGCTCCACCACTTCGGCGAAGTGCAGCACCAACCGCAGCGCTTCTGGTGGGCGCTCACCGCCATCGGCCTCGCCACCACTCTCCTGTTGTGGATTTACGATCGCGTCGTCAAACCATCCGCGCAGGGGTCGTCCCCATAAATTTGCACGGTGCTGTCAATTTTGGAGAACTTTGTCTGGCTTTGACGTTTCAACTTGCAACTTTGCACCGCCGACGGTGAACTTCGCACCAGACACGCATCACCAGTCGCTTCTTCCATTCACCCTACTGTCTCGGAGAATCATGACATCTACAAGGGAGGTTTTTTTCTGAACTGAAAACTGATCATTGAGAACTGAGTACCTATAAGTACCTATTTCAATTCACTATGCGGCGGAGCGAATCAAGAGCCTGGCGCGCCAGCGAATAGCGCGGCTCGATCTCCAGAGCTTCCTGGAAACAGCGCGTGGCGTGGCTGTACATCTCTTTTCCCAGATACGCGCGGCCCAGGTTGTAATGCGGAAAGTGGCGCGGCTCGTAGCGGAGCGCTTCCGTGGCGCGCTCGAGCCATGGAATGGCTTCATCGAAGCGGCCCAACTCGATCAGATATGCGCCGATATCGTTATAGGGATTGCCGAATTCCGGGTCGAGCTCAATGGCGCGCTTGCATTCCGCAATCGCTTCTTCCACGCGCCCCTGAAAATGATAGGTCCAGCCCAAAAAGGTATGGGCCTCGGCCGTGGGATGCAGCTCCAGGGACGATTGATAAAGCTCCACGGCGCGGTCGTAGTCGCCTTCCATCTGCGCCTGATAAGCGTCTTGGAGGACTTCCCACGCCCGCGTAAGGGTCTCCATGCTCATGGACACATAGTTAGCACACGGTTTTGCGAGGGTCAAAAGTACGAAGGTCCCGGCGTGCAGGAGCGCCACCTGTACCTTGTGACGGGTATGGAGTGGAAATTAGGACCGCAAATGGAGAGAATAGTTGGGTTCCGGCTTGGCTTCATCAATGAGCGATAACGACCAATTAGACGAGGGGGCATCGTGAAGCGGGATTATCTGGTTCTTGGGATGGCAACACTGGCTGTCGCCGGAGCACTCCTGGCGCAGGAGCAGCCAAGAAAAGCGGCGCTGAAAAACGCGGCGAGTCACGATGCCGCTGGCTCCGCGGCGCGGGGCAAGGAAGTGTTCGATAAGAAATGTGCGATCTGCCATTTCGCGGACAGCGACGCGAAGAAGATCGGACCGGGACTCAAGGGAATTTCCAAGCGCAAGACTTTCACCGTGAACGGCAACAAAGTCACTACGGAATCCCTGACAACGTGGATCGAGAACGGCGACACCCTGATGCCCCCCATGAAGGAGGCGCTCGAGCCCGCCCAAATCAAAGACGTCGTCGCCTACGTTAAAACACTCTGACCTTTATTTCGCAGGCTCTTCGGCCGGGCGTTTTTAGTCCTCAGTTTTCCGTATTGGCTTTCGGTTCCTAGCTGTTAGTTTCTGAGAACATTTCTTGGGGTCGAGTTTTCGGTAAGCCGATTCTTAGTTGGCAATCTTGTTTTTGTTTTACGGACCACCGATCGCTGAAAACGGAACACTGGAAAGAGAAAAGCCCCCGAAAGCCTGATCGCTCAAGCTGGCGGGGGCCTAAACTCGAACGAAACCGCGACTACTTCAGGACGGCGTCTTTAAACGCCTTCGACGGACGCAGGCGAACAACGGTCTTCGCCTTGATCTTGATCGCCTCGCCGGTCTGTGGGTTGCGGCCCATGCGCGCCTTGCGGTGCGCCTTCACAACCCGGCCGATCCCCGGTATCACGAATTTGCCCGCTGCGCCCTTGGCTTCCTTCACGGCGAGCTTGAACAGCTCTTCAAAGAAGAGAGCGGCGGTTTTCTTCGCTGTGCCGACTTTCTCGGCGATG
>Ga0137398_10000132_pt1 | contig 22104 bp, 20 predicted proteins | sample czorhiz216metaG_FD_106659 | JGI IMG/M metagenome (GOLD analysis project Ga0137398, IMG submission 106659) | Vadose zone soil microbial communities from Angelo Coast Range Reserve, California, USA - czorhiz2.16 metaG | ecosystem: Environmental > Terrestrial > Soil > Vadose zone | place: USA...
CCAGGTGCTGACCGACGTCTACCACAAGGACCTGCGCCGCGCGCGGTCGGCGACACACAACATGATCCCGGCGAGCTCCGGCGCCGCGGCGGCGATCGGTTTGGTATTGCCGCACCTCAACGGTAAGCTCGACGGGTTCGCGTTCCGCGTGCCGATTATCAATGTGTCGATCGTGGACCTGACCTTCGTGGCGAAGAGGCCGACGACGGTGGAGGAAGTCAACGACGCCGCAAGGCAGGCATCGCAAACGGATCTGAAGGGTATTCTCGAGTACAACACCGAGCTGCTCGTGTCCTCCGATTTCAACCACAGCACCGCAAGCAGCGTGTTCGACGCCACCCTTACCCGGGTATCGAGCGGCACGCTGGTGAAAGTATCATCCTGGTACGACAACGAATGGGGCTTCAGCAATCGTATGCTGGATGCGACGGTCGCGTTGATGAACGCGAAGTAGTCGATGCGCGTGCTGAGGATGTCGGAGGTGGACCTGCGCGGCAAGCGCGTGCTGGTCCGCGTCGACTTCAACGTTCCCATGCAGAACGGCAAGATCACCGACGACACGCGCATCCGCGCGGCGGTCCCGGGGATCCGCGAGGCGCTCGCGCAACGCGCGCGCTTGATGCTCGTGTCACACCTCGGTCGGCCGACCGAGGGCGAGTTCAGCGAGAAGGAGTCCCTCGCCCCGATCGCAAGACACTTGTCCGGATTGCTCGGCGAGGACGTGCCCCTCAGGCGTGACTGGCTGGAAGGGGTTTCAGTCGAACCCGGCAGGGCGGTGATGTTGGAGAACTGCCGGTTCAACAAGGGTGAGAAAAAGGACGACGATGCGCTGGCGAGACGGATGGCGGCGTTGTGCGACCTATACGTCAACGACGCCTTCGGCACCGCGCACCGCGCCGAAGCGAGCACTCACGGCGTCGCGAAGTATGCGGCAGTCGCCTGCGCCGGGCCTCTGATGGCGGCGGAGATCGAGGCGCTGTCCAAGGCGCTTGAGCGGCCCGCACGTCCGTTGGTGGCGATCGTCGCCGGGGCGAAGGTCTCAACCAAGCTTGCGGTCCTGGGCGCCCTCGCAGAAAAGGTCGACCGACTGATCCCGGGTGGAGGTATTGCCAATACCTTCATGCTCGCGGCCGGCATGAAAGTAGGCAAGTCTCTGGCCGAGTCCGAGCTCGTCGGCGAGGCGAAGAAAATCGCAGCGAGCCTGCGCGACCGAGGCAGCGAGGTACCGTTGCCCGTGGACGTCGTCTGCGCGAAAGAAGTCTCGGTAACGGCCAAGGCAGTGATCAAGCCTGCGGGCGAGATTGGCGACGACGACATGATTCTCGATATCGGCCCGCGTACCGCTGCGGCGTTCGCAAAACGGCTCTCCGAGGCTGGCACAATCGTCTGGAACGGTCCGCTCGGCGTGTACGAATTCGACCAATTCGGACAGGGAACGAAGGCGATCGCCGAAGCAATCGCCGGATCGGGTGCTTATTCGCTCGCCGGCGGTGGCGAGACGCTCGCCGCGATCGCGAAATACGGAGTCGCGACAGGGATTTCCTACATCTCGACCGGCGGCGGAGCTTTCCTGGAGTTCCTCGAAGGCAAGAAACTGCCCGCGATCGAAGTACTGGAGCAGCGCGGCCGGCCCTAGGACTTGGCCCCGCGTGCGTCGATCCCGGCGGCGCGCGCAAGCTCGCGATGGACGCGGCCCACACGCTCGACCTCGCCTTTGGCGGTGAAGCGCTCGTAGAAGCCCTCCGACTTGAACGCCTTCACCAGATCGCGCCAGGGGGCGAGGCGCTCTTCCCAGCGCTTGACTCGGCCTTCCGCGGGCCCGCCGTCTTCTCGAGCGAGGTCGGCGCACACCCGCAGCATGGCCTTTAGAGTCACCGGCTTGGTGACCATGTAGTTGCCGTCGCCCCAGGCCTCGCCCCAGACGCGCTCGGCCGCCTTGAAAAAGTCGCGCACCATGCCATAGTAGTTCGGCACCTGGGTACGGCTGCCTCCGGCTAGCTGGATCTTGCGCCAGTCGCGGTTGACCCAGCGGTGCAGCTCGTTGAACAGTTCCGCCTGCAGGATCCACTTATCCTGTGCGCTGCGCCCGCCGAGGCGGTTGATGCGGTAGCGCAATGGGCTGTCCCCCTCGCTGTAGAGGCTGCCGACCAGGCGTGAGGCGAATTTGCGATGGGGCTCTGCCCACGACACCCGCTCGTACAAGTCGATCAGGTGGCTCTTGTTGATGCGTGTTGGTGTGGAATTGATGATTACGAACATTTCGGTGGCGAAGTCCTCGCTCCTTCCGTCGAAAATCACGCACGGTACATTGATGGTTTTCGCGTCGTCCGGGCGCTCCTCCAAATAGAAGCGGAGTGCCGCAAGCCGGTGTTGGCCGTCGATGATGAGGAACTTGGACTGAGGCTCTGCCAGCTGCCCGACCCCGTCGGTGCCCCCCGCTTGGAAGCGCAGTTTTTCCGGGGTAAACAACAGCACCGTTCCCGGGATAGGCGGCTGGGTGATCGCCGTCTCATAGAAGTTCTTGAGCTGGCGCACCTTGGCCCGGGAAAGGGTTCTCTGGAAGGCGCGATCATTGCGCTCGATCTTGGCGATGAACTGGGCGATCTCGTCTTCTTGAGAGATGCGCGCCGGGGCGATCTCCTCACCTTCGCCGTAAAAACGGCTGATGAAGCGGACCTTGGCGAGCAGCTCGGGAGCGCGGACGCTGCCGAAGTAGAAGATGCCATCCTTCTGGCGAATCTGCGTGGCAAACACGGGGTCCTCCCTCGTAAGTATGGCTCAGCCGCTGGCGCAGACAGGAAATATAGCCGAAACCGGGCGCCCACTGCGAAAAAAACGGGTTCAGCGACCTGGTCCTGCGCTAGGTCGGGCCGGGGCCGCTCCTTGCGGTCTCCCTGCGTCGAGTGGCCGATGGACGCTCCAGCGAGCGGGGCCCAAAGCGGGCCGTAGCCCGTGAAGTTCCGTGCGCAACGCCTTCCCGGAAGGAAAGTAGCCTCATAAGCATCTGGTAAAGTAGAACGGTTTACCCGGAGCGTCAATTGGGCAGAAGCACCAAAATCGTCGCCACTCTCGGTCCCGCTTCCAGCGATCCGCAAACGCTCGAGCGCATGTTTCTCGCTGGAGTGGACGTGGTGCGTATGAATTTCTCGCACGGGACGGCCGAGGATCACGAGCGCCGCGCCGAGTTGGTGCGCGAGGCTTGCCGCAAGACCGGACGCACGGTCGGCATCATGGGCGACCTGCAGGGTCCCAAGATCCGGATCGGCAAGTTCAGGGACGGCAAGGTCGTTCTGAATCCGGGCGATGCCTTCGTGCTCGACGCCGACTGTGAGCTCGGGGTGGACGGCCGCGTCGGCCTGGACTACAAGGAGCTGCCACGCGACGTACGCCCGGGCGACGTGCTGCTTCTTGACGACGGCAAGATCGTGTTCGAGGTGGAAAAGGTCGTGGGCAACGAAGTGCACTGCCGCGTCCGTCACGGGGGAGTGCTTTCCAACAACAAGGGCATCAATCGCCTCGGGGGCGGCCTCACCGCCCCCGCGCTTCCGCCGAAGGACATGGAAGACATTCGAACAGCGGCGAAAATCAAGGTGGATTACCTCGCCGTTTCTTTCCCCAAGTCCAGCGCTGATATGGTCATGGCAAGGCAGCTATTGCGCGCCGCGGGCGGCGAGGCGTTCCTCATAGCCAAGATCGAGCGAGCGGAAGCCGTTGAGCCGAAAGCGCTCATCGACATCATGTCGGCCTGCGAGGGCATCATGGTGGCGCGCGGGGATCTGGCGGTCGAGGTCGGGGATGCCTCGGTCCCGGCGCTGCAAAAACGAATGATCCGGCTTGCGCGCGAGCACAACAAGCTCACCATAACCGCCACGCAGATGATGGAATCGATGATTTCGAGCCCGGTACCCACCCGCGCCGAGGTGTCGGACGTCGCCAATGCCGTCCTCGATGGGACCGATGCGGTGATGTTGTCCGCGGAAACCGCAAGCGGCCAGTACCCGGTCGAGACCATCGCCTCGATGAGCCGCATCTGCGCAGTTGCGGAGGACTCGGCCGAGGTGACCCTCGACCGCGACTTTCTCGACCGCGTCTTTACGCGAGTGGATCAGTCGATCGCCATGGCCGCGCTATTCACCGCCTATCACCTCAAAGTGAAAGCGATCGCCGCGCTCACCGAATCGGGGTCGACTGCGTTGTGGATGTCGCGCATCAACTGCGGCGTTCCGATCTACGCGCTCACCTCGCAGACCGTGACGCGCTACCGTTGCGCGTTGTTCCGCGACACCTATCCCCTGATGGTGAAGTACGTCGGCAACGACCGCGAGGAGCTGCTGGAGGAGGCCGAAAACGTCTTGGTGAAGAGCGGCGTGGTGCAGAAGGGAGACCTCATCGTGCTCACCATAGGCGAGCCGATCGGCAAGGCCGGGGGGACCAACACGATGAAGATCGTCCGCGTCGGGGAGCACCGGAAGGGATAGTCTCGAAGGGAAGCCATGTCTGAGCAAAGACTCGGCGTCATCATGAATGGAGTGACGGGCCGCATGGGCACGAACCAGCACCTGGCGCGCTCCGTCATGGCTATCCGCAGGGAGGGTGGGGTGCGGCTAGCCGACGGCACGCGGGTGATCCCCGACCCGATCCTGGTTGGACGCAACCCAGAGAAGCTGAAGAAGCTCGCCGCCGAGCACGGTGTCGGTCGCTGGACGACCGACCTGGACGAGGCGCTCGCAAATCCCGACGACGCGGTTTTTTTTGACGCCGCTTCGACAAAGCTCCGGCCCGCCGTGCTCAGGAAAGCCCTCGCCGCGAGGAAACACATCTACTGCGAGAAACCCGTCGCGACCTCGCTCACGCTAGCACTGGACCTGTATCGGGCAGCCAAGAAAGCGGGAGTTCGGCACGGTGTCGTCCAGGACAAGCTCTGGCTGCCGGGGCTGCTGAAGATCAAGGCACTGCGTGATGCCGGTTTCTTCGGGAAAATCCTCTCGGTCCGGGGCGAATTCGGCTATTGGGTATTCGAGGGCGATGAGCAGCCCGCGCAGCGGCCCTCCTGGAATTACCGCAAGAAGGACGGCGGCGGAATCATCCTCGACATGCTGTGCCACTGGCGTTACGTGCTCGACAACCTTTTCGGAGAAGTAAAGAGCGTTTCCTGTCTAGGGGCGCGGCACATCGCGACCCGCTGGGACGAGAATGGCCGCAAATACGGGGCGACCGCGGACGACGCCGCGTACGCAACCTTCCGGCTCGCGGGCGGGGTCATCGCCCAGTTCAATAGCTCGTGGTGCGTGCGAGTGCGCCGCGATGACTTGGCAATTTTTCAGGTGGACGGAACGAAGGGCTCTGCCGTGGCCGGGCTCACACGCTGTTTTGCCCAGTCCCTTGCCGAAACGCCTAGGCCGGTATGGAACCCGGACGTGCGTCAGACGCATGATTTTGGTACGGACTGGAAAGAGGTTCCGGACGACAAGCCTTACGATAACGCGTTCAAGGCCGAATGGGAGCTTTTCATCCGCCACGTATGCGAAGGCGAGCCCTTCAGGTGGAACCTGCTGGAAGGTGCGAAGGGGCTGCAACTAGTCGATTGCGCCGTTAAGTCGTGGCGATCGCGACGCTGGGTCGACATTCCCAGGCTGAAAGCGTAGATCGGGCATGAATGCCCCTGAAAAGCTGACGGTGCAGATCAAGCTGCCTTCCGCAGGCGGGAATCTCGAAGAGTTCCGGCTGAGCGCGCCCCGCGATTTCGGCACGGCCGGAAGGAAGGCGTTCAATCGCATCGCGCTCGCCGCGGCGCACGTGGTCGCCGATCCTCTCGCCCGAGGGAATCCGTGGCTCGATGCCGCAGTCGACTGGGAAGCGACTATTGCCTACCGGCGCTACCTGTGGTCGCTCGGCTTGGGCGTGGCCGAAGGGATGGACACGGCGCAGCGCGGCATGGGTCTTGACTGGAAGAGTTCGCTTGAGCTCATCCATCGCTCGATCGATGCGTCAGGAGACATCGAAGGCGCGGTGCTCTTCAGCGGCGCGGGCACCGATCAACTCGTGCCCTCCGGCGGCGTCACACTCGATGAGGTCGTCGCAGCGTACGAAGAACAATGCGAAGCGATCGAAAGTCTCGGCGGGCGGATCATCCTCATGGCGAGCCGCGCGCTTGCCGCGTGTGCACGCTCGTCGGACGATTATCAACGAGTCTATGGGCGCGTCCTCTCGCAGGCAAGGCGGCCCGTTATCATCCATTGGCTCGGCGAGATGTTCGATCCGCAACTCACCGGCTACTGGGGCGAGGAAAGTCACGGCAGGGCGATGAACGTTGCACTCGCCGTGATCGAGGCAAACCGCGCCAAAGTAGAGGGCATCAAGATCTCGCTGCTCGATCGGCAAAAGGAAATCGACATGCGCAGGCGCCTTCCGCGGGGAGTGCGCATGTACACCGGGGACGACTACAACTACCCCGACCTGATCGAAGGCGACCGGACAGGCCACTCCGACGCGCTGCTCGGCATTTTCGACGCAATTGCCCCGGCCGCCTCCGCCGCCTTGGGTCGCTTGGCGTCGGGCGACGCGCCCGGCTTTCACGATATCCTCGCGCCGACGGTACCGCTCGCGCGCCACATCTTTGCCGCGCCGACTCGCTTCTACAAGACCGGTCTCGTGTTCCTCGCCTGGCTGAACGGCCACCAGGAGCACTTCGTCATGGTCGGCGGGCAGCAATCGGCCCGGTCGGTGCTGGATCTCACTCAGACCTTCCGGCTGGCGGACGCTGCCGGATTGCTGCGCGATCCCGAGCTCGCCGTGTCCAGGATGGGGCGTTTTCTCGCCGTGAACGGCGTCGGTGGATGAGCAATCCGCCCGATCCCGAGCTGCTTTCACTCAATACCGCCACGGTGCGGGAAAGGTGGAACCTGCGCCAGATGATCGAGGGTTGCGGGCGCCATCGCATCCGGGGAATCTCGCCTTGGCGCGACAAACTCGCGGAGATGGGGGCGAAGGAAGCGGCCAAGGCGATCCGCGGCAGCGGCCTCGTGGTCACGGGGCTTTGCCGTGGAGGGATGTTTCCCGGGGCGGACCGCAGGGCGCGTCAGGCCGCGATCGACGACAATCTGCGCGCGATCGACGATGCAGCGACGCTCGAAGCAAGGTGCCTGGTGCTCGTCGTCGGCGGGCTGCCGCTGGGCTCGAAAGACCTGGCCGGCGCGCGAGCGATGGTGAGGGACGGTATCGGCGGAGTGCTCGATCACGCGCGCTCGGCGGGCGTCCCGCTCGCGATCGAGCCGCTGCACCCGATGTACTGTGCCGACCGGGCCTGCGTGAACACCCTCGCGCAGGCGCTCGAGCTCTGCGACGAGCTGGACGGCAGTGGGAGCGGAGCCCTCGGTGTCGTAGTGGATGCCTACCACGTCTGGTGGGACCCCTCGCTCAAGACTCAGATCGAACGCGCAGGCGACAAGCGCCTGCTTGCGTTCCACATCTGCGACTGGCTGGTGCCCACCGCCGACCTGCTCACCGACCGGGGAATGATGGGTGATGGCGTGATCGATCTTCCGCTCATACGTGCGTGGATGGAGGAGGCGGGGTACCGGGGTTTCCACGAGGTCGAGATCCTGTCTTCGCGAAATTGGTGGCGGCGGGACCCGGATGAGGTGCTCGCGAGCTGTCGCGTGCGGCATCAGACAGCCTGTTAGCATTCCAAGGAGGCCGCCCCGTTTGGCGGTGCCGGGGCCGGGAAGGTAAAATTGCCAACTCCTGGGTTTCCCTTCCCCTTTACAGCAACAGGACCGTCTCATGGACCGAAATCTCCTTTCCAAAACCGCCGCGGCCATGGTCGCAAGAGGCAAGGGGCTGCTCGCAGCCGACGAGTCCAGCGGCACATGCGAGAAGCGATTCAAGTCGGTCGGAGTCGAGTGCACGGAGGCCAACCGCCGCGCCTACCGCGATTTGCTGTTCACTACCAAGGGAATCGAGGAATTCGTAAGCGGGGTCATCCTGTTCGACGAAACCCTCCGTCAAAGCACGGTATCGGGCAACGAGCCGTTCCCGAGATATCTCGAGAAAAAGGGTGTCATCCCCGGTATCAAGGTGGACAAGGGCACGCACGACCTCGCGCTCTCTCCCGGAGAAAAGGTAACCGAGGGACTGGACGGCCTGCGTAGTCGGCTCGAGGACTATTTCGGGCTCGGCGCGCGCTTCGCCAAGTGGCGCGCCGTGATCACAATCGGTGCCGGGATCCCGAGCCACGCGTGCATCTACGCCAGCGCGCACGCGCTGGCGCGCTACTCGGCCCTGTGCCAGGAGGCGTCCATCGTGCCCATCGTCGAACCCGAGGTCCTGCTCGACGGCGATCACACGATCGAGCGCTGCTACGAGGCGACCGAGGCAACCCTTTCCGCGGTATTCGCGGCGCTGCGCGCCCACAACGTGTCGCTCGAGCATACCGTTCTCAAGGCTTCGATGGTCGTCTCGGGCAAGGACTGCCCGAAACAGGCCGGGATCGAGCGCGTGGCAGAGGAAACCATGCGCTGCCTGAAGCGCACCGTGCCCGCGGCCCTGCCCGGTGTCGTGTTTCTCTCGGGCGGCCAAAGCGATGAGGCTGCAACGGCACATCTCAACGAGATGGCGAGAATGCCGGGACTGCCTTGGCCGCTCACGTTCTCCTACAGCCGAGCGCTGCAGAACGCGCCTCTGAAGACCTGGCGCGGGCAGTCGGGCAACGTCGCAGCCGCCCAGCGAGCGTTCTATCACCGGGCCCGCATGAACGGGCTCGCGGCTCAAGGAAAATACCGTCCGGAGCTGGAGAAACAGGCAGCATAGAATGCCCTTCCCGCTCTACGAGTCAAAGCTCAAGAGCCTGAAGCTGCTAGGCCGCGGCAAGGTCCGCGATATGTATGCAGTGGACGGCGACCGCTTGCTTATTATCACCAGCGATCGGCTTTCGGCCTTCGACGTGGTCCTTCCTGATCCGATACCCGACAAGGGGCGCGTACTGAACGAAATGTCCAATTTCTGGTTCAGGAGGCTCGGGCACATCGTTCCCAACCATCTCGACGGCGCCGAGCCCGAGTCGGTGGTGGAGGGCGGCGACGAAGCGGCGCAGGTCAAGGGGCGTGCGGTAGTTGTAAGAAAACTCAAGCCGCTGCCGATCGAGGCGGTGGTACGCGGTTATCTCATCGGCTCGGGCTGGAAGGACTATCAGGAGACCGGCGTAGTTTGCGGCATTGCGCTGCCCGCGGGTCTGAAGCAGGCGGACAAGCTGCCGGAGGTGATCTTCACGCCGGCAACCAAGGCAGAAGCCGGCGCGCACGACGAGAACATATCGTACGAGCAGGCCGAGAAGCTGATCGGCAAGACGCTTGCCTCGAAGGTGCGTGACGTCAGTATGCGCCTCTACCGCGAGGCGGCCGAGTATGCGCGGGCGCGAGGTATCATCATCGCCGACACCAAGTTCGAGTTCGGGACGGATGAGAAGGGAAATTTGGTTCTGATCGACGAGGCGCTGACCGCGGACTCCTCGCGGTTCTGGCCCGCTGACGAGTATCGGCCCGGAATCAGCCCTCCTTCATTCGACAAGCAGTACGTGCGCGACTACCTGGAGAAGCTTCGCTGGAAGAAGACGCCCCCCGCACCCAGGCTTCCCGCCGAAGTGATCGCGAAGACCTCCGAGAAGTATCGCGAGGCCCTGTTCCGTCTGACCGGACGAAAACTCGGAGAATGAAGGTGGCCGGTCGCTCGCCTCTTGTCGGGATCGTCATGGGAAGCGCAAGCGATTGGGAAGTGATGCGCGAGGCGGCAAAGCAGCTCACCGATTTTTCCGTGCCATACGAAGCCAAGGTGCTGTCGGCGCACCGCTCTCCCGAGGCGCTCACAGAATGGGTGGAACAGCTCACTGCCAAAGGCGCCAGCTGCTTCATCGCGGGTGCCGGAGGTGCGGCGCATCTGGCCGGTGTGATCGCAGCAAAAACGATACTCCCCGTGCTCGGCGTGCCCATGCCCTCCAAGTATCTGCAAGGATTGGATTCATTGCTGTCGATCGTGCAGATGCCCAAGGGGATCCCGGTGGCGACTTTTGCCATCGGCGAGGCGGGCGCCGCCAACGCGGGACTCTTTGCCGTCGCGATGCTTGCCCAGGGAGACGCGAAACTCGCCAAACTTCTCGCGCAGTTCCGCGCGAGCCAGGCCGAAGCGGTGAAGAACGCCAAGCTGCCGGGTTGACACGGGCTTCGTCCCGCCTTTCCTTGCCTGCGAAAGTCGACGCGCTCCAATCCGTTCCGATTCGGGATGCAGTGGCGATACTGCGACGCGGCGGCTTGGTTGCCTTTCCCACCGAAACGGTCTACGGACTGGGCGCCGACGCGTCCAATCCCGCAGCGGTAGCGCGAATCTACGAGGTCAAGGGCCGTCCCGCGGGGCATCCCGTCATCGTCCATATCGGCGACATCGGGCAGTTGGCTCGCTGGGCGCGCGATATCCCCGAGGCTGCGACGAAACTCGCAACGCACTTCTGGCCGGGGCCGCTGACCTTGGTGCTGAGGCGTGCGCCAGGTGCCGGTAGTCAGCTCACCGGCGGCCAGGATACGATCGGCCTGCGCGTCCCCGGACATCCGGTTGCCCTCCAGCTCCTCCGGGAATTTGGCGGAGGCATAGCTGCCCCGTCGGCCAACCGGTTTGGCCGGATCAGCCCGACGACGGCAGAGCATGTGCGAAGCGACCTGGCGAGCGAAGTCGAGTTGATCCTGGACGGAGGCGCGTGCGAGATCGGCATCGAATCGACGATCGTGGATCTCTCTCGCGGGCGGCCCGTGCTGCTTCGTCCCGGCCGAATCGCTGCGGGGGAGATCGCGGCTACGCTCGGCGTCGCGCCGCTGGCGCGCGATTCGGGTGCTCCCCGCGCGCCCGGGGCATTCGCAGCGCACTACGCGCCCCGGCAACCCCTTCGGCTCATCGAATCGGACCGATGGGAGCGAAGCGTACGAGACGCTTCGCGCGGGAGAGGCGTGCTGTCATTCCGCTCGGCTCCGGAGGGGGACATGAGCGCGATGTGGATCCAGGCGTCGAGGGAGCCGCGGCAATACGGGCGCGACCTTTACGCCAACCTGCGCGCGCTCGATTCGTCCGCCTGCGATCGGATTCTGGTAGAGGAGCCGCCGGATACTCTCGAATGGACTGCCATCCGGGACCGGCTCACGCGAGCGGGCTCGATCTGAAATACAAGCTTGCCCACGGCGCGTTGAGGAAGGGAGGGATTGCAGCTAAAATTAGCGTGGCGTGGGGTTGTAGCTCAGCTGGGAGAGCGTCGCGTTCGCAATGCGAAGGTCGGGAGTTCGATCCTCCTCAACTCCACCACCTGCCCCGTGGATTTGACGTATTGTGGGCCTAGCCCCACCTTATCGACGCATGCCCACGCCCCTCAAACTCCTGATTCTCGAAGACAACGCCTTCGACGCCGAACTCGAAGTGGGGACGCTTCAAGCCGCCGGCTATGATTGCGAATGGCAGCAAGTGCAGACCCGGGAGGAGTTCGAGGCTTCTCTGGATCGCACGGAGTTCGAGCTGATCCTCGCCGACTACAATCTTCCGAATTTCGACGGGCTGAGCGCGCTAAGCCTGCTGAGGGAGCGCGGACTGGAAATCCCCTTCGTGCTCATATCCGGCACGCTCGGAGAGGAACGCGCCATCGAGAGCCTGAAAGCGGGCGCCACTGATTACGTGATGAAGGAAAGGCTCGAGCGCCTCGCGCCGGTCGTTGCCCGCGCTTTGAACGAGCGCCTTGAGCGAGCCAGTCGCAGCGCCGCGCAACAGGCACTGCGGGACGCCCACCGTAGGTTGCAGGCGCTTTCGGTGCGACTCCTTCAGGTAGAGGAAACCGAGCGCCGACGCATAGCGCGCGAACTGCACGACGGCATCGGGCAGCTGCTCACCGCAGTCAAACTGCGCCTCGCGGGCCTGAATCCGTCCTCGGCGGACTACGGCTCTCGCCGGGGCGAATGCGTTGCGGCGATCGACGACGCGCTCGAGCAGGTGCGTCGCGTGTCGCGCGACCTGAGACCCTCGCAGCTGGATGATCTTGGTCTGTTGGCGGCGCTGCGCTCGCATCTCGACCAGCAGGCAAGCAGCGCCGGGTTCAAGCCGAATTTCACGCACGAGGGGGTGCCCTTACGTCTCGCCGCGGAGATCGAGACCACGTGCTTTCGCATCGCGCAGGAGGCCCTCACCAATATTGCGCGGCATGCGCAGGCGAGCGAAGTTTGGGTGACGCTCGCCGGCACGGAAGAGGAATTGCGTCTGGAGGTGCGCGACAACGGTCGGGGTTTCGACGTCGCGGCCGCGCGGCAGCGTGCGACTGCCGGCAGCAGCATGGGGCTGCTGAGCATGGAAGAGCGCGCCACGCTCGCGGGGGGGCGGCTCGCGATCGACTCGGCGCTCTCGCGGGAGACGCGGTTGAGCCTTACGCTGCCTCTGGTTCGGGCCGGCGCGGAACACGTATGATCCCGGTGCGCGTCCTTCTCGCCGATGATCACGCCCTGGTGCGCGCCGGAATACGCGCGCTCCTTGAGGGTCTGGAAGGGGTCACCGTCGTGGCCGAAGCGGGCAACGGCGGCGAGGTGCTAGAGCTTGCGCGCAAGCATCGCCCGGATGTCGTGCTGCTCGACATTTCCATGCCTGGACTCGGGGGACTCGAAGCGAGCGCTCTGCTCAAGCAGGAGCTTCAGGAGGTGCGCGTGGTGATGCTTTCCATGCACGCCAACGAGGAATACGTGCTGCAGGCGCTGCGCTCGGGAGCTTCAGGCTATATGCTCAAGGATTCCGCGACCGCTGAGCTGGAGCTCGCCCTGCAAGCCGTGACGCAAGGCGAAACCTATCTCAGCCCGCGCATATCGAAGCAGATGGTGGAAGGCTACGTGCAGCGGGTCGGGGGCGAGCAACCCAAGTCCGACAACCTGACGCCGCGCCAGCGCCAAGTCCTGCAGCTCATCGCCGGGGGTCACAGCACCAAGGAGATCGCCTATCGCCTCGAGCTTTCCGTGAAGACTGTGGAAACCCATCGTGCCCAGCTGATGGATCGCTTGCAGATCCGCGATATCGCCGGGCTGGTGAAGTACGCGATCCGCAACGGCCTCGTCACCACCGCAAAATAATAAGCCTATCAATCAATAGCTTCTCCGTGACTCCCGCGTGCCCTTAAGGTATTTGGCGGGCCCTGCTCAGGGATGGCCCGATTGGCTCACCCTCCGTCTCGCTCTAAGGTGTCGCAATTCAGCCGCAGGCGGTTCGCCACGCGTCGGAACGGCACGTCGCCTGTTCACGTTCGAGAGGGGGGAGGTTGAAGCGCACTGGGTCAAAGCCGTCCGTCCTCCTGCTCGACGACGACGAGAAGGATCTGATGTTGCTTGAGCAGATCCTGCGCCCCGACGGATTCCAGGTGCTGAAGACGACAGATCCGGCGCGCGCCTTCGAGGTGCTCGCGAGTCATCCGGTCACGATCGTGATCTCCGACCAAAACATGCCGGGGATGACCGGCGTGGAGTTCTTGAGTCAGGTGAGAAAGCTCTACCCCGGCGTGATCAGAATAGTCTTTACCAACTCTCAGGATCCCAAGGTGTTCGCCGACGCCGTCAACGAAGCCGGTATTCACAAGTTCATCATGAAAGACTGGGACAGGGAGCGGCTGCGCGCGGAGGTGCGGGAGGCTTCTCGCAGCTCAAAAACCGTGACGCTCCCCCCTTCTCCAAAATAGCGGCTCTGTTAGACGCTCAATTTCATGGGCAGGATAACCATCTGCATGCCGCGCAGATGGAAGCGGCGCTGCAGCGCCATCGCCGCCTGATTGTGCAGTACCTGCGTCAGCCAGTTGTCCTCGTCGAAGATGAGCTTACTGGTGAAGAAGATGGCGTTGGGGAATTCGCCCAGGACGCGTTCGGCGAGCCGCGTAAATTCATCGATTGGATCGGTGCCGAAGGACAGGTATGACTTTGCCGCCCAACCTTTGCTGTTGCAGAAGTTGACGAAGTAGGAAAGCGAGGCCTTCGCTTCAACCTTCATCGCTTCGAGGTCCTCGCGCCCGCCGAAGCTCTGCGCATCCACCGTGCGCGCATTGACGAAAATGAAGTTCCTGAAGTGTTCCGGGAACATCCGCTGTACCCAGAGCAGCGCGTGCAGCCCGCCGCCGCGCGAGGAGCCTACCAGAAACGCCGCAGTAGGCCGATTGAGGTCCGGCTTGGGCGGATTGGCAATGCTGCCAAAGGGAATGCCCGAAAAGTCGGCGTCGATTTTCTTCAGCTGTGTCTTGGCCCAGTCGTAGTGGTTGCGGATGGTCACGCATACGGCGATGATCGCCGCGATGATAAGGACCGTCAGCCATCCACCGTCAAGGAACTTCTCGACGAGCAGCATGAGCAGAATACCCGCACAGACGAGGAACCCCGCCGCAGACAGCGCGAGCCTCCCCAGCCAGTTTCGCCCGGCGCGCAGCCGGGCCCAGTACAGGCACAGCCCCAAGAGCGACACGGCGAATGTGAGGAACACGCTCAAGCTGTAGAGGACGACGAGCGTGGACACGCTGCCGCCGGTCCACAGGAGGATGATGAGCGCTCCGAGCCCCATAACGAGGATGCCGTTCTGGGTGACGAGCCGTGTCGAGAGATAGCGGAACTGGTGCGGCACCCAGGAATCGGCGGCCATGTTGGAGAGCACGGCGGGACCGCCCAGGAATCCGGTGTTGGCGGCGACGAAAAGAAGCCCTGCTTCGAGCGCAAGCACCACCAGCAATGCGGCCTGGCCGACGTGGGCGTCCCAGCCGAAGCTGTCTATGATCGCGCCAAAAGTGACCGCATTGAGTGTCTGCCCTTCCACCGGACGAGCGCCCCACAGCAGATACAGCAAGATGATCCCGCCGGCGGTGAAGGCGAGCGACAACGCCATGTAGAGCATGGTGACCTTGCCGGTGTGCACTCGGGGTTCTGCGAGCACGTTGACGTTGTTCGACACCGCTTCGATCCCGGTGTAGGTGCCTCCCCCCTGTGAATAAGCGAGCAGGAGCAGCGCCGCGACGCCTGTCCAGCCGAGCTGCCCCGAAAGCTCCAAGGTTCCGCGCCAAACATCGGGCACCAGCGTCGGTAACACCGTCGCATGGGAAAGCACTCCGTATACGATCAGGAAGGCGTGGGTCAGAATGAAGCCGATAAAGATCGGCAGCAGCACCGTGATGGCTTCCTTCATTCCGCGCAGGTTGAGCAGTACGAGCGCGACGATGAACGCGACCTCGGCGGCAAGCTTGTACGGCTGAAAGCCGAGCGGAAACAGCGAAAACAACGCGTCGACGCCGCTCGCGACCGAAATCGAAATGGTGAGCACGTAATCGAGAATCAGCGCTGCCCCCGAGGTGAGGCCCGCGTAAGGGCCGATCAGCCGCGTGGCGACGCGGTAGCCCCCTCCGCCCGTGGGAAACAGCTCGATGACCTGGTTGTAGGCAAGCGCGATGATGAACACGGTCGCCGCGGTGGCGAGTGCGAGGTAAAGCCCCAGCTCCGTGTGCTCGCCCAGCGCGCGAAACGCCTCTTCGGGGCCATAGCAGGAGGAGGAAATCCCGTCTGCTCCCAGGCCCACCCAGGCGAAAAAAGCGACAAGGGCGATATGCCGTCTTGCCTTCGTATCCAGGGGATCGAGTGGCTTGCCGAACAGCCTCCGGCGCAGATTCGCAAACTCGCTCATGAGCGCGCGGGGGTCGCCTTGCCCGAAGCGATGGCCTTTTCGAGGCGGCGCGAGAACACGGTCATCTCCTTCGCCGCCTGCCGGTCACCCTTCGCTTGCGCGACCTCGATGCCCTTACGGTAGGCCGCGAGCGCCTCATCGACGCGTCCATGGGCAGCGAGCGCGTTTCCGAGGAGTTTCCACGCTGCGGAATATACCGGGTCTTTCTCGACTGCCGCATTGAGGTGTGCGATGGCGGGTTCGAATTCGGCGCACTTCAGGTATTCGCTTCCGAGAGAAAAACGCAAGAGCGCGCTGTCCCTGGGCGTGCTAACGAGCTTCAAGAGATTGACTATCTGCTGCGAAGTCATCGAGGATACCGGGATGCTGGCGCCGCCCAGCCGAGCGCGGATATTATATCCGCTTGCCTCGCGCCGACTTCCTTCTCAAATATGACACGATCGACCATTTCCACCTTGGATGCCCCGGCCGCTATCGGCACTTACTCCCAGGCGGTGCGCGCCGGCGACACGCTCTATCTTTCCGGGCAGATCGGACTGGACCCGGCAACCGGACAACTCGTGGACGGAATCGAGAACCAGATCCATCGTGTTTTCGGCAACCTGAAGGCAGTGGCAAAGGCCGGTGGCGGATCGCTCGACGACGCGGTCAAGCTCACCATCTATTTGACAGACCTGTCGCATTTCGCGCTCGTCAACGAGATCATGGCTCAATATTTCGAGAAGCCGTACCCGGCGCGCGCCGCAGTCGGCGTTGCGGCTCTTCCCCGCGGCGCGCTGGTCGAGGCGGATGCGATCCTCGTGTTTCTGGGTTGACACCGGGATCTAGGGACCAGGCGTGCGGAAGGCTTCGGCTCGATCTTCGGGCATCCGGACGGTTGCCGCGAAGCTCAGCAAACTCGGTATCCGTCGCGAATTCGATCTCGTGCTGCACCTGCCCTTGCGTTACGAGGACGAGACGCGCGTCACGCCGATCGTAAACGCGCCCCCCGGCTTGCCCGTCCAGGTGGAAGGCACGGTGCGCTCGGCCGAGATCGTGTACCGCCCGAAGCGCCAGCTGATCTCGCGGATCGAGGATTCCACGGGAGAGCTCGTGCTTCGTTTCTTCAGTTTCTATGGAAGTCAGGCGAAGGCGCTTGAGCCCGGCGCTACGGTGCGCGCATTCGGTGAAGTGCGCACGGGCTTTTTCGGCGGGGAGATGATCCACCCGCGCTTTCGCGTGCTGCGCGGAGAGAATCCGCTGCCGACGGCGTTGACGCCGATTTATCCGACCACGGCAGGACTTACGCAGGCTCGGCTGCGGCGCCTGATCGAAGAGGCGCTCGCGCGCGCACAACTCGATGACACGCTGCCTGAAGAAGTCTTGAAACGGCTCGGCCTGTGCGGTTTTCGCGAGGCTGTCGACACCCTGCATCATCCCCGCCCTGGCGCGGATGAGGAGGCCCTCAGCCGCCGCGCGCTGCCCGCCTGGATGCGCATGAAATTCGACGAGCTGCTGGCGCAGCAGCTCTCCATGCGCAAGCACTATCGTGAGCGCAAGGCGCGCAGGGCTCCGGTGCTCAAGGCGCCGGTCGACAAAGCCCGTCGCCTCACCTCTGGGCTGATCGGGCGGTTGCCGTTCCAACTGACGCGAGCGCAACAGCGGACCTGGGGAGAGATCGAACTCGATCTCGCGCAACCGCACCCCATGCACCGGCTGCTGCAAGGCGACGTCGGCAGCGGCAAGACGGTAATCGCCGTGCTTGCCGCCTTGCGCGCGGTCGAAAACGGGCTGCAGGCCGCAGTGATGGCGCCCACCGAAATTCTTGCCGAGCAGCACTTACGCAAGTTCAGCGAGTGGGTAGTGCCGCTCGGCCTGGAAATCGCGTGGCTCACGGGAAGCCAGACCAAGAAGGAACGCGGCTCTGCGCGTGCCGCGATTGCCTCCGGAAAAGCCGCGGTCGCCATCGGCACGCACGCGCTTTTCCAGGAGGGAGTTCAATTTCATTCCCTCGGTCTCGCCGTCGTCGACGAACAGCACCGCTTCGGCGTCGCCCAGCGCCTGGCGCTGCGCACCAAAGGGGAGGAGTCGCACCAGCTGATGATGAGCGCGACGCCGATTCCGAGGACTCTTTCGATGAGCTACTACGCCGATCTCGATGTGTCGGTCATCGACGAGCTGCCGCCCGGAAGAAGCCCGGTGCTTACGAAACTGGTCGCGGATTCGCGTCGCGCTGAAGTCGTGCGGCGTATCCGCGAAGCCTGCCGCGCCGGAGGCCAGGCTTACTGGGTGTGCCCGCTGATCGAGGAATCCGAACAGCTGCAGCTGCAGACGGCGCTCGATACTCACGCTACGCTGAGGAAAGAGTTCCCGGAACTCAATGTAGGGCTGATTCACGGGCGCCTGAAACCCGCCGAGAAAGCGCAGACCATGGCCGCTTTCCTGGCGGGCCGGATCGATCTGCTGGTGGGAACGACCGTGATCGAGGTGGGCGTGGACGTCCCCAACGCTTCGCTCATGGTAATCGAACACGCCGAGCGGTTCGGGCTCGCGCAATTGCACCAGCTGCGGGGACGCGTCGGACGCGGCGCGGCGCAATCGGTGTGCGTCCTGCTCTATCAGAATCCTCTGGGTCAGGCCGCCCGCAAGCGGCTGCGGGTTATTTTCGAGAATGCCGATGGGTTCGTCATTGCACACGAAGATCTCAAGCAGCGAGGTCCCGGCGAATACCTCGGTGCCCGCCAGAGCGGAGCGCCGTTGTTGCGCTTTGCCGATCTCAACGAAGACGCGGATCTCGTCGAATCGGCCCGCTCAGCGGCCGAGGCTCTCCTCTCCAACCATCCCGGCTCGGCGGAACGACACGTCGAACGCTGGCTCGGCGGACGCGCCGATTTCTCTAGAGCTTGAGGCTGGCGGGCTACAATGCGCTCGCCATGAATCTCGCCGTTCTCGCCGCCAGGCTGGCGCTGTACGAACGCCTGATGCGACTCGACAAACCGATCGGCACGCTCCTGTTGCTGTGGCCTACGATGTGGGCGTTGTGGCTCGCGAGTGACGGCAGCCCGGAGGGGCGGATCGTGTGGATCTTCGCGCTGGGTACGCTCCTCATGCGCTCGGCCGGCTGCGTGATGAACGACCTCGCCGACTGGCGCTATGACGCTCACGTTGAGCGTACGCGGAACCGACCGCTCGCCACGGGGTCGGTGAGCCGGCGCGAAGCGTGGATTCTCGCCTTCGTGTTGACACTCGCCTCCTTCGGACTGGTGCTCTCGCTCAACCGGCTGACGGTGCTTCTCTCATTTGCCGCGCTCGGCCTTGCGGCGACCTATCCTCTGACCAAGCGATTCCTCGCGATTCCCCAGGCCTATCTTGGGATCGCGTTCGGGTTCGGCATTCCGATGGGATACGGCGCCATACTCGGAACCATCCCGGCCGAGGGTTGGTGGCTGCTCCTTGCCAACATCTTTTGGGCGATCGCCTACGATACGGAATATGCGATGGTGGATCGCGACGACGATTTGCGTATCGGCATCAAGACGGCCGCGATCACCCTTGGGCGATACGATGTGCTTGCGGTAATGGTTTGCTACGGCGTGACGCTCGCCCTGCTCGCAGTCATCGGTCTGCACCGCGGGCTGGGTCTCGTTTACTATCTGGGTCTCGCCGCTGCGGCCGCAGTGATGACCCATCACTATCGCCTCATCCGCGGGCGCGAGCGAGAAGCCTGCTTCAAGGCCTTTAACCAGAACAATTGGGTCGGCGCGATCATTTTTGTCGGAATTTTTGCCGACTTCGCAATTATGCGCGGAATTCCATGGACCTGAATCTCGCCGGACTGCGCCGACACGGCAACGATCGCCTATAGAAATGAGATACCGGGACTTGCGTGATTTTCTGTCGCAGCTCGAGCGCGCGGGCGAGCTGAAGCGGGTCCGCGCCGAGCTCGACCCGAAGCTCGAAATGACCGAGGTCTGCGACCGCGTGCTCAAGGCGGGCGGCCCGGCCCTGCTGTTCGAAAAGCCCAAGGGCCACGTGATTCCGGTGCTCGGCAACCTGTTTGGCACGACGCGCCGCGTCGCACTCGCCATGGGGGCAGAAACAGGCGCCGATCCGCGCGAGACGCTGCGCGATATCGGAAAGCTCCTGGCGTTCCTCAGGGAGCCCGAACCGCCGAAGGGATTTCGCGACGTGCTCGAGCGCTGGATCCCGATCGGAAAGCAGGTGATGCACATGGCCCCGAAGGAGATCTCGGACGCTCCCTGCCAGCAGGTCGTATGGGAAGGGAAGGAAGTCGACCTATCACGCCTGCCGATTCAGACCTGCTGGCCTGAAGACGCCGGACCGCTCATCACGTGGGGGCTTACGATCACACGCGGGCCCCACAAATCGCGTCAGAACCTCGGCATCTACCGCCAGCAACTCATCGCACCGGACAAGCTCATCATGAGATGGCTTCCCCATCGCGGCGGCGCGATCGACTTTCGCGAACATTGCGAAGCGCGGCCGGGCGAGCTTTTCCCCGTGGCGGTCGCGATCGGAGCAGATCCGGCGACCATTCTCGGCGCGGTCACGCCGGTGCCCGACACACTCTCGGAATACCAGTTTGCCGGGCTGCTGCGCGGCTCGCGCACCGAGCTTGCGAGCTGTCTCGGCTCGGATCTGCAGGTGCCGGCGTCGAGCGAGATCGTGCTCGAAGGGGCGATTCGACCGGGAGAGACGGCAGTAGAAGGTCCGTTTGGAGATCACACCGGCTACTACAACGAGAAGGAAAGCTTTCCGGTGTTTACGGTGGAGCGCGTCACCATGCGCCGCGAGCCGGTCTACCACTCGACCTACACCGGCAAACCCCCAGACGAACCGGCTGTGCTCGGCGCAGCGTTGAACGAAGTATTCGTGCCGATCCTTCAGAAGCAGTTTCCCGAGATCGAAGACTTTTATCTGCCGCCAGAAGGGTGCTCCTACCGGCTTGCCGTGGTGAGCATGAAAAAGCAATACCCCGGACACGCCAAGCGGGTGATGTTCGGAATCTGGAGCACTTTGCGCCAGTTTATGTATACCAAGTTCATCATCGTGACCGATGATGACGTCAATATTCGCGAGTGGAAGGAAGTCGTGTGGGCGCTGACTACGCGCGTGGACGCGAACCGCGACGTGCTCATCGTCGAAAACACGCCGATCGACTATCTCGATTTTGCGAGTCCAGTCGCGGGGCTCGGATCCAAAATGGGCATCGACGCCACCAACAAATGGCCCGCGGAGACTCTGCGCGACTGGGGTCGGCCGATCGCGATGCGGTCCAATGTGAAGAGTCGAGTGGACCAGCTCTGGAAAGACCTCGGTTTATAGTGCTCCGGAGCGGCCGGGCCGGACCCTCTCGGTTCTTTTTACGGGATCGCGCTCAGAAAGCGAAAATAGCGTTGGCTGAGATCATCTTCGCGTTGGCGCGGCCGGTGCAGGTGCCGGGCGGAATGTTTGGGCTGCACTCATTGCCGACCCTGCCGAAGTTCTCAAGCTCGATGCGTATTCCATTCTCGCCGCCGAAGAAATACTGTGCCCCGAAACCGCTGAGGAAGCTGACGCTGCTGAACTGGCGGCCAGAACTGGAGGCCCCCACGACAAAACCTTCGTTGTAAAAAGTCAGCCTTGTCTGGGAAAAGAACCCCCCCAGTCGACCGTAAACGGAGAAGTTCCTGGTGAAAGGGACGGTCGGCACCAGCGAAAACCCCACGCCCGACACCTTATAGGTCGCATCCTGGGTGATTGCCCCACTTTGGTACTTGTAATGAAATTTACCGAGTGTGGCATAGCTCAGCTCGGTCCCCCAGTTCCGGTTGATCTGATAGCCCATGAATGCTTTGAAACCGGCATCGTACTCATTTTTCGTTTCGCTGAAGGCCCCTCCGGAGCTGAAGTCCGCAGGATAGAATTGAGCGCGAGAAACGCCCACCCCAAGGCCCGTGTACCAGTAGGAGTCCGCGGCATAAGTGGAGCACACGCCCGACAGCAGCAATGCTGCGATCGTGCAACGCAGAGCAGGGTGTGTCATCGAGCAGGCACTGTAATCCAACGGGGAAACTTGTGTCAAGCCAAGACTTTGGCAAATCTATGTAATCCAACTTCTGCACATTGCGGGTTTATTCTCGGAATCTAGTTAGTTATCGCTAACGGGCGCAGCAAGACACCGGAAAATACACCGACGGCACGACCCGCGTTCCAGGGGCCATAGCAGCAGAACGTGAAGCTCCCGGTGAATGCCGCTCGAGAAAGCGGAGTCGAGCGAGCTGGTCGCCAGGACTTGAAATTCGCCGACCTCGCCCGTATCATTAGCACTCGCTGGAGATGAGTGCTAACACGTAGTTTCCCCTATTCATTCATGACCACGTTGCAGTTAGTGGCCGCTAACTCGTTCAATCTGAAGGAGGA
>Ga0137398_10000133_pt1 | contig 21839 bp, 22 predicted proteins | sample czorhiz216metaG_FD_106659 | JGI IMG/M metagenome (GOLD analysis project Ga0137398, IMG submission 106659) | Vadose zone soil microbial communities from Angelo Coast Range Reserve, California, USA - czorhiz2.16 metaG | ecosystem: Environmental > Terrestrial > Soil > Vadose zone | place: USA...
CATCCTGGGTATGCCGTCGGGGCCGGATTTTCGCCACTTGGAAGCGCTCTGTGCCCAAACGCTCGAAACCCGCAATAACCGGCGGGCCGTACATCCGCTGTCACAGCAGAGGCCGCAGCTTCGCATCCTGTTGGCCGCACCATTTCACCATGGAAATCTTGGTCGGAATTAGAGGTCGAACCGATATTCGCTAGGCGGTCTGTCCACCGTCCACTACCAGCACATGACCAGTGACGAAATCCGAGGCGTTCGAAGAGAGATACACGGCGGCTCCCTTCAAATCGTGATCATTGCCAAAACGTCGCAAAGGAATCTTGCTTAGGAAAGCTTCTTTGTTTTGTTCGATGACCACTTGCGACATATTTGTGGGAAACCATCCCGGAGCGATAGCATTCACCTGGATGTTGTGAATTCCCCACTTGCATGCCAAATCCTGCGTAAAAGCGATTACCCCGCCTTTGCTCGCATGATAGCCGATGGCGTGAAACTCTGGAGGGGCGCCGCGGAGTCCGGCAACCGAAGCAATATTGATGATTTTTCCGCGGCGCTGCTCGACCATGACCCTGCCCGCGGCCTGCGAAAACAGGAATGTCCCGGTCAGATTCGTCTCGATCACTTTATTCCACTGCTCGAGCCGCATTTCTTCGACCGGAGCACCCCAGGAAGTGCCGGCGTTATTGATCAGAATGTCGATGCGGCCAAAGGCGGAAACTGTCGCGTCCGTAACGGCCCGCACCTGATCGATGTTCTTCACGTCGCAGCCCAACGCCAGCGTCCGCACGCCAAGCCTCTTTAATTCTTCCGCGGCTTGCTCGCAACGTTCCTTCTTGCGCGCGCATAGAACCAGGTCGGCGCCCATCTCCGCCAGCCCTTCGGCCATTTGCCGCCCGAGCCCAATGGAACCGCCGGTAATGATCGCCACGCGACCGCTCAGATCGAGAAGATTCTTGATATTCATTGGCGAAGCTTGGACGGTGCCGGCGGGTCTTCCTGCCGGGGCACCGGAAGTCCCCATCCTTCCGAACGCTGTGATCGGTCACCGCGTGGCCCTGTGAAAGGTGTTGCCGCATATGATCCTACCAGCCAATTCCCGCTTAGCGTCGCAATACTGCCATCGGGTGCGTTTTGACCCCTGTGCCGTTCACCGGTTGCGGCCCGGTTCCCTTCCCCATGACCTTCATGAAGTTCGATTCCGCGAGCCGCGACGGGTGCACCTCGCCTCCGACCCCGAAGAACCGGCAAAACGTCATGATCAGCGGACGCCATTTTTCAGGATCGATGTGCGGGTGCGACGGATCGCCCATCAGCAGTGACTCCTCTACGTGTAATCTCACGATGTGCACTTCAAAGGCGTTAGCCGATACATTTTTGCCGAACGGCCGCACGTCGTGAACGACACCTTCCATCTGCACCGGGCACTCCGCAACTCGCGGCGGTTTTACGTCCAGTGACGCCATCGGTGTCAGCCCCGATTCTCGGAATTTATCCGGCTCATACCGATATCCCCAACCCAGTTTCTTCTCGGGCACGGGATTCTTGCCGGTCGTCAGCGCCAATCGGTCGACATGAGTTACCTGGTTCTCAGACGGAAGATTGACGACACACTCCCGCGTCCGAATCAGGTTGTCCGAGGTCTTGCCCATGGAGCCCAATCCGAGCATGCAGCTCCATCCGAGCCACCATGCCGAGGACATCGGCGCAATGTTGGAGGTGCCATCTTCATTCAGGGTCGAGATCAAAGCTACGGGCGTGCCGAAATAGAGAATCGTTGGTTCGATGGTTTTGTGCATGAGCAACATTGGCGCGAGTCGTCGATGTAAAGATATCCGCTTTGCGCGCTCAAATTGAGATGGCTCCACGGCAAACAATTTGACGCTACCACTGGTCGGTGAACGATCGTGGTGGCCTATAGCCTGAATACGCGCTCCATCAGCAACCACTTCTCTCCCGAACGAGCCTGCGGCAACGGCTGCTGAAATTTCCACATGAGCTTTTCCCACTCTTGTACTTTCGGCTTGCTCCTGTCGGTGCGCGCCTTTTCTTCAAAGGAGAACTCGGCCTTGACTTCCATGATCATGAACAGGCGCGTCCCAAGCAGATAAATCTCCATGTCGTCAATGCCCGCGTCGCGGACGCTTTGCGTAATTTCCGGCCAGACCTGCTGATGATGGCGTTTGTAGTCCTCAATCAGCTGCGGAGAGTCCTTCAGGTCGAGCGTCAGGCAATATCGTTTGCTCATAAGCTTCCCTTCCTCGGCGTATGAGCCAAGATTTCAACCACCAACAAGATGCGCGTTCCGCGGCTCCGAACCCCAGTACGAATAAATCCCGATAATAAGGTAGGCGAGCAAGGGGATGGAGTACGCCAGTGCAAGGCTGTGAGTTATCTCCGACAGGAACCCCATGAGCGGAGTCAGAACCGCTCCGCCGACAATCGCCATCACCAGCAGCGAGCCGCCCAGCTTGGTGTTTCGACCGAGTTCCTTCAGTCCGAGGGCGAAAATCGTCGGAAACATAAGCGACATGAAGAAGCTGGTCAGAAACACACACCACAAGCCCACCCAGCCGGGCTTCAGTACCGCCACCGCAAGAAGGATGATGTTCGCGATGCAATAGCTGCCCATAAGCTTCCCTGGATGGACAAAGCGCATCAACCACGCGGCCACAAAACGGCCCACGCCAAACGCTACCAGAGTGCCGGTCAAGAAATAGCCGGCCCCCTTTTCGGATTGATGCGCGTATTCCTGAACGTAGGAAATGAAGTAGCTCCAGGTCCCCACCTGCGCACCGACGTAAAAAAACTGAGCGACCACCGCGAAAAGGAAATGGGGATAGCGCAACAGGTCGCGCAGACGTCCACGATCGCCGGATTCACTCTGGTGTTCGCCCTGGATCGCCGGAAACTTGGTGCGCCAAATCAGAACCCCCCAAATCAGCGCGATCGCGCCGATCACCAGATACGGTTTCACCACCCGCAGCGTCTCGGAACGAAGGTACGCTTCATAGCTATCGCTCGCTTGCTGTGCCGCAACTTCCTGCGGTGTAAGTTCGACTCCCGAGAAAATAAAAACCGTGCCGATCAGCGCTCCCGAGATCGCACCGAGCGGGTTGAAGGCCTGCGCGAAGTTCAGCCGGCGCTCCGAGCTATCGGCATCACCAAGCTGCGCGATAAACGGATTGGACGCTGTCTCCAAGAACGAGAGGCCGCCGTCGATGACGAACAGCGCGAACAGAAAGAAGCCGTAGCTCCCCGCCAGCGCCGCGGGCCAGAACAAGAACGCACCAGCACCGAATAGAACCAGGCCGGTGACAAACCCCGATTTGTACCCCGCGCGCCGCATAAGCAATGCCGCGGGCATTGCCGGCAGAAAATATCCCAGGTAAAAAGCGGATTGCACCAGCCCAGCCTGAAACCGCGTGATCTCAAACGACTTCATGAAATGACGAATCAAGACGTCGTTGAGATTGTTGGGTATACCCCAGAGAAAAAATAAGACGGTGACCAGAAGGAAGGGAACAAGATGTCCAGCCGGGAACAAGTGTGACCCGGCGGGTCGGGGCGGGAACCGCATCCCCTGCCACAACGATCGTTGCGGATTCCTCGGCTCTGCGATTCATTTCAACGACTAGTTTAACGCTATTGTCAGCCGTGCAGGACAACACTCAAGAGAGAATTACGGACGTGGCTATCACCGCTGTCGGTATTGGATGAAGCCGGGTCTTCGGAATTTATTCATGAACAGATTTACTCGCGTGCGGCTGGTGCCGATCATCTCGGCCAGCATCTCTTGCGACACTTTAGGAAGCATTGTGAGGGTGGCCCTGCGTGCCATAGCGCGCGAGCAGCAGCAGCGTACGCGCCAACCGTTTCTCTGTGGAGTTGAAGACCTGATCGATCAGATCCTCTTCGATGCGCATGTTCCGCATCAGCATGTGAGTGATGAAGCGGTCGGAGAGCTCGTGCTCTTCGTGCAGCACGCGCAACATTTCGTCTTTCTCAATGATGAGTGCGGTGGTGGGTGTTACCGCTGTCGCGGTCACCATGCAAACGACCTGGCCCTCAAGGCACCCTTCCCCAAAAAAATCACCTGGACCGAGAACTCCCACAACGGCTTCTTTGCCGGTCTCACTGACCAGCGTAAGTTTCACGCCGCGTTCTTGAACGTACATCACCTACGCGGCGGGATCACCCTGCGTGAAGAGCGTTTCTTTTCCTCGAAACGTAGCTACTTTTCTTCCCAACCCAGCCGACTCGAGAAATAATTGCAGATTGAAGGCGGGGATTTCGAGATTCGCTCTAGGGGAGAAGCGACGGGGCTTGCCGGGTAAACGTCGAACTGCCGAAGGCACCAAGCATCAGAATAACATGGAACCTCTGTCCAATACAGGACAGTTCACTATATCGGTATCTATGGCGACTGCCAGACCTTCGCTACCACAGGAGTTGATCCTAGCGGCTGCGGAGAGCTTTCCGCAGCGACTGCCGCACTTCCAGTCCCATCCCTCCGTCGTAGTTAATGAATCCTCGCTTCCGGAATCGATTCATGAACAGATTCACTCGCTGGCGCGTGGTGCCGACCATGTCCGCCAGAACTTGGTGACTTATCCTCGGGATCTCAGCGACCGCCGAGCCGCGTTTGTCCAGATACGCTAGCCGCAGTAGCACACGCGCGAGCCGTTGCTCCGAGGAGGAAGTCAGCAGTTCCGTCACGTGATCCCGGTAGTTCTTGACGCTGGACAGCAGATAAGCCAACAGGGAATTTGACGTTGCATTCTTCTTGCGAAGTATTTGGAGCATGTTTGTTTTCTGGATAGTGCGTATGGAGCTGGCGGTCAAGGCCACAGCCGTGGACATGCGAAGCGGGCAGCCCCCCAAGCAAAGCTCCCCAAAGAAATCATGCACGCCCAAAATCGCGGTAACTGCTGCTGGTTGATGTTTCGTTTTGGTGGTGAGCCGCACACCGCCTTTTTGAATGTAGAAAAGCGAGTAAGCTGGCGCGCCTTGCTTGTAGATATTTTCTTTGTTTCGATAGTGCAAGACTTTGCCGCCCAAGGTGGCTCCTGAAGAGAACCCTTTAAGGCGGGAAGCCATCCCGTTCATGCGTTTCACTTATTATGGCCTCCCCGCTGATTTCGCGGACTTCCGATGGGCTTCTTGAGACCACGCGAAAGCCTTGTTGGCATGCTCCAGTGCTTGGCTGGAATGCTCGTGTCCTGTCTGGTGATCCTCTTTCCCGTGGTGCGCGGCGGCTGCTCAATGCGCGTGCGCGGCGAGCTCGTGAAATTCAGCAGCTCTTTGGTGTGAGTCAACCGGCATAGTGTTTCCGTCCATGTTTTCGAATCCTTTAGAATCGTGCGTCGCGACTCGTCATCTTCAATGCCACGCGATGTCGACCACAAATGCCGATGCAAGGATGTAGAAGCCGCTAACCCTTCCAGACATATTTGCCGCACGAACAAGGGACCGTGTCGGTGGGAAGTTTCTTTTCCATCTGTCGCTGACACACGGGACACTTTCTGCGCCACATATGCATGGCCTTTCGTGGCTGAGTCGAAAGCCCACAAGAAGTTCGCCAGGGATTGCGAGAAGCCAACCTAAGTCACTTTATACTCCGCCCGGTGTCATAGGGTCTGTACCATTTAGGACAATGCCGTGTTGCCTGCGATACACCCAAACGGTCTACCGGCGGAACGTCTGTTGGCGCCGAAGAAATCGCGCCCGCGCGTCCAATCATCTGCGATTTCTGGTACCGAACAGCGTATACTCGCGACGAACTCTGATCGCGCGTTGACACACACGAAATGCTAGATGAAGCCTGGATCAAGACACTGGAAGACGGCAGAAAAGTAAAATTCATCTACCAGGAATTGCCGCAAGACGGGGCCTTTATTACTGCGCAGCTTGCAGGGAATGAAGTCGTCTATTCGGTCGTACTGACCCACGCAGGGAACCCGCTGAGTCATGAAGAAGTGGAAAGTCATTTCAAGGGTGAGCTTTTGAAAAAGTAGCCACGCTCGATTTGCGAAGGATCTATACGGCACCTACGGCTCGGGCAATCGCGATGGCGCCCGCTACAATGATGGCGACGCCCGCCGCGCGAGCGAGGATCGCTGGCCGGGACGCTAGGCGTTCGACGGTAATCGCCGCGGCAATGATGGCCATGGCGCCCGGATTCATCGCGCCTACGACGAGCAGGATGAGCATGAACCCGGAGCAGCAAAGCGCGCAGCGCCATCCCAAGCGGACACCATGGAGAACGGCATTTTGTGAGCCGTCCCCAAGCGCCTCGGCGCAGGCCGGTGCCAAGCGGCACTGCGCAAGCTGACGCGCCTTGCATGACGTTAGCTGAATCCCGCCGGCCAATAGCCAGACGAGTCCGGTGAGGAACGGCACTGACCGCGCGAAGACAGTCGAGTGCATTTCAGCCCTGGCTAAGGTCACGCCGAGGGTGAACGCAACACCTCCGAAGACGGCCCAAACAAAGAAATATGCCGTGCCACACACCGCGGTCAGCAGGCTCAGACGACTCTTGTTTCTAGCCCGGACGCAGCGACGATAGTTCAAAAGCATCGGCACGAGCGAAGGCATCATCATGGCCAGCATCATCGCCGTGCACATCGCCAAGAAGGACGTTGACGCGGCCGCCCAGCTCTGGCCCGGCATGCGCATCCAGGTCATGGACATCGTCCAGCCGCCGGGCATGACCATGCCGCCGGACATGGACGAGCACCAGCAGATTGTTCCAGCCGCGCTAGCGATGAACAGAAAAGCGCTGATCGTGAGAAACACTCGCCCGCCGGCCAACTCCCTGGTCGATGTCAACGTCATGGAAAGTATTCCTCTTTCCATTTGGAAATGCGCGGCGGAAGGGCCAATTCATCCTGATACACGCTATCGACCGTACTCGTCGTGACGGCGCACCCAGTATTGGTTGCGTCCACCCTCGTCACGGCCCTTCGGCGTCAGGTCGAGATAGTTGTAGCCGGCATTCAGCAGATCGATGCCACGTGCGTACGCTGAATAGGTATGAAACACGCTTCCGTTCTCGTCTTTGAAAAATATGCTGACCCCTTCGCGCTCCGAGGGGCCGGGATCTTGCACCTTGAAGTTGTAGAACGCTTGTTTCTTGGCCAATTCTTCCGGCGTGAAGGAGACCTTGTAATCGAGATTGAAATCGTTTTCGAACGAAGACATCCATTTGAAATTCCACCCCATGCGCTTCCGGTAGGCCACCAACTTGGAGTACGGGGCTCGCGACACCGCAATCATGGTGCTGTCGCGGTGGTTGATGTGCACTATATTCGGGTTGAAGTTGTCGGCCCAGAATGAGCAGTGCGGACAGCCGGCCTCCCACTGAGGATCAAACATGAAGTGATAGACGATCAATTGGCTTCGGCGGTCAAAAAGATCCGACAGAGTCTGCTTTCCCTGGGGGGCCGTCGAAAACGTACTGTTTCGTACCCGCTTCCCACGGAAGCTCGCGTCGCCGCTGGTTCAACTCGTCGCGAAGTCGGTGAATTCTTTTTCTTTCGCGAGAAATGCAATTCGCGCTTCCAACCACTCTTTGTGAGAAACAACTCGCCGACTGTCCAAGCCGCTACTTTTGGTCGCCATGGTTCTCCTGCACAAGCTTTTTGGCAATGAGCTGGAATGCTACCTTGCGCATTCGACGGCCTTTTGAGCTTCAGGTCCGTCGGGAAGCCCTTCCACCGGCAAATGTATGACCGCCTTACAATAGGTGAAAATAGCTCGCCAATCACTTCACAACTATGGGCATTCTTGCATTCTTCCATAAAACGGCAAGTCACGGCCCGGTTGCTCGGTTGCTTTCGAGGCTGCTTCCGGTCATGTTGACCCCTTCTTGACAATTCTCCAACGGTGTTCTGCTAAACTACGCCGCGAACAGGAAGGAATGCTAGCCAAGGCTCTTTCTCGCGTCTATGTTCACGACTCCTGACTTCTTGTCCAACTGTCTATGAAACGCTCCGGAATTCACTTGCTCACAAATTTTGCATCCCAGGATTTTGTTACCGAGATCCTGCGCTCCGTTACGTTGAAGGCGATCCCTCCATCGGACGCGCCCTCGGCGCCCTTCATCAGCGTCCAGAACATGCCTGGACGGTTGCGTCGCTGGCCGATGAGGCGAATTTGTCGCGCTCCGGTTTCGCCGCGCGCTTCCGGGTGCGCGTCGGCACAACACCGCAGCGCTACTTGCAGCGCTATCGTTTGAGCAAAGCGTTGCAGCTTTTGCAAGACACGGACGCCAAGATTTACGACATCGCTCGCCGCGTGGGGTACGACTCCGAGTCTTCTTTCAGCAAAGCGTTCAAACGGCTCATGGGCAAGGCCCCGGGAGCCTACCGTTAGCGGTTTCACCGCCGAAGTAATGAGGCCAGCCGAGAGTCTCAGGCGATTGCAAAGAAGCGTCGGTCGAGATTTCCCAGAATCTAGTGCGGCGCAGCGGGCGCCGGCTGCTCCTTAAGAAGGATCATGAATTGTTGCAACTCATGCCGCTGGCGGTCGACGATAAGAGAGTCCGCGTCATTAATCTGCTTATAGAGTTGTAGCTCCACGCGTGCCTTGGCTTCCTCGCCGACTCGTTTATACGCCAGGCCTAGCCGGTAATGGGCCTCGCCCGATTGCGGATTTGCCGTAATCGCTTTTTCGTAAGCGTTTATCGCCGGGGCAACTTCGCCACGTTCGGAAAACACGATTCCGAGCAGTACGTAAGCGTCAGCGAACTGGGCATCGATGGCTACGGATTTTTCGAGCAAGGCTCCCGCCCTTACCAGCGCCGCAGCGTTCCCGGAGGCTCGCGCGTCCTTCTCAACCGCTGCGGCGTAGTAATAGTTAGCGAGGGCGTTTCCAGGCTGCTCCTTTGCAAACCGTGCCAGCTTCTCCCGAGCGCACGGAAGAGGATCGGGCGCTGCTTTTGTCATTTTGCCCAGAAACAGGTAAGGCGCAGGATCGGCAGGATAGAGGTCCGAAGCATCGCAGAGATAGCGCGCCGCATCGGCGTAGGAGCCGTTTGCAAACTGCGCCGCACCTAGGCCCGCCAGCATTCGCGCTGAATGGGGATATCCTCCGGCTCCTTTGGTAAAGACTTCCACGGCTGGCCCCGGGGCTTTGTGCAGGAGCAGCTCCGTCGCCCAATTGAAATAGTTTTGTTCGCTCGGCTCAAGGCGCGCCGCGGACTCATATTCGCGCACCGCCGCCAACGGGTCGCCCAATTGCTCGTCCAGGTCGCCGAGCAGCCGATATACCTCAGCTTTCTCGGCGCTCGCCAGCAGGTTTCGGGCATGCTCGCGCGCCCGTGCGGCGTCACCATTAGCCTGATACACCAGCGCCAGATAATAAGCATTCGCATAGTTCGCCGGATCAATCCGATACGCGGCTTGCAGCAACGGAGTGGCTTCCGAATATCGCCCAGAGCGGAAGTAGAACTCGCCGAGTTGGTGATTGGCCTGGAAATTCCCCGGCGCCGAAACTACCGCCGTGCGCAGCTTGTTTTCGGTTTCGCGATCTGCCGGACCCGCCGCAGTGCTATCCCGCTCCGCACCGGACTTGAGCTGAATGGTTTCCCTGGCTAGCATTTCGCTCGTTCGCACATTTGTATCCGAGCCGTGCCCGCCCATATTGGCAGCGTCGGTCACGCCAGCTACGGTGAAGTTAGGCTGGTCGGCAAATTGCGGAGCGCTTGGAAGCGCTTCAGAATCCTCGAGCACTAAATCTACGCGCTTGTTCCGTCCTCGCGGTACCAGCACGGAAGGTATTGAGGCCGTTCGCATACCCGATTTTTCAGCACGGAGTGTATACGTGGCAGAGCGAAGAGCCGGGAAAACAAAGCGACCGTCTTCGTTGGTCTTGGTCTCGGCGAGCGTCCGGTGTTGTTTATCGTCGAGAAAGACGGATGCACCTGCAACAGGACCACCTTTAGAATCTCGCAGTCTCCCTTCGATGCTGGCAAAGTCAGACTGCTGGGGAGAGGGGCTTTGCGCCAGGGCCGTACCCCGGGGAAAGATAAATAGCGACGCGGCGAGCAGGACCAGGGATACCCCCAGCCCGGGTGCTTTGCAAAAAGAGACTGGATTTGCCTGATGGTAGGGGAGTTGCCTTTTTTGAGTGCGCACAAGAGCGAGCAAGAGCGTGAAAAAACGAGGGTTAGGAAAAAAGCGGCAGCAGCGCCGGGCGAGCTCTGGTCGAAATAGCACGAACAAGAATACGGCAAATCTGGACGCTTTTCAAAAGTAACCTTGTAAGTTCAATCGATTAGAATTACGAACATCTTCGTTTGCTACGCACTACGGCCGGGTGTCCAGCGGGTGCTTGCTCTTCTCGTAGAACTCGCTCTGAATCTTCAAGCTGGAGTCATCCGCTTTTACGGCTCGAAGGCATTCCACAATGGAGTCAGTCCAGCCCTTCATATTCCACTCGCCCAGTTCCTTGCGCGCTACCGAGCCATCGCCGGAATAATGATTCGGGAAGCGCGCGTACCACCAGATGCCGGTGTACAGCTCCGCGGGAAAATTCAGCCGCTTCTGGTCAGCGCCCGATTCAATCTTGGCGCGGTCGAGGTGCACCAGATCCGGATGCGAAACCATGGTGTTGGCAGTCTCATTTTCGCCGGCATGATAGTCGATCCCGGTCGATTTCTTCGCCGGGCCTCCCGGACGGCTGCGCTCGCCATCGAGTACATAGACAACGTAGTCGTGCGACCGATCGAGCTGCGCTTGCGCGAAGAACGGAAGCAGATGCTCGTTGCCGCCATGCCCGTTTACGATGATGATTTTCTTGCAGCCATTGCGGGCCATCTCATCGGTGGTTTCCTGCAGCAAGCGCAATTGCAGCTCCACACTGTACGCCACCGTACCCGGCTCATGCTTGGCCTCAAAGATTTGCCCAAAATAGTATTCTGGAAAAACCACGGCATATTCCTCGGACGCGGCCTGCAGCGAAACATAACGCACGTTCAGCAAGTCCGTGCCAAGCGGAAGGTGCGGCCCGTGCTTTTCGAGAATCCCGAACGGAAGCAAGCACGTGCCCTTGGACTGTTGAATGCCTTGCCGGAAATCTGCGGCCGTAAGCTCCTCCCATTGCGTTGAGAGCTTGCCTTGTGCGCTGAGCCTCGCATACGCCAATAAACCGGCGGCAAGAACCCCGGCGGCGCGATAAATCATGGCGACGGCCTCCTAAATGAGAGGTCGAATTCTACCGCCAAGCTCCATAATTGGCATCATTAAATCGATTCTAGGCGGCGACCACATGCGGCGCACGTCTGGCAGAGAAAACGGCTTGCCAGGGGAAATCATTTTCACCAAGCCAGAGCCATTCGCTTTCGATGCGCGCATCCCCCGGTGAAAAATGCGGGACCTAAACCTTAACCTTGCACTGCGAGCCGCATTGCTCGGAGTACACGTGCGTGAATTCCGCGCCGAAATACAGCAATTGTGCGGAGTAATAGATCCAGGCGACGATGATCACCAGCGATCCGGCGGCTCCGTAGGTCGAGGCTGTCACGCTCTTACCGATGTAAAAGCCAATTAAAGACTTCCCGATGGTAAAAAGCACGGAGGTCAATACGGCGCCTACCCATACGTCGCTCCAGGGAATTCGTACGTCGGGCAGCAACTTGAAAATCCAGGCAAATAGGACGGTGATAAAGAACACCGAAAACAAGAAGTCGACCGAATGCAGCAGTGCCGCGGGGATGGTGACCACGCTTTCCAGGTAATTGGCCATCGCCGCCAACGCCGCACTTAGCACCAGGGAGACCAGCAGCAGGAAGCCAATGCCAAGCACCATGCCAAAGCTCAAGAAACGTCCTCGCAGATAATTCCACCAGCCGGTTTTGGCATTCGTATTTGCGTCCCAGATGGTGTTGAGCGCGTCTTGCATTTCGGTGAACACCCCGGACGCGCCCACGAGCAGCACGATGAGCCCCATGAGGCTGGCGATTGTACTGTTCGCTGGTTTGTCGGCGGACTGAATCATCGTCTGCACCGCCTTGGCGCTATCTGGCCCGATCAGCCCCTGGATCTCGCCCATGATTTGGCCTTGCACGGCGTCCGCTCCGAAAATCAGTCCGGCTATAGAAATCGCGATGACCAGCAGCGGTGCCAGCGAAAAAATCGTGTAGTACGCCAAGGCCGCGCCCATGCGCGGTACTTTGTCCTTGCTCCATTCCGAATAGGTCATCTTCAGCAGTTCGTAGATGGCTTTGGGGGTCAACGACTGGCGTTTACGGACTTCGCGAACGGCCGGCGGCGAGGGCCGGGCATGGCCAGGCTTACGTAGCTCCTTCCTTCGTTCGGCGTTATTTTGTGAATCCGTCGGCCCTACAATTTTGTCTTCGACCTGATACTCGGCCATGCACCCTCACTTCCGCATCCGCCGGCAGAAGCCGGAATCGGACATGGATAGTTGAAGCAAAGTATTTTTCGGGCTGGCGCGCCATCGGGTAGAGTGACGATGGGAAGCCTGCGAGTCACCCTAGGCGGCCTCAGGCCGGCGCTTACCCGGTTCGAACGACCTCAAGCAATTCGGCCTTAACAAACGGCGTGGGAGATGGACCTCAAAAGCGGCGCCAGGACCGCAGTACTCCAAATCGGAAACGCTTGACTATGCGGAGGTCTGCGCAGCGTGGCGATGGGGGATCACCGCGCGCACGGTAGTGCCGTTCTTCCCGGCGCTTATCTCGAGCGAACCGCCTAACTGCGATAAGCGCTCGTTCATTCCCAGAATACCGACGCCAACTCGGTTCATCCGAACCGACGAGCCCGACAACATTTCCTTGGGTATCCCTTTGCCCGTGTCTTGAATCTCCAGGGTCACCGCCTGGGGTGTTTGCGCCAGGAGGATGCGGGCGCTTTTCGCCCCGGAATGCCGGTGGATGTTGCTCAGAGACTCCTGAATCACGCGGAAAAGCGCTAATTCCACGGGTTGCGGCAGCCGCGTCAAGTCTCCCGAGATTTTAAATTCCACCGGTATTTTGGACCGCTCAGCGAAACCGTCCGCCAACCAACGCGCCGCCGAGGCCAGCCCGGTCTCATCCAATAGCGGGGGGTGCAGGAGTTGCGAGATGGTGCGCACCTCGCGGAAGGCTTCGTCGATCAGCTGGCTGCTCTCTGTCAACTTCGCCGCTTGCGTTTTTGTATCGGGCATCCTGGCCATGGTGTCCAGATGCAGCTTGGCTACCGCGAGCTTCTGCCCGGTCGAATCATGCAGATCCCTCGCGATGCGCCGGCGCTCTTCGTCCCGCACCTGCATCAGACGTCCGGTGAGCTCGCGCAGGCTTTCCTCAGAATCTTTCTTCTCGGTAATGTCTGTGTTGATTTCGAGGATGACCGGCCGGGCCTCCCCTTCTTCCACGTAAACCCAGCGGCTGCCGACGACAATACGCCGGCCGTCCCGGCGCGCGTGCGTGAGTTCGCCTTCCCAATGATGGCTGCGCCTTAACTTTTCCTCTATAGCAGCAAAGGGTTCCGGGAATTGCGTTTTCAGCAAGTCGTGAGTCTTCTTTCCGAGCGCCTCGCTCTTTTTCCAGCCATATAGTTCTTCGGCGCCGCGATTCCAATAATGGATTTGGGCGTCAAGACCACGCACCATGACCGCATCATGCGCGAGGTCGAGGAGCGCCGCTTGTCTCTCCATGGACCATTCTTGGTTCCGCTTTTCGGTAACATCTTCGATGGACAGGAAAACCAAAAACTCCCCTTTCCGTGGTTCCAGGCGTCGAGCGTTCAGAAGCATGATGCGTTCGCCTAATACCTGGAAATTGTGGCGCACTTCGAAATCATCAACGCGCGTTTTTTGATGCGTGATGCGCTCCAGCAAACTGCGCAACGCGGGGATGTTCCATTGCCGGTTGCCCAGTTCAAAAATCGAGCGTTGAATGACGTCTGACGGAGCCACTTGGAAGGATTTGTAAAATGGTGGATTGGCCACCACCACGCGGAGCCGCGCGTCAAGAATCAAAATCGCTTCCCGCGCACTCTCAATTAGGGTGTCTGCGTAGACGCGGGTTTCCTCGAGAAGGCGCTTAAGCGCATCGATATCCTGGAAACTGATGACAGCGCCTTCGATTTTGTTTTCGGATGTTCTGTACGGGCGCGCGCGCATCAGATACCAGGCGCCGGCGCTATCGCGCACCTCGGCTTCGCGGTGAGTGGCGGTCTCGATAGTTTCCCGCGCGACCTGTTCCAGATTATCCAGCTCCATGTTGGGGCGTACTTGTCCGAGGCGCCGCCCAATGTCGCCCGGAAGCAAGTTCAGCAGCTTTTCCGCGGCGGGCGTAAACCTGCGGATGCGCGCATCGGTGCCCACGATGACCACCGGAATATTTACGTTCCCAAACAAGTTGAGCAGGTCGTTGTTGGCAGTGCTCAATTCCACGTTGCGGTTGTTCAGTTCCTCATTGACGGTGGTGAGCTCTTCGTTGCTTGATTGCAGCTCTTCTTTCGCCGTTTCCAGCTCCTCATTGGTACTCTGCAGCTCTTCGTTGGAAGACAATACCTCTTCATTAGCAGTCTTAAACTCCTCCAAGGTCGTTTCGTGCTCTTCGATTAGGGACTGCATCTGGCTGTGCAGTTGTTTTATCTCCCGCGTGAGGCGCTGGTTCTGCTGCGCCAGCAGAGTCTGTTTGCCCGCTGTAGCGTCCCCTGAACGCCGCGCCGCCTTTTCGGAAGGCTTGGCGGGAGCGTCCTGAAAAACGACGACATAAAACCGCGCGCGCGCTCCTTCGCCCTGAATAGGCATCACTTCAAAGTTTATTTCGCGCGTGCCTCCATTGGACTCGATGGAGACTCCTTCCCTGCGAACAGCGATGTTTTCCTTCTTGGCGGTGTGCAAAGCGGCGCGCAGATCGATCAATAACCCCTCGCGGGCCATCTTCGAGAGGCTAAACGTGGGTTGCCCACTCGCCGGTTCCAGATAGGGGCCAGTCTTACCGCGAAACTGTACGATTTCCATGTCCGAATTGAGGACGATGCTGGCGGGAACAAAACGGTCTGCCAGCACTTGTTCCACTTCTTTTTCGATACCCAGAGCGGGAGGCGGAATCTTGGTGGACTTCGTGCCGCCCGGACGGCGCAAGGAATAGTCCACGCCGGTGAAATAGGAGACCAGGTGGGTGGAGGTGTTTTTCCGCTGGTAAATCTTGTATTTCTTTTCCATTAGCGTGAAGTGGTCGGAGAATACGCCTAAACTCTCCGCGCCGCCGAGCATCAGGTAGCCGCCTGGATTAAGCGCATAGTGCATGGTGGGGATTACGCGTTTTTGAAGTTCAGGCCCCAGGTAGATGAGCAAATTACGGCAGCTAACCAAATCGAGGTTCGAGAAAGGCGGATCCTTGGCGATGTTCTGCTTCGCGAAAATGCACAACTCGCGGACGAACTGATTGATCTGATAGCCCTTATCGACGGGCGAAAAAAACCGTTTTAGCCGAGCGCTTGCGAGGTCCCCCAGCGATGCTTCCGAATAAATCCCAGTACGGGCGCGATCGAGGGATTCCTCGCTAACATCTGTGGCAAATATCTGCACCGGTTTTGCATCTGCAGCGGAGAACTTTGCCCTGTCCGGCCCAAGGTACTCCAGCAGAGCTATGGCCATGGAATACGCTTCCTCCCCAGTGGAGCAGCCTGGAATCCAGACACGGATGGGCCAATTAGAAGGCTTTCTGTTTTGCACCAATGCCGGGAAGACCACTTTACGCAAGGCGTCAAATGCGCCAGGATCGCGAAAAAAACCGGTGACATGGATCAAAATGTCGCGGTACAGCTCATCGAGTTCTGTCGGCGTGCGTTTAACCAAGCGAACGTAATCGGCCAACTTTTCCGTCTGGTTCAGCACCATCCGCCGCTTGATGCGCCGTTGCAGCGTACTCTGCTTGTAGTGCGTGAAATCAACGCCCTTGGCCTCGCGCAGCAATGTGAACAGCCCGTTGATATCAGGTGTCGCGACCGGTGCCAGAAGCCCGTCGGCCTGTGCCGGGGCCTTAAGGATGTAGGGATGCTTTTCGATCCTGGCGAGTTCCTCGGCGATGCCCTTTGGTGGCAATACGAAATCGACGCAACCGGCGTCCAGCGCGCTTCGCGGCATGCCGGTGTGCTTTGCGGTAGCCTCGTCCTGCGCAAAGGTAATGCCGCCAACGGCCTTGACCGCGAGACACCCGGAGGTGCCATCGGAAGCAGTCCCCGATAAAATGACGGCGATGGACCTTTCGCCGCAGTCTTCCGCTAACGAATGCAAGAAGCTATCGATGGGGCGATGCTGGCCACGTGCCAAAGTCCGCGCCGAGAGGCGCAGTATACCGCCGCGGATCGTTAAATCGGCGTTCGGTGGAATGACATAGATATGATTGCTCTCGACCGCGGTCCCGTCGGTGACTTCGGTAACCGGAATTTTAGTTGAGCGCGAAAGAATTTCTTGTAAAGCACTGGTGTGCGTGGGATCCAAATGCTGCACGAACACGAAGGCCATGCGAGTGTTTTGCGGTAAATCGGCCAAAAGCTTGGAGAACGCTTCCAGGCCGCCCGCCGAGGCTCCTACGCCGACCACCGGGAAATGTGTCCCGCCCGCCGCCGTGCTTCCTCCGCGGGCTGCGCGCGAGGAGCCATTGCTTCTACGCTTCCCGTTGCGAGGTAAGGAGTTTTTCAATGCCAAGGCTCCAAGCCACCGAAAGGACTCACGACAGGTAGAAGAGAAGAGTCAGATCGGAACGATGGCGGTTATAAGAGGCGATACTAGCCCCGCGATAATCGAGTGTCAACCTAACCGAGCGCGCGTGAATGGGCAGGAATTACCAGGATTAGGGCGCCGCGGAAATCCACCACAAAACCCTGGCGACAATGTGCCAACCGGCGGTCTTACCTAACACTACGGCCTCGTACTCGCGGTTTTCCGATTCCAGAACGTCAAATTTAGGATAGCGGCGGAGACGAGAAACGCACAAACCCCGTTCCTCACTGGTTACGATCACAATCTTTCCATCCAAATCGGAGCGGTCAGTCTGAGAGGAATCCACAGCGGCGATATCGCCATCGTGGATTAACGGTTCCATGGAGTGCCCGCGCACGCGCAGCAGGCTTGTGTAGCCTGGATTGGGGCACCACTCCAAGGGGGCGCCCATAATCTCCTTCGCGGGAATGTGATTGAGGCTTTGTCTGCGGTCCCCCTCACCGCCATGAGTTCCGGCCACCGCCAGCAACACGGGGATGGGGACGATCTTGGATCTCGGTTGGGCCTGCGCTTTGCTGCCGCTGCCCGCTTCCGCGAGATCCAACGTCGGCTGCGCGGGGAGTCGTCTGCGTTCGCGTTCGGGCAGCACACGCAGCACGTCGCTGCTCTGCAGTCCAGCCTTCTCCCAATAAATCCAGCAATCCGGCTTTCCGGCAAGCTTGCCCAATTCGATGTAGTAGCGCGCGGTGGGCGCCAATTGGCCATTTTCCCAGCGCGAGACGGTCATCGCAGAACAATCGAGCGATCTCGCCAGGTCGCCTTGCGAAACGCGCAGACGCTGCCGCAGTTCGCGAATTTGTTGCGCCCATTCGCGGGTGACGCGTTCCTTGTTTTGTCTTTTCACCATGGTTTCACCACGGCCTGCAAAGATCATTCTAGACCTCCCGGGCTCTCAAGACCATCGGAAACAAATCCGCGTCCAATGTCCAAGGGGAGGGTTGCGTCCAGCGATTTTCTGCGAGAACACAGGCTCGCGTCCGGGCGGGGCGTCTGGTGGCGCATCGTCGAAGCGAGCCCCAGGGGATTTTCTAGGCTGACCTGTTTGAGATTGCGCCGTCCTTCTTGATGCATTCCCTGGAGAGTCCCAATTTGAAGCAATTGTCAGATTAACTTCGCTAGGGCGCGCAGTCCTCGGCGGGCTTGAGGGGAAGCCAAGCATGGGCCTCCCCTAGACTTTGCGTTGCGACGAAAAGCCGTTGCCATTGCTAACGCTTGTGATGTACCATGCACGTTAACTGATTTATTGGTTCGCGTAAGAACTCCAGAGGATTTAGGAATCTTATGGACCCGGCACAAGACACCAAGAACACTCCCGACCTGCAAAGCTTGCCTTCGCTTTGCCGCGGCCTGTACAACCGTGTGGCGCAAAAGCTCGGCTGCGACCCTTCTTATGTCAGCCGCGTAGCCCGGGGTGAGCGCAACTCCGAGGCTATTTCCGAGGCATTGCGCGCGGAAGTGCAGCAAACCTGGGCCATGGCCAGTGTCGGTTTCGCGAACGGTTCCGCCTCACGAAAGACCAATGGCAAATCCTCCGGGCTAGCGAAAAAAATCTGATCCTTCGTTCCGCGAATGGCACTCTACAAGCCGCAGAGTCTTTTATCTTCTGCTGCGGCCTCCGAAATGGGTCACTTTGCCGTCACAGACTACAGCGATGTAACGGCCGCCAGTGAGGAATTGCATGACCTTGGCGCCTTTGCGCGCCACTTCCGCCCAGCGCGAACCGGTGGCGGGATTTTGCTCCAGCCCGCGGAGGCGTAGCCCGCCAAATTCAAAATCCACTTGCGCCAGCGCTCGTTTCGGCGTTGACTGCACGGGATAACTGTCTTCGCCTAAACCAACGCGCTTCTTCCTTTCGACCAGTGCTTGCTTCCACACGGATAGCAGCACCTCCTCCAATTCCATCTCTGGCGGTTCCCTACTCATTGGCCAAATCATAGCGCACCTCTGCTAACATCTTGGCTCCCGGCGAAACAAGAAAAGCGCGGGCCGGCGCTGGATGCGACGATCAGTTCGAGCGCGGTTTTGTTCGTAGCAGCTGGTGACTGCGCGCCTACAAATCTGGAGCGCCATGAAACGCATATTGATCGCAGGATCGCTGCTGTTCGCTGCTCGGTCCTTCGCGCAAACCCCGCCCCTACCGGTAGTTTCGCCGGAGGTCCACTCCGATACTCGAGTGACGTTTCGCTTTCGCGCGCCCAACGCCAAGGAGGTTGCTCTCTCACTTGAAGGCGCCCTTAGGGATCAGTCCATGCAGAGGGATGCCCAAGGCCTCTGGAGCGTTACTACGGAGCCGCTCGCTCCGGATTTCTACGGCTATTCGTTTGTAGCCGACGGCGTGCACCTCATCGATCCCTCCAATTCCTTGATGAAGCCCAATATTCTCTCAACGCAAAGCCAGGTACATGTCCCGGGGCCGGCTGCGCTGCCGTGGGAGACTGCGGATGTACCGCACGGCGAAATTCACCATCACTTCTATAAATCCAGGATCGTGGGCGATCAGCGCGATTTTTACGTCTACACCCCGCCGGGCTATGACCCGCGCGCGAAGCAGACCTATCCCGTTTTGTACTTGCTGCATGGCTTCAGCGACGATGCCAGCGGATGGACCGCGGTCGGGCGCGCCAATGTAATCCTCGACAACCTCATCACCCAGGGTAAAGCCAAGCCCATGCTGGTGGTCATGCCGCTCGGTTACGGGGCGCCAGAAATTCTGAGCCTCGGCTTCGGCGCATTCCACAATGCCGACCTGCGCAACCGCAACTTCGCCAAGTTCCGCGAAACGCTACTCACGGAGGTCCTTCCCGAGGTCCAGGCTTCTTATGCAGTGGCCAAGGACCGCGACTCGCGCGCCATCGCCGGGCTTTCCATGGGCGGCGCCGAATCGCTGTTGACGGGACTGAATTCCCTGAGCCAGTTTGCATGGATTGGTGCTTTCAGTTCCGGCGGCCTTCCCGAGGAATTCGAGACAGACTTCCCCGCCCTTGACTCGCACACGGACCGCCAGTTGCATTTACTGTGGATCGCCTGCGGCACTGAGGACCGGCTGATCGACTCGAATCGCAAATTCCGCGCGTGGCTCGCGGCCAAGGGCGTCCGGCATGCAGACATCGAGACACCGGGAGCCCACACCTGGATGGTGTGGCGCCGCAACCTGGCTGCTTTTACGTCGCTTCTTTTTCGGTAGCAGCATGCAGTTTTGTACTTGGGCAGGGCTTCTGCTAGGCTGTGGGAACTCCCAGTCCTCCAAATGAGGGCCCTTGCGACAAACAACCGAACCCTTTGCGCACGTCATGCTGTTTGCGTGTCCAGTCTGCCGCCGGCCGTTGGCCTCCGCTTGCGCCAGCGCTAAACGAAGCTTGGAAGACGCGGATGCCCATTACTTCAATCCGCACTGCCACTGCGGTTGGAGCGGACCGGTGGCCGGGCTTGAAGCCGTAAAGCACTGGGTACATCCGTGGCAGGAAATTGATCAGACTGCGGGAAGGGTGCAGCCCGATGACGGTGCCTGCAACGGAAAATCTCAACCCGTCTGAGACGAGGCATCGGCCTCGTGCCGACCCCAAAGCAAAGCTCCCACGGTAATGAACCAGATCCCCTGGCCAACTATCACGGCACCGAAGCCGTGAACGTCTGGCGTCAGCTTGCCGCTTCCCATCGCCGCGACCGTAAGCACTCCCAAAATGCACCCGAAGATTCCCACTCCGCGGGCCAGGGACCCGCTGCGTAGAATTGCGATAGACCAAAGAATCACCGCAAGGGAAGAACCCACTACGTACAGCCGAGCATTCGCCTGATTCACTTCGAAGTTGTAGCGAAATACCACTGACCAGCTATCTCTCGCGCTGGCCCCGGCCTCTACCATTCTTCGCATCACGTTCGGCGCCACCAAGCCGTCCATTACCGCGGCGTTCATGACCGCGACGGCGGCCAAAGCGTACAACACCAGGGCACTCAGGGCGAGGCGGTCCGACCCTTTTAGCCGTTGCGACAAGCCGAGCAACCCAAGAACGATCAGCGGCAAACTGGCCAGCGCCAGCGAATGCACCGCGGTGAGGTTGCGCGCCATGGATTCCACCTGCGCCGCCGAAACCACGCCGTGGGGATGGAAGGCCATGGTTATAATCATTCCAACCGCCCCGGCGAACAGTGCCAAACCGCTCTTGCGATCGTCTGTCATGCGGCGCACTGTAGGGGCGCGCAGCGGAGGCGTCAACATGGATTCGCCGAAAATAGGCCAAAACCGGACAAAGAAGGCGGCTTTGTCCGGTAATCCACCCTTAACAAGCAGGAAGACCGACCGGCGCGTGATGCGCACGCGGGACACACTTGGAGACGCGCTGGTTCGGTTGATGCAGGAGAAACCCTTCAAGGCCATTACCGTACAGCAGGTGCTCGATCGCGCCGGCGTGGGCCGTTCCACCTTTTACGCGCATTACAAAGATAAGGATGATTTGTTCTTTAGTGATGCCGAGGAATTCTTCGAGGCTATGGCTACCGCGCTTTCCAGGCACGGCGACAAGTCAAACCGCGTCGCTCCGGTGCACGAATTCTTTGCCCACGTAGCCGCGTGGCGCGCGTTTCATGATGCCATGATGACCGCCGGCAAGCTCCAGGACGTGATGGAAATGGGGCAGGAATTTTTCGCGCGGGGAATTGCACAACGGTTGGCCGAGCTGCGAGGCGTGGGTGCCATGGCCGTGCCCAAACGTAGGGCACTGGCGCATGCCTTCGCAGGGGCGCTGTTTTCCTTGCTTTCCTGGTGGCTTCGCAGCAATAGCGGCTTTTCGGCAGTGCAAATCGATGCCCTGTATCACCAGATGGTTTGGGCGAGTGTGGCGCTAGCGGTGACACCACGTTCCGAAACGGGCAGAGTCGAAAAGCGGATCGTCTTTCGGAGCAGCAACAGCGTGGCCCAACCGAGGTGAATGACTCTGCTACTTTTGGCGAAGCTGTTCGATCCATCGGGATAGAAGGTTGTGGTCCGAGGATTCGATGTCGATGAATTCGATGCCCATGCCGATACGCGGCTTGACGATGCGCACTACCGCCAGTCCTTCCACGCTTTCTCCCTTGCGCGAAAGCGTGACCCGCACGCGGGCTTTCAG
>Ga0137398_10000135_pt1 | contig 21812 bp, 22 predicted proteins | sample czorhiz216metaG_FD_106659 | JGI IMG/M metagenome (GOLD analysis project Ga0137398, IMG submission 106659) | Vadose zone soil microbial communities from Angelo Coast Range Reserve, California, USA - czorhiz2.16 metaG | ecosystem: Environmental > Terrestrial > Soil > Vadose zone | place: USA...
CGGCATCGGCGCATCGGCATCGGCGACTTGGGATTGATGACTTCCGCGACGCAATTCGCCAAACTGCGCGAAACGGCAGTTCCCGGGGAACCGTTTCGTCGCGGCGATAGCTGCCCCCGGGTTTCGCCATGATCCCGTTTAGGCGCGTTTTCAAGGTTTCGTGTGGCTCAACCCGGGCTGCAGGACCCTGCAAGTCCTGAACCTCACTCTTACGGCCCTTTCCCCCATGCCCGCCACCCCCGACGACCTGTTCGCCTACCTCGACAGCCTTGGGATTGCGCACCGCACGGTGACGCATCCGCCCCTGTTCACGGTCGAGCAATCCCGCGGCCTGCGCGGCACGATCCCGGGCGGGCACACCAAGAACCTGTTTCTCAAGGACAAGAAGGACAGCCTGGTGCTGGTGGTGGCGCTGGAAGATGCCGTGATCGAGCTCAAATCGCTGCACCGGCTCGTCGGGGCGAGCGGCCGCTTTTCCTTCGGTTCCGCGGACCTGCTGCGCGAGACCCTCGGGGTCGAACCCGGTTCGGTGACGCCGTTTGCCGCGATCAACGACACAGCTTGCCGGGTGGGCGTGGTGCTCGATGCCGCCATGATGGCGCATGAGACGCTCAACTATCACCCCTTACGCAACACCATGACCACGTCGATCGCCAGCGCCGACCTGATACGGTTCCTCAAGGCCACCGGCCATGAGCTGCGCGTGATGGCGCTCCACGGCGAAACCGGATAGGAGGTCTGCTAACGAGGCCGCCAGCAGCCGTGAGGGCCGGCGCTGGAACCCGGTGACCGATTGCAATCGCCCTGCCGGACACCATTTATTCTGGCATAACAACTATATCGTATTCATCAAGGTTTCGGGGCCTCGTTGCGAGCCGCCCCCAAGAAACACACTGAGGCACGAGAGGGCTGGAACGACATGTTGCAAGGGACCGCGGCTGCTGACAGCTACATCAAGGACACGACGACCCAGACCTTTCTCAAGGACGTCATTGAGGAATCGAAACGCCAGCCGGTGCTGGTCGACTTCTGGGCCGAATGGTGCGGACCCTGCAAGCAGCTCACGCCTGTGCTCGAAAAGCTCGTCCGCGCCGCCAAAGGCAAGGTCAGGCTCGTCAAGATGGACATCGACAAGCATAAGGCCGTCGCCGGGCAGCTCGGCATCCAGTCCATTCCCGCGGTCTTCGCGTTCGTGAATGGCCAACCCATCGACGGCTTCATGGGGGCGCTGCCCGAGGCGCAGGTGATTGCCTTCATCGAGCGCGTGACCAAGGGCCAGATCAGCGGGGAAGAAAAGGATCTCCTGGCATCTGCCGAAACCGCACTCGCCGGGGGGGATCTCCAAGGCGCGGTCGACCTTTATGGCCAGATATTGGACGAAGACCCTGAAAGCATTCCCGCGCTCGCCGGCCTCGCCCGCGCCTATGTGAAGGGAGGCGCGATCGATGACGCCAAGCAGACGCTCGACATGGTGCCGGAAGGAAAGCGCAACGATGCCGCCGTGGCGGCAGCCCGCGCCGCGATCGACCTGGCCGAACAGGCACAGTCCGTCGGCCCCCTTTCCGAACTCGAAGCCAAAGTCGCCGCCAATCCGCTCGACCATCAAGCTCGTTTCGACCTCGCGGTCGCGCTCAATGGCAGCGGCAAGCGCCTGGAAGCAGTCGAGCACCTGATAACCATTGTGCGCCAGGATCGTAAATGGAACGACGACGGCGCCCGCAAGCAGCTGGTACAGTTCTTCGAAGCCTGGGGCGGGACCGACGCAGCAACTGTTGAAGGACGCAAACGGTTGTCGTCCGTGCTTTTTGCTTGAGAAACGAGCAATCCGGCAGCGCCCAAGGCACAAGCGAGACGACGACTCGGCCGTCTGTGAGTGGAGTACGACTATGCCGACGAATGTGACCTATCACGGCCCGGGCGACCTGCCCGAATCTTTACCGGTGTTTCCACTTTCCGGAGCGCTGTTGCTCCCGCGCGGGCAAATGCCGCTCAACATTTTCGAGCCGCGATACCTCGCCATGGTCGATGACGCGTTTCGTTCGGGGCTGCGTCTCATCGGCATGATTCAGCCCGACCCGGCGCATCCGGGATCGGAAGACAGGCCCAACCTCTATCGCGTAGGCTGTGTCGGACGCATCACGCAATTGGCCGAAAGTGGTGACGGCCGCTATTTGATGCAGCTCACGGGCATATCGCGCTTTCGCATCGAGGATGAGTTGAAAGTATCGACGCCCTACCGGCAATGCCGCGTGCGCTACCTCGAATTCGCCGGCGATTTCGTGGGACACAAGGGCGAAGACAAAGTCGATCGCGAAGGCCTGTTGCGCGCCCTTTCGGGTTTCCTGAAAGCCAACAAACTCAAAGCTGACTGGCAAGGGATCGAGAATGCTCCCAATGAGGCGCTGGTCAACGCGCTCGCCATGATGGCGCCCTTTGGCCAGGCGGAGAAACAGGCCTTGTTGGAAGCGCCCGATCTCAAAACCCGCACCGAAATCCTGATCGCCGTGACCGAGATCGAACTCGCAAAGCAGAGTTGCGGCGGTGAAACGCCGCTGCAGTAAAGAAAAGTTCATCATTTCAATTCAAGCTCTTGCATCGAAGGCGCGGCGTTGCTACGTGAGTGGCGTTGCATTCGATGGATGGATCATCGTCGTTCGATGACGTCCAATCACCTTATGGTTCGAGACAGTGCGGTTCGAGACGGCGTGTACGCTAAGGCATTCAGGCCTCGCTCTGTGCCAAAAGGTGCTACGGGTTGCGTGAACGAATTCCGCTTTTTCGGTGTTCGACCCCTGTATCCAGCAATAATTCACTGACAGCCCAGGCCACGCGGGGTGTCCCATTACCCCCGCGATTCGCGGTCGTGTGCCAAACACCTTGGCACGCGCGAATCGCAGCAAGAAAGATTTTGCATTGACGGCTTTTCTCGACCTTGGGCTCGCAGAGCCAATCACCCGTGCCATCACTGACGAGCAATACGCCACCCCTACACCGATCCAGGCGCAGACCATTCCGCAAGTGCTGGCGGCCCGCGACGTCGTCGGCATTGCGCAAACCGGAACCGGCAAGACCGCCGCCTTTGCGCTGCCGATCCTCAATCATCTGTTCAAGAACCGCAAACGCCCGGAGCAGCGCTCATGCCGTGTGCTGGTGTTGAGTCCGACCCGCGAACTGTCAGCCCAGATCGTGGAAAGTTTTCTCACCTATGGACGATACCTGCGACCCTCCGTTGCTCTTGCAATCGGCGGCGTGCCGATCAACCGTCAAGTTCGGGCACTCGTCAACGGCGTCGATGTCCTGGTGGCAACACCCGGCCGCCTCATCGACCTGATGCAAAGCCGGGCCATCATGCTCGATCGCGTCGAGGTTTTCGTGCTCGATGAAGCCGATCGGATGCTCGACATGGGTTTTATCCAAGACATCCGCCGGATTGTCGCCAAGCTTCCAGCGAAACGCCAGACGCTGTTCTTTTCGGCCACCATGCCGCGGGAAATCGCCGAACTCGCCAGTCACATGCTGTCGGACCCCGTGCGGGTCGCGGTGACCCCGGAAGCGACCACCGTGGATAAGGTCGACCAGCGCGTCATCCATGTGGATCGCGCCGGTAAACCCAACCTGCTCGCGGACGTCCTCAAAGAAGAGGCGATCGACCGGGCGCTGGTTTTCACCCGCACCAAACATGGCGCCGACAAAGTCGTACGCGCGCTCGCCAAGGCCAATATCACGGCCTCGGCCATTCACGGCAATAAGTCGCAAAACCAGCGTGAGCGCGTGCTGGCCGCGTTCCGCACCGGCCAGATTCGCATCCTGATCGCAACCGACATCGCGGCGCGCGGCATTGATGTCGACGGCATCAGCCATGTGATCAATTACGACCTTCCGAACATTCCGGAGAGCTATGTGCACCGGATCGGCCGCACGGCGCGCGCGGGCGCAGACGGCATTGCGATTTCTTTTTGCGATGGCGAAGAGCGTGCTTTTTTGCGCGACATCGAAAAGCTGATCCGCATGTCGATTCCCGCAACGCGCCGCGACAGCATCCGTGGCAACAGCATGGTCCCGGATGAACACCAAAGCGTAGGTGACTCCTCGGGTGTAGCCGGTGCGAACAACGCGCACGGAAAATCGGAAACACGCCCACATCGGCAACACGCGGCGAGACAACGCCCGGCAGGTCAACAACGCGGTTCGAAACAGGGTCGCAATGACAACCGCGCCGGCAAGCCGCCGCACCATAAAGGACCACAGCGGAACGGGGCAGCACGCAACGAGGCAACCCGCAACGCACCAAACGGCCAAGCCCGGCGATCGAAACACCCGCCGCAGGAGCGGCCGGGCGGGGTCCGAGATTCCGAAGGTGGGTCCATCGAGACGGTTGCGTTCATGCGGCCAAAGAAGCACCATCGCCCCCAAACCGGCGGAGACCGCCGGCCGCCGCGTTGATGACACGGACAGGAGAACGGGAGATGGCAGAGTGAGCAAAGAAGAGCTTTTGGAATTCGATGGCACCGTGACGGAAGTGCTGCCCGACGGCAATTATCGCGTCAAGCTCGACAATGACCATGAATTGCTTGCCTATATGTCAGGCAAGATGCGCAAATTCCGAATCCGCACCGGCGTGGGCGACCGCGTCGTCGTGGAAGTTTCGCCCTACGACCTCGCCCGCGGCCGCATCAATTTCCGCCACAAAGACCTGGCCCGGCCGATGGGCTCGCCGCCCACACGACGGCAGCAGAACTTCCGCCGCCGATGATCGGAGACGGCGCCATGCCGAGCACTTCCGACCCCAGCCCTTCCGACCTGCGTCCCGCGAGCAGCGTCGACCCAAAACTGTTGGAAATCCTGGTTTGTCCGCTGACCAAGGGCCGGCTCGAATATGATGCCGAAAAGCAGGAATTGATTTCACGCTCAGCCAAGCTTGCATATCCCATCCGCGACGGCATCCCCATCATGCTGGCCGAGGAAGCGCGCAAGCTGGATTGATCTTCCAATCGCAACGGGAAAATTCATGCTCAAGATCTGGGGACGAAACACGTCGATCAACGTGCAGAAGACGCTGTGGGCTGTGTCCGAACTCGGCTTGCCGCACGAACGCATCGATATCGGGGGTTCCTTCGGCAAGAACAACGAACCAGCTTATCTTGCGATGAACCCCAACGGCCTCGTGCCGACGCTCGAGGAGGACGATTTCCTGCTGTGGGAATCAAACTCGATCGTGCGCTATCTCGCGGCAAAATATGGCCCGGGCACGCTTGAACCCGTCGATCTGCGCGAACGCGCCAGCGCCAGCCGCTGGATGGATTGGCAGCTGACGACCGCAGGTCCTGCGATCCACGGTCTGTTCTGGGGCCTTATCCGCACGCCGCCGGAAAAGCGCGATCACGCACATATCGACGAGTCACGGCGCAAGACCACGGCCGCCATGAAAATACTCGACGCCCAGCTTGGGAAAACCGCCCATGTAGCAGGCGAACGGTTTTCCATGGGCGATATTCCGGTCGGGCTCATCGCCTATCGTTATTGCCGGCTGGTGCCGGAGCGCACGGGGCTCGAAAATCTCGAGCGCTGGTATAAGAGCCTCGAGCAACGTGCGGCTTTCAGGGAGCAAATTCTGCCCGTGCCGTTTGTGTGACGCGCGGCCGGAATGGTTCCGTAGGATGGGTAGACGTAAAACGCGTTCTTTCTTTACACGTTTTGCCGAAACTCATCATCCGCACGAGGTGTTGATGGGTTTTGGAAAAGCGCGTGAACGCGCTTTTGCCTCTACCCATCCTACAAACTCTCTCCCTTCAACAACTTCGGCATCTCGCCGACGAGCCCGGCGGCGTCACGCATGAACAAATGCTTGAGCGACGGCAGGCGATCGACCATTCCGAGGCCAACATCGCGCATCAGGCGCAAAACGTTTGAGCGATTCGAGAACAACCGGTTGAGGCCATCGGTCGCAACGCCCATCTGGGTCGTGTCAAATCGACGCCAGCGCTGATAGCGGTCAAGCGTTGCGGCGGCCCCGATGTCGATCCCGAGCCGCGCCGCATCGACAATCACCTCGGCGAGCGCCGCTACATCTTTAAGCCCCATATTGAGTCCTTGGCCCGCAATCGGGTGGATGACATGCGCGGCGTCACCGAGCAGTGCCACGCGCTCCGCGACGAACGCGCGCGCCACGGCGAGACTCAGTGGAAACACGCGCCGCTCACCGACAACTTCGATCTCGCCAAGATGCAACCCGAACCGCCGCTCAAGTTCGGTGTGAAAAGCGGCATCGGAAAGCGCCATGATACGCGCGGCTTCCGACTTTTCCTCGGTCCAGACGATCGAAGACCGGCAACCCTTCAGCGGCAGAATCGCAAACGGACCCGCGGGGAGAAAATGTTCCTCGGCGCGGCCACCGTGATCGCGCTCATGCGCCACGGTCGTGACGATGCTCGACTGGGGATAGTCCCAGCCATGGGTCGCAATTCCGGCCCGCTCCCGAATTTTCGAGTGCGCCCCATCGGCTGCCACAAGCAGCCGCGCCGCAACGCGCGTACCGTCAGAGAGCCCGGCGTCGATGTGAAACGAAGGACGTGAACCATTTCGCCTGGGTTCGCCGGCCCGCACATCGACCGCGAAATCCGTAACCGCGACCGGCCACAACACGAGGCCGGCCTCCCTCGCCTTCGCCCGCAGGGCTGCCAGCAAAGGCGGATTCTCAATCATATGGGCGAAGGCCTGGGACGCCGGTTTGTCCTGCCCTGAGGCCCGCCATTGACCCGGTTCTGCAACGTCTCCGTCGAAACGCAGAAAGACCGGCCGCACCGCATCGTCGAGGCGGCTGTCGGTAATATGCATGTCGACGATGGGCTGCGCCTCACCCGCAACCTGGTCCCACACCTCGATGGATTCCAGGAGCCGCCGCGTTGCCGCCACGATGGCCGAAGCACGCACATCTTTTTTGAGATGCGCATTCTGGGAGGAGTGCGCGAGCGCAGGGTCCGCAACCGCGACCACGAAAGATGCGCCCAGCGCCTGCCGGAGTGCAAGCGCAAGCGCCAAGCCGGCAAACCCGGCGCCACCGATCAAGACGTCGACACGTTGCAGGGGCTCGGCCATTGACGTCACAATTCCGCAGTTCCAAGACGGTTCCAATATAGTGGTTGAGGCTTGTGTTGTAAGTACGAAGCTTTGGCGCCAGTTCCCGGCACCGGTTCCCGGCATGATGCCGATGGCGCAACGAAAGTATTGAGAAAGTCAAAACATGTCTGCCGCGATCGAAGACCTGCTCAAAATTCTCGACCTGGAAACACTGGAAGTGAACCTCTTTCGCGGGCGTAGCCCGCAGGTGGGCTGGCAGCGCGTGTTTGGTGGACAGGTGATCGGGCAAGCCCTGGTGGCGGCCTGCCGCACCGTCGACACGGTCGGGCGCCCACCCCACTCGATGCACGCCTATTTCCTGCTGGCGGGCGACCCCAAAGTGCCGATCATCTACGATGTCGAGCGCGTACGCGACGGCAGAAGTTTTTCAACGCGGCGCGTGAAGGCTGTCCAGCATGGTCAGCCTATCTTCATCATGTCCGTATCGTTTCACGGCGAGGAAGCCGGCATGAGTCACCAGGCCCGGATGCCGGACGTGCCAAAGCCCGAGGAGCTGCCAAGTGAAGCCGAGATCAAGGAACGGGTGCTGCCGCTGATGCCGGATCCGGTGCGGCGCTATTACGAACGCGACCGGCCGATCGAGCTGCGCCCAGTGGAATATGCGCGTTATCTCGGCAAAAAATTCGAGGATGGCCGCTTCAACGTCTGGATCCGCGCGACCGGAAAACTCCCCGACGAGCCCGCAATCCACCAATGTGTGCTCGCCTACGCATCCGATATGACGCTGCTCGATTCCGCCCTGATCCCGCACGGTCGCACTGTTTTCGAGAAAGACATCATGGGGGCGAGCCTCGACCATGCGCTTTGGCTGCATCGGCCGTTTCGCGCCGATGAGTGGCTGCTGTACGCACAGGACAGCCCGAACCTGGCGAGTTCGCGGGGGTATTCCCGCGGCCTCATCTTCGCCCGCGACGGCACGCTGGTGGCCTCGGTGGCGCAAGAAGGCGTGCTGCGCGAGCGGCGGAAGGAGTGACGGCAGCATCCTTGGCTACGCCATAACCACCGCAACTTCCGTGCCGGCTTAAGATTTGCCGATAAATTCAGCTGATCGCCCGTTTGGAAGGCAAATTATCGCTTAAATTTTGTTCTTAATGCCGATATTGTGGGCAGGAGTGTCCGGGATCTGCCGGGCGCACCGAAAGCTTTACGGCGGCTCGATTGGGCCGCGTCAATGCGGGACCATCCATGAAACTGATCACTGCGATCATCAAACCGTTCAAGCTCGATGACGTTCGCGACGCCCTCATGGCCATTGGGGTGCAGGGCATGACCGTCGCCGAGGTCAAAGGTTACGGCCGCCAGAAGGGGCACACAGAGATTTACCGCGGCGCCGAATATGCGGTGAATTTTCTTCCCAAACTACGCCTCGATGTCGCGGTCGATGACAACCAGACCGACAAGGCAATCGAGGCCATCACCAATGCGGCCAAGACCGGGCAGATCGGCGACGGCAAGATTTTTGTCACGCCAATCGCTTCTGCGGTTCGTATCCGCACTGGGGAAATGGATTCCGACGCGCTCTGACAAATCAGAATCGAAGAAATCTTGCCGCTATCCGGCACGTGGCGCTCACACGTGGCGCTCTCCTGGAGCGTCAATCGAGGGGGATATCCATGACGACGAAACTGTCACCCGTCCACATCTGGGGCGGGGCCGCCTTGCTGTCGACCTTATGGGGCATGGCACCCGCGCTTGCCGAAGAAGCGACGAAATCAAAATTCGACACCGGCGACACCGCATGGATGATCGCCGCCACGGCCCTCGTCCTCATGATGACGCTGCCGGGCCTGGCATTGTTCTATTGCGGCATGGTGCGCAAGAAGCATGTGCTCGCCACGATGGCGCAGAGCCTTCTGTGCATGATGCTGTGCTCCATTCTATGGGCACTCGTCGGTTACACTCTCGCTTTCAATGGCGACGGCGCCTTCATCGGCAATCTCGATAAACTGATGCTCCGAGGCATTGACATGGATTCGGTCGCGCCCTCGACCAAAATCCCCGAGATGCTGTTCATGATCTACCAGATGACGTTCGCCGTCATTACGGTCGCGCTCGTTGCCGGATCGATTGCCGACCGCATGCGATTTTCGGCTTTTTTCTGGTTCGCGGGGATTTGGCTGCTGGTCGTCTATGTGCCGATCGCCCATTGGGTCTGGGGCGGTGGTTTCCTCACGGTTGCGGCCGACAAGGCTGGCGCACTCGACTTTGCGGGCGGCCTCGTGGTGCATCTCAATGCCGGCATCGCAGGTCTTGTCGCCTCGCTGGTGGTTGGCAAACGCCATGGCTATGGAACCGAAAACTTCTCACCTTACGACTTGACGCTGGCTGTGATCGGGACGGGCTTGTTATGGGTCGGCTGGTTCGGCTTCAATGGCGGATCGGCGCTCGGCGCCAACTCGCGCGCCGTGTTCGCCATCACGGCAACACATCTTGCAGCCTGCGCCGGCGCTTTGGTCTGGACGCTGCTGGAATGGTGGCAGCGTGGCAAGCCATCGGTTCTTGGCATGATCTCGGGCGCGGTGGCGGGCCTCGGCACCATCACGCCCGCATCCGGCTTCGTGCTGCCGTGGCATGGGCTCGTGATCGGTCTTCTCGCTGGCGCCATCTGCTACTGGGCCTGCACCAAACTCAAACAAGCACTCGGCTACGACGATTCGCTGGACGTATTCGGCGTCCACGGCATTGGCGGTTTGACCGGAGTCTTGCTCACCGGCGTGTTCGCCGTCAAAGCGGTTGGCGAGACTTCAGGCCTGCTCGAAGGCAATCCCGGCCAGATGGTGTTGCAGCTCTACGGCATTGGCGCCACGCTGATCTGGTCCGGAATAGGAACGTTGATTATCCTCAAGGCGCTCAGCATCATGGTGCCGTTGCGCGTCACTCACCAGCATGAAATCGAAGGTCTCGACGTTACCCAGCATGGCGAATCTCTGCAGTAGCGGTTCATTCAATGTCCGCTGCTCGTGTATCGTTCCCGGCCCGAACGGCCGGGGATTTCTCAACAATGCCTCTGGTTTTTGTTCATAATCCGATGAGCACGACGCCTACAATTTAGGCGGTGCTGGCGCGAGTTTATGCGCGGGTCATCCGTGATTTTGAAACCGAATGCGACTCGCCCACAATAGTTAATATTTTTCAATGTCTTACAAATCGTTCGCCAAGTTGGCACGAGCCTTGATTGAGTGTTCCCGGCAATGCCGACGAAGCGCTCATCGCGCGGCAGCGGTCCATGTAAACCGCCTTGTACCTGCTTTCCGCAGGACCGGGCTTAAGCGGGGAACAAATTCATGAAAATCGTTATGGCAATTATCAAGCCTTTCAAGCTTGACGAGGTCCGCGACGCCCTGACCGCGATTGGTGTGCACGGGATGACCGTCACCGAAGTCAAGGGATATGGGCGCCAGAAGGGTCACACCGAAATATATCGAGGTGCCGAATATGCAGTGAGCTTTCTTCCCAAGATCAAGATCGAGGTCGCCGTTCCAACCGACCTGGTGGACCGGACGGTCGAAACCGTCACGGCAGCGGCCAAGACCGGCCAAATTGGCGACGGCAAGATCTTTGTTCTCGGGCTCGACAACGCCGTGCGCATCCGTACCGGCGAAACTGATTCCGCGGCCATCTAAGTCGCCAGACAAGGAGTCCACCATGCAGGCCACCAAGCTTCCTGCGGGGCTTGTTCGTGCAGGACTTATTCCTACCGGGCTTGGGGCCGCGGCTCTCATCGCGGGTGCATGCTTGTTGTCACATGGCGCTTCCGCTGAAGTCGCAACGCCGCATCCGATGCCGCCGGCGCCGACCTTCAATAAAGGCGACAACGCTTGGATGCTGACGGCAACGGTGCTTGTCCTGTTGATGACAATTCCGGGACTTGCACTCTTCTACGGTGGCCTCGTGCGCTCCAAGAACATGCTCTCCGTACTCGGTCATGTCTTCTACACGGTGTGCATCGTCACGGTGATCTGGGTTCTCTACGGATACAGCCTCGCATTCACCGGCGGCTCCGCCTTCGTGGGCGGCTTTTCCAAAGCATTCCTCAGCGGCGTCAATGCCGACGCACAGGCCGCAACATTCTCTGTCGGCGTGACAATCCACGAACTCATCTACGTCTGCTTCCAGATGACGTTCGCCGCCATTACGCCAGCATTGATCGTGGGCGCTTTTGCGGAACGCATGAAGTTCAGTGCGGTCGCCCTGTTCATCCCGTTGTGGGTCACCCTCATCTATCTGCCGATTGCGCACATGGTCTGGTACTGGGGCGGACCGGACGCCATTGATGCAGCCGCCAAAATGCTTAGCGCTGCAACCGATGCCGCAGCCAAGGCAACCGCGCAGGCGAACCTCAACGAGGCGATCGCAGATGCCGGACTGGCCTTCGGCTGGGGCGCGATCGACTTTGCGGGCGGAACCGTTGTGCACATCAACGCGGGCATAGCCGGCCTCGTCGGCGCGCTCGTCATTGGCAAACGGATCGGCTATGGCCGCGAATTGATGTCGCCACACTCGCTGACGATGACAATGGTCGGTGCGTCGCTTCTGTGGGTCGGCTGGTTCGGCTTCAATGCGGGATCCAACCTTGAAGCAAACGGTGGCGCCGCCGTTGCGATGACCAATTCGTTTGTCGCAACGGCCGCAGCCGCGCTGTCTTGGATGTTCGCCGAATGGCTCATCAATGGAAAACCATCAGTGCTCGGCGCGCTGTCGGGCTGCGTCGTTGGCCTCGTCGCCGTGACTCCGGCCGCTGGCTATTCGGGTGCGATGGGAGCGCTGATCCTTGGCCTCATCGCCGGTGTGGTCTGTCTGTTCTTCTGTACGGCGATAAAGAACGCACTTGGTTACGACGACGCCCTCGACGTATTTGGGGTGCATTGTGTCGGCGGAGTTCTGGGGGCGCTGGCCACCGGCATCCTGGTCAACCCTGCGCTCGGCGGCGCCGGTATCATGGATTACGCCATCGGTAAAATCGGCGAATACAATCTTGCAACCCAGATGATCGCGCAGAGCAAAGCCGTGCTGCTGACGTTGGTATGGTCAGGTGTCGGTTCGTTGATCCTCTACAAGGTCATCGACATGCTGGTCGGACTGCGTGCCGCACCCGACCAGGAGCGGGAAGGTCTCGACATCACCGATCACGGCGAACGCGCTTACACGATGTGAGCTTCGGCACATTGTAAGTTTCGGTTGGGCTCAAAACCCGGCATTGGCTCAATCGAAGTGGGGCCCCGGCGCAAGCCGGGGCCCTTAGTTTTGGCAGGTTTCCTTTGCGAATGGTCGCGCAATGTGACAATATTCAATCATGACGAAACTTCTCGAACAGGCCATTGCCAAAGCTCAAAAGCTCTCGGACGAAGAGCAAGACGCGTTGGCCTTGACCATGTTCGCAATGACGGAAGGCGATGCACCCGTTGCGCCGCTCGACGACGCGGCCCGCGCCGCAATCGAGGAAAGCTTTGAACAGGCGCAGCGCGGTGATTTTGTATCTGATGAGCAGATTTCCGCGCTTTGGAAACGTCACGGCCTATGAGGGTTCGTTACACGCCCCGGGCCGCGTCCGATCTTGCAAGAATTCTCAGATATTTGGATCGCAAGAGTCCCCAGGGCTCTCTGGAGACTGCCCGCTGATCCCCGATGGTTAAACAGGCCTTAACCCGCCCGCACCTATGGTAAGAATCAAACGGCGCGGCTACGCCGTTGTCACCCGTCTGGCGGTGTCGCCTACAGCGGCACCACCGTTGCGCCGCTTTGAGTTGAGTGTTCATGAACGCCGTCGATCGCGTAACGCCTTTGTCCCAAGACCGGCCGGCGGCTAGCCGCTCGCCGTTCGTGCGGTTGCGTGAGCTCCTGGGCGATTCGCAGCCCGGCATGCCGGCCATCAGCCTGGCAGTAGGCGAACCCCAGCACGCCGTCCCGTCGTTCGTTGGCCCAGTGCTGGCGGCCCATATCGAGGAATTCGGCCGCTATCCGATGAACAAGGGGCTTGATGCCTTTTGCAGCGCGGCTGCCGGCTGGCTCGGCCGCCGTTTTCCGCTGCCGCGCCCGCTCGATCCCAATACCGAAGTGCTGGTCCTCTGCGGTTCGCGCGAGGGGCTCTTTACTGCAGCGATGGCCGCGGAACGTTGGGTCCGTGGCCGAACCGACCGGCCTGCCATTCTCATGCCCAATCCATTCTACGGAGCCTACGAAGCAGGCGCGGTTGCGGCAAATTGTGAACCCGTCTATCTACCGGCGACTGCTGCAACCGGGTTCCTGCCCGATCTCGACGCACTTTCCGCAGAACTGCTGAACCGAACGGCCGCTTTCTTCCTGGCGTCTCCTGCCAATCCGCAAGGCTCGGTCGCGGACGCTGCCTATCTGGCGCGCGCCGTCAAACTGGCTCGTCAATACGGTTTCGTGCTGTTCAGCGACGAATGCTATTCAGAAATCTATACGCAACAGCCGCCGCCAAGCGCCCTGCAGGTGGCAGGACCGAACTTCGAAAACGTCGTCGTGTTTCAATCGCTTTCGAAACGTTCAAACCTGCCGGGATTGCGGGTTGGATTTGCGGCCGGTGACCGCAGGTTCATGAATACTTTTCTCGACCTCCGCAATGTCGCAGCCCCACAGGTCGCGCTGCCGGCACAGCGGGTCGCCATTGCGGCCTATGCGGACGAAACACATGTCGAGGATAATCGTCGCCTTTACGCCCTAAAATTCGATCTCGCCGACCAGATTCTTGGCGGTCGCTACGGGTACCGGCGGCCGGCCGGCGGCTTTCTACTCTGGCTCGATGTTTCACAACTCGGAGGCGACGAAGCCGTCACCTTGCGACTGTGGAAGGAAGCAGGACTGCGCGTGGTCCCTGGCCGTTATACGGCCCGCGACCAGGCCGACGGTTTCAACCCTGGTGCCGGTTACATCAGGGTCGCTCTCGTACAAGATGCACAAATCACTGCGGAAGCTTTGCACCGCATGGTCGCCGTATTGGGTTGAGAACGCGTGATGTCGGTAATCGACCGCAGCCTCGATAGACTGACTTTCCTCACCGACAGCGCGCGCGACGCGTTGCGCCGGCGCCTGCGCGAAGTCGCGGGAGTTTCATTGATTGTATTGGCGTTGTTGCTCGCAGCTGCACTCGCCACATGGTCGGCGCAAGATCCGAGCCTGAGCCATGCCACCAATGCACCCATTCGTAACAGGCTTGGCATCAGTGGCGCCGTTGTTTCCGATCTTCTGATGCAGCTGCTTGGGCTCGCATCGCTTGCACTGGTCCTGCCCATCGCGATCTGGGGGTGGCGGCTGACAAGCCACAGGCCGCTGGTTCGCGAGCGCATGAGAATTGCGGCCTGGATCATCGGTGTTGCGCTGATTTCTGCTTTTGCATCGTCATTTCCACGCAATTCCAATTGGCCGCTGCCCGCTGGGCTCGGCGGGGTCATTGGCGATGCGTTGTTTCGCGCGCCGACCTATTTCACCGGCGGCACGCTCACCGGCCTCGCGCGCACGACCTTTGGTACCGTCACAGGATTGCTGGCCTTTGCGGCGCTCGCCATCGCATCGGGATTTGCCTGGCACGCCCGAACGGACACAGCCAGAAACAAATCCGACAATGAGCGCGCGGCCGAAGATGTTGAATCAAACGAGCGCGGTTTGATCTCGCTTGGGTGGCTGGTCCACGCATTCCTCAGCCTCAAAACCCGATTGCGGCGGCTGACGACACGGCGTTCAGCCGCCGGCATTTCCTTCCGGCGGGAGGGTCGTCCGGCGGGAGGCGAACCGCCTTTCGAGAATTATCAGAGCGCGCTACGCGATCTCGAGCATGACGCCGGCAACAAAAATGCCTCGGTCCACGATGAGCCGCCCGACGAAGATCAGGAGGAGGAGGAAGAGGCGCCACGCTCCAAGCGCAAAGCCAAGGTCGCGGTAAGCCGAGGCCGCGGCGGCTATGTGCTGCCGCCGCTTGATCTGCTGTCAGCGCCAAAATCGACAGGCCGCACCACTCTGAGCGATGACGTCTTGCAACAAAATGCGACCGCACTTGAAGGCGTGCTGAGCGATTTCGGCGTGCGCGGCGAGATCATCAATGCGCGTCCCGGCCCAGTCGTCACGCTCTATGAACTCGAGCCGGCTCCCGGCATCAAATCCTCGCGCGTCATCGGGTTGGCCGACGACATCGCTCGTTCGATGAGTGCGGTCTCCGCCCGCGTCGCCGTGGTTTCGGGACGTAACGTGATCGGCATCGAATTGCCCAATCCGACACGCGAGAAAGTCCTGTTGCGTGAACAGCTGGCTTCCGACGCATACACGGAGTCATCCGCAAAACTTCCGATCTGCCTCGGCAAGACCATTGGCGGCGAACCCGTGATCGTCGACCTGGCGCGCATGCCGCACCTCCTGATCGCCGGAACGACGGGATCGGGCAAGTCGGTCGCCATCAACACCATGATCTTGAGCCTGTTGTATCGGCTCAAGCCCGAGCAATGCCGGCTCATCATGGTCGATCCGAAGATGCTCGAGCTTTCAGTTTACGACGCTATTCCACATTTGCTGACGCCGGTCGTCACTGATCCCAAGAAGGCAGTGGTCGCCCTGAAATGGGCGGTGCGCGAAATGGAAGAGCGCTACAAGAAGATGTCGAAGCTCGGCGTGCGCAATATCGAGGGCTATAATATGCGGGTCGCAGAAGCCAACCAGAAGGGCGAGCGCCTGACCCGTACGGTACATACTGGCTATAACAAGGAAACCGGCGAAGCCATTTACGAAGACGAACAGCTCGACCTCGAAACGCTCCCCTTTATCGTCATCATCGTCGATGAAATGGCGGACCTCATGATGGTCGCCGGCAAGGACATCGAAGGTGCGGTGCAACGTCTCGCCCAGATGGCGCGCGCGGCCGGACTGCACGTGGTCCTAGCGACTCAACGTCCGTCGGTCGACGTCATCACCGGTACCATCAAGGCGAACTTCCCCACGCGCATTTCATTCCAGGTGACATCCAAGATCGACAGCCGTACCATTCTGGGCGAGCAGGGCGCTGAACAGCTGCTCGGCCAAGGCGACATGCTTTACATGGCGGGCGGCGGACGAATCAGTCGCGTGCACGGCCCGTTCGTTTCGGACGACGAAGTCGAGAAGGTGGTGCGCCACCTCAAATCACAGGGCCAACCGCAGTATCTGGACGCCGTCACGGCCGCCGATGAGGAGGTCGACGAAGATGGCAATCCGGTTTTTGACGCGACCAGCGTGGGCGCGACCGGCGACGCCACCGACCTTTATCAACAGGCCGTGCAAATCGTTTTGCGCGATAAGAAAGCCTCGACGAGCTACATCCAACGACGGCTGCAAATCGGGTATAATCGCGCGGCGTCGCTCATGGAACGCATGGAACATGAGGGTGTCGTGGGCGCACCCAACCACGCCGGCAAGCGCGAAATCCTGCTCGGCGGCGAAAATGAATAAAGCTATTGAGGAATGACCCACGAAGCGAGTAAATTTGGCAGGGCCGCGATATCGCCACATCGGGTGATTAGGGCTTGTTTGCGCGAATGGCGGAGATGACGATGGCTGGCAAATGCCAGGCGGTATATGTTGCAACCATGCTACTGGGTAGCGTAGCCCTGGGCTTGGTCATTGGGACGGCGACCGCTGCCGCCCAGCCTGTGCCTCTGCCGACGCCAGCGCCTTTCCCCAAGACCGGAGTCGCCCCGCCGGCTGGCCGGCCGGCGGCACCGCAGGCGGCACAGCCGCAGGCCCCCGCAGACAACTCAAATCCCCTGAAAGCCTTGACGCAGACGTGGCTGCCGTCGTTCTTCGGTGGCGGCGACAAGTCCAGTTCCGCGTTCGATCCCAGGCAGCGCGCACTCGCCGACAAGGCCAGCCAGTATCTTTCAAACGTCCATGTGATGTCGGGAGAGTTTATCCAGATTGGCCCCGATGGCCGCCAATCGAGGGGCCAGTTCTACGTGCTGAAACCTGGCAAAGTCCGTTTCGACTATGCGCTCCCGGCCCAGGTCGACATCGTGGCGGATGGGACTTCTGTGGTCGTTCGCGACCGCAAGCTTGCGACCCAGGACGTCTACCCCTTGTCGCAGACGCCGCTGCGATTCCTTTTGTCCGACCGCATCGACCTGCTCAAGGACACAACGGTTACGGGCATTTATGCCGACGAAACCCATGTCACCATTGTGGTCGAGGAAAGCCAGGCCCTGATCGGCAAGAGCCGCCTCATGATGATGTTCGGGGCCAAGGACTTTGCACTCAAGCAATGGGTCGTCACTGATCCGCAGGGCTATGACACGACGGTCGCGATCTCCAACCTCAACAGCACCCGGCGTCCGGACCCAAACCTGTTCAGGGTCGACTATACGGACTATCGTAATTAGTTACGACAAAAGTCGTGGATGCGCGGAGCGGCAGGCGGTTGATCGAAGCGCACAACATGTACAACGTGTAGAGTGGGCGCCAAGCTCCTCTCAACACCATGTGGCCCATGCGACTTGCAATCACGTCCTGGAACATCAATTCGGTGCGGCTACGCATTGATCTTGTGGCCAAATTCCTGAAATCGGTCCGTCCCGACATCCTGTGCCTGCAGGAGACCAAATGTCCGGATGACAAGTTTCCGGTCAAGCGTTTCAAGCGCCTGGGCTATGAAAGCATGGCCCTCAATGGGCAGAAGGGTTATCACGGCGTCGCTGTGCTTTCGCGCCTGCCATTTGAGCGATACGAAGCACGCATATTCTGCGACAAGCAGGATTGTCGTCATATCTCAGCAGTGATCGGCGAGCGGGCCGGATTACGTGACCCGATCACTTTGCACAATTTCTACGTCCCGGCCGGCGGCGACATTCCGGATCCAAAGCTCAATCCGAAATTCGATCACAAGCTCTCGTTCCTGGATGAAATGCGTGCGTGTGATGCTATACGCCCTGCCAACACCGAACGCGCAATTCTGGTCGGCGACCTCAATGTCGCGCCGCTCGAACATGACGTCTGGAACCACAAGCAGATGCTGCGTATCGTTTCGCACACACCGATCGAATGCGAAAAGCTTCTCGCAGCCGCAAAAGCCGGCAGCTGGGTCGATTCCATGCGTATACTCACGCCTGAACCCACCAAGCTCTATACGTGGTGGAGCTATCGCTCGCCCGATTGGGAAACCGCAGACAAGGGCCGCCGGCTCGACCATATCTGGACGTCTCCGGCATTGGCCGATCGCGTCTCGAAAATCGCGATTGCGCGGAATTATCGAGGCGCCGAGCGGCCGTCGGATCATGTGCCCATAACCGCGACAATCGAACTTTGAACGCCGTCGGCGTAAAGCCTAGCCCTGTGGCCGGATATCGAACGCCGAGCGCACGCTCTGGATGTCGCGGGCCGAATCGTTGATGCGTTTGGCGATAACGTCGCGCAGCTTTTGCGCAGCGTCCGGAAACCCTTCCAGCATTTTCGTGAACAGCGGCCGGGGAATACGCAGAACGGTCGATGGCTCCAATGCGGTCGCGGTCGCGGGCCGCCTCGTATCCGTGAACAGTGCAAGCTCACCCAACAAGGTACCGGGTCCAACCTTCATGCGCTTGGCATTGTCAGCGTCGTTTGTCGTCAGGACAAACGAGCCCTCCTGCACGATAAAGCCTGAGTCGGCTTCATCACCAAACCGAAACAGCACCTCGCCGCCATGAATGTAGCGGCTCTCCACGCCGATTGCGAGAATGCGCAAGGCAGCGCGGCCCAACAACGCAAGCGTTGGGACCCGTTCAAAGAATAGGATGTCGTCCTCAATTGTCATCGACAAGTTTACGGTACGAGCTTGTACCCGCCCGCCTCCGTGACCAGGATAGCCGGTATCGCGGCATCCTTTTCCACCTTCTGGCGTAAACGGTAGATGTGAGTTTCAAGCGTATGCGTTGTAACGCCGGAATTATAGCCCCAGACTTCCTGCAACAGCGTTTCGCGGGAAACCGGATGCTGGCCGGCACGATAAAGATAGCGCAGGATGGCCGTCTCCTTTTCGGTGAGGCGAACCTTGCTGCCCTTTGGATTAAGGAGAAGCTTCGCACTCGGCCGGAACGTATAGGGTCCAATGGCGAATACGGCGTCTTCGCTGGCTTCATGCTGGCGCAGCTGGGCACGCATCCGCGCCAACAGCACGGCAAAGCGAAATGGCTTTGTCACGTAGTCATTGGCGCCGGATTCTAGTCCGAGAATTGTGTCGGAATCGGTGTCATGGCCAGTCAACATGATGATCGGTGCCTTGAACCCGCTTTTGCGCAGGATGCGCACCGCCTCCCGGCCATCGATATCCGGCAGACCCACATCCATGATAACGAGGTCGATCGGCTCTGTCTTGGCAACCTGGACACCCTTGGTTGCGCTGTCCACGACAACGGATTCGAATTCCTCGTGTAGAGCGAGCTGTTCCGCCAGCGCGTCGCGGAGTTCTGCGTCGTCATCCACGATCAGGATTTTGCGGGTACCGGTCATTGATCGTAGCCTTGGGGCGGGTGCCGAGATACTACCATTTTGGTTGAGGACTTTACGATGTTCCGGCGAACCATTCGATCCCCCCATGGGTATCAAATGCATCCTGATAACACAATGATTTGACAAGATTTTCGGCGCGTGAATGGCGTTACCCGCCCTCCCCTGCGGCCTCCCTCTCCATGCCCCGTCGCAGTTACGCGAAGTAGAGCATTCAGGGCTAAAAGAGCAAGCAGTAGATGCCACTTGTACGAAATTTGGGAGTCCGAAGTTACAGCCATGCGGAAGTTAACCTTACCCCTGATCCGGGTGCGGACCCGGCCAGGCCGGCGGACGCTCGGCCTCCTTCTGGCGGGCCAGAACGTCGTCCCGGTCGTTCTTGGGCGTTCGGGCATTCGCGCCGACAAGCGTGAAGGGGATGGTGCGACGCCCCGGGGTCGCTTCCGGCTCGTCCGGCTGTGGTGGCGGAGCGACCGCTTTCCGAAACCGCCGACCCTGTTGCCCTCACGCCGCATCGACGCCGCGATCGCCTGGTGTGAGCAACCAACCGATCGGCGCTACAACCGGCCATTTCGCCGGTCGCCCAATGAACCAGGAGACGGCCTGCGGCGCGACGACCATTTGTACGACTGGATCATCGAGATCGACCACAACACGAGACCCCGGGTGGCAGGGCGTGGCAGTGCCGTTTTCCTGCACGTCGCACGCCCGGAACGCTCCCCGACGTCCGGCTGTGTCGCGGCCGACGCCCAATCGCTGAAAAGGCTGCTGGCGCGGGTTGGGCCGCAGACGAGGATCGAAATCTGCTAAGGGATAATCGTCGATATTCTTAAGTCGAATCCGTCGGGGGCCGGTATCCCCCGGCGTCATTCCGGCCGAGCGCCTCTTCGGCGCGAGAGCCGGAATCCAGTAACCCCGATCATCATCTTTATTCACACCCGCGACCCAAATATCGCGCTGCCGACCCGCACGTGGGTGGCGCCGAACGCGATGGCGGTCGCGAAATCCGCGCTCATGCCCATCGAGAGCAACGCCAAACCGTTGCGCTTGGCGATCTTGGCCGTCAGGGCAAAATGGGGTGCGGGTGGTTCGTCGGCGGGCGGGATGCACATCAGGCCGCTGATTGTCAGTCCGTGGGTCTCGCGGCAGGATTTGAGAAATCCATCGGCTTGTTCCGGCAGGACACCCGCTTTTTGCGGTTCACCCCCGGTATTGATCTCGACGAACAACACGGGCTGCCGACCCTGCTTGGCAACTTCCTTGGCCAGGGCCTCGCACAGGCTCGGACGATCGACCGAGTGGATGGCGTCAAACAGCGCGACCGCCTCGCGCGCCTTGTTGGACTGCAAGGGCCCGATCAGATGCAGCTCAATGGCGGGATGGCGGCCCTTGAGCTCCGGCCATTTCGCTTTGGCTTCTTGCACTCGGTTCTCACCGAAAACGCGTTGTCCCGCCAATAAGACGGGCTCGATCGCACTGGCATCGAAGGTCTTCGACACGGCTACGAGCGTAACGGAACCAGGATCGCGCCCCGCCGCCCTGCAGGCCTCATCGATCTCGCGCGCGACCTGGGCCAGCCGCAATGGTGCAGCAATCGTATCGCTCGCCGCCATAGCCCATAACCCCTGATGGTGATCAATTTCTCATTGTCCAATATCATGAGAAACCGGCGCAACCGCAACACCGGCACGGGTCGCTGACCCCTTAATCGCTAACCCCTGCACCCGTTGGACCGACCCATGCACCGTTGACCCCCGGGGGGCGTTCGTGGCCTAGTCGCACCCGAACCGAGACGCCCGACAGGCAAGCGATACGATGACCACCGAACGTTACAACACCCGCGATTCCGAACCACGTTGGCAAAAAGCCTGGGACGACCAAGGTATATTCGCCACCCGCAACGACGACCCGCGCCAGAAATACTACGTGCTTGAGATGTTCCCGTACCCTTCCGGACGCATCCACATGGGGCACGTGCGCAACTACACGATGGGCGACGTGGTCGCGCGTTACAAGCGCGCAAAGGGGTTCGCAGTCCTGCACCCGATGGGTTGGGACGCCTTCGGCATGCCGGCGGAAAATGCCGCGATGGAGCGCAAGGTCCACCCCCGCGCGTGGACCTACCAGAACATCGCCGCCATGCAAGCCCAGCTCAAGTCGATCGGTCTCTCGCTCGACTGGTCGCGCGAAATCGCGACCTGCGATCCGTCCTACTACAAACA
>Ga0137398_10000136_pt1 | contig 21612 bp, 15 predicted proteins | sample czorhiz216metaG_FD_106659 | JGI IMG/M metagenome (GOLD analysis project Ga0137398, IMG submission 106659) | Vadose zone soil microbial communities from Angelo Coast Range Reserve, California, USA - czorhiz2.16 metaG | ecosystem: Environmental > Terrestrial > Soil > Vadose zone | place: USA...
GCTCCGGGTTCAGGCTGCTCGCCCTCCACCCCGATCGGCTCGATCGACTCGAGCGCCTCGAGCACGTCTTTCAGGTGCAAGCCGAGCCGCAGGCGCTTCGTGTCCCATCCGGGCGCTTTGACGACCTGGCTGGTGCCGAGCCCGAGTCGTAGCCGTCCGGGGACAGACAACGTCTCGAACCGGCGTTCGAGCCGCATGGCGTTGTCGTCCGGCGCAATGAGAGAGTTGAGCTGTTCCTGTTCCTTGGCTATCGCGCCGCTCGTTTCGATGTCGGCTCCAAGGACTGCCACCCGGCGCGCGAAGTCTTCCTCGCTGTCGGCCGCGAGCCATTCTTCCGCCAGCCGGCCTTCGAACCTCTGGGCACCGCCGAATTCGCCCAGGATCAGATCCAGCTCGCCGACTACCAGCTCGAACAGCTTGATCTTCTGGTCGAGCAGCTGGAGGATGTACGACTCGATGGTCCCCGCCGCGGCCAGGTTCACGATGTGGACCTCGCGCTTCTGCCCGATGCGGTGCAGCCGGCCGATGCGCTGCTCCACCACCATGGGGTTCCACGGCAGGTCGTAGTTCACCAGCACGTTGCAGAACTGGAGGTTGCGTCCTTCGCTGCCGGCGCGCGTCGCAATCAGCACGCTGCGCTCGTCATCGTGGAAGGCGCGGATGCGCTTATCCCGCTCGGCGGTAGAGTGAGCACCCCAATACACGATCGGCTGGCGGCCGAGTTTTTTGACGCGCTCTTCTATCAGCTGAATCGTCGGCCGGTGGTCGCTGAAGATCACCAGCCGGTCGGGCGTCTCCTTCAGCAGCTTGGTCAGCACGTCCAACTTGGCGTGCGTCTTGATGCCTTCCGCCCGTTTGGCGAGCTGCTTCGCGATGGCGCGGTACTGGGGGCTGATGCGGTCGCTCTCGGCCAAGTGCCCGAGCGATTCAGCGAGCGCGCGCGACGAGGAGCACAGCCGTTGCCGCAAGTGGATGAGGGCCAGCTGCAAAATGCCCTTCTTGGTACGCCGGCCTGGTGCCCCCTCCTCCGGCTCTTCCTGCTCCGCCGGCTTGATGAAGCCTTCTTGATACAGCCGTCTGAGAAATTCAGTGGTGCGTTGGTACAGGTCCGCCTCGGCGCGCGTGAGCTTCACTTCCGGGTGGCGCGGCCGGCGGGGCGGCAGATCCAGGTCGTCGACCACGCTCGAGCGCCGGGTGCGGATCATCACCTCCTGCGTCAGCGCGCGTAGCGCTTCGGGATCACGCGGCTGACGGTGGTCGCCCGACACCAGGTGCTCGGCCTTGAACTCCTGCCAGGTGCCGAGCTGTCCGGGCCGGAGCAGCGTGATGAGGTTGTACAGCTCGCGCAGGTCGTTCTGGAGCGGCGTGGCGGTGAGCAGCAGGATGAAATCGCGCTCGATTTTCTCGATGAACTGATAGGTCGCGCCGCGGTGACTCTTCACCTTGTGCGCCTCGTCCACGATCACCAGGTCCCAGCGGTGCCGCAGGATCTCCTCGGCGTGCCGGCGCGTGCGCGCGCGATCGTGCGAGATGATCGCTTTGGTGACGCGTGGCCAGTCGTCGGGATCGGTCGGGGCCTCGAAGCGCTCGAAGAATTTCTCCTCGAGCTCCCCCTGCCACTGGCCCACCAGCGAGGCAGGCGTGAGGATCAGCGCGCGGCGGGCCAGGCCGCGGATCGCGAGCTCTTTGTAAATGATGCTCGCCTCGATCGTCTTACCGAGGCCCACCTCGTCGGCCAGGATGGCGCGGCCGCCCATGTCGCGCAGCACCCGCTGGGCCACGTCGATCTGGTGGGGCAGCTCCTTGATGGCGTTGGCGTCGAGTGTAATCAGCCGGTCGAACCCGGGAACGAGCGCGATCCGTTCGGCCTCGCGCCGCAGCTCGTACCAGGCGCGCTCGGCCGGCGGCTGCTGGAGCGCATCGACGAACAGTTTCAGGGACCGTTCGTCGACCGCCCAGGACTCGTCGGGCAGGGGCTGGGGTAGCGTCACGCGATCGGCTCGAGAGGTCGGGGGACGCAATATAGGGAATCCGAGACGCGGGAGGGGCCCCCTCATGCTCCCCCCTAGTGGTCTGAGGCAGCTCCATCGTACACCCGCCGGAACTCGATCGAGCGCCCGCGCCTTCCTTCGAAGCCGACGATCACGTACAGCTGCTTCCCATCCTGCGAGCGAAGGTAGTCCTCCGTAACCTTCCCTCCACCCGAGACCTTGCGCTCGACGACGAAGTCGTTTCCCTGCCAGCGGCCTCTTGTCTCGACATCCCCGCCGCCTTCTACCTTCTGGGTGACCTTCCGGCCGTCGCTGTAGAGAACCAGCGGCGCGTTGCCATCCAACGCAAACGCCACGCTCGAATCAGTCTCGGCGATCGTAAGCGCGGCGGGCGCATCGAACGCGAGCTGCATCGTCTGGTGCATCCGCTGACGCTGCTCGTCGCTCAATCCGCTGCCCGCCCCACCACCCCGGCCCCGGCCGAAGCCTCCGCGTCCACCATAACCACCGCGCGACCGGCCCCCGCGCGGCTCGTCGCCGCTCGAGTCCCGCACCTGCAGCATGTCCCGAGGGTGATCACTCTGCGCGGCATTCAACGCCCATTGCCCGGAGAGATCCGGGTGGACGACCGACGTAGTCGCGGCGGCGCTGCCGAGGGCAACGACTCCGCACAGAGCGACCGCTGTCGTCAGGTGCATTGCCCAACCTCCCTGATGATGGCTAGTCGCTTGTTTATACGAACTCGATCCCTCGGAGGTTGAACGTCCAGCCGCACTCAGCGACCGCGGAACGCCACACGTATCCCTGTCGGTGACGAGAGCGTCGTCAACGATTCAGTACGGAACTGGCGTTCGGGGAGTCTCGTTCGTGGTCGACAAGATGCGGCAGGCATTGGCGGCGGCCCTCGCGGTTCCGGCACTGTGGGTGAGTACCGTGGCCTTTCCGATCACGGGCCTGTTGTACTGTGCGGCGATAGTCGCGCTCGACGGCATTGAGCGCGTCGCACGCCGGCTGAAAGTCGCCCCGCGATCGCGCGACGACTCGTGATCGACTATTCCCGGTAGAGCGTCGGGAACTGCTGCTGCAACCGTTTCAGCTTTGGCAAGTCGTTGAAGGCGATGTAGGGCTGGTCGGTGTGGTTGGCCAGATAGTTCTGATGATAGTCCTCGGCGGCATAGAACCGCTCGAACGGCACCACCTGGGTGACGATCGGACCGGAGAATACACCAGCCTTGCTCAACTGAGCGATGTAGGCCTGCGCCGTCTGCTTCTCCGTTTCGTTTGAGTAGAAGATCACCGAACGGTACTGGCTCCCCACATCCGGACCCTGGCGGTTCAGCTGTGTCGGATCGTGCGCCACCGAAAAGAAGACCCGCAGCAGCTCGCTGTAGGAGATCTGCGACGGATCATACGTGATCTTCACCGACTCGGCATGCCCCGTCGCGCCGGTGCTCACGATCTCGTATCGTGCCGTGGCCGAGCCTCCGCCGGAGTAACCGGAGACGACGCTCTCGACGCCCTTCACATGCTTGAACACGGCGTCCACGCCCCAGAAGCATCCGCCCGCCAGCACGGCGACTTGCTCGCCCTTGGCCGGCGTAACGCGCGGCGCGGCCGCGTATGCCGGGATCTGTGCCCGAGCAGTGTTCACGGCCAGAAGTCCGGCCACGACGCCAAGGAGTCTCTTCATACCGAAAGCTAACGCTCCCTGATCGAGTGTAGTTCCGTGCGTCTCGTAAACTACGCTGCGAGCCGTCTTTGGCCATGTCGGTGCGCCCGCGCGCGTCGCGTGGTAGTATCGTGAGTCCCCGTCCTGACGGTGCCCGATGCCGCTTTTGCCGCCCCGACCCTACCTCTTGAACGAGCTGACCTGGAAGACCGTGCGCGACACGCGCTACGAGGTCGCGGTGCTGCCGTGGGGCGCAACCGAGGCGCACAATTTCCACCTTCCATACACGACCGACAACATCGAGACCGAGCGGATTGCGGCCCTGGCGGCGGGGTACGCGTGGGAGCGAGGTGCGCGGGTGGTCGTGCTCCCGCTCGTGCCGTTTGGCGTGAACACGGGACAACTCGACATTCCCCTCTGCCTCAACCTGAACCCTAGCACCCAGTCCCTCGTGTTGCGCGATCTCGCGGCGTCGCTGGCGGGTCAGGGCATCTCCAAGCTCGTTATCCTGAACGGCCACGGCGGCAACGACTTCCGCCAGATGATCCGGGAGCTGCAGCCCGCGGTGTCTCTCTTCCTCTGCACCGTCAATTGGTACCAGGTGGTGGACCCGAAGGCGTTCTTCGCGGACCTGGGAGACCACGCGGGGGAGCTCGAGACGAGCGTAATGCTCCACTTCGCGCCAGAGCTGGTGCGGCCGTTGTCGGAGGCGGGCCCCGGGCGCGCGCGCCGGTTCACGATCGCGGGTCTCAAAGCAGGGTGGGCGTGGGCGCCGCGCCAGTGGCGCCAGGTGACGGACGACACCGGTGTCGGGAACCCCGCGGCCGCCACCGCGGAGAAGGGACGGAAGTACGTGGAGGCGGTGAGCGAGAAGATCGGCGGCTTCCTAGTGGAGCTCGCGAAGGCTGATACGGCGCGGATGTACGAATGAGCGAGGGCGTCCTCGTCGAAGCCTGCGTCGACTCCATCGAATCCGCGCTCGCCGCCGTGCGAGGTGGCGCGCACGGGATCGAGCTGTGCGCCAACCTGGTGGAGGGCGGCACGACACCCTCAGCGGGTACGCTCGCCGTGTGCCGTGAGCGGCTCGACATCCCCATCCACGTGCTGGTTCGGCCCCGGGGCGGTGACTTCCTCTACACGGCCGCCGAATTCACGGTCATGCTTGAAGACATCCGGCGGGCCAAGCAAGCGGGCGCGGAGGGCGTTGTGACGGGCGCGCTGCGCGCGGACGGAGAGATTGATACTGACCGCACGCGCGAGCTCATCGGCGCGGCGCGGCCGTTGCGGGTGACGTTTCACCGCGCGTTCGACGTATGCCGCGATCCTGCCGCCGCGCTCGAGGCGCTCATCGTCCTCGGCGTGGACCGCGTGCTCACGTCGGGCCAAGCCGCAACCGCACCCCAGGGCGCGAAGGCAATTGCCCGACTCGTGCGGCAGGCGGCGGACCGGACCGCGATTCTCCCGGGGGGCGGCATCGCGGAGGACAACGTGGCCGCGTTGGTGCGCGCGACCGGCGTGACCGAGGTACATCTCACGGGCGCGGTGACGCACCAGAGCGCCATGACCTTTCGCGCACCGAAGGTCGAGATCGGAAGCGCGGCGCCGCGCAGCGAGTACGAGTGGAATGTGACCGACGCTGAGGTGATTCGTCGGGTGGTGGCTAAGCTGGGTGGTCCCTGATCCCCCTCCTACGCTCGAGGGGCGTCGATCATCAGCCGCACTTGCGCCAGTAGCTCGCTCGCAGTCCAGGGCTTGGTGACGAACGCCACGGCCGGATCCTGGCCGACGGTCTTCCGAAAATTCGGCGCGGGAAAGCCGCTCATGAACAGCACGCTCAACCCGCGCGACTCTCCCCTGATGACCTCATACATGTCGAACCCGCTGAGTTTGGGCATCACGACGTCGGTGATGATGAGCCGGAGGTCCGCGCGGTGGGCGCGGAAGGCGTCGAGTCCCTGCTCGCCGTCCACGGCCGTGAACACCCGGTAACCGACCTTCGAGAGTAGCTGCTGCGCCGCCACGCGCATCGTCTGATCGTCCTCCACCAAGAGGATCGACTCCGTTCCGCCGGGTAGACCTTCATCGGGGGTCTCGACCTCCGACATCCCCTGATCGCGCAGCGCCGGGAAGTAGACCTTGACCGTGGTCCCCTGCCCCACCTCGCTGTAGATGTGGAGGTATCCGCGGTGCTGCTTTACGAGGCCGTACGCCATGGACATACCCAGGCCGGTACCGACGCCCACGGGCTTGGTGGTGAAGAACGGCTCGAAGACCCGAGCCAACGTCTGCGCGTCCATCCCCACGCCGGTGTCGCTCAGCGCCACGCTGACGTAAGATCCCGGCTCGACCCAGGCGTGCAGCGGCCGATCGGCCGCGCCCAGCCGCGCGCGCCGCACTTCGACGTGCAGCGTGCCGCCCTTCGGCATGGCGTCGCGGGCGTTGGTGACGAGGTGCAGCAGGATCTGCTTCACCGCCGCGGGATCGGCTTCGACCACGCCGCCTTCCTCGTCCGCCTCGAACTGCACTTCGATGCCGGCCGGAAGGTCGCGGCGCAGGGTGTCGAGCGCATCGCGCACGAACTCGGTGAGGATCAAGGGATGCAGGTCGAGCACGCGGTGGCGGCTGAAGCCCAGGAGCCGTTGCGCCAGCTCCGTGCCGCGCTGGGCCGTGAGTTTCAGCTCGTCGATGTCGCGGTTGGAAGGCAGCGACTGGGCCAGGGCGGCGGTGCGGGCCAGGATCGCAGTGAGCAGCTCGTTGAACTGCTGGGCAATGGCGCCCGTCAGCCGGCCGATCGTCTCCATCTTCTCGGCCTGCTTCAACGCCCGCTCGCGCGCGAGCTGCGCCGCGACGTCCTCGGCGGTCATCGGCCTCCTTAATAGGCAACCGCGTCGGCGGCGTCAAGCGGTGCGAAGCCGCAACGTGAGCTTGCAGGCCCCCAGGTCCGCTCGACGCTGCAACAGCACCTTGCCGCGTGAGCAAAGGTAGCAACGGACGTGCGGAGACTATCTCGTAGTGTGGGCCTGGCTCAGATGGGCTCGGGCACAAAGTAGCCGACCAAGAATGTGAGGATGGTAGTCATCGCCGAAGCCACTTCTCCCGTGATCTTCACTGCACCCGTCAGAACGAACGTGTTGATGATCCAGACCAAAACTACGGAGAGCGCGCCCGCAAGCGCGCCAGCGCCAACCTTCCGCGACGGCAGATATGACGTCTTGCCACCGGGTAGCGGTGGCCTGCCTTGACTTGCACCGTTCATAGCTCCTCCTGCGCTTGGACATGCCCGGTCGAACCCGATTACTCAGCACGTCTGCCATAATAGGAAACCGACGAGCCGGGCGAAACACCATTTTAACGACGGCAGCTCGTTTCAGAGCCTCCGATCTTGAAATCCGCTCTTTTCAAGGAGGTGTTGATGAAATGGTGCAGTTTATCGAGTAGGGCGGCCGAGAACGATCTAGATTCCCTGTATGGACTTCGACCCCCTTCCCCAACAGCGGCTGGCCATCGAAGCGCCGCTCGGCCCCATGCTCGTGGTCGCGGGGCCGGGCGCGGGGAAGACCTTCTGTCTCATCGCCCGTATCAACCATCTCATCGACCGGCGAGGGCTGGCGCCCGAGCGCATCTGCGCCGTCACGTTCACGAACCGGGCGGCCGAAGAGATCGCCGTGCGCTTGAAGCACACCCTCGGGGAGCGTGCGGAGGCGATCACGCGAGGCACGATCCACGCGCTCTGCCTCGCCCTGCTGCGAGAGTACGCCGAGGCGGCAGGCCTGCGCAAAGGGTTCGGCGTGGCCGATGAGCAGTATCAGAAGGTCATTTTGGGTCGGCTGCACGTGCCGCTCGAGCAGCGCGGGTCGCTCCTGAACCGGTTCAGCCGGCACCGCGTGCAGAAGCAGGACTACGAGCTCACGACCGACGACGCGCGCCTGTATCGCGAGTACACGGCCTGGCTCGCGCACCGTAACATGCTGGATTTCGACGACCTGGTCGCGAAGGCCGAAGAGCTGCTACGCGCTCGAGGGGACATCGCCGATGCGATCGCGGCGCGCTGGGACTACCTCCTAGTGGACGAGTTTCAGGACGTGAACGCGGTCCAGTACGACCTGTTGAAACGCCTGGCGGCGCCACATGGCAACTTCTTCGCGGTGGGCGACGACGAGCAGTCGATCTTCACCTGGACGGGGGCGGATCCCTACGTGCTCGTCCGCTTCAGCCGCGACTACGAGATCGAGCGGCCTATCGTGCTCGACAAGAATTGCCGCTGCTCGCGCCAAATCTTCGAGACCGCGCGGCGCGTGCTGGCGCAGAATCCTCAGCTGTTCGAGAAGCAGCTCAGCGCGGAGCAGGAGTCGGAGTACGAGGTGGCCGCATTCGCGTTCCGCGACGAAGAAGAAGAAGCCTCGTGGCTGCTCGAGGACATCCTGGCCGACCGCACGGCGGCCGGCCTGGGATGGGGCGATTATGCGGTGTTGTACCGCCGGCACAAGGTCGGCGAGTACCTCGAGGGACGCCTGGTGCGAGAGGGAATTCCCTGCCGGCTGGCGCGCGGCCGCTCGCTGGTGGAGGACGACGTCATCAAGTATGTGGTCGCCGCGCTTCGCATCGTACGCGACCCCGGCGATTCCGTGGCACTCGAGGCGTTCGCGCGCTGCGTGCTCTCGGCGCATTTCCTCCAGGAAGTCGAGGGCGCGATCGGGAGCTCCGGCGATTTCCTCGCTTCAGTCCGCGCCCTCGCCCGCCGCCGGCCCGCCCACGACCCCGACACCAAGAAACTGTGGCGGCTCGTGTTTCAGGTGGAGAATCTTCGCGCCCTGGCGCGCTCGCACCGCGCGCTGGCGCCGCTGGTGAATGAGATCCTGTCGCAAAGCGCCGGCCCATACAGGAACGCCCTCGAGGAGCGATACGACGAGCTCACCGATCCGGCGGCCATCCCCGAAGCCGTGCGGCTCGCTGACGAACTCGCAGCCGCGATCTCAGCGGACCGGAACATCGTGATCCCGCCACAGGGAGGCGTGGAGATTGCGTTGCGAGGCATGCTCATCGCAGCGGGCATCCGTCATGTGCAGACCTCCACCAACCTCCACCAACCTCCACCAACCACACCCTCCGCTCTCGTTCTCTTTAAGGCCCTCCAGCTGTTGCACGCCAAGGAGCTCGACACCCCGCTCGAGCGCTACGTCACGTTCGATTTGGAAACGACGGATAAGGACGTAGACGTTTGCGAGGTCGTCGAAGTCGGCGCGGTACGAGTGGTGGGCGGGGAAATCGTGGACCGGTTCCACACCCTGGTGAAGCCGTACCGTCCGATCACTCCCGGGGCGACCAAGGTGCACGGGTACACCGATGCCGCCGTGCGCGAAGCCCCCTCCTTTGCCGAAGTCTGGCCCGCATTCCGAGCCTTCATGGGCGACGACGTCCTCATCGCGCACAACGGCCAGCACTTCGACATCCCGGTGCTGCGCCGGCTGGCGGCGGGGCGGGACGGCGTGGACAGCCTGGTGTTTTACGACACCCTGCCGCTGGTTCGCTCGCTCTCGCGCGACAGCGCCAAGCTCGAGGACCTGGCCCTGCGCTTCGGCATCGACGCCGGCCGGACGCATCACGCGCTGGACGACGCGGTCACGCTGGCCCGGGTGTATCGCGAGCTGGAGCGCCTGCGGGGTATTCGGGCACGCAAGGCGGTGCTGGTAAACCTGCTCGACTATCTGGGGCTCGGCTTGGCGTTGGAGCCGCAAGCCAAGAGCGGCGAGCGGGACATGCTCTTCAAGCTCGCGAAGTTCTACACGCTGGGCCGATACAGCGATGCACTCGCGTTCTACGAGATGGAGCGGGAGCGCACCGGCGGCGACCCGGCCCCTCCCGTGGACGAGGTGATCCGGCGGCTTGGCGGGCGCGCGCTCATGACCCGGCTCCGGGCCGAGCCCGATCCAGAGCAGCGCTACCCCGCGGCGGTGGCCCGGCTGCGGGCGCTGATGGAGGAGGATTCACCCCAAACGCTCGAGGAGAGCGTCGACCGCCTCCTCGGCCGCATCGCGCTCTCCACGTCGGATGGCATCGAGGTTGCGCCCGATCGCATCAACCTGCTCACGCTGCATTCGACCAAGGGCCTGGAGTTTTCGCGCGTGTACATCGTAGGACTGGAGGATTACCAGATTCCCGGGTTACGCGAGACCAAGGAGAACCGTCAGGCCGAGATCGAGGAGGCGCGGCGGCTCGTGTACGTTGGGATGACGCGGGCGCAGGACCGGCTGGTACTGACGCGTGTCGAGAGGCGCTTCGGGATGGAGGCGGGGGGATCGAGCTTCCTGGAAGAAATGGGGTTGGGAGCTGAGGCGGTGGGAACGGAGTGAGCGGTTACGAAACCGCGGCGAGCCTCCCGTCCGCGGCACTCTTCACGTCATCCAGCGACGTCACGAACGCGGCATAGACCGCGTCCGACCACCAGCCGCGGCATTTCTCGATCTCCGCGAGAGCCGCCTGGCGCGACAGCGCGGGCCGATAGGGGCGTGCAGTACTGAGCGCGTCGAACACGTCCACGATTCCTACGATCTGCGCCGCGATCGGGATCTCGTCGCCCCGCAGGCGGTCGGGATAGCCCGTCCCGTCATAGCGCTCGTGATGCCAGCGGATGATCGGCTTCAGGTCCCACGGGAATTCGACCGCGGCGAGCAGCTCCAGACCCCAGATCGGGTGCATCTGCACCACGGCGAACTCGTCCTGCGTGAGCGGGCCGGGCTTGTTGAGGATTTCGTGCGGCACGCGCACCTTCCCCAGGTCGTGGAGGTAGGCACCGAGGCGGATGGTCGTCTGGCTGGTGTCGTCGAGCCCGACGACCCGCGCCACGGCCATCGCGTGCTGTGCCACCCGCTCGCAATGGCCGAAGGTGTAGCTGTCCGTGGACTCGATCGACTGCCCCCACTCGAGCACCACCGCGAAGTAGGTGGTTTCCAACTCGGACACTTTGCCGCCGACGTACACGAGGTCTACACGCGCGTCGAGCCGGCGGAACAAGCGGTGGGCGGCGTTCAGCAGGGTGAGCGCTTCCTGGTTCCGCCCCATCGCCTGGTACAACAGCGCCAGCTCGCACGACGCCTCCGCTTCGTGCAACACGGAGCCGGCGCTCACCGCCAGCTCGATCGCCGAGCGCAAACGCGATTCGGCGAGCGCGGCGCGCCCCGTCTTGCGGTACACCATGCCGATGATGCGGTAGGCCTCGGACTTGTCGCTGCGGGCGTCGAGCTGGTCGAAAATGGCGAGGGCAGCCTCGGCGTTGAGCCGCGCGTCCTCGTAGCGCCCCCGCACGACGTGCACCTCGGCGTGATTCACCAAGCACTGCCCCTGCAGGTGCGCGTCGCCCGCCCGCTCGGCGATCTCGTAGCTCTGTTGGAAGTAGCCCTCGGCTCGCTCGTACTGCCGGAGGTCGGTGTGCGCGATCCCCAGGTTGGCATACGCGATCGCGCAACCGTGCTCGTCATTCGAGGCCCGGTACGCCTCGAGGGAACCCTCGTAGTGCGCGACCGCCTCGTCCAAGTTCCCCTGGATGTTCGCCACGATGCCGAGGTTCTGCTCGACCCTGGCGCGCAGCTCGCGGCTCTCACCCCCTCGGGCCAGCGCCTGGAGGAAGTTACTGCGCGCGTCCTCGATCGCGCCGGTCTGCACGTCCAACCCGCCGAGCGTGTTCAGCGCTTCCGCGGCCAGCAGGTCGTTACCGGCGTCGCAGGCCACGCTGTAGCTGCGGCGACACAGTTGGCGCGCTTCGGTCGACTCGTTGCGGAGATGGCGCATGACCGCCAGCCGACGCAGGGCCTCAGCCAGGATCGTCCGCTCCCCGGTGCGGTCCGCCGTGGCGATCGCCGCATCATAACAGCGGATCGCCTCGGGAATACACGCGGCCCGCTCGTGGGCACGCGCGTCGTGCAACAGGTCTGCCGCGCGGCGCGCCGCCGCGCGCGCGCCCGCCTGCCCGGTCGTCACCACGCGATAACGTAGCTCGAGAAGTGGTTGACCTTCCCCGTGACGTACTTGCTGAACAGGTTGTCGAGCGACAGGAGGTAATAGAGGATCTGCAGGCCGTCCGTCGTGTACGCGATCCGCTTGGGGAGCAGCTTGCCGAGCAAACTGCAATTCGCGTAGCTCATCGTGAGCGCGGCGGGCTGCTGGAACCGCAACCCCTCCGGCTGGAACTTGACGGCATTCACGCCCAGCCCGGTGGGCACGATCATCGTGATCGTCGTCGGCTGGCTGAGGGCGCCCTGCGGGATGACCAGTTTGTGGGGCCCCGCGCTGATGACGCCGCCCCCGATCCCAACCGTCTGCGTGGTCGAGGCATAGGGGAGGTTCGAGCACTTGAGCAGCCCCGTCGCCCCGAGCAGCGACCCAATGAGATCTGCCGAAGGCGGAGCGGGTTGCGGTGCGGTGGGCGAGCGATCGCCGCAGGCGGAGGCAAGCGCGAGCCCGCACACCAGGAAAATGCCGACTAGACGACGACGAGCGGCCTTCATAGGCCTTCCATCTCCTCTAGGGCGTAGGGAGTTCGGAGGGAATGCACGGATCGACGGTTGGGCCGCCGAGTATGTCGGGTACAAAATGCACATATCCAGCCCGAGTCTCCGTGAGGACGGTCACTCAGAAACCTGCTTTGCGTTTTTGGGCTTTTGGTGTTTGCTGCGATTCTCAGAAAGAAAGGGGTCGTGAGACCCGAGCGAGGGGCCTCAGCCGCTGGAGGGCCACAGCCAAGCCGCCCCTCGTACGCCGCTCGAATCACCGTGCGCGGCGCGCACGACGCGGGTGAGGACGGGATCTGAGCTTGCCCCGACGGCCAAGACGTGGCGTGGCAGCAGCCCGGACGTCGCCTCCGGCAGGCCAGGAAGGTTCGACATGCCGCCCCCGAGCACGACGACATCGGGGTCGAGCACGTTGATCAAGGATGCGAGGGCGCGACTCAGTCGATCGTGGTAGCGCGCCAGGGTCGCCGTCGCGCCCGCGTCACCGCTCGCCGCAGCGCGCACGATCTCACGGCCGGACACGGTGATCCCCGTCCGCTCGGTATGGTCGTGCTCGAATCCTGGGCCGGAGAGCCACGATTCGACGCAGCCGCGCTTCCCACAGTAGCACGGCGGACCGGGTTGCTCGTCGGGCGTAGCCCAGGGGAGCGGATTGTGCCCCCATTCGCCGGCAATAAGGTTCGCGCCCGGCAGACAGCGGCCGTCCACCACGATCCCCCCGCCCACTCCCGTGCCGAGGATCACGCCGAACACCACCGGCGCTCCCGCGGCCGCTCCGTCGGTCGCCTCGGACAGCGCGAAGCAGTTCGCGTCGTTCATGACCCGCACTGGGCGGCCCAGCCGTCCCGCGAGATCGCGCTCGAGCGCCTGGCCGTTGAGCCAGGTAGAGTTGGCGTTCTTCACGAGCCCCGTTTGGGGCACCACGGTGCCGGGGATGCCGACGCCCACCGTGCCCGCGGCCCCGCCAGCGCGATCGAGCTCCCGCACCAGCGCCGCAATGGCGTCGAGGCATGCCGCATAATCACGCGGGGTGGTCACGCGCAGGCGGGCGATCTCCTGACCGCCGGGCGACAGCGCGATCGCTTCGATCTTCGTGCCGCCCAAGTCGACGCCGATGCGCACGGGTTAGGCGGGGTACCAGTTCTTCTCCCAGGCATGCGGCTCGAGCTTGGAGAGCATGGCCGGCGCCAGCTGCCCCTTCTCCGCCGCCACGACGTTCTGGCGAACGTGGCCGGCGCGTCGCATCCCGGGAATGACCGTCGATACCTGAGGTGACGACAGACAGAAGCGCAGTGCCAGCTCCGGCAGGGTCTGGACCTGGTCATCCAGCAGGCGAGCCAGCGCCTTTCCCCTCCGCTCGACCTCGGCGCGACGGTCACCGGCGAAGTATTCCTCGCGCCAGTCGCCGGCCGGGAATACCGTGTCGGCCCGAATCTGACCGGTGAGCGCGCCTTCGTCGAACGGGACGCGTACGATCACGCCGAGCGGCTTGGTCTTGGCGAGCTTGAACAAGGCGCGTTCGGGGGAACGATCGTAGATGTTGTAGATCACCTGGGCCGTCTCGAAGATGGGGTCCTCGAGCACTCGCAGCGCGGTCTCGGGTGCATGATCGTTGATCGAAATCCCCCAATGCAGGACCTTTCCTTCCCGCTTGAGACGCGCGATCTGCTCGTAGGAGGCCTGCCATTGCGGATCGTCCAGCCAGGCATCGTGCCACACGTGCAGCTGTTGCAGCGGCAAAGCCTCGACGCCCAGGTTCTTGAGTGATCGCTCCGTAGAAGCCGCGAGATGGCGGGCGGGAAACACGTCCGCGAGCGGTCTCTCGGCCTTGCCGGGCCATTCCTCGTTCTTGGGCGGCACCTTGCTGGCGACGACGACGCGACCGGCCCGGATGTCGGCGTTCAGCACCTCGCCGATGAGGCGCTCGCTGTGTCCATCCCCGTACGCCAGCGCGGTATCGAAGAACGTGATTCCGCGGTCCACAGCCTCGCGCAGCGCCTCGCGCCCTTGCTCATCGTCCACGCCGCGCCATTGTGAGCCGCCCAGCCCCCAGCCACCAAGCCCGAGTTCGCTGACTGCGTAGCCTGTAGACCCGAGGGTCCTGCGTTTCACGTGCGCTCCTCCGGTGGGAACTTCCCGGCGGTATGGTTCATTCATGAAGCATGACTCGGTACGCTACGCAATTCCGTCTGGTGGCCCAAGGGCTGGTCGACTACCTCGCCGGTATCGATCCCAGCGCCGTCGGGCTGGTCGCCGCGCTGCACATCCTGGTGCGGAGCCGAGGCGGGGATAGGCGTAACGCGCGATGAACATGCGCCGGGCGACACTGCGCCGCTAGATTCGCCGCGTGCCGCAGACAACAAACATCGTCACCCCACCCGATCAGGTAGTCAACTAGCCATTCGCTTCTCCCCTGCCCGCACCACGGGAACATGCAGGCAATTTGATTCATTACTGAACCGTACCGGGGGGCGGCAACGTGGTTTCGTGAAACTGTGGCGCGATCGAGACCGTCTCGTTGTCGATATGAGCCTAGCCCGAACGTCTAGTACAGAGCAGCAGTGCTTCACCCTTTATCAGACCGAAGGAGATTACCCCGTATGCGCAGTCGTCTCTTCGCGAACGCTCGCGGCTGGACCGGATCGGCCGTCTTGTTGGGAACCCTCGTCCTCACCGCCGGCAGCCTGGTGGCCTGGAAACACGCCTCCGCCCGAAAGGCCAATGCGGCGGCCGCGAGTCAGCCCGAGCCCGTCGAGTCGGTAACCCTGTCCGTGGCCCGGGCGCGGCAGTATCGCCCCACGACCACCTCGGTCGGAACCGTCCTCGCGCTCAACTCGATCACCTTGCGTAACGAGCTCGCAGGCACGGTCCGCCAGGTGATGCTTGCGCCGGGACGGGTCGTCGACTCCGGCACGGTCCTCGTGGCCCTCGACGTATCCGTGGAGGAAGCGGAGCTCCAGGCGGAGCAGGCCCAAGCCGACCTGGCGGCAACGACACTCGCACGCCTCGAGGTCCTCAGGCAGGCCCAGGCCACCTCTCAGGAAGAAGTGGACCAGGCGCGCGCGGGGCGCGATGTGGCGCTGGCACAGCTCGCACGCACCCGGGCCGTCATCGCGAAGAAGACGATCCGGGCTCCGTTCCAGGCCCGCGTGGGGATCTCCGATGTACATCCCGGACAGTACCTGAACGAAGGCACCGAGCTCACCACGCTGCAGGGGGTCGACGCCGCGGCCAACGTGGACTTCACGGTGGCGCAGGCGGTGGCGGCCGAGCTGCACCCGGGTGAGCCCGTCACCGTCTTCGCGGCTGAGGACCCTCGTCCGCTGACGGCCCGCATCGTCGCAGTGGATGCGAAGATCGATCCGGCGACCCGCAACGCACTGGTGCGGGCCCGGATCGCGAGCCACGCCCCGTCGCCGGGCGCCTCAGTGCGGGTCGAAGTCCCCACTGGACCCCCGACCACGGTCGTCGCAATTCCGGTGAGCGCCCTTCGTAAGGGGCCCGCCGGCGACCACGTCTTCCTGATCGCCGCCGACTCGGCAGGCCACACTCGCGCTCATGTGCAGCCGGTGCAAAGCGGGCCGGTGCTCGAGGACGAGGTCGTGATTCTGAGTGGTCTCACCCCCGGCCAGCAGGTGGCTACTTCGGGGTCCTTCAAGCTACGCGAGTCTGTGCGGGTCGCGGGCGACTCATCTCGCTAATCGGAAACCGTTCATGCGCTCCTTTACCGATACGTTCATCCGGCATCCGGTCCTCGCGGTCGTAGTCAACCTTGTGATCGTGCTCGTGGGATGGCGGGCGATCACGACGCTGCCGGTGCAGCAGTATCCGAACATTCAGAGCTCGTCGGTGCTGATCACGACGGTGTATTACGGCGCCAGCGCCGAAACCGTCCGCGGCTTCCTCACGACGCCGATCGAGCGCGTCGTGTCGGCCATCTCGGGCGTCGACTACGTGGAATCCACCAGCCGCGCCGGCGTCTCGAGCATCACGGTGCACCTGAAGCTGAACCACAACAGCACGGCGGCGCTGGCGGAGGTCACCGCGCGGCTGCAGCAGGTGCGCTCCGAGCTGCCCGCCGAGGCCGAGCCACCGGTGGTGGAGGTGCAGCGCGCCGACCGGCCGTATGCGTCGTTCTACCTGAGCTTCACGTCCTCGGCGCGCGAGATTCCGGCGCTCACCGACTGGCTGACCCGCAACATGCAGCCCCAGCTCTCGACGCTCGCGGGGGTGCAGCGCGTGGACGTGTTAGGCGGCCGGCCTATCGCCATGCGAATCTGGATCGACCCCGACCGCCTGGCCGCGCTCAACCTCGCGCCCGGCGATGTGCACGCGGCACTGCAGCGCAACAACTACCTCGCGGCGGTGGGGCAGACCAAGGGCGACCTGGTGCAGGTCAACCTGCTGGCCAACACCGACCTCCGTACCACGGACGAGTTCAAGAACCTCGTCGTGGCCCAGCGCAACGGGGCGATCGTGCGGCTGTCCGACGTGGCCCGCGTCGAGCTGGGGGCGGAGGAAGCCGACTTCATCACCAAGTTCAGCGACAAAGAAGCCGTGTACATGGGCGTCTGGCCGCTGCCCGGGAGCAACGAGATCGAAGTGGCCAAGCGGCTGCATCGTGAAATGGCGCGGATCCGGCCCACGCTGCCCAGCGATATCGACATGCAGATGGCCTACGACGCGACGGTGTTCATGACCGACGCGCTGCAGGAGATCTCCAAGACTTTGGTCGAGACCATCCTGATCGTGGGCCTCGTGGTCTTCCTCTTCATGGGGTCGATCCGGACCGCTCTGGTGCCGTTGGTGGCGATGCCGGTGTCGCTGGTCGGGGCCGCGATCGTCATGTACGCCTTCGGCTTCAGCCTGAACCTCCTCACGATCCTCGCGATCGTGCTGTCGGTGGGATTGGTGGTGGACGATGCCATCGTCGTGGTCGAAAACGTCGAGCGGCACGTGCGCGAGGGCAAGACACGGATCCAGGCGGCGATCGTGGGCGCGCGCGAGCTGGTCGGCCCCATCATAGCGATGACGATCACGCTCGCGGCAGTATACACGCCGATTGGGTTCCAGGGCGGGCTCACCGGCTCCTTGTTCCTGGAGTTCGCGATCACCCTCGCCGCCGCCGTCGTAGTTTCGGGTGTCGTGGCGGTGACGCTGTCCCCGGTGATGAGCTCGCGCTTCGTCCACGAAGCGGGGCGGGAGGGGCGGCTGACCAAGGTGGTGCACCACGCCTTCGAAGCGGTGCGCCGGCGCTATGAGCGGCTGCTGGACGGCGCCCTGCAAATGCGCTGGGCGATCGTCGCCGCTGCGGTGCTCGTCATGTTGGCGGCGGTGCCGCTGTATCAGAACTCGCGGCGGGAGCTGGCGCCCATCGAGGACCAGAGCCACATCAGCTTGTTCATGGCGGCCTCGCCCGACGCGTCGCTCGAGGCGACCAACAAGGCGTCTCTCCAGGTGGTGAAGGCTATCACGTCGTTCCCCGAAGCCAAGTTCATGTGGTCGCTGACGGCCAACTGGGGCGGGTTCGGCGGGATGGTCGCGAAAAACTGGAAGGAACGGAAACGCACCACGGAGCAGATGTACGGTCAGGTGTACTACGCGGTGTCGCAGGTGCCGGGATTGCAGGTGTTCCCCCGCCTCGACCCGCCGTTGCCGACGCCCGGCCAGTACGACGTGGAGCTGATTCTGGCGAGCGACAATCCGCCGGAGCAGATGCTGCAGACGGTGGGCGCCGTGCTGGGTGCCGGCTGGCAGAGCGGCAAGTTCCTCTACGTCGACACCGACTTGAAGATCGATCTGCCCGAGGCGCGAGTCGTGATCGATCGCGACCAGGTGGCCGACCTGGGGCTCGACCTCGCCAGCGTAGGCCGAGAGCTCGGCACGCTGCTGGGCGGCGCGTACGTCAACCGGTTCAACTATTACGACCGCAGCTACAAGGTCATCCCCCAGATCGGCGACGAGCGCCGTACCACGGTCGGGCCGCTGCTCGATCTCAAGATCAAGACGCCGAGCGGTCGACTCGTACCGGTGTCGACCTTCACGCACATCGAGTCGAGCACCGCGCCGCGCACCCTGAATCGATTTCAGCAGCGCAACGCGGTCCGGATCTTCGGCGGCGTGAAGCCCGGCGTCACCAAAGAAGAGGGGCTGCGCGTGTTGGAGAACGCAGCCAAGGCGGTGACGGGGGCCGGCGTCGGACTCGACTATGCCGGCGAATCGCGGCAGATCCGGCTCGAGGGGGCGGCGCTCACCGTGACGCTCGGGTTCGCCGTGATCCTGATCTATCTGGTGCTCGCGGCGCAATTCCGGAGCTTCCGGGACCCGCTGATCGTGCTGGTGGGCTCGGTGCCGCTCGCGATTTCCGGGGCGCTGGTGTTCAGCTACCTCGATTTCACCACCATCAACATTTACTCGCAGGTGGGGTTGATCACGCTGGTGGGACTGATCGCGAAAAACGGTATTCTGATCGTGCAGTTCGCCAATACGCTGCAGTCGCAGGGCGTGGCGAAGCTCGCGGCGTTGCGCGAAGCATCGCTCACAAGGCTTCGGCCCGTGCTCATGACCTCGGCGGCCACCGTCTTCGGACACCTGCCGCTGGTGTTCGCGACCGGGCCGGGATCGGCGGCGCGCAACAGCATCGGCGCCGTGCTGGTGGCGGGGATGACGGTGGGGACGCTGTTCACCCTGTTCGTGGTCCCGGTCTTCTACTCGTTCATCGCAGCCGAGCACCGTCCCGAAACGGAAGCGGAGAGTGAAGGTCTCGTTCTCCAACCTGCACCTGCAATGGTAGGGGAGGTGGCTCATGCGTAGCGCAATTCTCCTCGCGTTCGTTGCGCTCTACGGATGCGCCTCGGCCCCGGGCTATCGATCATCCTCGGTACGGACGCCCGCTTCGTTCCGGGGGACGACGGACGATTCTCACGTGACGGCGACCGCTCCGGATGGTCCTCAACCCGTGGCCCCATCTCCCGAGGGTCCTCACCCCCTCACCCCCTCTCCCTCCGGGAGAGGGGGAACGAAGGAGCAGGCCGCTGTCTCGCTCGACTACTGGGAGCAGCTGGGCGACACCACCCTGACCCGCCTGGTCGGTGAGGTGCTGCGCGGCAATCTCGACGTTCGGGCCGCGCGGGCGCGAGTAAGCGCCGCCCGCTCGGATCGGGTGCGCAGCGTGCTGGATCTGACGCCATCGGCGACGCTCCAGGCCGGTTACTCCCGGCAACGGCTGTCCAGCGCGAGCTTCCCCGGCGTAGGCGGCGTGTTCCCGGACCAGAACGTGTGGGACGCCGGCGCCAACGCCTCCTGGGACCTGGACGTGTTCGGCGGCATCCGCCACACCGTCCAGGCGCGGGGCGCGCTGGCGGACGTGGCCCAGGAAGATCTGCGCGACGTGCAGGTGTCCCTGACGGCGGAAGTGGCTCGCGCCTACTTCGAGCTGCGGGGAGCGCAGGAGCAGCTCCTAGTGGCTCAACGGAACGCGGAGAACCAGCGCCACACGTTCGACCTCACCAAGCAGCGCCTCGATGCGGGGCGCGGCAGCTCGTTCGATACGGAACGGGCGCAGGCGCAGTTGAGCTCGACGCTGGCGTCGATTCCCGCGCGCGAGGCCCAGGTCGCGGCGGCCCAGTACCGTGTCGGTACGCTGGTCGGCCGCGCACCCACGGAAGTTGCACGAGAGCTCGAGCAGATCGGGCAGCTGCCGCGTCTGCCGGAAGTGACTTCGATCGGGACGCCTGAGACGGTGGTCCGCTACCGGCCCGACGTGGCCTCGGCCGAGCGGTTCGCCGCGGCGCAAGGGGCGCTGGTGGGAGCGGCCAAGGCGAGCTATTTGCCCCGGCTCACCATCGGCGGGAGCGTGGGCTATGCCGCACCCGAGTTCAATTCCGTGGGCAACCGCGGGACGCTACGCTACGTGGTGGGCCCGGTGCTCACCTGGCCGGGTCTCAACCTCGGGCGGGTGAAGGCGGAAGTGGATGCGGCAGCGGCGCGGGAGGACGCCGCGCGCGCGCAGTACGGCCGCGTCGTGCTCGCCGCCATGGAAGACATGGAGACGAGCCTGGCGCGCTACCGCGCCGCGCGCCGCCAGGTGGAGCTGCTCCAGGACGTGAGCGCCGCGAGCGAGCGCGCGGCCGAGCTGGCGCGCCTGCGGTTCCGCGAAGGCCTCACGGATTTTCTGCAGGTACTGGACGCGGAGCGGACGCAGCTCGAGGCTCAGGATCGGCTGGCCCAGGGGCGCATCGACGCGGCGACGTCGTACGCGGCGCTCTACAAGGCAGCCGGGGGTCGGTAACCCTGCTTTCGACTGACACTAGCGGTTGATCCAGTACGACAGCTTCACCAGGAAGCCGTTGTCGGGCCGCAGGTCGAACAAATCCCGCAAATCACCGCCCAGCCCGCGCGTGCCCTCCACGCTGCTCGACGCCGTGCGCCCCTGGCTCCACACCACGAATAGCGTCGAGCCGGGGCGGTACTCCCAGCGGAACACGACATTCGAGCGCAACTGCTTGTAATTGAACCCGGTCGAGTAAGTGCCCGTGCTGTCGGTATAGCCCTTGTAGCGGCTCGCGTAGTCCGCCGCCCGCGGTGTGCCCGACAGCTCTTGTAGGTTGCTGTAGGTCCCCTTCGAGACGAACGGCTGCGCGTACACCTGGAGCGACGCGTTCGCGTTGAAGGGGTAGGTGACGCGCATGGTGACGCCGAGCTGCTTCTGCTCGAGATGTGAGAAGACCGAGTGGGTCACCCGGCCCGCCGGGTCCGTGACGGGATCGCGGGGCTGGATGTCGTTCGTCTTGCGCCTGTACTCGGGGATGAGCGCGGCTGTGACGCGCGACGCCAGCTTGAAGTCGACCTCCGGCATCAACACGAGGCTGTGCGAGCGCCCGCCATCGCCCCGCCAATAATTGACCCAGAAGTACGGCACGATCGCCTTGCGGTCATCGCCGTTCAAGCCGGCCCAGGGCGCGAAGTACGGGTCCTGCCGCACGGCGGGTCCGCCGCGCGCGCAGTCATAACAGTACGTCCCGCCCAGTTGTCCCAGCGTGAAGCCGGTGTGGAACGACCACGTATTGTTGAACGTGGTATGGGTGTTGGTATTGAACGCCCGCTCCTCGGGCAGTCCCGCGGTGGTCCAGTATTGCCACCAGTTGAAATTCCACTGAAACCGCTGGTACAGGGCGCGCTGGTGGCGGTCGAAGTATCCCACCCAGGTGTTCCAGGACTGCTGATCCGCGCGCTGCAGGTAGCCCAGGTCATTGATCTCGAAGCCGGCGGAGCGGCGCTGGTAGCTGGTCTGGCCGAGCAGATGCGCGCCACCCACCTTGCTGAATTGCAGCTCCTCCGCGTCCCCGGCGAGCGATGTGCGCGTCGCGTCGTAGGACAGCCCCGCGTCCGGACGCTGGTAGTAGTGGACGGCGTCGCGTTGCGTGGCGGCGATGGCGCTGGCGCTGCC
>Ga0137398_10000137_pt1 | contig 21568 bp, 16 predicted proteins | sample czorhiz216metaG_FD_106659 | JGI IMG/M metagenome (GOLD analysis project Ga0137398, IMG submission 106659) | Vadose zone soil microbial communities from Angelo Coast Range Reserve, California, USA - czorhiz2.16 metaG | ecosystem: Environmental > Terrestrial > Soil > Vadose zone | place: USA...
CAGCACGCTGCCAGGAGTGCCCGCGAATATCGTTACGGACCTGAAGAAATACATCTACACGGACATCAACGGCAAAGCCCGCCCGCAGGGCGGCGGTTCGGACCTCGGAGCGTATCAACACTAAGCTCAGGTCTCGGGTGTGCTTGAAGACCACAACTAGGACGAAAACAGAAAAGGGCGCCGGCCGCAGTCCAGCGGCAGCGCCAAACGGCTTACCTAGCCATGGCTCAATAGCCTCAATCCCGCGTGGGAGGGAAGTATTGAGGACCGGTTGCGAGAGAGTCACGCACGCCGGTCCGCTCCCTCCGGCACGTTTTAGTCCGTGCCTCCTCTTGGTCGAGAGGTCACGGCCGGAAAGCTTGCCACCGGAGCCCGCCGTGCTCCAGTAACGCTCTCGACGGCCCGGTGATAAATGTCGAGTGTTTTTTGGGCGATTACACTGGGAGAACACTCTGCTTCCATTTTTCTTTTCCCATTCTCACCCATTCGCTGACGGAGCTGGGCATCAAGCAGCAAGCGCGAAACGGCATCCGCCAACTGCGCCGCATCCCGGGGTGCAACCAGGTAGCCAGTGCGGCCGTCTTCCACAATCTCGGGGAGCCCGCCAACGGTCGTGGCCACGACGGGCTTTGCGGCGGAGTATGCCATGGGGATCACGCCGCTCTGGGAAGCTTCGATATAGGGCAAAACAACAACACTGGCGCGTCGGAAGTAATCGGCGGTGCGGGCTTCGGAGATGAATTCGTTGTGAACTACGAAGCGGTCCGGATGCACCATCATGCGGGCATAGCGAGAGAAATCTTCGCCCTGACCGGCAATCAGGATTCGCGCGTCCGGTACGCGCGCAGTGATCAGAGGTTCGGCCCGGATCAAATACTCCAATCCTTTGTAGTCCCAAATACGTCCGAAGAAGAGAACCAGGTGCTCTTCTCCTTCGTTCGCGACTGACGATAGCTCTTCGCCGATCTGAATGTGGGGGATCACGGAGATCTTCCGCGCAGCGCCACGCAGATTCTGAACCACAATTTCGAGGAGATACTGCGAGTGTACGATCAGCTCGTCGGCACGACGCCGGGCAAACATCTCAACCCACAGCGGGGTCTTCTGCGAAAGGCGGTCGCCCGGGTGGGGTTTGAAGTCGTGAATTGTAAAAACGAGTGGATAACGACCGAGCAAGGGCAACGCCAGGTCAAACCAAAGGTGCGTGCCTTGATAGTGCATCACGTCAGGTGCAAACTCGCGGATTCTCTGAATGATCTTTCGAATGGTACGGAATTGCTGCACTGGCTGACGTAGCCTGGGATTCTTGAAGGAAAGCAGACGTACAGAGCTATTTAGTTTGTCGACATGAGGTTCAACCATGCGGTCCGGAATGATCAGCAGGACTTCCGCGCGTTGAGCTATTGCGCTGGCCAAGCGAACGCAATATTCTCCAAAATTGTAAGAAATCAGGGCGACGCGGAGTCGGTCTCTCGATGCCATGTGCCGTTGTTTGGCCTTTCAGGATTTTAGAGGGCGGGCAAAAACAACACCGGGCCGGGTACGCAGTGAGTGGCCGCAAAGATCGAGTTGTCGCCAAGGAAGCCGTGGCTCGGCCAGCGCGCCGCGAGAACAAATAGTTCTCCCTGCGAAATGGCAGGGCCAGTAGATCACGAGAACGATCAGGAAGAGGACATACGGTGTGGAAAGAGCATAACGGTTTTGTTTTTCGGATGCTTGTTCCGGACTACTCCGAGAGGAGAGGGCGATACTTGTCTCTAAACTGGCGGAGACCTCCAGACGCCCAGACGGCCACCGCGAGCAAGGCAGCACCGTAAATCAGTGTGGCGGAGAAACCGGTCAGGATGTCAGGTCGAGCGGTGGGCGCAGCTAGATAAGCGGCCATGCACGTTGTCGCCACTAGCGGTTTCCAGACGATGCTTGCGATGGGGATTCCGGAGAGCAAGTGCGCGACCGGGAGGTAGTGCTGACAGCAGTCGGCCACTCGCGTCAGAAGCAACGCGATGGCCGCGCCGCGCAGACCGAACAGGCTAATAAGCGGCCAGCCGACGAGGAAATTGAAAATAGTATCGACCACCACGATTCTCAGCGTGATCTTTTCACGGTGGCTGGCCACCAGCACCTGACCGAGCACGCTAGTGAATACTTGCAAGATCAGGACCCACGCGACGATACGCAAAGCGGGGAAAGCATGCGAAAACGCGGGGTTCTTGTAGAGCAGCGAAAGCACGCGGTCGCCCATGAAAAAGAGGCCGGCCGCGGCTGGCAGAGCAAGAACGAGAAGCAACTCGATGGCCTGTTCCGCGATTCGCTTCAGACTCTGATAACCTGGCTCAATCTTCCTGCACATTACGGGAAATATGCTTTGCGCCATGCTTTGGTAGACGAGAAGCAGAGGTACCATCAACTGTGTCGCCGCACTGTACAAGCCCACGTTTGTCTCAGTGGCCAATTTGGAGAGAAGGAGGATATTCAAGCTGCTCATTACCGCCAGCGTCCCGTCGATACCCAGAAAAGTGCTGGCCGAGCGCATTGTCGCCAGCGAAAAATGAAAATCAAGGTAAGCGGGCACCGAGGAAAATCTGCGGAGCAGAATCCAAATTTCGACCACCGCAATGACAGCAAAAGAAGACAGCAGAATCAGGACGACTGGGTATAGACCCCGGTTCGTGGTCAGGACAAGGAAGGCCCCGGCAACCTTCGCGATATTCACAGGCACATTGACGTAGGCGATGTACCGCATCTGCTCCCAGGCTTGGAAGAGGCCCTCACAGACCGCGGAGATGGCATACGGGAGGAGGCCGAACGAGAGCAATAAAATGACTCCCGTTGTCCCGGGAGGGTAGTGCATTAGATGGACGAAACTCCATAGCGCAACGATCGAAGCAAGCGAGGTGAGGGTCGCAATCGTGCAGCCATTGATAAAATACAACCGCGTTTGCGCCCGGTCTTTTGCGACTTGCCGAACGATGAGCGTCTTCAAACCCCCTATGGCGAATACCTGGAAGGTGTAGAACAACGTGAACGCCAGCGTAAGCTGGCCAAATTCCTGCGCCCCCAGGCGCCGCGCGACCAAAGCGTACAAGACAAAGCTGGTCATCCGGCTCAGCACATCACTGGTGAGGATGGATAGCGCGTTGCCTGTGGTTTTGCGCAGATTTAGGCTCATCAGGAGGCCCCGGCTGCTGATTCCGCTCGACTTAGGTAAACAATCGGTAGAGGTCTTCTCCCGCCCGCTCGGTGACGGGATCGGGAACCATTTGATCGGTGAAACGGTTGGTAAGTTTGCCTAGAAGTTCTCGCATTTCTTTCTCGACCGGGGTCGGCCCGCCGTTGGGCTCGTGACGCAGGAAGGAAATGGTCTTCTCTTCGGTGCCGAACTTTCGCTTGTAGCGCACCAAACCTTCCTGGTCGATATCGCTCAGACCAAAGTCCAGAAGCTGGAGGCCTCGATTTTTTCCGTGTTGCATCCCTTCCCAGATCAGCAGGTCGTTCGGCCGGTGAGACAGATCGCCAGGGAGAGAAGCATTGAACTTGTAGTAGAGTGTGTCCTTCCACTCCAGAAAGAAATCGCCGGCGACGATCTTGTCCCCCGACAGCGCCAGCAGAAGAAATCCATGTTGCGCTTCCACGAAAAGCCGCCAGATATTCTGAAAGAAACTGTAAGGTTGCGCGAGAAGACCGTACTTGTATTTCCGAACTTTCAGATGCATTTCAAAGAATGCCCGGAGTTCCTCCTCCGACTGCGCGAGCCGAACCACGAGGCCCTCACGCTGAGATTTCCGGATGGCCCGGTGAGTGGAATCGTGCATGGCACCCCAAAGGGCTTCCGGCTCCGGCCGCAGATCCAGACCATGCCACTTGGCCTCCTTGACGAGAGAGAATCTCTCATCGGCAAGAGGCAGGTTATTGTGCAAGCAGCGCACGGTAATGGGACAGTGCTCGAGCAACAGCCGGTCGATCAAGAAGCGCCAGCCGTGCGCGTCATTGACCAGCGGATCGCAATAATCCGAAAAGGGCAGGGCCACGATCCGCTCTCCCAGAATGTCCGAGATCCGGCAGAACGGAATTCCCGCGCATGGCTCTCCGCGGTCATTCAGAATCACGTAAGCGCTCGCCTCCCAGCCATAAGTGTCCGTCAGCACTTGAATCCAGCTTGGGGAGTGAAAAACGCCGCTTGGAGCTTGCTCCACAAACCTGCGCCACAATAAATCGTCACGGGGATCCACCCGCACAATGTTCAAGTACGTTTACCCCCATTCAGTCGGACGCTCTTTTCGCGGGGGGCTGCGGAGCAAAACCCCGGCAACCGATCTTCTCGATCGTGAGTCATCTCGGATCTCCCGATTCGCAGCGCAGTTCCTGCGACGGGCAGGCATCGAGCCGGATTTTTTCTCTCTCCTCGGGGTGGCCAAGCCTGCCGGAAACCCGCCGTCGCCGGCAGGACGGCCCGATAGACTTCCAGGAGGTTCGGAATCGAATATTGCCAGGCCAATTCGGTTTCCACCCGCCTGCGCCCCAGCAAGCCCATCTTTTTCCTGCGCGCTGGGTCGTCCATAAGCTCCGCGATCGTTCGAGCGAATTCGAGCTCGTCGTTTGGTTTCACGTAGGCTGCCGCCCCTTGTGCAGTGAAGCGGTGCTCCGTCAGATCGAAAGCAACAATGGGTTTTGCCAGAGTCATGTACTCCATCAGCTTGACCGCCGTCGAGCGATCGTTGTAAGGAGCTGACGGTTCGGGAGCAACACAAACCTCGGCGGCAACCAGATAGCGCGCCACTTCCAAATGATCCACCATGCCGGTAAACAACACGTGTTCCGAGATGTCCAATTCCTCCGTTAGTGATTTCAGGTAAGCGAACGCATCTCCACCGCCCACGAGGATGCAGAAAAAATCAGTTCTTCCTAAGTCCCGGACCAGGTGACCCAGTGCGCGAAGGAGGTAATCCACGCCATCCTGAAACCCCATCACGCCCATGTAGGCAATAATAGTTTTCCCCTTGGGGTGCATAGCGCGGTCAGGTTCGATTTCGCGGAGATCGTGCAGTTCAACCCCGTTGCGCACGACCGTGATGCGTGTTTCCGGCACATGATCGCGCTCCATCTCAATTTTTTTGTATGACTCGTTTGTAGCAATGACGCGATCGGCAAGACAGCAAGTGAGTTTCTCAAGCAGGACCAGTGCGCCGTGGACGAACAGACTTCCGCCGCCCGGGAAACGTGCCTGATACATTTCCGGAGACAGGTCGTGATGATCAAAGACAAATCGCTTGCCAAGCAACTTGTAAAAGGCGGCGATGAATACAAAAGTGTCCGGCGGATTGTGAGCATGGACAACATCAAAGCCCTCGCGGACGAAAACCAGCAAGGAGAGCAGGAACGTGGCGGCCATGGCGTACCCGTACTCCCAAAGATATCCGAGGAAACCATTGCCTGCCGTCGGCTGCGCATAGCGATAAAGACGTACACCGTTCAATGTTTCCCGAAACAGTTGCCCCGGGCCCGCCGGACAGATGACCGACACGCGGTAGCCTGCGGCAGTCAGTGCAGTGGCCTCTCGGCGAACACGAAAGTCTCGCGGGTAAGTTTGATTCTCCAACAGCATCAGTATTCGGTTATTTGGTGGCCCCATCACGAGTGTTCCCTTCCCGATCTCTGTTTTCCCGGCGCAATCTCATCAAGCCTGCGCTGCGAAAGCAGTCGTCAGCCGCTCCGGACGTTGTTGTGAATCCATGAAAACGCGCTGCCACAGTTCGATGCTGAGTAAACCCCACAGCAACGAGCCGTGATCGGCGAAACCATTTTCGTGCTCGCTGAGCAATTTTTCGACAAAAGCTGGGTTGAAGAGCCCACGGCGTTGCAATGCGGAAGGAGAAAGAACATCTCGGAGGAACGACCGGGCCTCTTTCCGGAACCATAGAGAAACGGGCATGGGAAATCCCTTTTTCTTGCGGCGGATGATCTCAGGCGGAAGCAAGGTTTGGCCCACTTTCTTCAACAAGTACTTGCGCGTCAGGCCTTTGACTTTCAGATGTTGCGGGAGTGAGGCCGCAAACTCCACCAGCTCATGATCCAGAAGCGGAACGCGGGCCTCCAGCGACGCGGCCATGCTCATCTTGTCGCCCCGAGCCAGCAGATCGTCGGGCAACCAGAGCTTGGTATCCACGTAGAGCATGCGGTTCAGCGGGTCGGTGGCATCTGTCCGAGCCAGATGTTCGGCGAAGACGGCGCTGGCGTCGCCTCCATACAGATTCTGTTTGAAGTCTTCCGAAAGCAAAGCTTGTTTGGCTTCCGCGTTGAAGAGCGGAAACCAATTGACGAGACGGTTGACTTCGTCCGGCTGGCAAAGAGCGTACAGAGCGAGCTTCTGACGGCGCAGCCCTGGGACGCGACCACTCGCGGCGAGCGCCACTGACTTGGCGGCCCGAGGAAGATACTGAAACAAAGGGGACAGCCTTTCACCGGCGTACCGCGCGTAGCCCGCAAATAATTCGTCCCCGCCTTCTCCCGTGAGGACCATCTTCACTTGACGCGAGGCCAGCTCCGCGACCATATAGTTGGCCAAGCACGCTTCGTCGGCGATGGGCTGATCCAGATGCCAGACCACTTTCTCTGAAAGGTTGATCAAATCGTGGGGCCGAATGAAAACTTCGTGATGATCGGTCGCGTACTTCTTCGCGACCATACGCGCGTACGGCAACTCGCTGAATGCCTCGGCATCCCCCTGGAATCCTACGGAGTAGGTCTTGACCGGCTCGTTCAGGAACTGACTCATGAGCGCGACAACGGTGCTGGAATCGAGCCCGCCGCTCAAGAACGCGCCGAACGGGACGTCGCTCACGAGGTGCAGCTTGACGCACTCTCTCAGTAGCGCATCGAGTTGCTCAGCATAGCCCTCCTCGCTGCACTCGCCAGTACCGTGGTTGGCAAACGACAAGTCCCAGTAGCGCCGGATCTTCACGCCATTCGCATCGCAAGTCAGGCTGCAACCTGGTGGCAGTGCATATATGCCCTCAAACATTGTGTGGGGCGCTGGCACATACTTCAGCGAAAGGAATTTGCTCAGACCCTCGATGTTCAGATGAACCTGCGCCGCGGGATGCTGAAGAATCGCTTTAATCTCAGACCCGAACATGAACCGTCCGCCCGACACCGCGAAATAGAGAGGCTTAATTCCCAGGCGATCGCGGGCCACGAAGAGCCGCCGGCGGCGCGCGTCCCACAAGGCAAAGCCAAACATCCCGCGCAGGTGCTGCACGCAATCTTCGCCGAAGTCCTCGTATAAGTGGACGATTACTTCCGTATCGCTGGCCGTCCGAAGTGCGTGGCCGCGGCTCACTAGCTGCTCCCTAAGTACCTGGAAGTTGTAGATCTCGCCGTTGAAAACCGTGACGATGGTCCCGTCTTCATTCGAGATCGGCTGCTTGCCCCCGCTCAGGTCGATGATGCTCAGGCGGCGCATTCCGAGCGCCACATCCTTGTCGAAATAGGCGCCGGAATCATCGGGACCCCGGTGACGGATCACATTGAGCATGTCGCCCAGAACGTGTCGGTCCACACGGTCATGCGTTTTGTATTGGTAGAAACCGCAGATGCCACACATAGTTTGATTTCCCGGCTTTCTTCTTGGGCTTACTGTCCCGCGATGAGCAGGTTGTTCTGGCTGCGGTCCACGAAATGCGCTTCGCGCTTTCGCAACACTTCCTCGTAGACCTCGATAACTCTTCGAGACACCGCCGCGGAATCCAGATGACGAATGTGCTCCCGGCCGTCGGTTCTTTTGCGATGTGCCAAAATCTCATTGATCCGTTTAGCAAATTCCGTGACGCTCGGTTTCGAAACGTGGCATCCCTTCGTCTTCCCAATGATCTCGCGGACATCGCCGACATCCGTGGCAACGATGGGAAGATTACAAGCCATGGCTTGCTTAATGACGTTGGGTGAGCCCTCTTGATAGGACGGGAAAACCAGCGCATCACAGGCGCTCATGTACAGCGCCAGGCATTCCTGCGTTTCTTTGGAAACCACCAACAGTTCAATGGAAGGGTCGCGCTTTCGAAGATAATCGGCTGCAGACTTGGCCAGTGGAAAGCGCTTCACCGGGACTTGCGGGTCGGCCGCAAAGAGCAAGTACTGCTTGCCTGCCGCCAGCCCCAGCTTATCCCTGGCCCGTCCCCTCTCCGTCGGCCGGAAGACTTCGAAGTCGACCTCATGAGGGATAACGAATACATTCGATGCCTCGAGTTTGCTGGCCATCTCCGAAGTCTGAACGATGGCGGCATCTACGTGCCTGGCCAGCCTCTTCCCAGCCGCAACGATCAGTGAGCTCGACCGCGTTTTCTCGCCGCCTTCCATGACCGTCCCCAGCAGGTCATCGCCGTGAAAGGTGACAACAACGGGCACTTTCCATTGTGTGCGCGCTACCATGCCGACGTAACTGTAATGAGCGTGGACAAGATCAATAGAGCTTCCCGCAACGCGTCTTCGCAATTGAAAAACGCCCTTGGGGTAATTCAACTTTCGGAAGCGGCCACTCAAAACAAGTACTTCGACGTCGATACCCGCGCGGGTGAGTGATTCGGCCTGTGTTTTGACAAACGAACCGAACGCGGGATTTGCCGGCGTCGGATACATGGCCGTCATGACGAGTACTTTCATGCGGGCGCTCCTTCGAACCTCCTGCGGAGATGTGCGCAGGCGCTCTACTGGCAACGGTTTACTCTTCGGTGAAAGGGATCGAACATGGATAAGCTGATAAACGCGAATCGGCGCGATGGGCAACAAAAGATGCTGGGTTACTCCCGGACTTCCGAAATAAGGCCGCCTGGTCGCGGAATAGCAACATTTGTTCGTCGGCCGGTAGCCGCTCATTCACCCATTCGTGAGGAAAAAACAAGACCTTTATGTGATGTAGGAAAAGGGATCCGCAGTGGGGCGCGGTTTGGAAATCCTAACCATGGCCGTCAGGAGACCAGCAATCAGCCACAGCAATTGTTGTATTGGACGGCCACGGAAAACGTCCACGCTCATGTGCACCATATGACCCGCTAGGCCCGCCGCGAAGCCCAGCGCAAGTGGCGAGAGGAGGCGGTCCTGGCACGCGCCGCATTGCCACCCCTTGCGCAAAGCATCCAGCAAGAACGCGAGAAAGGCCAACAGCCCAACGACCCCCGTCTCGGATAACACCAACAAGTATTTGTTATGAACGGCAAAAAGGAAGCCGTGTCGAAATTCGGGGGTCAAGTAGCGGTCCATTACTACCGTGAAATTGTTGGCACCCACTCCGAGCACGGGATTGTCTTCGATGATACGAAACGCGAGCTTCATCAAAGGAATACGGGACTCCGCTGACCCCCTGTCGTCCCCGAGCAGCCGAGCAGAAATAACGCTATGAAACGGCAAATAGAGCATCCCCAGTACCAAGATGATGGCGACCAGGGTTTTCAGAGACAATCCGAGCCGGCGCCACCCGAGCAAGCAAGTCAATGTGACCGACACCGCCAAGGCCATCCATCCCCCGCGCGAAAATGTAAAAATCAGCGCCACTCCTCCCAACCCCAGAACGGCAAGTGCCAGCCACTTGTGTGCGCGTCCAAGGTTTGTGAACAGCAGACTGGCCGCAGATGCTAGCGAGATGCTGAGGTAGGCTGCTGCGGAATTGGATGATCCCACCGTGCCACCAATTCGCATGAGCCTCTCTTTCGCATCGCTATCGACGTGAACGTGGGTTGGGGCACCCCAGATGGTTGACGGCATGCCAGTAAATTCAAGAACAATCATGGCCACGCTTTCCAGAAGGCAGGCAATGAGAAGCAAGGAAACAACAAACAGGACGTCTTGTCTGGTTCGAACATTGTTGGCCACGTAAAAATACACCAGGCACGCTTCAAGAAGGAGGAACACCTCGAACAGGGAGAGGCTGACATCCTGAGCGACGAATACGGAAATGGCGGTGATTGCGAGATACAGCAGAAGTGGCAGATTGATGTTAAGTGAGGGACGCTCTTGGGGGTTGCGGTTGGCCTGTGAACGGATGAACCACGACACATACAAACCGGCAAGGGCTAAGGTCGTCGCTGAGATGCTCAATCCCCCTAGAGCGCCGACCGCCGCCTCCTCCTCGCGATAAAAAAGGTGCGTGCCGAATTGAAAGGGTATGTCCAGAATGACTACCGCCAGAAGAATTCTCGGCGCGTAGCCAACTGTCAAAGCCATGAAAGGGCTGAGGACAGCAATCACGAGAGAGTTTGCACTCAACGTGCGGACGCGCGAGTGGATATCTGGCCGTTTGGCCTTACCCTCCAGTACGACCGAGCCGGCCACTCTCGTGTCCAAATCGCTTCCGGCCGCCAGTGACAGCCGGCTGGTTGATTGGGGTGATTGCATTCCCGATGAATTCATAGGGACGGGTTAGCGTGCCTTACCGGCTGCTCGTACAACGCCTGGCTGTCCTGGTCTGCGGAGAGAAAAGTTAGGATGCTTTTGGAGACATACTCAATCAATTCAGGCGTCAGCTCCGCGTACATCGGCAAGGAAAGGATTCGCTGAGCGTACTGCTCGGTGACTGGAAAATCTCCCCGCTTGTATCCCAGATTTCTGTAAGCCGGCTGCAAATGAATGGGGACCGGATAATGAATGCCTGCCGCAATGCCTCGGCTCGCCAGATACTCTTTTAGTCTGTCGCGATGCTCGGTGCGGATTACATAGAGATGCCAGACCGATTGGGCGCCCACGGCTTCACTCGGGAGCACAAGTTCGGTTCCCGCCAGCAGACGATGATAGAGTTCGGCTTGCCAGCGGCGTGCGGCGTTCCACCTTTCCAGGTACTTTAACTTCACTCGCAGCACAGCCGCCTGAAGCGTGTCGAGCCGGCGGTTAAAGCCTTGGGTCAGGTGATGATATTTCTCCTCCTGCCCGTAATTGCGCAGCATCTCGAGTCGTTTTCGAATGTCGGCGTCATTGGTCACGACCATGCCGCCGTCGCCGTAGGCCCCCAGGTTTTTCCCCGGATAGAAGCTAAAGGCTGCGGCATGACCTAAAGAGCCCGCCCGCCTTCCTTTGTAGCGCGCGCCGTGCGCTTGGCAAGCATCTTCGATCACGATCAACCCATGTTGCTCGGCGATTTGCCGAATGGGATCCATATGCGCGGGGTGACCGTAGAGATGCACGGGAAGAATAGCTTTCGTGCGCGAAGTGATTGCCCTTTCGATGCCAGTCACGTCAATGGTATGCGTAAATGGATCCACATCTACCAGGACCGGTGTCGCCCCAGCGTGGGAAATGGCCAAAGCCGAGGCGATAAAACTGTTGGCAGCGGTAATGACCTCGTCGCCGGGCCCGATGTCATACGCCCGGAGAGCCAGCTCCAATGCCGAAGTGCCGGAATCTACGCCGACCGCGTATCGAGCTTCAGAGAAAGCAGCAAATTCCTCCTCGAAAAGGCGCACCTCCCGCCCGAGGATGAAGTCTGCTTTCTGGATTACTCTGGACGTGGTCTCATTGATCTCGTCAGCGATCGTCGAGTACTGGGCGGCGAGATCAACGAAGGGAACTTGCGGCGTTTGATTTGCTGGCATCGACATTTGCGTAGACATGATCACCTTTGCTTTGTACCTGCACTTGTAGTCCCTTGCATTCGATGGATCGATTCACGGCTTCGAGAACCTGCACAACTTCCCTTCCCTCGATTCCGCTGCTAACCGGGCTCTTCCCCGTTCTCACGCACTCCAGGAAATGGCGGCACTGGTGCTTGAGTGGCTCGACCGCTTCGATGCGAGGGCTGATGATGTCGCCATCGCGAATCTGGAAGCGCAACTCGCCATAGTTGAGCGGCTCCTGCTCCATAAGGCTCACACCCTTCTCGAACACTCGCACTTGCTCGAGACCGTTAAGGTCATTGAAGACGATACGTCTGTCGCTCTTGACAACCACGACCTCCCGCGCTTTGTCGGGATCGGCCCAGCTGACGTGAACGTGAGCGAGAATATCTCCCGGATAGCCGAGCGAAATGAATCCCACGTCGTCGCGGCAGTTCCGCAACACTTTGCCGCTTACCGCACTGACCCACTCCGGCGAGCTATCAAGGAGGTAATTGAAAATGGCGATGTCGTGGGGAGCCAGATCCCAGACGGCATTCACGTCGCGGCGGATGGGACCGAGGTTAGTTCTGCGGGCGTATAAATAATAGACCCGGCCGTCGCCCTTCTGGACGTACTCTTTGACTTTCTGGACGCCCGCATTAAAAACAAACGTGTGACCCACCATCAAGATCGCAGAATTGGACTCCGCCAGGGCAATGAGTTTTTCGGCGTCGGCCGATGTTGTGGTGAGCGGCTTTTCCACGAGGACGTGTTTCCCGGCCAGCAACAAGTCGCGCGTGACGCTGTAGTGCGTGGTCGCTTCTGTGCAAACCACGACGGCGTCCACGCCTGGCTGCGATATCACATCATTGACCTGGGTGGTCAAGTACAAGCCGGGAAATCGCCGCGCAACTTCCTTGAGGCGGTCGGAACTCTGGTCGCAAACCGCAATCACGCGGGCATCCGTCATCTCGTTGAAGATTCGAACGTAGTTCATTCCCCAATAGCCACATCCTACAACCGCGATACCCAGCGGTTTTGCGTTCGCGGGATTTTCCTTCACTCCAAGTTGAAGGATCGCCGTCATTCCGCACCTCTTTGTGATAAGACTGCTGGAATCGTAAGAAAAAGGATTTTGAGATCGAGCCGCAGGGACGCGTCGCGAACATATTCAATATCCATGCGAATCATTTCTTCGAAGGTGACCCGGCAGCGCCCCTTCACCTGCCAAATACCCGTGATGCCCGGCAGCGCTGCCAATCGCTTGTGGTGGTCGCCTCGATAGCCGGCAACCTCGTACGGCGGAACGGGACGCGGCCCAACCAGGCTCATGTCGCCGATCAAGACGTTCACCAGTTGCAGTAGCTCATCCAGACTGAACTTCCTGAGAATGCGCCCGACCCGCGTCACGCGAGGATCGTTCGTCAACTTGAATTTTCCGTCACTCTCTTCGGAGGGACGCGCTCGTCCTTCGACGAAGTCCCGAATGTAGGCCTCGTGCACAGTGGTGTCTGCGTCCTGATACATGGACCGGAACTTGAACATGCGAAAGTTCCGAATAACCCAGAGGGACGTCTTCCCCAGCCACTGGCGTTCAGATCCGACGCGTTCTTGGGTGAAAACGACCGGGCCGGGCGAATCCAGCTTAATCAAGATGGCGATGAGGAGCAGCAAGGGAGATAAGAGGATGAGCAACAGGCACGCCAGGATGACGTCCATTCCCCGCTTGCAGGCGTAATAGAGATTGTTTTCCGATTCTTCCGCCAGTCCCGAGATGTGGCTCGGAAATTGCCATATGTGTTGTTGTGCCATTTGGTCTCCAATGAACATTCGAAGTAGAGAAAAGCAGTTGCTTCGCTGGAATCCTCGACGTGGCTCTGCGACTTCCTCGCTGGGCACAGGGGCGCCGGAGGGCGAAAGTTCTAAGTTGAACTGCAAGATGCTCGTACGACGAGCGGGTTCGCGGTCGCGCGTCCCCCGCGCTTTCACGCTGGTAGCGTTCTAAAGTCTGCGATAGAGGGCCTCTGGTATGGAGAAGCTGCGGTTGTTCAGCACCACTCCCAGGATGCGCACGTTCGCGGCTTCCAGGTCTTGCTTCATCCGCCGCGCTGTCCCGCGACGGGTAGTGTCTGCTTCCACCACCATTACCACACCGTCCGTCCACCGGCTGAGCAGAATCGACGCACTGTCCAGATCGAGGGGAGACGAATGGATGACGACATATTTAAATTGGCTGCGCAGTTCGGTCATCCTTGAACGCAAGCGGTCATAAACCCCTGAGAAACCCAGCTGGCCGGCCGCCGAGCCACTCGGCAGGATCCAGAGATCTTTCTCCGGATGCTTCTGCACAAAGTCTCGTATCGGAAGGGATTCAAGGACAGCCTCGGCAAGTCCTTTGGAGTTGTCTATGCCGAAGTAGTGATGTAGGCAGGGCGATTGGAGGTTCGCGTCAACCACGCAGACGGATCCATCGTCTCGACCAGCCAGTATCATAGCGGTGCGGACACAAATTGAAGCACAACCAGCTTGACTCTCCACTGCGGAAAACAGGACCATCTGGGGCGAACGCTGACCCGCCGCCGGGAAGATGCGCTGGACCAACTTGATTTCTTCCTCGCGGGAAATGTCATCCAAATCATTCCGGTGTTCCTTGTTTAGCTCTTGTACTTGTTCTCCCCAGCTTCTGGCCTTTTCTCGAATCAGGTCAGCTAGATGAATTGGCTCGCTCTTCACCGTTTTCTGCTCAGGCTTGTCACTCCACGTAGGGCGCGGTTCGCATTCTGCCGTGCCCGCTAGCCCCGCCGGACTGTCAGCCGTTTCGAACAGCCCAGGCTTCTCGCTCCACGTAGGACCCGGTTCGCATTCTGCCGTGCCCGCTAGCCCCGCCGGACTGTCAGCCGTTTCAAACAGCTCAGGCTTCTCGCTCCACGTAGGACGCGGTACGCATTCTGCCGTGCCCGCTAGCCCCGTCGGATTTTCAGCCGTTTCGAACAGCTCTTCGACGCTGCTCATTTGTTGAAGAAGTTGGAAATTCCTGCTCATGAATGCTCAGCTGCTCCGCTTTCGGATATCGAAATTCTTATCCATTAGGTTTATTTTCTGCTCAATCCGTGAGTGACAGAGGAAGGCGAACTTCCTGTCCGGCCTCTATGTGGTTGGGATTCTTCAAATCTGGATTGAGCTTCCGGATCTTTTCTAGCACCACGGCGTCGTAGCGCCCTACAATCGACATGCATAGGTCCCGCATTGTGTCGTTCGGCTGAACGACATACGTTAACGAGTTGGCAGAGTCAGTATGGAGTTCGGTCTGCGCGGGCGCTGGGGATTGCGCGCCGGAAAATGCAGTGGGGACCGTGCGCGCGGACTGCGATTCCGAGCTGGGGGCCACCTCGGGACTTGAGGAACTAAGATGGATTGCCTGGGAGGAGGAGTGCGTCGTGCTTGCGCCGCTGCGCGCCCCAACATAGATCGCCAAACATGCCAACAAAGCAGCCACAGCCGCGGTCAGATAAGCCCTCCGTCCTAAGAGATGGGTTTTCATCCAAGAATTGTAAGTCCCGGCTACCTCGCGGAGGGATGGCGCGACGGTGGGCGCCATTTTCGGCTTTTGGACCAGAGATTCCAGGGACAAATCGTGCAGAGCTTCCTCGACTACTTGGGCCTCGATTTTCTTACACCCCATTGCACAACCCAACGACATGGCGTTAAAACAAAGATTGTTGATGTTCCGCGGTATACCCTCACTGCGCTCCGCGATCAACGTGAGGGCTGCGGCGGTAAACAACTCGGGGCCGTCGTATCCGGCCACCTGGAGCCTGTGATTGACGTAGCGAAAAGCCTCCGCAGCCGGCAAACGCTCCAAGCCTGCCACCACGGAAATGCGCTGACGCAACTGGGCCAAGCCAGGACGCATCAGCCGGTGCGCCAATTCCGGCTGACCGGCAAGGACGATCTGGAGCAGTTTTCTGTCTGCCGCCTCAAAGTCTGTAAGCAAACGCACGGTCTCCAGCACTGTGTCTGAAAGGTTTTGGGCTTCGTCGATGAAGACCGCGACGCGCCTGCCCGCCACCGCCTCGGCATAGAGAAACTCGTTCAGTTGTGCATGCATCTGTACAAGATCTTGACCGCGGCGATCGAGACCCAAGGCATCCAGCAAGTAGCGAAGAAGTTCGTGGGAATCGCACTGTGTTTGAAATAAGAAGGCGCTCCGGACGGAGCCCTTCAGACGCTTGAGAAGTTGGAACAGCAGCGTGGTCTTACCCATCCCCGGCTCGGCAATGAGTGCGAGAAATCCACGGCCCGCATCGATCCCATAGAAGAGGGATGCCAGGGCCTCGCGGTGCGCGGGAGAGAAATAAAGAAAGCGCGGGTCTGGAGTCACACCGAAAGGCTGCTCCCGTAGTCGGTAGTAATCGAGGAACATGCTTTTTACCGTCCGTTCTTCGGAAATGCCGCAATTACCGGAGTTCCCAGGAAAGATTCGACCTCTTCCGGTGTTCGAAACGAGGGATCCCACCGATCCACCACAAAGGCCAGCATCACGCTCGCCAGGCTGGCAATGAGACCGCCGAGAAGCACAACGAGCGGCCATCGTCCTTGGGGTGCAAAGGGCACGGTGGCGGGTTCCGCAACCACGACGTTGGAAAAGCGCTGCTGGTCCAGAGCGTCCGAAATCCGCGCTTCCTCCTGTTTGTGGAGGTATAGCATATAGTTTTCCTCGTCGGTCTTGGCGGCGCGGAGTATGCTTTCGTGGAGAACCTCTTTGTGGTCCAATTGTTGGCTTTCCGTCCGGTATGTGCGGACCAGAGCGGACATGGCAGCGGCGCGTGCCTCCGTGGCGGCGAGTTCGGTCTTGGATTTAGCAAGCTCGGATCGCAAGGCTTCATAGGTCGGATCGCGATCCGTAACCTCATCCCGCAGGGGCGTTTTTTCAGCTGTCGCGATGGCTTCGCGCGTTTGAGCAATCTGCTCCTCGACTTCCTGCACGGGGCGGTAAGTCGGCTCGAATTTAGTCAACAGTTCGGTGCGCCTCAGCTCCAATTCCAGCAGCTTGGATCCCATGCGTTCCATGAGTTGCGGATTATCTGACGTCCGCACTTGTGCGGTCTCCCGTTTGGGCAGGGTGGCAAGCTGCGACTCTAGCGTGCGGATACTCTGCCGTGTTGCCGCGATGGTTGCCCCTGCCGCCTTCGCCTCCGCTTCGAATTCGGCAAGCTTGCGTACCGCGATTTCCTTTTCAAGCGCTGGGTTAACGACTCCCTGTTCGCGGCTGAAGTCCGTCAGTTTGGCCTCCGCAGTTGCCAGGGCTTTGCGGTATTCCTCGGCCTGCTGATGAAAAAACTCAAATTCGCCGGGAGCTCGGTGCATGGCCAGATGTTTTTCGAGATACAGACTGGCTAGAGAGTTCAGTACACGGGCTACCAGCTGTGGATCTTTTGATTTGTAGGAGACGCTGATTAGATTTGTCAGCTTGATAGGCTGCACCGTAAGGTTCTTCTCCAACGCAAGAACTGCGCGTGAAACTCTCTGGTCGTCCTGGTCTCCCGCTCCTTTCAAGAGGGAACTGAGGCCAATATTTTGAAGATCGCAAGCGACAACTACTTTTGTGAGTAAATCCCTGGACTTGATCAATTCCGCTTCCGATTGGAGTTCTTCCTCGCTCACTTCGGTGCGCCACTGAACGGGCGACTCGCGTTCCGGAGACACCACCGACTCGGCACGTTCGTGTCGCACCAGAATTTTCATCTGCGCCTCGTACTTTTTGGGCAGGAGGAACCCCAACAGCACCGCGACTGAAAAGATCCCCAGGAATGAGTTGATGATCACCCGGCGCTGCCGAAAACCGATTTCAAGGAAGTCACGCAAACGCAGGGATGGCGCGCCCTCTGCTGCGTCGGCGGCCAAGTCTCTCTCGATCATGACGTTTAACCTCACTCTCCGGAAAATCGGACTAGTGTAGGACTGGATTTGTGTACATTCCGACTGACGACGTGGGAATAAATCGCTCGATCTTGGAAAACGAGTTCTTTGGCACGAACAGGAAATCGCCGGCTTGCAGGTGGGCATCCTCCTCCAAGTTGGCCTCCTTGAGCATCTTCTTCAGGTTCACCTTTTTCACTTGTAGCCAGCCGTCCGTCACGCGGTGGAACAACAAGATCTGTGAATGTTTCGCGGAATCCCGCAAGCCGCCGGCGATAGCCACCGCCTGGGCAACGCTGGTATCTCCGCGTAAATCGAATTTTCCGGGGTGTCCTACTTCACCGCCCACAATGAAGTATGGTTTTTCAAAATCCTTCAGCTCCACGTTGATGACCGGATCATGCAGAATCTTGGCGTAGCTCGTCCGCAGCAAATCAACCAGCTCCGGTATTGTTTTTCCATCCACCTTCATGCTTTCCACGCCACGGAGGGTGACATATCCGTCGGGCTGAACGGTGACCGCCTGATTGAACTCCGGCGTGAAAGGAAAATTCAGCTCCAGAACATCCGATGAATGCAATTGATACCGTCGATTGCGGTGCTGCAGCACGGGTGATTGCCCGCGGTTAGCCTCGTCCCCGCTTCCGCCGGCGGCAACGGCTGGTGGGACGGAAGGAGTCGTGGCGGGTGTCTCTTGTGCCCGTGTGGCGACTGCTCCCATGAGGGTCAGATAAAACAGGAAACTAACACGCGCTATATTCTTGTGAAGCACCGGGGTCTCCTTCTCTTCGACAACATGATTGTCCGGCACCATCAGTCCGCCTCGGCCAGCTCGCCTGGGAAGCCTGGCGCTCCGGATAGATGAGTCGGCTCAACAGAAGTTGAGGAGTCAGAGTCACCTTTAAATCCGATCGAATTGCCCTGCCCTGGAGCGCCTAGCCAATTGCGATCGATTTCGACGGCGACGGAGCGTTGCAGGAGCGTAACGGATAGAATGAGCTTCCATCCCGACTTGATCTTTACGACGATTCCGGTCAAGCCGGCCAGAGGCCCATACTCGATTCGCGCAACGTGGCCGATTTTCAGGTACGGCCACGGCATTACTGATTGACCGCTTTTTTCTGCGCTGTGGATGGCTGCGATCTCGTCTTCCTCCACCGCAATCGGGGTCTTGCCGACGCCAACGATCTGGATGACTCCGGGAGTCTGGAGGACAGGCAGACGATTGTGCGGATTCATCCGACAAAAAAGGTAACCAGGAAACAGCGGCACCTCCAACTCCTTTACGCGGTCAGACCACAGCCGCCTGGACTTGCTGACCGGCAAGAAGCACTGGTAGCCTGAGTTTTCCAGAAGCAACGTCGTTGTTTTTTCTCTACCCGTTCTAGACCGGATCGCGAACCATGGCCACTGTTGTTGGCGCATACCCATAATCGACTCCCTAGAGAAGCTACCGCCGTAAGAGTCCCAAGATTCAGATGACCCTGCCACGGTGTTGGCCCGGGGTTCGCTCAAACGCCTCTGCCGACTCTCAATCGCAGCGCGGCAAGACACGGAAGCAACCCAGGGCAGCAAACTAGCTGACAGCTAGCCTCCTCACAATCCGGTCTAAACCCTAAAAGCGTGGACGTACATGCCTGAACGAAACTGGCGCAACTCCTTCTGGCCCTTAGCATTTGGCGAGCACCACGGATGCTAAGAATGAGTGCTCGAGAAGTCGGCGAGCCCCGTCTCGTTGCCAGAACGACCGGACATCAGTCTCCAGGTTTCACGGTCGCGTCCACAACCCTCTCGACGCACACAGGAACTCGCCGAACTCCTCAAGATCCGTTTTAGAACTACCGAGCCTGCCATATCAGGATCGATAACAGGCTTCTCGTTAACGAAGTGGTTAATTCGTTGCAGTTTGGCATCAGCCTGACGGATCCCCTACTAGTCCCGTCCGCAGGTATATCCCTCAACGAAAAGTCAGCGATTCTCCTGCTCCAATGCCTTGATTCGATGGATTGTCCGGTCATGCCCCTTTGAATACGCTCAGTCCCACCCAGTGCAAGGGACTGAAATGAGAACATTCATTTGGCGCCATGCTCTTTGATTCTCCCGCCTACTTCCTCTTCCTGATCCCTGTTGCGCTGGTGTACTGGCGCTTGCCCCATCGCGCCCAAAACATTCTCCTGCTTCTGGCGAGTTACTTTTTCTACGGCTGGTGGGACTGGCGCTTCCTGGCACTCATGATTGGCAGTACCACGATGGATTTTCTGATCGCCCAGAAAATCAGCGCCGACCGCACGGACTCCAACCGCAAGAAGTGGTTTGTCCTCTCGCTGGTGTTGAATTTTGGGATTCTTGGGGTATTCAAGTACTTTGATTTCTTCACAGGGTCCTTTTCGACTGCGCTGGAAACGTTGGGCATTCACCATATTCCCCTGCCCCTCATTCGCGTTATTCTTCCGCCGGGCATTTCGTTTTATACCTTTCAAGAAGTCGCCTACATCGTGGACGTTTATAAAGGCAGGCTGGAACCGGCTAAGTCTTTCCTAGACTATGGTCTGTTCATCAGCCTCTTCCCGCACCTGATTGCCGGGCCGATTCAAAGACCGGGGCATCTTCTTCCTCAGGTGCAGAAGGACCGCGCCTTTGATGCGGATCGCTTTTTCGACGGCTTGATGCTTATCTTTTCCGGCCTCGTGCGCAAATGTGTGGTCGCGGACAACTGCGCTCTTCTCGCCAACGCAGCCTTTGGTGGCCAATTCGGTCCTTCGAATTTCTGGATCGTTCTGATCGGAACCTACGCGTTTGCCTGGCAAGTCTATGGCGACTTCAGCGGCTACAGCGATATTGCGCGCGGCAGCGCTCAATTGCTGGGCTTCCATTTCATCGTCAACTTTCGGCAGCCTTATTTGTCGCATCGCCTTCAGGAGTTTTGGCGACGCTGGCACATCAGTTTGAGCACCTGGCTCCGCGATTACTTGTACATTCCTTTGGGAGGCAGTGCCGGCGGCCAATGGAAAACCTCTCGAAACCTTCTGATTACCATGGTCCTGGCTGGTCTCTGGCATGGCGCGAACTGGACGTTTGTGGTGTTTGGAGCAATTCATGGCACCGTTTTGGCTGTCGAGCGTTGTTTGTTCCCTGTCAAAACGAAGCAGAAAGATGCCGCCCTGACTCAACACTCTGCGGGTGTCTTCTCCCTTTGGGCACAGCGAATTCTGACCTTTAATGTCTTTTGCCTGAGCTTGGCATTTTTCCGTGCCGCCTCACTCCCTGCGGCCGTGCAGTTCCTGGCTGGCCTGTCTCATTTCGCTTGGCGCACCGAGTACGCCTCGGCGTTCTTCATGCTGTGCCTTTTTTCCATTCCTTTGTTCGTTGTTGACCTGTTGATGGAAGCCAGCAACCAGGAATACCCATTTGCAAACGCTCCCTACGCTGTTCGGACCGCGCTCGCGGCTTTCGCACTGGTCATCCTGGCACTCTTTTCGGGGAACAGTCTCAATGCCTTCGTCTACTTCCAGTTCTAAGTCGCCCGCCCTGCTCCACGCCAGGGTGCTGCTGGGGATCTGCGCCCTTCTTGTCCTTTTCTTCGAGATTTGCGCCGATTATCTTCTCAAACATGATTCGGAAACCTACGGCCGCGTTTCTCAGCAATACGCTGAGGCCGTCAAGGTGCGGCCCTCCAGGTCCGGCGAACCAGCATCCGTTCTGATGGTGGGCAATTCCCTCCTCATGGAAGGAATAGAAGTAGACCGCTTGCAGGAATTGACTTCCAGCAAGATGCGGATTTATCCCATTTTTCTGGAAGCCACTGGCTACTACGACTGGCTGTATGGCCTCGAACGCTTATTTCGTCAAGGTGCAAGGCCCCAGGTGGTGGTCCTTGGTGTCGGCGTGAATAGTTTTCTTCAAGACAGCGTGCGTCAGGACTATGCTCCGATGATGTTTTTCGACGTCCGCGACGTCCTCGGTGTCGCTTCCGATTTAAAGCTGGATCGCACGGCCACGACCAACCTCTTGCTCGCACATTCGAGTGTGTTCTGGGACACACGCAGCGTCATTCGAACGCAGGTTCTCCGCCA
>Ga0137398_10000138_pt1 | contig 21527 bp, 22 predicted proteins | sample czorhiz216metaG_FD_106659 | JGI IMG/M metagenome (GOLD analysis project Ga0137398, IMG submission 106659) | Vadose zone soil microbial communities from Angelo Coast Range Reserve, California, USA - czorhiz2.16 metaG | ecosystem: Environmental > Terrestrial > Soil > Vadose zone | place: USA...
AGCACCGCTCCGGCGAATCCGCCTTCGGATGCCAAACGCCCTATTGCTGGCTGCGGCCGGCTAATATCCCAAGGCGGTGGACCGTCGTGGTACGACGCATCCCAGGGCAGTCCCGTCATCCGTTCGTGACTGGTTGGGTGCCGACCACTGAACGGATCGTCAGCGAGGGTTTCCGATCGCTCCGACAATTTCGTCCCCTTCCTGCAACTGATCTGGCCACCTCATCGTAGCACGCCAATCACAGGTCTGGACTATTCCTCAAGTCGGCATCTCATCATGAAATCAAGCACTGGTGGCGATCCGGGACGACCTGGAGCAGCCTCGCTACCTGCAGACGGTAGTGGGCAAAGGCTACCGCTTCGTCGGTCCAATTACCGTTATCGCCTCCAATGGAAGCGGTGAGACGGGAATGCCGATGGAACTCGGCCTACCATATCTGGAGCCCACCTTACTACTTCCCCTTCGCGTCGTTACGGTCTCCGAATCGCCCTCGTCGCTGGTGCCGTGCTTTCGATCTTGGCTTTCCTGACCTTGAGGACGAATATCTTTGGCCCACGCAATCGGCCCTTGAATCGAAATCTCTCAGTGGTATGCCTATTACTTGCGATCGGTTGGGCGTTTTGATGAGGCGCTCGTCGAAACCGAGCGTGCCCGCGAGTCGGATCCTCTGTCCGTGCGGAAGACCCTCCTGGTTGGTGCCGCTTACGCCAAAGAACACAATGATGCGATGTGCAGTTCGTTCATTCATCGAGCCATGGAACTGAACCCTTCCGACAGCTCTCCCCATTATTCCCTGGCTGAATTGATGGAGAGAGAAGGGCACGCCTCCGAAGCCACTTTGGAGTGGCGTATCGCTGTCCAGCTTGATCGCGATCCGCAACTGGTCAATCTCTTCGATAAAACCTTACGCAAATCCGGTTTTCTGGCAGCCAAGCGAGCAGTCACTAAGACCTTACTCGAACGAATCGGCATCAGGGCCAAAACGAACTATGTGTCTCCCCGTAATTTTGTAGAGCCTTACGTGCGGATCGGTGACAAAGAGGATGCATTGCGCTGGCTCGACACTGCCTTCGCAGAGCATTCCAGCTTCTTCGTCCAGATCACACATGATCCGGCATACGAGAGCTTGAGTACTGACCCTCGTTTCCGCGCCATGCTCCACCGCATGAGGGCTCCGGGCGCAAGCTGATACGCAACTCCCAGCTCCCTTTGAAGACACTTGGGATTGCACCCGAGTGCTGTCCGGTTTTGTGTCATGGCAGGAGGCTCGTTCGCACCCATCGCATTCTGCGTGTGTTGTCTGCGATTCAGAAGTAATCCAGTTGGGCATCGTGCGGATAAGTCCCGGGAAGCTTCCTTCCAGCGATTGGTTAGTCACTGCTGGCGCGTTTGTCGGTGCCAATCCGACGGACATTTCTGCAAGGATCGCCCAGCTGTTGTGCAAGGTTCTTTCGAGGAAGAGTTGTGCGTCGTCTGCGAAGGATTATTCGTAGCGAAGTGCTTCCATGGGATCGACGGAGGCGGCGCGCCGAGCGGGAACGAAACAAGCTAGCCCGGCCGCAGCGATGAGCAACAGCGTGACGCTTGCGAGGATGAGCGGGTCGCGCGAGCTCTCCATCACCCATTTCGTGGCGAGTCTATCGAACGCGATGCTCAGCAGAAGACCGACCGCCAGCCCAGCCCCTACGTTCAGTGCGGTCGAAGACAGCACGATTTTAATCACGTCTGCAGCTTTCGCGCCGAGGGCCATGCGGATGCCGAATTCGTTGGTGCGGGTAGCAACGCCGTAGGACACGACGCTGTAAAGCCCAACGGCGGCGAGCACCAGCGCCAGAATCGAGAAAATTCCAAATAGGGTAGCGACGAGTCGCTGTTGCGCATACTCCTGCTGGCTGGTGATCCACTGATCGAGGTCACGGACGCGCATGGTCTGTTGTTCGGGATCGATTTGCACAATTTGCGCGCGAATATCGTGCAACAGAGAAAGCGGTGGGACGCGTGTGCGCACGAGGATTTGGGTAAACATCCACATCTGCGTTGTAAAAGGAATATAGACCCCAGACTTGACCGGATTGCGCAGGCCATCGTCACGCGCGTCGGCAACAATACCGATAATTTGCAGCCAGCCATCGCTTCCGGGAACCGCACGCTGATAGGGCGGCTGGTCCTTCAGAGAAGGTATGCGGACCTGATGGCCAATGGCGTCGCCGTTGGGCCAATACTGGCGGGCCATGGTTTGATTGATGACGGCGAGCTGGGCGCCCCGCATGGTCTCGGCGCGATCCCACAGGCGGCCTTGCGCGAGCGGAATCTTCAGCAACGTGAAATACTCCGGGCTGACGAAATTCACGCGCACTTCAGGTTTCTGCGAGGCCGTGCTGCCCATAATTTCAATATTCTGGCGCCAGCCATTCGATGGTGGTGTCGCATTGGTCGAGATGCCTGCGGCCAAAACCTGCGGCATCGCAGCGATTTTGGCGCGGAGCTGCTCGAAATATTCGGCGCGGTCTTTCCAGGTCACGTGCGTGTTCTCGTGCACAGGAATGGGGATGGACATGGCATTGTGCGGGTCGTAGCCGAGATCCGTGTCCACAAGATGGAGAAAGCCTTTGCCCGCGGCGCCAGCCGCGGTAAGCAAGAGAAGTGTCAGCGCAGCTTGAGCACCCACCATCGCGGCGTGACTGCGCCTCGCTCCCACGCTTCCGGCCACGCGACGCGAGCTGGCCTGCATCAGGCGCGCGATCTCCGGGCGCGAGAGCTGCAGCGCCGGCCAGAGTCCAAAAATAATGGCGCTGGAAAACGCCAAGCCAACGCTGAAGAGCAGTACGGGAATATTCATCTTGATGACGGATTCGGCGGGAAACGAATTTTCCGGCAGACGGGATGCAAGGAACGACAGCCCTCGCCAAGCCAGGAGAATGCCCAGTAAGGCGCCGGTTGTCGCGATGCCAAGCGACTCCGTGAGCAACTGGCGGATGATGCGGAGGCGGCCGGCTCCGATGGCGGCACGCACGGCAAGTTCGTGCTGTCGCTCCGTGCCTCGCGCCAAAAGTAAAATGGAGACGTTCGCGCAGCCAATCAGCAGCAGCGACGCGACCGCGCCCAGCAACAAATAAAGCGTAGGCCCCAGCGGCCGCGCGTACACCTCCACGATGCTGCGCAGCTTGACTTTGAACTTGTCCGGAAATTGCGTGGGTGCCTGCTTCGCGAACTCCTCGACGATGGGCTGGAGCTCCGCGCTGGCTTGCTCCGGGTTTACGCCTGGCCGCAGCTTGATGGAAGCCGCGTAGCGGATGTTCGGATCCGGAGTGACCTTTAGCGGCACGTACATGTCCGGGTTGCCCCATTTGAAACGCGGCGGCATCACGCCAACGATCTGATACGGCTTGTGGACAAGCTGAATGGTGCGCCCGATCACGTTGGGGTCGCCCATAAAATAACGCTGCCAGAAGTGGTAGGTCAGCACCACGACGGGCTGTGGGGTTTGCCCCGGCGGCGCATCCGAGGGGATCAGCCAGCGTCCCAGGAGCGCGCGGATGCCCCAGTGATTTGGGGCGTTCGGGTCGATGTACATCGCCTGGACGTCTTCGGGGAGGTCGCCGTCCGTGGTGGTCAGGTTCCACCAATCCATCAGAGTGACGTCTTCGACCGATTTCGCCTGGCGAAGCACGTCTGCTTGCTGGCCGTTGGGGCCGGCGAAGTGATCGCTGCCGGATTTGTCCACGAGCCGCAGTTCCACAATGCGATCGGAGCCGGGGTAGGGGAAGGGGTCAATCAAGACGGCGTAAATGACACTGAACACGGCACTTGTGGCGCCTATGCCGAGGGCGAGAGAGAGGATGGCGGTCAAGGTGAAACCGGGCCGCTTGCGGAGTTCGCGGCCAGCAAAGAGCAAATCTGACAGCAAGGATTGCATTCACACCTCGCATGGCAACCCGCACGTCTTGGCCGACCTTGGATGTTATGACGATGACGAAGGGCCGATGGTTAGTTGGCGGGGGTGGCTTCGACGGATTTCTTGAGGAGACATCCGCTCAAATCAGGGAAAAGTGCCGATGGAGCGAGTACGCCCGATAGCTCCCGTGAGCTGAAAACGTAGACACTTTTTCCCCGACCAACTCGATGATAGAGTGAAACGGGCGCTGGGCGATTGATTAAGGTGAAACAGCCGCTGGGTGCACTTCAAAATCAGCGAGTCGCAGGTTGTCAATTTCAAAATTCCGTCGAACGTGGGCGAGCGGTTCCACCGTATCAACTCTCGCTTCGGACAATGGCACAGAGACAGTTGAGAACGTAAAGTCCTGGCTTACCGGGATGATGCCGAGTTCGGCCGGGAACGGGGAATAAGAGATCGGTCGACGGGGCTCTGTAGAAGACCACACGTCTTGGACCGCTTCCTTCGCGGATTGTATGAAGCTATAGGAGACCAGCACCGGCGGAAATCGAAACGCAGAACTGCAAATCAGGAAATAGCTTTGCCGATTGGCTCCTCCGGTTGCCGAACACACACCGACGCGCGGCACGGGAACAGAGCGGTCCTCGAAGGGAACACGCACCGTTTGCCGGTTGCCGAACAGCGTCATATACAACGATCCGCGAACTCTCAGCGGTTCATCCTTGACCTTTCTGTAGAAAGCGCCATCTACGGTAGCCTCCAGCGAAAACTTTTGACCCATATTGCCTGAGTTCCTCAGCAGAAGTTGGTCCGCCTGCCACATCGTCCCATCTGGCGCCTGAAGGTGTATGGAGAATCCTTCCGGTCTCGCAATCATACCGGGAGGAAGTCCCGTAATGTCGAGCGGAAGCTCGAGGCGAACGCGGTCGCCACCTGCAATAACCACTCGAGTCAACCACCTATTCCCCGAATCGAAAGCCACATGAACCAGAGACTGGTCCACGCGTTGCTTGGAGAGCCAGGATTGGATCCTGAAAGCTGCGGGCCACGGAATCAGCATCATTCCCAAAACCGCCAGAATTCCTGCCGCACCAGCCAAAGAGCGACCGACGGCCGTTCTCCGCATTGAGTATTGCCAGACGAGAATTGCCGACGCGGCGACACTCATAACCAGAAACGCATAATAGGTCTTGACCCAATCCGATCCACCCAAGAAGCCGCCGAGAACGACCTCCGGCGCAACGATGGCAACACCCAATGCGATCACGCAAGGTGTGAGGATTGCAAATATTAATTGGACGAATCCCGTGGTCAGGGCGGATAACGCAGCGATCGGTAGGATGAAGACTATCGCAATCAGGACTTGACTCCAAAGCAGGCCTGGCATTTCGGCCGCGAGCGGCAATCCGTAGGCGCGAACAATGACGGCGTCAGCCAACAACATGGGAATATTTATGAAGGTCAGGATGAAGAGCGCTTTCGCTCCGAGCAGGTTTTTCCATGAGTACGGCCGCGTGATCCAGAACTGGTTGTCCCCTGGCAGGGCCTCGTCATGAAGCACCCTCGCGATGAGTGTCCACCAAGCTAAAGGCAACAGGATCATTACCAATGTCCACGCGGCGGTTCTGTTCGTTGCTGGGTCCACTAACCAGAGCGCACGACGTGCTCCCGTGAAAGCAAACGCCGCAGCCACCGTAATCGCCAATGCGATCTCGAACCAAAGGTGACGAACGTCTTTTTTGAAAATATGGAGTGCTTGTCGCATTTTTTAACTACGCCGCCTTTCGGCCAGCCTTGGCCAGGGTTAAGAAGATCGCCCGGAGAGGCATGGCATTCACGGAAATGTGATGGGTGTTCCCGAACAAGCGCTGAACTTCCGCGATCGTTCGTTCCTGATCAAACTGCGTGTCAACGAAACGGACTACCGCCGCGGATTGTTCTGTGTTCAGCCACGCCGCTGGCCACGATATCGGTGACTGTGAGGTATTCGCGAGCGTGATTTCGATTTCGCGAAAACGGTCCACCAATGACGTCATCTCTTCGGAGAACTGCAGACGCCCACGGTCTAGGTACCCTATATGACTGGCAAAGCTCTCGACTTCGGAAAGATCATGGGATGAGATCAGAATTGTCGCACCATTTGCGCATTCCAACACGCCCTCAATCAACTCATCGCGTACGAGCGCATCGAGACCTGTAAACGGCTCGTCGAGAACAATTAGCCGTGGTCTGTAGGCAAGCGAAGAGGCTAGAGCCGCCTTCATCCGCATTCCGTGCGACAAATTCCTGATCTTGCGATCAGGCGGAAGTTCGAACAGACGGAGTAGCTCCTGGGCACGCACGACGTCCCAATCTGGATAGAATGGTTTTAGGTAGTTCATGAAGTATTCGATCGTCATCCAGTCCGGCATCTGCTGGTTCTCCGACACGTAGCCGATTTGCGTGAAATCTTCTGGGGAGAGTCTTCGCGAGTCGCGACCAAATACCTCTGCCATCCCCTCGGTTGGCTGGCGTGCGTTCATAAGAATCTTGATGGTTGTGGTTTTGCCCGCTCCATTCGGGCCAACCAATCCATATAGGCTATGCTCGGGCACGATCATGTTCAGGTGGTCGAGCACCACGGTCTTGCGAAATCGCTTCGAGAGATCAATCGTTCGCAAAATGTCGCTCATTTCTTGCTCCCATCTAGACACTTCCAATGCTGAGCGGCCGCCGATGTCACGTCATCGAAGGTCAGACCCAATCTCTTGGCTTCGACTATCAGCTGCTCCAGTTCCTTATGCAGCAGGTTGCTGCGGTCGGCAGCAGTCGAGCACGCGCGCTTCGCCACCACTGTGCCGATGCCGGAGTGAACCTCGAGTACACCTTCCGCTACCAGGTGGGTGATCACCTTATGAGCTGTATTGGGATTGATCTTGAAGGTTTTGCTGAGTTCTCGCACGGAGGGGAACGCGTCGCCAGCGCGCAACTGGCCTGAGACCACAGCCCTCTTGGCGGCATACACGACTTGCTCGTAAAGCGAAATACCTGGCTCGAACCGCACACGGAATGGAATCACTTGTGTGTTATAACAGCTAGTACACCATAAATTCAAGTAATCGGTACGGACTTCCGTCGTCGACGGCGGGATTAGTCCTTCTGTGAAGTCCGCATCTGGGAAGTCTCAACACTAACACTTGGAATGAGCAATCGTTCAAAAAATAGACTTGCTAGCCTCAACGGTCCCATCATTTCCAGATTTGAGGCCGCGCATAAACCTCGACTAGGCGATCCGACTCGGGAAAGGGCAAGGGCTTGAGAAGAACGCCATTCACAACGCTGAAGATGGCCGTGTTAGCGCCGATGCCGAGCGCGAGGGTCAGGACAGCAACGATTGTGAACCCAGGGGATTTGCGCAGCGTACGCGTCCCATAGCGCAAATCCTGTGCGAAGTCCTGAACCCAGTTCACGCGGCGCGCGTCGCGGCATTTCTCTTTGGTCTGTTCGATACCGCCTAGGTCCAGCCGGGCGCGCCGCCGCGCTTCCTAGAGTGCCATCCCTTTTGCAACATATTCCTCGGTTTTTCGTTCGAGGTGATCGCGCAGCTGGTCGTCCAATTCCTGGTCCGCCTGCGCCCAGCGAAATAACCACCGCGGCCGCCGCGGAATCGTATAAATCCAATGCTCCGGTTGCATCTGCAACCCTCCTCTAGTAGTACCTCAGAGCGACCATAGGATCGACGCGCATGGCTCGCCGAGCGGGGATGTAACTGGCCACCGCTGCCACACCTGTTAGAATTAGCGAAACCACAATGAACGTCAGCAGGTCCGTGGGTTTCACTCCGAAAAGCAAGCTTGACAAGAAACGTGTGAACCCCAGTGCGCCAATGAGTCCAGCGCCCAGACCCAGCAAAGCCGGCGTCATTCCTTGGCCTATTACACACCGGAGCGTGTCGGCCTTTTGCGCGCCAAGCGCCATACGGATTCCGATCTCACGAGTGCGACGCACGACGGAGTAGGAGACGACTCCATAAATACCCAAGCAGGCGAGCAGGAGGGCGGCAGTGGCAAATAGTGAGGTCAACAGAGTCTCGAACCGCTGTGGCGCAAGCGACTCGGAAACGATTTGGCCCATGCTGCTGATGCTTGGAATGGCCACACTCGGATCGATCTTCCAGATCGCGCCGTGCAATTCCGGAGCCACTGCTGTGGCGCGCAAGCGAGTGCGCAGGATGAGTGAACCTGTCAGGCCGCTTTCATAGAGCAGATACACCATTGGCGCTGGCGCTTTGAGAAGACTCACACGAGTATCGCCTACGACGCCCACAACCTGATATCCAGGAAGTCCAGAGGATGGGTCGACGTCAAATCCTTGGCCGATGGGATTGAGGCCGGGCCAAACAGCCTTGGCGGTAGCCTCGGAAATCACCACGGCAGGCGTGCCCGCGTCGGCCCATGTCAGCTCTCGGCCATTCAACAAGGGAATGCCGAACGTCTTGAAATATGCGGGGCTGACGCGGCGGTACCTGGCAAACGGACGCTCGGCCACAGGCCGGGTATCGCCGGGCAGGTTAACCGGATTGTTGTTCCACTCACCTCTGAGAGGCAGCAAATTCGTAACGGCGGCAGATTCGACGCCGGGAAGCCCCGAAGCGGAAGCGAGCACCCTACGCCAAAAATCGCTCCGCTGCTCTGGTTGAGTATATTGCCCCTCCGGCAGTTGCAAGGTCACTGTGAGAATATGTTCAACCTCGAAACCCTCTGGCACCCTGACCAGCTTTGCAAAACTCGCGACCAGCAACCCGCCCGCGACCAGCAGCATGGCGCTGAGCGCCGTCTCGAGTCCGACCAAAAGCTCACGCGCGCGCAGCCGCACCCTGCTATCCGCGCTACGCGCACCCGCCTGCAACGCATCTTGAGGATTGGTTTGCGCTGCCCGCCATGCAGGCAGCAAGCCAGCGAGGACTCCGGCCAAAACCGAGATTGCCAACGTGAACCCAAGGACGGCACCATCCAGGCGGACATTGTGCAGGCGTGGCAAGCTAACCGGCGCGACTGCCAGCAATGCCCAAAGCGCCCAATACGCCAACACAAGCCCCAGCGTCCCGCCCAGCACGCCGAGCAGCAACGTCTCCACTAGCGATTGCCGCAAGAGACGGCCTCGGCTAGCTCCTAGGGCCCTGCGGATTGCAGCTTCCTGCTCCCTAGTGGTGGCGCGCGTGAGCACAAGATTCGCCAGGTTTACGCAGATGATGAGTAGCACCGCCAGCACCGCGGCGAGTAACATCCAAAGGCCGCGCTCCGTGGAGCGCACGATCATGTCGCGCAACGGCATGATCACCGTTTTTGGGTTGGGCATAAACGACTGCGAACCCAATTCGCGGCTCAGGATCACGTTCAGCTCCGTGGTTGCCTGCTGCTGGCTCACGCCGGGCTTGAGTCTGGCGATGGCCGCGAAGCCGAACCCGGCGTCCGGCGCCAGCTCCCATTTCTCGAAAACCTCAGGCACAAAGAGTTCAGGCTCGGTAGGCAATTGATCCCCGCGGGGAAAGTGGAGCGCCGACGGCAGGACACCAACGACAGTGTATGGACTTCCGTTTAACGCGATTGCTTGTCCGATGATGCTGGGATCACCGCGAAATCGGTTTCGCCACAGGGCGTTCGTGAGAATCACTTCGTAGTTGTGTCCGGCTTGGTCCGCATCCAGCGAAAAATTATGTCCGAGCACCGGCGTAACGCCCAGGACGTCGAAAAGATTCGACGTCACCGCATCAGCGCTCAGCAGTTTGGGTTCTCCGCCACTCGTTAGGTTCAAGGTCACGCCATCTTCGACAAGCCCGATTCCGGCTAGCGACTTCGCCTGACTCGACCATCCCAGATAAGCTGCCGGATTTACCGGTACCATCGGAAACTTTTGCGCTAGCTTGGGAACGAATAATTCAATTGCCACTAATTGGCTTGGATTGGGATATTCAAGTGGCTGCAGAAGCACGCCGTTGATGATGGAAAAGATGGCTGTATTGGCAGCCAATCCCAAAGCTAGAGTGAGAACGGCGACTGCGGTGAAGCCCGGAGACTTGCGCAGCATACGCAAGCCAAAGTGCAAATCCTGTACGAAGTCTTGAATCCAATTTACTCTGCGCGCGTCGCGGCATTTCTCTTTGGTTTGCTCGATGCCGTCCAGGTCGAGTCGCGCGCGGCGGTGCGCCTCTTTTTGCGTCATTCCCTGCGCTACGTATTCTTCGGTTTTTCGTTCGAGGTGGTCGCGCAGCTCGTCGTCCAATTCCTGGTCCGCCTGCGCCCAACGGAATAACGACCGCAGCCGCAGCGGAATCGTGTAAATCCAATGCTCCGGTCGCATCTCCAACCCTCCTCTACTCGTACCTCAGAGCGATCATGGGATCGACGCGCATGGCGCGGCGCGCGGCGATGTAGCAGGCCGCGCCCGAGACAATCGCGAGCAGCACGACGACACCGACAAATGTGAGCGGATCTTCAGTAGCAACATGTCCAACGTGCCCTGCACGAGATCCGAAGGTTTGCTCATCTTTATGTCCTCGGTAACCGAGACTAGCAGCTCTGCCCTCGGTAAGCAAGGGGAGCCTCCGCTAGCCCGCTCTACGACCGCGCACAGGCACGCCTGAGGACAGTCCGACATCTCATCTTAAATACTGAAGGGGTATGAGCGAGTGGACGCCATATCGAATCCAGGATACCCAAAGAATCCGCACCCGTCGTCGCGTAACCAAGGCCGCGCGTTGTGTTACGGAGCGAATGGTCGATCAAGTCTTGAAGGCAGGAATTCTCGCCCTGTAGACGCTAAAACAATCCCGGAAATCCAACAGGGCACTACATTCTTATGACAGCGCTTGCTGACTCATGAGTGCGCTCTGCATTCTTGCATACCTAGGTTGATGTTCTTTTGTCTCTGAAAACCTGTGCGAATCTTCAACGGCCAAGTGAAAGAGATCTTCGTATCGAATTTCATCGCCACGGCGGAACTGGTGAAGGGCATAGCCTCTGGAATCGGTGGCACTTCTGCAAGCCCCGTTGATGCTGGTCTAGCCATTTCCAACTGGTGTTCGAAGTGCTGTTGCAAGGCCGAATAGGAGGGGTCCCCGCTATTCGTGTCGCGCGGGAGAATCGGATCTACGAGCAGGACATGGCGCGCAATAGTTCTGTCGAAGCTATGCAAGATTTCGCGTCACTGCTCAGGAAGCCGCCTGCCGACCTCCTCATCATGTTGCGGATTGACGAGGATTAGAAATGGCATCGCTTGAGATCAAACCTAAAGAATTACCAGAGGACTTTGAGATCTTTGTACAAGCTGAATTTTTTGTCGCAAGTGACCACGGGGATCTTTTCGCACAAAGCCTGGGCGATGATTTGGCGGTCGAACGGGTCCGCGTGGTGTGGCTGGAGATCGAAAAGGTAGAACGCATGATGCGCCGTGTAGGGCAGTATGCGAAGGTCCAGGTCCTCAAGGGCGCGGTGCGTGTCTGCGGCGGAAAGTCGTAGCTTGCCCTGGGCCGTCTTGATAGCGATTTCGGAAAGAGAAATTGCGCTCAGTTCTAGGATGTTTTCCGTATTTTGCAAAAGAGTGGTTGCGCGCTTAGTGAGTCGCTCCGGTGACTCAACAGCAAAGATCAGAACGACCGTGTCCAGGAGCAACCGCACCTACTCTCGTCCTTCGACGAAGGCGTCGACTTCGTCGTCTGACATGGGCTTCCACCATTCCGGTTCGAGGACTTGAATCTTGCCTTTGAGGGTCCCGAGCCTTCGCTTTTTGCGGCTGGGCTTTTTCGTTCGGACCATATCCACGGCAGGCACGCCACGGCGGCAGATGGTCACGGTTTCGCCATCCTCGGCGGCCCTGATCAGCTCGGGAAGCTTGTTCTTGGCATCCGCTACGCTCACCTTCATTCTTTGCATGATGGCTATCTAATATAGCTATGTCAAGAGAGTATTTTCGGCCCTGCCCCATGTGTCTCCGTTGCTTCGTGTTTTTGTACTTGACAACACTGTAGCACTGTCCTATATAAGCGCCACAGTGTTTCGAAAGCCCAATCCGGCCTCCGGCATTCCGATCTATTTGCAGATCGAGGAGCAGATTCGTCACGCGATCGAAACCGGAGCGCTAGCGGCGGGGACCCAACTGCCTAGCATTCGGTCCCTTGCGGAAACCCTCGTCATCAATCCCCACACGGTGGCTCGCGTGTATCGCGATCTCGAAAGCGAAGGAGCCATCGAAATTCGTCACGGGCTCGGAGCATTTGTAGCCGAAGCGTGGCGTGAACGAGTGCGAACGGACCGGATGAGATCAGCTCAGAAACTTGTGCGAACTGTTGTTAGACAGTTGAAAGCCATAGGGCTGGAGGAAGACGAAATCCGACGACTTGTGGAAGCCGAAACGGCGGCACACGAACTGGTGGCAGGGAGACGGTAAATGGACACGATATTGGAAACCAAGAAACTCTCGAAACGCTTCGGTGACTTTGAAGCTGTCAGTGGCCTGAACCTACGCGTAAGGAAGGGCTCTATATGTGCCTTCCTGGGACAAAATGGGGCCGGCAAGACCACAACTCTGCGCATGCTCTTGGGAATGATGCGGCCGAGTCAGGGCTCGGGACACATTCTCGGTCTTCGCATTGACGACGAGGCTGAAAGTGTGCGCATTCGACAGCGCGTGGCATTCGTTGCGGAAGACAAACGTCTCTACGACTACATGACGGTGCGCCAGATTCTACGCTTCACGAAGTCGTTCTTTCCTGGGTGGCGTGAGGATAGAGAAAGTGACTTGTTGCGGCGACTCGACCTCCCACTTGGCTGCAAGATTCGGAAACTCTCCAAGGGAATGCGTACCAAGCTAGCGCTGCTTCTCGCATTTGCGAGAGGGAGCGAATTCTTCATTCTTGATGAGCCAACGGAGGGCCTCGACCCCGTTGCAACGGAAATGGTTCTTCAAATCGTCGTATCCCTCGCCTCAGAGGGGGCAACTGTCTTCTTTTCCTCGCATCAGATCGCGGAAGTCGAACAGATTGCGGACCACATTCTGATGATTCACAAGGGAAAGTTGGTCCTCGATTCTCCATTGGATCGCATAAAAGACGAATATCGCCAAGTTCAGGCTGTAATTCATTGTCCCGTTCAGAACTGTGACTTCGAACTAGATGGCGTGGAACGCATCTATGTAGATGGATCCACGGTGTCGATGATCGTGAGCCATAACGTGGATGCCGTAATGGACCGCGCTTACGAGATGAAGGCAGTCAGCGTCGAAGTGGCGCCGCTGACGCTCAAAGAGATTTTCCTCGAGACAGTCAAGGCGAGTCGGTGATGCTTTTATACAAAGCTTGGGTTGAATCCCGCTGGCGTTTTATCTGTGGGGCTATAGCTGTGACCGCACTTTCGATTCTTTTTGTTCGTTTACACCCAATCCTCATTCCGCAGTGGCAGGTTGGGTTGCAAGACCCGCACGCTATCAAACCGCTATGGTTACCTCTTGGAGTTAGCGACTATAGATTTTACATCTGGCATTTTCTCTTTGATTTTCGTCTTCAGAATCTGTGGGTCCTGTTGGCAATCGTGCTTAGTTTCGGAGGTTTGCTTCGTGAGCATGCGAATGGAACGGTAGCTTTTAGTCTCAGCCTGCCGGTGACGCGAAATCGGTGGCTCATATCTCGGGTCTTAATCGCGTTTCTTGAGACGACCGTATTGGCTTGGATTCCCGCTGTTGTCGTGCCGATTGCGTCGGTTTCCGTGGGACAGTCCTACCCAATAGGGCAGGGCTTCGCGCACGGTTTGCTTATGGCGGGAGTTGGTTCGGTTTTCGTGGGACTCGCTGCCTTTCTGTCTTTGATTTTGCGAGGGGAATATACTCCCCTAGTCGTGACGTTTGCGATGCTGGCGGTTCCTTATTTAGTTCTTCAGGAGTGGGCGCGAAGAGTGTCTTGGGCAAGGAAAATCGACATCGCTCACGTAATGGCGGGAGCTTGGTTACTGACGTGGCGCGATGTACCTTGGCTTGCGATAGCAATGGTCTGTCTACTAACAGCGTTGTTCCTGGGACTAGCTGCGAGGCAAGGGAGACGCCTTGAGTTTTGAGTTCATTCCGTATGCGCCTCGAGGGCGGTGGGTAGCTCTCCTTGAGAGGTCGTGGCACGAAAGTCGGCAACGATTCCTTTGGGCACTTATTGGGCTCAGTACGCTCGTTGTTTACGTAGTTTTGACGAGCCCCGGGTTTCGTAGGGGAGAAGCCATTCAATATCCAGAACGTCTGGTCACTGGGTATACGGAATATATTTGGCTCGCCCTGTTCAATTATTATTTTCAGGGTTTTTGGATCGCTGCAGCCGTACTTCTGAGTTTCGGAGGCTTACAGCGGGAAAAGACGGTAGGAACAATTTCGTATACTTTGTCTCTACCCATTGAACGCTCAGAGTTGCTTCTTTCGCGTCTATTAGTGGGTATGGCGGAGATTTTGGCGCTCGGGATAGGGCCTGCTTTATTGGTTCCTACACTCTCGCCAGCCGTTCATGAACATTATCCTGTCGGGCAGATTGTATTGTTTGCTCTGCTGATGGTTGTTGCCGGAGCGGTGTTCTTTTGTCTGGGCTTTCTCCTTTCCTCGCTCTTCGGCGGAGAGTTCACAGGGCCGGTAGTGGGTTTATGTCTTGTGGGCACCTACTTCTTCGTCGTGCGTGCCAGGTCGCTCCACTGGCTAAGCGTACTCGATACCATGAGCGGAGAGGACGCTGTCAGTCGGAGCGGCAATTATTTCCTGGGTGGTTCCATTCCGTGGAGTGGCATGCTTTACAGTCTGGGTGTGTCGCTGGTCCTGTACTTGTGCGCGTTGCTTGTTAGTCGGCGCCACGATTTTTAAACGGCTATAAGGTCCGAAATCAGCATCCATTCGAAACTCAGGCCTCCTCATGACGAGAAAGCTCCGTTGAGTGCACACTTCCTGTCGATTCACATGAGCAGTTTGCTCGTTTTAGCGGACCCATAGGACAAACCGCGATACCGCCCATGGATGAGCCCGTACAAATTCGGGTGGCCGTCAGGGTTATGGCAACGTTCTTGAAGGAAATAATGGCTGTTGCCGGCCTGATGAAGTCGCCTGATTTCAACAGTGAACAAGAAAAAAACGGCGCAGACGGTATGCGCCCCGGGGTCCGAAGTGTTTGCTAGTCGATTTCATTATTGGATCGCATGCCTTGGCGCAGGGCGGATCGTTCTTTGACTCTTGATCCGAAGCGATATGAGCGGGATTTTCCAGAACTGAAGTTTATATGCGACTTCGTCCGTTCGACTGCCGCAGAATGGGCGAGTCTCGCAGAGATTCTTCGAGACAATATAACTCTTGCCGGAGTTGGTGCTAATCGAGGGAATTCAGCAAGTTGCGACGAAACGGTACGAATCATTTTCTCCTTCTTTATTTCACCTTTCGTTCGCATTTTGCCGCCATTTCGTCCACAACTCTGTGTTTCGCTTCCCCGGGGGAGTAGGCTTGTCAAGCAGATTCCAGGGAAACGGAACGGATATAACCGGGCTATGCGTAATGAATGAGTACTCTTATTACCAGACTTGTACCAGACTTTGTACTTGACATTACCTGATTGGGGGCGCAGCCTCGGGGGAAGTTTCCTAGCCCTTTTCCCGCAATTTATTCTCATGCTTTCGAGCACTTATTTTCGGCACCCAGGGCCATCACTCACCGGCGGGCCCACGCTTTTTGTGTGCGCTTCCGATGAGTCGAAGGAGAACGACAATGAATGACGAAAAGTCTATTTCGTGGAAAAAGCTTCAGGAGAAATGGCTAACCAGGCGCAATCTCATTCGAGGGGCAGCCGGCACCGCCGCTGGAGTTGGATTTTTGCTCGGCTCTGGACTGCCGTCGCCAGCACTTGCGGACGACGAGGATGAAGGAAAACACAACAAGTGCAAAGCCCTTGCGCGACCCATCCCGCACATTACAGGCCCTGGGCACTTCTTCTTCCCCGGGCCGCCCGACGGCAGTGCTCCATCTACGTTCCCGCACTTTCCCTTTGCGGGCTTTGACCCGTCCACTATCACAGACTTTAAAGGAGTTATTGCCCAAGCCGACTTGGATTTTGACGGCATGGGGACGAACCTCGAATCCGGACAGAGCGTCCCGTACCATTTTCATACCGACTGGCGGTTCTTTAAAGGCACTTTCGTAGCGATTGACGGGCTCGAACATCGGGGCACGCAGACCTTCATATGACTTGACTCTACGAGCCCGTCGGGCTCGGGACGCGATCACTCCTGGGATGCCGGCATCTCTGAGAGCCTAACATTCTGGACGACTCCGGTTCCGGAAGGTAGCGGCGAAGTGGATCTGGACGATGGCACCGCTGATTTCCACGCGGAAAACATCTGCGCGGTGTTCGACGCCTTCACAGTACCCAACAGCGTAAGCCAGGACCGCGCGCTTGGATTCGTGAGTGGGAGGATTGATTCGGTTGAAATCGAGTGGAGAGGCATCACGAAGAGCTTCATCGGTGTGCATGACGCAGTGAACCATTTTGCCGGGGACTTCTTCCAGATTGGCAGCGTCACGATTGCCGTAACCGCAACGACAGCCAAGAGCACCGGGCATGGTTTCCGGTTCGTCTCCAACCCGGCAACGACCAAAGTCAACTACGCTCAGATCGGCCGCGAAAGCAACGGCGTTTTCTTCTCTTAACGCGCTCAGGCCCCTTCGCACGGAGGGACGCGAAAAATAACTTTCACGGCGAGCAAGGACCGATGTTCTGCTCGTCGTGGCGGTTTAAATCCATACCTCCGCAGGGCCTAGGACAAAGGATGACGCTATGAGCAAAACTTTCAGACGAACCTGCCGATGGATTGCAGCACTGTCCCCCTTCATCATCGTAGTTGCCGCCTTGGGGCAAAACCCCAGCGCACAAATCGGGCGAGAGGTTGCGATACCCATACACCTACAGGACGGCGAGGAATTCACCACCTCTATCGGTCAGTTGATCCAGTACGGGGCCCAGCTTTTCAATGCCAAGTTCACGGTCCAGGAGGGAGCAGGGCGTCCCAAATCGAAAGGAACCGGCGCGCCCATCTCGGACCCTAGCTCGCCGTTAGTGTTTCCGAGGAATTTCGATCGCATCTCCTCGCCTGAGGCAAACTCGTGTTCTGGTTGCCACAATGTGCCCGTCGCCGGTGCGGGCGGCGACCGCGTGACGGAAGTCTTCGTTTTGGCGCAGCGCTTTGATCATTTGACATTCGATCACGGGGACGGCATTACGACCCGCGGTGCTGTGGATGAATCCGGAAAGTTCGTCACGATGGACAACGCCACCAACGACAGGAAGACGATCGGGATGAACGGGTCCGGCTTCGTCGAGATGCTGGCCCGGCAGATGACGGCGGACCTGCAGGCAGAACGCGACGCGACGCCGCCGGGAAACGGCAGGCAGTTGATGTCGAAGGGAGTTCCTTTCGGCACTCTGACGCACAACGCGGATGGCAGCTGGAATACTTCCCATGTGCAAGGCTTGGCCGCCCCGAGCCTATCCAGCAACGGCACGACTCCGCCGAGCCTGATCATCCGGCCTCTACATCAGGTCGGCAACGTGGTTTCGATAAGGCAGTTCAGCAATAATGCATTCAACCATCACCACGGCATGCAGCCCGAAGAGCGTTTCGGGCTCAATGCCGACCCTGATGATGATGGCATTGCCAACGAGCTGACGGTGGCCGATTTGACCGCGGCTTCCATGTTCCAGGCCACGCTGGCCGTTCCGGGCCGCATGATCCCAAACGATGCCGCGGTGGAGCGGGCGAACCTGATAGGTGAAGCCGTGTTCAACAAGATCGGGTGCGCAACCTGCCATGCGACCCTACCTCTTACTTCGAGCAATAATCCGGGCCTGCCGGGGCAGCCGGGCTGGATCTACTTTGAGCCCAATCCGTACAATCCCGCGACCGGCCCCAATTCACCGAACTTGCAGCTCGGGTCCACGAATTATCCGGTCAGTGCTCCAGCACTCACGGTGGATCTGACGAGTAACACGCTGCCGCTTCCGCGCCTGCGAGCGCGTAATGGGTTGGTTTTGGTGCCGGCTTACACCGATCTCAAACTTCATGACATCAGTGCCACTAGCAACTCGGCGACCGATCCGGAATGCGAGTCCCTCGACCAGAACCAACCGGCGGGATCGCCCGGATTCTTTGCGGGAAACTGCAAGTTTATTACCCGCAAATTGTGGGGCTTCTACAACCAGGGTGGGGCATTTATGCATCATGGGAAGTTCACCACGGCCAAGGAAGCCATCGAAGCGCACAACGGGGAGGCTCTTTCCCAACGGGTGGCATTCGATGCCCTGCCACCGAACCTAAAGAACGACCTTATTGAATTCTTGAAGTCGCTGCAGGTTTTGCCACTGGGTTCAAAATCACTTGTTGTTGATGAGCACGGCAACCCGAAACATTGGCCGCCGTCGGCAGAGTCTTCGGAAGATGAACGGTAGGGCAATCACAGCGGCTTTGGTCTCAGGCAGTATTTTTCGTGTGAGAGCCAACCAAGGGGCTCAAAATGAAACCTACGCAAACCAAACCCAGCATCGTGTTTTGCCACGGGATCTGGGCCGACGGCTCGTGTTTTAACAAGGTCATTCGCTTCAGGCGGAAGGGCACCAGGTGATCGCCGCCCAGTATGGCTTAGACTCACTTGCGAGCGACGTCGCCACGGTGAAGCGCACGCTGGGGCGAGTCAGCAGCCCAGCGATTCTCGTCGGCACTCTTACGGCGGTAGCGTGATCACGGCTGCGGGAACTGATGACCTCGTCGTCGGGCTGGTCTACATCGCCGCACTCGCCCCGGATGCCGACGAAACGTCGCAGAGTCAGCAGGACAAGTTCCCCAGAACCGATATTTTCTCGTACGTCGAAGTCGCCGACGGCAGAGCCTGGATGCTTCCGAAAGGCGTCGAGTGCTTCGCCGGAGACCCTGTCTGAACAGGAGAAGAAGGTCGTCTGGGCCACGCACTTCGCGCCAGCTGCGGACATCTTCAACCATGGGGTTGAGGGCACTGCCTGGAGATCGAAGCCGAGCTGGTACATTATTGGCAAGAACGACCGCACCGTCCATCCCGAACTCGAACGCTTCGCAGCGAAGCGCATGGGTGCCACAACCTATGAGCTTGAGAGCAGTCACGTGCCCATGCTCTCCCAACCGGAACGGGTGATCGATGTAATCCGCACCGGGGCGAAAACTGTTCAAGGAGCCCCAGCAGTAGCATAAGTGGCTAGGGATCGGAACTTGGCCGCAGCCCCGGCAACTGTTCGGCTGGATTGTGATCATAGCCCAGCTGATCAGGTTGTGGCGGCTCTTGATGCCGCCATCGGTCACCTAACGGCCTACACTTGCGCGAAATTGCAATCTACAAACAATTCTGTTCCCGTGACGTAGCTGTTGTCGTCGGATGCGAGAAACACGGTGACTGGCACAGTCTTTGCACTGAAAAAGCAGCGACGAATGGTGCCGAGGTGCCCCGCACTCGCAAAGACGTGGTGAAGCCAAACGGTCACATCCGTGGTCTAATGTTTGCGACGCCTAAACAGCCTCTGGGGGAACAATGTTCTCTTCTTTAAGCCCCGGTTTAATACCCAGCGCGCTTGATGCCAGCACGCAAGCTTTTCCAGTCTTGACCGCAGCTCAAATCGACCGCGTTCTGCCGATCGGCAAAGTCCGACAAGTGCAGAGGGGTGAAATCCTGTTTGAGCCTGGTGACACGAATGTCCCATTTTTCGTCCTGCTTTCGGGCGGTATGGAGATCGTGCAGCCTGATCTTGCGGGCGAGCGTCTCGTTGCGACCCACGCCCTGGGCGAGTTCACCGGCGAGATGACCATGATCTCCGGGCACCGCTGCCTGGTCCTCGGTCGGACCACAGAACCTGGCGAATTCCTGGAACTGACTGGCGATGGATTGCGCTCGCTCATCGCGAAGGATGCTGAACTCAGTGAGATTTTCATGAGGGCTTTCATACTAAGACGGCTTGAGCTGATCAGGCGCGGGCAGGGCAACTTCATTCTGATGGGTTCGCGTTACTCGGCCAAGACACTGCAGCTGCGCGAGTTTCTAAGCCGGAGTGGACATCCCTACACGTATGTGGATCTTGACACGGACAAGACATCGCAGGAACTTTTGGACCGTTTTGAGATAAAGCTCAATGAAATCCCCGTGGTCATTTGTAATAAGCACGGCGTCTTGCGCAACCCAACCGTCCAAAAATTGGCGGACGGTCTCGGATTCAACAGCGGTATCGACGAATCGCAGCTTCGCGATTTGATTATTGTCGGCGCCGGACCGTCCGGTTTGGCAGCCGCTGTTTACGCAGCTTCCGAAGGCCTGGACACGCTAGTCGTCGAGATTGCCGCTCCCGGCGGGCAGGCTGGATCAAGCTCGAAGATTGAAAATTACCTTGGTTTTCCGACTGGAGTTTCCGGGCTCGAACTGGCGACACGGGCTATTACTCAAGCAGAGAAATTCGGAGCCAAAATGATGCTCGCGCATGGCGTAGCCCGGCTCGATTGCGACAGGCGTCCCTACAAGGTGGTGCTCGACAATGGCATCAGGCTCGCAGCACGCTCAATTGTCATATCTACCGGGGCACAGTACAACAAACCGCGAATTCCCAATCTCGAGAAGTTTGAGGGGCAGGGAATCTACTATGGCGCGACGTATATGGAGTCTCAGTTGTGCGAACAAGAAGATATCGTCGTGGTTGGTGGAGGAAATTCTGCCGGACAAGCAGCAGTGTTCCTCTCACAGACCGCAAGCAAGGTACACATGCTGGTGCGGTCAGGTCAGTTGTCAGACACAATGTCACGCTACCTGATCCAACGCATCGAAGAGAACCCCGCAATCGAACTGCACTTCAAAACCGAAATCGTGGATCTCGAGGGCGATGCGCACTTGGAGCGTGCCACCTGGCGTTCCAACGCCAGTGGAGAGACTTCTACCAATAAAATCCGCCACGTGTTCATAATGGCAGGAGCTTCCCCCAGGACCGATTGGCTGAGTGGTTGCCTTGCCCTCGATAATAAGGGCTTCATCCTCACAGGGCGGGATCTGGATGCTGCAACGGAGACACCGGTTTGGCCGCTGGCCCGTCCTCCACAAATGCTGGAAACGAGCCTACCCGACGTTTTTGCAGTTGGGGACGTTCGGTCGGGTAACGTGAAGCGCGTGGCCGCCGCCGTAGGTGAAGGATCGATCGCCATTAGTCTTGTTCATCGCGCCTTGGCGGAACTTTAGAGAGAAAGCGCCTGCCAACCGCCTACGCCCGCCGCTGGCTTGCGCGCTTTGCGGAGCACTCCTGCTCACGAGGCAGGCGCGCTCAACTAACTAACTGTCGGCTTGGCCGAGCATTCGCGTGCGAACCAAACGGTTCGAATGCTCTACTCACACTTTGTAATTGATTGAAGCCAAAGAGTTTTGGCTCCCCGGGCTAGATTCGAACTAGCAACCCTTCGGTTAACAGCCTTGTGCTTGATTTAATCAGTTAACCGGCCAAAGTTCGAAGAGCGGGTTTGTTCTCAGAGATGGCTCGTTCTTCAGCCTGTCTTGATTTTCTTCTTCTCTTGTTCAGTTCAGATTCAATAGCCTTTCCCTTTTA
>Ga0137398_10000139_pt1 | contig 21500 bp, 18 predicted proteins | sample czorhiz216metaG_FD_106659 | JGI IMG/M metagenome (GOLD analysis project Ga0137398, IMG submission 106659) | Vadose zone soil microbial communities from Angelo Coast Range Reserve, California, USA - czorhiz2.16 metaG | ecosystem: Environmental > Terrestrial > Soil > Vadose zone | place: USA...
CTACGCGGACATGTTCGGCTGGGACGAGATCGCCGCGATGGTGGGACACGCCTGGGAGGCGCTGACCCCGGAGGAGCGTCGCCACGCGCGGGTGTTCGGCCAGAACTACGGCGAGGCGGGCGCCGTCGACGTGCTCGACCGCCGTCTAGGCCTGCCCCCGACGCTCAGCGGGCACAACAGCTACTGGCTCTGGGGTCCGGAGGGCTGGGACGGGAGCGTGCTCATCATCATCGGAGGGGATCCGCAAGACAACGCGAAGTGGTTCGATTCGATCCAGCAGGTGGGGACCGTCGACTCGCCCTACGCGATGCCGTACGAGCGGGGGATCGGCGTCTCGATCGGACGCCGCCTGAAGATGCCGGTTGCCGAAGCGTGGCCGTTGCTCAAGAAATTCATCTGACGAGCGTTACTTCAAGATCGTGAACCGACCCGTGACCGCGCCGTCCGAGGTCTCGACCTTGTAGAAATAGACGCCCGAAGCCAGGGGGGCATGCTGATCTCCGCGCCCGTCGATCGCGACCTGGTGCGGCCCGGCCGTCAGGGTCTGTGCGTCCAGAACCGTCCTGACGAGACGTCCGTCCCGATCGAACAGGCGAACCCTGACGGTCCCCGGCTCCGCGACATAGAAGGACAGCGTCCCCTGCGGGTTGATCGGATTGGGCGAGACGAAGGGATGGTGCGCGCTGCCGCCTGGCGATTGCATCACGCGAACGACGCAGTGCCCGCCGAAATGCTCGCCGGTCACCAACGAGCCCGTCACTTCCAGGTTGTTCATCCCCGGGGTCAGGAGCGGGTCCAGCGCGCCCCGGGCGAACTTCACCATGAGCTCGGACACGCCGTCCCCATCGTGATCGACGACCCTTGCGGATTTGGACATCGCCGGAAGGGACGCGGCGAGACGCAGGCTGGAGACATCAACATCGGTGGGGTCGAATCCAACCGGCTGGATGTAGGCCGTCACGGATGGAGCGTGGTTCGTGAGGTTGATGACCCCGGGATCGATGGCCACGCCGGCACTGAGGCTCGAGCCTCGGGCGCTGAGATTCAGCAGGACCGATACATTGTAGGTGTTGGCGTTCGCCGCGATGAGATCCAGGGAGCCGTCACCGTTCAGATCCGCGAGCGCCAGGGCCCCGGCGCCGAATGCCTTATAGGACTGGGGAGCGCCAAAGGTTCCATTTCCGTTGCCCCGTAGGACCGAGACCGCCCCGCCACCGGTCGAGGCCAGGTCGAGGTTTCCGTCGCCGTCCAGGTCCCCGACTTGGACCACATTGGCTCCCGACCCGACCGTGCCGGCCGTGTAGTCCACGTGGGGGTCAAAGTCACCGCCAGCACGGCCCAGGAGAACCGACAGGGAATTGGAGCCCGGATTGGCCGCCACGAGATCCAACCTGCCATCCCGGTTCAGGTCCCCGATCGCGACCGAGGAGGGATGGGAGCCGGTCGCGTACACGACCTCTGGCTGAAACGTCCCGTCCCCATTCCCGAAGTGGATGGACACGGAGCTGCCGGTGGAATTCGCGTTCACGAGATCCAGCTTCGCGTCGCCGTTCAGGTCGACAAGGGCCGGCCGCCCGAGACCCCCTTGGTTGTCGTACGCCAGGCCCGGGCCGAACGTGCCGTCGCCGTTTCCGAGGAAGGCGGATCCGGCCGTCACCATATCCAGCTTCCCATCGGCGTTCAGGTCCCCGAGCGCCATGGGGGCATTGTTGCCGTTCGGCATGTCCTTTCTACGGAAGGTGCGATCCCCGTTGGAGAGGAGGATGTTGATGGTTCCGGATTCATTCACGAGCAGGAAATCCGCCCTGCCGTCGCCATCGAGGTCTCCGCTCGCGACGAATCGGGCGTTCCAGTCCGCGTCGTAGTCCCGTCGCTCCTGGCACGAGCCGTCGCCATTTCCGAAGAGTACCGAGGTCAGGTTCACGTCCCAATCCGCGGTGGCCACGTCGGGTCTTCCATCCGAGTCCAGGTCCGCGACGACGAGGTCGACGGGTTGTCGATGGGTCTCGTAGGAGTTTCTCGCCTGGAAGGTCCCGTCGGCGTTGCCGAGGTAGACCGTCGCGACCCCCTGACTCCCAGGCGTGGTGGGGAAGTCCCCGCTCACGATGTCGGGCCTCCCGTCCCCGTTCACGTCGCCGATTCCCGCCGAGAAGCACCAACCGCTCGCGCCGTACTCCTGGTGCGGCGCGAAGGTGCCGTCCCCATGCCCGGGGAGGATCGAAACCGTGGCGGACCAGTCGTTCGCCGTGAGGATGTCGGGGCGACCGTCCGCGTTCAGGTCACCGATCGCGACGTAGGATGGATAATCCTGGGTCCGATCATCCGCCCGCGGCTGGAACGTTCCGTCGCCCACCCCCAGGAGGACCGCCACCGTGCTCACGAACTGCCCGCCCTGCCCGTTCACCAGGAGGAGGTCCGGCGTTCCGTCGCCGCTCACGTCGCCCACGGCGAGCCAGAGATCGTTGCCGAAGTACTCGGCGGAGCTTCCCGCTTTGGCGACCCGCGTGCGCGAGGGCGCGCCAGGGCGGCGGAACGCCGCCGCGGGCGTTCCCTGGGAATGGGCCGCGGCCGGCGCGAAGGTCCCGTCGCCGTGGCTCAGATAGACGGAGAAGGTGCTGTACCCCAAGGTGACGAGGTCCGCGTTCCCGTCCCCGTTCAGGTCCCCGGCCGCGACATGGAACGCGTCGCTCCCGGGGGCATAGTCCACCCTGGCCCGGAAGGTCCCGTCACCGTTGCCCATGAGAACAGAAGTTGTAGAGGCCACGTCGAGTTTTCCATCGCCGTTCAGGTCGCCCGCCGCGAGGCCCACGCCGCTCATGGGGTAGTCCGCATGGGTCGCGAACGTGCCGTCCCCGTTTCCGAGGAGAACCGACACGGAGCCCGCGTTCCCGGTAAGGAGATCCGGATTTCCGTCCCCGTTCACGTCGCCGATCAAGACCTGGGAAGGCCCTGAGCCGGTGGCGTGGGTCACGCCAGGCTGGAACGTGCCATCGCCGGCGCTCAAGAACACGGAGACCACCTGGCCGGGGCCGTTCAGGGCCACCAGGTCGGCTTTGCCGTCCCGGTTGAGATCCCCGAGCGCCAGGGTGAGAGGTCTGGCCGGGAGCTGGAATGAAGGCGTTGAGAAGAACAGGGGGACGCCGAGCGCGGGTCCCGCCGATGCCGCGAGCGCCAAGGCTCCGGTGACGATGCACTTCAGAGGTGTGCGCACGGCCCCATGATAGGTCTGAGGCATGAGAAGTTGGTAGCAAAGAGACGCGGATGTCGTTTCTTTCTTATGGCATGTAAGGGTGCTCATCCCTCTGCCTAAGGAATTCCACCTTCCTTGACCTGAACGGGCTCCCCTTGGAGATCACCCACCCGAAGCGTTAGACTCCGACCATGAGGATCCTCGCTCTGATGTTCCTGCTCGCGATCCTGAGTGCCCCCGCGGGTGCGGACGTCATCCACATGGGACTGCCCCCGACGCCCTACGTCCAGGGGCCCATCGACAATACCGTGACGATCTCCGTGGACCCCCTCGCGCCGGGCGTGTACGCCGCGAAGGTCAGCTACGTCTGGACGGGATGGGTCGAGCTGGGCAATGGAATCCTCGTCATCGACACCGGCTTCAGCGAAGCCGCCGGACGCGCGCTCGCGGACACCATCCGCGCCCGCTCGGGATCGAAGCCCATCCGGTACGTGGTGAATACGCATCAGCACGAGGACCACACGGGCGGAGACCGCTTCTTCGCCGCCCTCGGCGCGACCTTCATCGCCAACGCCAAGGTTGCCGACGATATCCGGCACCTCCTGACCTGGACGCCCGGGGAAACGGGGGACACCCTGACCCACCTCGGCATCACCCCCAAGCTCGTGAGCGTCTCGCGTCGGGCAGACTACGGCGGGCCCAAGCGACCGGTGGAGGTGCTCTCCCTGGGGCGGCCGGCCCATACGGCGGGGGACCTCGTGGTGTATCTCCCGAAGCAGAAGATCCTCTTCGCCGGCGACATCGTCTCCAACCGCTCGGTTCCGTGGCTTCTGGATCCGGGGATGAGCGTGGACGGATGGCTGGCCTCTCTGGACTCGCTGCTCACCCCGACCTTTCACATCCAGACCCTCGTGCCCGGGCACGGGGTGATCGGGAAGACCGCGCTCGAGGGGATCCAGTTCACGAACCATTACCTGCTCGACGCCCGGGAGAAGGCCGCCACGGAAGCGGGGTGGGGAGTCTCCACCACCAACATCCGCGAGTGGGGCTATCTCGGGGCCTACGAGGGGCTGGAGTTCTACGACGAGGTCCACTTCATGAACATGAAACGCCTGTACAACCAAGCGAAGGGAATCAAGACGCCGGGTCGGAAGAACATGCGTGCGATCAAGCGCTCGTAGCCCGCGCGCGGTCGCTGCATGCGGCGCGATTCTCGTGACCCTCCTCGCGGCGGGCTGCTCCCGCGAGGCGCCCGACGTCCGCGAGGTGCGGAAGACCACCAAGGAGTACTTAGACGCCCTGGTCCGGCGGGATCCCAAGGAGCTCGCGGCCCGCTCCTCGTGCATGGTCACCTCGAACTCGCTCGTGGGGGGCCGGGTCCTCACGATCGAGCCGCTTCGCCGGGCGCGCGTGGGCATGATCGACTCCCTGGCGCGGGCCGGGATGTCCACCCAGCGAAGGGCGGATTCCCTCTGGGCCCGCGCCGACGATGCGTCGGCGGACTCCCTGTTTCGCCGGTCCCGGGTGGCCTCGTTCCGCACCGTGGTGTACCGAAACGCTTCCCGCGCCATCACGCTCTCGGCGCCCGGGTGGGTCGCGGGGGCCGACTCCACGGTCGAGACCCGCGTCGTGCGCGCCCGATTCCGGTACGAGGGCCCCGTGATCGGGCCGCATGCCGTCGACCGGGAGGAGATCCTCCGCCTTCTGCGCGCGCCGGGCGGCCGGTGGATCGTGTTCTCGGTCTTCGTCCGGGAGGACGACCCCGCGCCCGAGATGATTTGACCCTCGCCCGGGGGTGGTGCTAGGCTGCGTCCCATGAACCTTCGCTTCAACGAGTTCCGCTACGGGTGGTCCTGGCAGCGGGGGCCTGAGCGCCGGGGATGACGGATTCCGGTGAGCCCTGAGGCCCCGCCCACTGTCGACACCGAGACAGTGGGCGTTTCTGTTTCCGAGGAGCGAATGGTCATCACGTTCCAGCCGAATGCGACTCCGGAACAGCTGCACGCTGTGGAGGCGAAGCTCCGCGACCTGGGATTCCAGGTCGTCCGGGCGCCTTCCAAGGGCCCGATCGTGCTCGCCGCCGTCGGGGACGGCGCCCTCCCACCGCTGGAGGAGGTTCGGGTGATGGCCGGCGTCGCCGGGGCGCTCCGCATCCCCGAGCCCTTCAAGCTCGCCAGCCGGAGCTTCCGCCATGAGACCAGCGTGCTCCGGATCGGCGACGTGGAGATCGGGGGCAAGGCCGTCGTGCTCATGGCGGGGCCGTGCACCATCGAATCCGAGGAGCAGATGGTGAAGACGGCCGCGGCCGTGCGGGCCTCGGGCGCGCGCGTGCTTCGCGGCGGCGCCTTCAAGCCCCGCACCTCTCCCTATTCCTTCCAGGGGCTCGGCGAGGAGGGCCTGAAGCTCATCCGCCGGGTGGCGGACCAGAACGGTCTCCTCGTCATCTCCGAGATCATGGACAAGAGCCAGATCGGCCTCATGGAGCGCTACGTGGACATCCTCCAGGTCGGTGCGCGGAACATGCAGAACTTCTCGCTCCTGCGCGAGCTGGGGAAGACCTCGAAGGCCGTCCTCGTGAAGCGCGGGCTCTCGGCCACCGTCGACGAATGGCTCATGAGCGCCGAGTACGTCATCTCGGGCGGCAACGACCGCGTCATCGTCTGCGAGCGGGGCATCCGCGCCTACGAGACCTACACCCGCAACACCCTCGACGTGAACGCCGTCGCGGTCGCGAAATCCCTCAGCCATCTCCCGGTCATCGTGGATCCCAGCCACGCCGCCGGAGTCCGCGACAAGGTGGTCCCGCTCGCGCGGGCCGCGATCGCCGCCGGCGCCGACGGGCTCCTGGTCGAGGTCCACTACGATCCCGAGCGCGCCATCTGCGACGGCCAGCAGTCGCTCTACCCCGAGCAGTTCGCCGCCCTGGCGGGCCAGCTCCGGCACATCGCGGGGGCCGTGGACCGCACGCTTTGACGAAGCCGCGGAAACGGGGCCCGGCCCCATCGAGCCCGGGACCGCCCTCCGCGGCTGCGATCCAGAAGACCGAGATCACCATGCGGGTCTTCACGATCGCGACGATCGCGCTCTTCGGACTCTACTGGGCGTACGTCGCGTTCGCGTTCCACCGCATCGGCAATTACGGGGTGGAGACCGACTTCTACTGGAAGTACGGACCGGCCGCCGCGGCGCTCCGGCACGGGCGCGTGCTCATCGAGCACTTCGACTCCAAGGGCTGGGGCTATCCCCTGGTGGTCGCCGCCGTCTCGTGCCTGGGGCTCGATCTCTTCAGGGCGGGACAGCTGATCGGGATCCTCTCCGCGTGCGTGGTCGTGTGGTGCGTGTTCCGGGTGCACCGGCGGCTCCTCGGCGCGACGCTGGCCTTCCTGAGCGTCCTCCTCCTGATCGCGAATCCCACGTTCCTCGTGAACGTCTACGAAGTCGGCACGGACATGTTCTTCTTCGCGCTCGTCACCGGTTCCATCGCCCTGATCCTGGGCTGTGAGCGTCCGGGGTGGCTTGCGATCGGGGCCTCGGGGCTCGTGGCCGGATGGGCGTTCAGCACGCGCTACAACGGGCTCTTCCTCTGGCCCGGCGCCGTTCTCGCGATTCTCTTCCTCTTGGAACCCGAGTGCCCGTTTCCGTCGCGGCTTCGGAGGGCCGCGCTCTGGAGCGCGGCATTCCTCCTCGCCGCGGGGCCCTGGCTCGTGGTGAACGCGGCCCACACGGGGAATCCCCTCACGAACAACAACTACACCAACGTGGGATTCGCGGTGTACGGGGAAGGGAACTGGGAGCACTTCTTCTATGGCGGCGACCGGAAGATCCACTCCTTCGCGGACGTCGTGCGGCTGGACCCACCGCGCTTCGTGAAGGCGATGGTCTCGAACACCCTCGACCACCTGAAGCGGGACCTCTTCGAGCTGAACCCGGCGCCCTGGGGCCTCGTGGCGCTGGCGGGGCTCCTGGTCGTGGGGATCACCCGGCGAAGCTCTCGATGGGGCGCCTATCTACTCTTCGGGCTTCTCTACTTCCTCACGCTGGTGCCGGTGTTCTACGGGGCCCGCTTCTCGCTCCCGATGCTGGCCTTCTACTCCGGGCTCTGCCTGGCGCTCCTGGCCTGGGACCGGATCACGCGATGGGCAGCCCCGATCGAGCGTCGCTTCCCGGTCCGGATCTTCGCCTTCCTCCTGATCTGGATGCCCGGGGCGCTCGCGGCCCACGCGAAGACCCAGGACCCACAGAACCCGGAATCGGTCCAGGCCGGCCCGTACGAGACGCTGGGAGCGGCGGACTACTTGAAAGCCCACGGAGGCGGGGCCACGCTGCTGGCGCGGAAGCCCCACGTCGCCTTCCTGGCGGGGATGACCTTCGCCCCGATCCCACAAGTCGATTCGCCGGCGGCGCTCCATCGCGAGGCACTCGGCGCCCACGCGCGCTACCTCCTGGTCTCGGGGGCGGAGATGGCGCTTCGCGCCGGCGTCAGGCCCCTGGCGGAGCCGGACGCGCGGGTCCCCGGGTTCCGGCGCCTCTTCGAGAGCGCCGGGGCGCTGGTCTACGAGGTCCTCCCCGACAGCGCCGCGGCTCCTTGACTTACCGCGCGATTCGGCTAGAATTCAGCGCTTCAACGTTGCATCCACAATCAGGATAGGAGGGCGATTAGCTCAGCTGGCTAGAGTACCTGCTTGACATGCAGGGGGTCAGAGGTTCAAGTCCTCTATCGCCCACCAATTACCCTCACGGACATGACGACAATCTCAGAAAACGTGAAGCTCGAAGTGGACGGACGCTCCCTGGAGGCGCCCGAGGGCACCACCCTCGGCGCGCTCTTCGGAAGCCAGTACAAGGAAGGCTTCAAGAAGGGAATCGCGGCCAAGCTGAACGGCAAGATCGTGGATTTCCTCACCCCGATCCGCGAGTCCGGCACGCTGGAGCTCCTGCCGCTCGAGTCCCCGGAGGGGCTGCGCGTGTTGCGCCACTCCACGGCGCACCTCATGGCCTCGGCGGTTCAGAAGCTCTTCCCCAACGCCAAATTCGCGATCGGCCCGGCCATCGACGACGGCTTCTACTACGATTTCCAGGTGGACCGGCCCTTCACCCCCGAAGATCTCGTCGAGATCGAGAAGTGGATGAAGACGATCGCCGAGGAGGATCATCCCTTCGTCCGCGCCGAGCTGAAGCGCGCGGACGCGATGCGCGAGTACAAGGAGAAGGACGAGCCGTTCAAGGTCGAGCTCCTCGAGGGGATCCCGGACGAGACGGTCAGCACCTACACCCACTCCTTCTTCACCGACCTCTGCCGCGGCCCGCACGTGCCGCGCACCCGCGTGCTCAAGAGCTTCAAGCTCCTGAGCGTGGCGGGCGCGTACTGGCGCGGAGACTCCACGCGGCCGATGCTCCAGCGGATCTACGGGACCGCGTTCGCCTCGAAGGATCGCTTGAGCGAGCATCTCGCCCGCCTCGAGGAGGCGAAGAAACGCGACCACCGGAAGCTGGGGCAGGAGCTCGACCTCTACAGCGTGCACGAGGAAGCCGGGGGCGGGCTGATCTTCTGGCACCCCAACGGCGCCGCGATGCGCCGCGTCATCGAGGATTTCTGGAAGGACGAGCACCTGCGCCGGGGCTACCAGATCGTCAACACCCCCCACATCGCGATGGTCGATCTCTGGGAGCACTCGGGGCATACCGGCTTCTACCGCGAGAACATGTACTTCCTGAACGTGGACGAGAAGGAGTACGTGCTCAAGCCCATGAACTGCCCGTTCCACATCCTGATCTTCAAGCGGCGGAAGAGCTCCTATCGAGACCTTCCCATCCGGCTGGCCGAGCTGGGCACCGTGTATCGCCTCGAGAAATCGGGCGTGCTCCACGGGCTCGCGCGCGTGCGCGGCTTCACCCAGGACGACGCGCACCTCTTCTGCACGCGTGAGCAGGTGGAGCCGGAGCTCACGCAGGTGCTCGACTTCGTGCGCTACATGCTCGACACGTTCGGATTCAAGGAATACCAGGTGGACCTGAGCGTGCGGGACCCGGAGCGGAAGCAGGACTACATGGGCACGGACGAGGACTGGGCCCTGGCCGAGGGCGCCCTGGAGCGCGTGGTGAAAGCCTCCGGGCTGAGCTATCACCGGGCGGTGGGGGAGGCGGTCTTCTACGGGCCCAAGATCGACATCAAGCTGACCGACGCGCTGGGGCGGAGCTGGCAGTGCTCCACCATCCAGTTCGACTTCAACCTGCCGCGCCGCTTCGATGTGGAGTACGTGGGATCGGACGGACAGGAGCACCAGGTCTTCATGATCCATCGCGCGCTGCTGGGCTCCATGGAGCGGTTCTTTGCCACGCTCATCGAGCACTACGGCGGCGATTTCCCCGTCTGGCTGGCCCCGGTCCAGGTCAAGATCATCACGATCACGGACGACCAGGTGGCCTACGCCGGAGAGATCCGGCGAATCCTCCTGGATCGGGGTATTCGGGTCGAGGCCGACCTGCGCGAGGAGAAGATGGGGGCCAAGATCCGGGACGCCGAGCTCCACAAGATCCCCTACATGCTGGTGCTGGGGAAGCGGGAGGTGGAGGAGCGGTCCGTATCCGTCCGGAGCCGGCACAAAGCCAGCCAGGACACCCTGAAGCTCGAGGAGTTCGTCGAGAAAGTGGTTGCCGAGTCCAAGGCCCCGAAGTAGACTTCCCGGCACAACACGAAGCAGGAGCCGCCGGCTTCTCACCCCGAGGCGCCAAGCTACCGGGGTTCTCGAAAAGAGATTCCCGCCGTCCTCCGAGGCGGGAGGCACTGCCGACGGGCGCATGATGCGGGATTCGCATCGTTCGCCCGCGCTCTTTTCTCCCGGCCGCTCCTCCCTTCGACAACCGTCCCCGCATGGAGAGGAGGAAGACCTATCTCCACAACCAAGGAAGTCCGCGTCAATGATCGCATCCGCATCCCGACGGTCCGTGTGATCGGACCCGACGGAGAGCAGGTGGGCATCCTGGCAATCCGCGAGGCGCTTGCCTACGCGCAGGAACGTCAGCTGGACCTGGTCGAGGTTTCCCCGACCGCGCGCCCGCCCGTCTGCCGGGTGATGGACTTCGGAAAGTACAAGTACGAGCAGAACAAGAAGCTTCAAAAGGCGCGGAAGAAGCAACACGTCACGCATCTCAAGGAAGTGAAGTTGCGCCCGAAGATCGAGGAGCACGACTACCGATTCAAGGTGAACAACGGACGCCGCTTCCTCGAGCTGCACGACAAGGTGAAGTTCACGGTCACGTTTCGCGGCCGTGAGATGGCCCATACCGACGCGGGCTTCCGGCTCCTGGACAAGGTCGTGAAGGACCTCGAGGACGTGGGCCAGGTGGAGAACCAGGCGCGCCTGGAGGGACGGAATCTCGTCCTCCTGATGGTGCCGCGCTCGGCGGTCGTGAAGCCGCCGCCCGCGCCGGCCGCGAAGTCTCCGGCCGCGTCGGGAAGAGCCACGGCGGTTGGCGCCGGAAAGGCGCCGGAGCGGAAGCCAAGCCCGGCGGCCACCAAGTCGCCTTCAACCCAGGGTGCCGCGGCGGGGAAGCCGCCGGCGCCGAGGAGCTAGGAGCAAGACATGCCGAAGATGAGAACCAACCGGGCCGCCGCGAAGCGCTTCAAGCGGACGGGCACGGGGAAGCTGAAGAGGGGAAAGGCCTACGCCCGGCACAACCTGGGCACGAAGGCCCGCAAGCGGAAGCGTCGCCTGCATGCTCCGGCTCTGGTCGATCCGGCCGAGAAGAGGCACATGCAGAAGCTACTCCCATACGGCGGTTGATCCTGCATCTCGGACACCGCTCCTAAAATTGAGGTAACGAGACATGCCACGTACAAAAACCGTCGTCCCGGGACGGAAGCGCCGCCGGAAGGTCATGATCGCGGTGAAGGGAAACCGCGGCGGAAGGCGCAAGCTCTATCAGACCGCGCGCGAGACCCTGATGCGCAGTCTCCAGTTCGCCTACCGGGACCGGAGGGCCAAGAAGCGGGACTTTCGCAGGCTGTGGATCGTGCGGATCAACGCCGCCGCGCGTCTCCACGGCCTCTCCTACAGCACGTTCATCCGCGGCCTGAAGGTCGCGCAGATCGATATCGATCGGAAGATCCTGGCCGACCTCGCCATTCGCGACGTGCAGGCATTCGCCCGTCTGGCCGAGGTCGCGAAACAGGCACAAGCCGCAGCCTAGGCGTTCGCCCGTGATCGAGCGGCTCGACGCCCTGGAGACCGAAGCGGCGCGAGCGATGGACGCCGCGCGGGACGGCGGCGCGCTGGAAGAGGCGCGCGTTCGCTGGCTGGGCCGGAAGAGTGAGCTCACGCAGATCCTCCGCGGGCTCAAAGACCTCACCCCCGCGGAGCGCTCCTCCGTCGGCGCCCGCGCCAACCAGCTCCGCGAGAGCCTGGAACGCCGTTACGAGGAATCCCGCGCGCGCCTCGGCGCGGACGGCGGGCCGTCCGACGCGGCCGCATCCCGGGATCTCACCCTCCCCGGGCGATCCATCCCACGCGGTCACCGCCACCTCATCTCGCAGGTCCTGGCCGAAGTCCGGGGCATCTTCCACGGCATGGGGTACGCCCTGGCCGAGGGGCCCGAGGTCGAGGACGACGCCCACAATTTCGGCGCCCTCAACATGCCGAAGGGGCACCCCGCCCGCGCCCTGACCGACACCTTCTACTTGAGGCCGGAGGTTCTCCTCCGCACCCACACGTCCTCGGTGCAGATCCGCGTCATGGAGCAGCGCCGGCCGCCCATTCGCATCATCTGTCCCGGGCGCGTCTACCGGAACGAGGCCGTGGACGCCACCCACCTCTTCGAGTTCCACCAGGTGGAGGGCCTCTACGTCGACGAGAACGTCACGCTGGCCGATCTCAAGGGCACCCTCGACTCGTTCCTGAAGCAGTACTTCGGCCCGAACACGGAGATGCGGTTCTCTCCTTCTTATTTCCCGTTCGTGGAGCCGGGCGCGCAGGTGGAGATTCGCTGCTTCTTCTGCTCCGGGAAGGGCTGCGGCGTCTGTGGGCCGCTCTCGGGAGGGTGGCTCGAGGTGCTGGGGGCGGGGATGGTGCATCCGAATGTCTTCCGCGCGGTGGGCTACGATCCCGAGCGGTACACCGGATTCGCCTTCGGCGCGGGGATCGAGCGCCTCACGATGCTGCGCCATGGAGTGCCCGACATCCGTCTCTTCTACGAAAACGACATTCGTTTCCTTCATCAGTTCTAGGGGGTGTCGATGAAAGTCACGTGGGGCTGGCTGGCCGACTGGGTCGACCTCCCGCCCACGCCGGAAGCCCTGGCCGAGGTCCTGGCGATGCGCGGCTTTCCGGTGGCCGCGATCGAGCAGGGAGCGACGCTCGATCCCGCGATCGTCGTCGGCCGCGTCCTCGAGGTGTCGCCGCATCCCAACGCCGACCGCCTGCGCCTCTGCTCGGTGGATATCGGCGCCTCCAAGCTCTCCATCGTGTGCGGCGCGTCGAACGTGGCGCCGGGCATGGCGGTCGCGGTCGCGCAGATCGGCTCCAAGCTCCCGGACGGCACGAAGCTCCGCAAGAGCAAGATCCGCGGTGTCGAGTCCGAGGGAATGATCTGCTCGGAGCGCGAGCTGGGCCTTTCCGCGGAATCGGAGGGCATCTGGGCCCTGCCGGGGAATCCCGCCGTCGGCGGTCCCGTCCAGGCGGTGCTCGGGACGGGGGACGCCATCCTGGACGTGGAGATCACCGCGAACCGGACCGACTGCATGTCGGTGCGCGGCCTCGCGCGCGAGATCGCCTCGAGCGGGCGGAAGCACGTCAAGCAGGCTCCTCCGCCGCCCGCCCCGGAGAAGGCGCCGCCCCCGCGCGTCACCGTGGAGGATCCCCGGGATTGCCGGCGCTACATGGCGCGGGTGGTCGAGGGCCTTCGCATCGCGCCCTCTCCCGACTGGCTCAAGCAGCGGCTGGAGGCCACGGGATTCCGGTCCATCAACAACGTCGTCGACGTCACGAACTACGTTCTCCGCACGCACGGGCAACCCATCCACGCCTTCGACGCCTCGAGGGTCGACGGGATGGAGATCCTCGTGCGCCGGGCCCGCGCGGGAGAGAAGCTCACGCTCCTGGACGGGCGCGACGTGGCCCTGCACCCGGGCGTCCTTCTGATCGCCGATCGGAAGAAGCCCCTGGCCCTCGCCGGGATCATGGGCGGACTCGAGTCGGGCGTGACCGACGCGACCACGCGCGTAATCCTAGAGTCCGCCGAGTTCGCCCCCGAGCTGACGCGGGACGCGGCCAGGAGCCTCGGGCTCGACACGGACGCGTCGCAGCGATTCATCCAGGGCGTCGACCCCGTGGGCGTCGCGACCGCGCTCGACGAGACCGCGCGTCTCCTCGCCGAGACCGCTTCGGGCGCCGTGGGGCAGCCGGCCACCGACCTCTGGCCCGGCAAGACGCCGCCCCGGAGCGTGCGCTTGCGCCGCGGGCGGCTGACGCGGCTCCTGGGAATCGACGTGGGTCGCGACGTGATCGCCGACGCGCTCGCCACCCTCGAGATTCGCCAGACCGCGCCGTGGGATGGGACCGACGAGGCGGCGACGTTCGAATCGCCTTCGTACCGGAAGGACCTCGAGATCGAAGAGGACCTGATCGAGGAAGTGGCCCGCGTCGTGGGTTACGACAAGATTCCCGCGCGCGTCACGGGAGGCCAGGTGGCGGCCGGATGGAGCGGCGTCCCATCGAGCGCGTCCCTCCTAACCCGCATCATGGAAATTGCTTGCGGTCTCGGCTTCGATGAAATCATCAGCAACGCGCTGGTGGGCGCCATTCCACCCGAAGTGACTCCGGAAAGCGGACCGACCGACCTCTGGGAGGTCCAGAATCCCAAGAGCCGCGAGCTCAAGCATCTGAGGACGAGCCTTCTGCCGGGATTGCTGCACGCGGCGGGACGCAATCTCAGGCACGGGGTCCGGGAGGCGCGCCTCGTCGAGGCCGGCACGGTATTCCGCGCCTCGCCACCGCCCTTGGGCTCGGAGCGGATCGAGATTGGCTTCGTTCTCACGGGCGCCCCCGACCCCTGGGCGGAGCCGAGCGGTTCCGACGATCGGTATCTGGAGCTGAAGGGCGCGATCGAGTCCTGCCTGGAGGCTTTGGGAATTGACTCACGAAAGAGCGCCCCATACCATGATCGATGCTGGGCCAGAGACGCGGGCCTCTCCATCGAATCGGAGGGCAAGAAGCTCGCGCGGCTCGGACAAGTTTCGCTTCAGCTTGCGGCGGCAACCGATCTGGAGCGGCCCGCTTGGGCGGCCGTCCTGGATCTCCTCGCGATCGCGGAAGTGGCTCCCGCGCGGAGGCGGTTCACGCCCTTGCCGAAGTACCCCGCCGTGAAGCGGGACCTGGCGATCGTCGTCGACCGCGCGGTCCGCCAGGGCGAGGTGGAAGAGACGATCCGGCGTGGCGGTGGAAGGCTCCTCGAGAGCGTCCGTCTGTTCGACGTTTTCGAGGGAGAGCAACTCGGATCGGATAAGAAGAGCCTGGCCTACGCGCTCGTATTCCGTTCGACGGAACGCACACTCCAAGATCGGGAAGTGGACCAGGCGGTATCGGACCTGGTCCGGGCGCTTGGCGCGGCTCACGGTGCTACCTTGAGAGGCGGCGTGGAGAGCGCCGCGGGACGGCCCTGACATGACAGTGATTGCCGAGCTCGACCAGCTGGAACGCAAGATTCAGACAGCCGCCAAGCTTCTCGACGGTCTTCGCGAGGCGAGGCGCGAGCTGGAGCAGGAGAACCGCGAGCTCCGCGAGCGCGTGCGGGCGCTGGAGAATTCGGTGGGCAAGGAGAAGGTCTCGGACTTGAAGCCGCGCCTTCACGCCCTCGAGCAGGAGCGCACGTCGCTCCTGGATGAGCGTCGCGCCATGACGCGGCGGGTGGAAGAGATGTTGGTCAAGCTGTCCGTTTTGGAGAAGGCGGTTCACGCGTAAGGTTCACGAGGTCCCAAGGCCCGGCGCCTTCCGGCCGGGACCGTCGCCAAGACTGAGATCCGAGGGGATTCGCGATGGCAACAGAACCCGACACGCTCAGCGTGACGATCTTCGGTAGCGAATACAAGATCAAGGGGGCCGATCCGGAGTACATCGGAGAGGTTGCGGCCTACGTCGATTCGAAGATGCGCGAGCTGGAACGGCGCCTCTCGTCGGGACCCCCGGCCAAGATCGCGATCCTCACCTCGCTCAACATCGCCGACGAGCTTTTCCGGGAACGGATGGAGAAGGACCGGATCGTCACAGATCTGAAGGGCAGGGCCCGCACGCTGGGCTCGGCCCTCGACGCCTGCCTGCGCGAGGAATGATGTCCCCCTTGGCGACGCGTTCCGCACCCGGAGGACGAACCTAAGAGAGAAGCGCACAAAGAAATGACATCACGGCGCCCTGCCATGCACGTTACACGCCAGGCGTTTTTGAGCCACGACTCAAAATGCGGGAGCCCGAATCTTCGGCGTAGCGGCAGCCCGGCCTCACGCGGGCCACGTAAACCCGAAGCTGAGGCGCCCACCTGGAGTATCCAGGTTCAAAAGTCTTGTGTGAACGGCATGGGCGGGGCTTTTTTTATATAACGGAGGTCGAACCCACATGGATTCCCCGCTCGTCATCGTTCTGGTCGCGCTCGGCGCGGCCCTCGTTTCGTTATTCCTCGGATGGACCGCGCACCGTCGGATTGGAGAAGGGAAGGTGCTGGGGGCCGAGCAGCTCGCCGAGAAGATCCTGCGTGAGGCCGAGCGCGAGGCCGAGAATCAGAAGAAGGGCGCCCTCCTGGAAGCCAAGGATGAATGGTTCCGGGAGAAGGCGAAGCTGGATCGCGAGAACCAGGCTCAGAAGAGCGAGATGCTCCAGTCGGAGCGAAAGCTCCAGGAGCTGGAAGGGAATCTGAACCGGCGCGCGGAGGTCCTGGACAAGAAGGATCGGGACCAGAAGCGCCTGGAGCGCGACCTGGATGTGAAGGGCGGCCAGCTGGAGGAGCGCGACAAGGAGCTCCAGAGGGTGCTCCTCGAGCAGAACGCGAGGCTCCAGCGGATCAGCGGCATGACCGCCGACGAGGCCAAGCAGCAGCTCATCACCAACCTCGAGAACGAGGCCCGCTCCGAAGCGGCGAAGAAGCTCCAGGAGATCCGCGAGGACCTGAACCGGAACGCCGAGCGGGAAGCCCGCGAGATCATCACCCTCGCGATCCAGCGCTGCGCCGCGGACCACTCCGCGGAGTCCACGGTCTCCGTGGTGCACCTGCCGAGCGACGAGATGAAGGGACGCATCATCGGCCGCGAGGGGCGGAACATCCGCGCCTTCGAGACCGTGACGGGCATCGACGTCATCATCGACGACACGCCCGAGGCGGTGATCCTGTCGGGCTTCGATCCGGTGCGGCGCGAGGTGGCCAAGCGCGCGCTGGAGCGCCTGGTGACGGACGGGCGGATCCATCCCGGACGCATCGAGGAAGTGGTCGCGAAGGTCCAGAAGGAGCTGGACGAGCAGATCATCGAGCTGGGCGGGGCCGCCGTCCTCGAGGTGGGCCTCCACGGCGTGCACCCCGAGATCGTGAAGCTCCTGGGCCGGCTCCAGTACCGGACCTCGTACGGCCAGAACATCCTCCAGCACTCGAAGGAGGTGGCCTGGATCTGCGGCATGATGGCGGCGCAGCTGGGCTTCGACATCCAGATCGCGAAGCGCTGCGGGCTCCTGCACGACCTGGGCAAGGCGGTCACGCACGAGGTCGAGGGCGCCCATGCGCAGATCTCCATGGACCTGGCCCAGAAGTACGGGGAGCCGCCGGACGTCGTGAAGGCGGTCGGCTTCCATCACCATGACCCCACGGCGGAGAATCTCTACGCCGCGCTGGTCATGGCCGCCGACGCCGTCTCGGGCGCGCGCCCCGGCGCGCGGCGCGAGAGCATCGAGAATTACGTGAAGCGGCTCGAGGCCCTGGAGAAGATCGCCGACAGCTTCCCGGGCGTGGAGAAGTCCTTCGCCATCCAGGCGGGCCGCGAGATCCGGATCCTCGTCGAGCCCAAGCACGTGGACGACTCCCGGGCGCTGCAGCTCGCCTCCGACGTCGCGCGCAAGGTCGAGAAGGAGCTCCAGTATCCCGGGCAGATCAAGGTGGTCGTCATCCGCGAGACGCGGGCCATGGAGTACGCCCGCTAGGGGGATGCGATGAACGTCCTCTTCATCGCGGACATCTTCGGCGCGCCGGGCCGCAGGGCCGTCCGTGACCTGCTGCCCGAGCTCGTGTCCTCGATGGGAATCGATTTCCTCATCGCGAACGTCGAGAACGCCGCGGCGGGGTTCGGCGTCACCAAGGACATCCTGGAAGAGATGAAATCGCTCGGCGTGGAGTGCATGACGAGCGGAAACCACATCTGGGACCGGCGCGAAGTCCTCCCGGTGCTGGACCAGGAGCCGCTCCTGCTTCGCCCCCACAACTATCCTCCGGGCGTCCCCGGCACGGGCGCGAAGGTGTTCCGGACCCGCGCGGGCGTCCCGGTCGGCGTGCTGAACCTCATGGGGCGCGTGTTCATGAACGACATCGAATGCCCCTTCCGCACCGCGGACCACGTGCTCCAGACGATGCGCGAGCAGGCCAAGGTGATCTTCGTGGATTTCCACGCCGAGGCGACGGCGGAGAAGATCGCGCTCTGCTGGTATCTGGACGGCCGCGTCTCCTCGGTGATCGGCACCCATACCCACGTGCAGACCGCGGACGAGCAGATCTTCCCGAAGGGAACGGGCTATCTGACCGACGCCGGGATGACCGGACCGCACGACTCGGTCATCGGCGTCCAGAAGGAGCTCGCGATCCGGAAATTCCTGACCCAGCTGCCCACCCGCTTCGAGCCGGCCACCGGCGGGGTGAAGCTCCACGGGGTCCATCTGGAGATCGACGAGGAGACCGGACGATGCCGGCACATCGCGCGGGTCGCGGTGGGCCTGGACGCGCGGACGCCGGTCCCCGAAGTCTCGTGAAGGACACCATGACGGCCACGCTCCTCTCCGGCAAGGAAGCGGCCGCCGAGATCCGGGCCCGGGTGAAGGAGCGCATCGCGCGCGCCTTGGCCCGCGGCGTCACCCCGGGGCTCTCCATCGTGACGGTGGGGGAGCCTCCGGCGGGGAATCCCTACGTTCGCGCGAAGGTTCGCGCCGCCGAGGAGATGGGGGTGCGCGCCCGGGTGGAGCGGATGCCCGCGTCCACCGACGCCGAGGCGCTCCATGCGAAGCTCCGCGGCCTGAGCGCGGACCGCGGGGTGCACGGGATCATCTTGCAGCTCCCGCTTCCCGCCCATCTCCACGAAGACCGTCATCTCGAGGACATCGCTCCGGAGAAGGACGTGGACGGCCTCCATCCGCTGAACGTCGGGCGCTGGGTGCACGGTTTGAGCGCGCACCGGCCCGCCACGCCACTCGGGGTGATCGAGCTTCTCCGGCGTCATGCCGGGGACCTGGGCGGGAAGCGCGTGGTCATCGTCGGGCGAAGCCGGATCGTGGGGCGCCCGCTCTCGGTGTTCCTCTCGGAGAAGGCGCCGGGGATGAACGCGACCGTCACGCTCTGCCACGCCGCGACGCGCGATCTCCCCTCGATCACCCGGGAGGCGGAAATCCTGGTCGTGGCCATGGGGAAGCGCCGCTCCATCACCGCCGCCCACGTGAGCCCGGGCGCCGTGGTCGTGGACGTCGGCATCCACCCGCTCGAGCCCACCACGCCGGGCGGCCCGAAGTTCGAGGGAGACGTGGACCTGGATTCCGTGCGCGCGGTGGCGTCCGCGGTGACGCCGGTGCCCGGGGGCGTCGGTCCCATGACCGTGGCGTTCCTCTTGAGCAACCTCGCGGACGCGGTCGAGGCGCAGGAGGGGGCACGATGAATTCGCGCGGACGTCCGGCGCCCCTACCCCTGCCTCGATCGGGAAGGGCCGCCGACCACATCTTCTCGGTTTCCGAGATCACCCGCGGCATCCGGAGCGCCCTCGAGGACGCCTTCGGCCCGATCACGGTGCAGGGCGAGGTCGCGGGCTACAAGGGAACGTTCTCCAGCGGGCACACCTACTTCTCGTTGAAGGACGCCGGCGCCCAGATCGACGTGGTGCTGTACGCCGACCGGGCCACGCCGGCCATGCTCGCGTCGCTCCAGAACGGGCTCGCGTTCCAGGTCTACGGAGAGCTCACCGTCTACGAGAAGTCGGGCCGGTACCAGATCCGGGCGCTCCGCGTGGAGCCCATGGGATACGGCGCGCTCCAGGCGCGCTTCGATGCCCTCCGGAAGAAGCTCGAGCTGGAGGGACTCTTCGCGACCGATCGGAAGCGCCGGCTCCCGCTCTACCCCACGCGGATCGGGATCGTCACGTCCGAGTCCGGCGCCGCGCTGCACGACATGCTGCGCATCCTCCAGGCCCGCGCGCCGTACGCCCGCATCGTCTTCGCGGATACCCGCGTCCAGGGCGACGGTGCCGCGCGCGACATCGCCCGGGCCATCGCGAGGATGAACGCGAGAGGGGGCGTGGATGTCCTCATCGTGGGACGCGGTGGGGGCTCGCTCCAAGATCTCTGGGCGTTCAACGAAGAGGCCGTCGTACGGGCCATCGTCGCCTCCGCGGTCCCGGTCGTCTCGGCGGTGGGCCACGAGACCGATACCACGCTGGCCGACTTCGCGGCCGACGAGCGCGCGGCGACTCCGACCCACGCGGCCCAGATCGTCGTGAAGGAGATCGGAGCGATTCGGGAGAAGCTCGCGGACATGAGCGAGCACGCCCGGAGGCGGATCCTGGGCGAGCTGGCCCACGCGCGGTCGCGGCTCCAGGGCCTCGGGAGCCATCGCGCCCTGCGGGAGCCCGCGTGGCGGATCCGCGAAGGATATCAAGAGTTGGACCGGCTCCAGGGAAGGATCACCCGCGCGCTCCGCGACTGGGTGACCGTGCGCCGTGCCGCGGTGAGCCGGTGGGACGCCCGCCTCCAATCGCATTCGCCCGGCCGGTCCTTCGCGAGGGCGCGTGACCGGATCGAGGGTTGCCGCCAACGCGCGACGAAGAGCCTCGCCATGAATCTCGCCCGGCGCCGGGAGAGCGTCCGGAGCCAGACGCGGCTTCTCGCCTCCTTCGATCACCACCAGGTGCTGGAGCGGGGCTATGCCCTGATCTGGAGCGGGGACCAGGGGACGCTCTTGAAGCGCGGCGCGGGGCTTCACTCGAGCGATCCGATCCAGGTCCAATTCTTCGACGCGCGGGCCTCCGCCCGGGTGACCGAGGTCGTGCCCGAGCGGGCCGAGCCCGCCGAGGCCGGGAAGGAGCCATCATGAAGCGGAAGGACGCGGATACCCTGCCGGCGGGCGAGACGGTCTCCTTCGAGCAGATGATGTCGCGCCTCGAGGAGCTGGTCTCCCGCCTCGAGCGCGGCGATCTCTCCCTGGAGGAGTCGATCCAGGCCTTCGAGGAGGGGATCAAGCTGGTGAAGCAGTGCACGTCCGTTCTGGGCGAGGCCGAGAAGCGAATCCAGCACCTGACCCAGGAGGGCACGTCGCTCGCGGGCGCCGTTCCAAATCCAGAAGCGGAAGAGGAGGAGCGTGGGCCCGACGAACTCCCTTTTTGAGCGGTACCTCGAGCGGACCCGTGGCAGGATCGACGCGGCCCTCGACGCGAGGCTGCCGAGCGCGCGCCTGGAGCCGCGCCCGCTCCACGCCGCGATCCGCTACAGCGTCTTCGCGGGCGGGAAGCGCCTGCGGCCGGCCCTCTGCCTTCTCGCATGCGAGTCGGCCGGGGGCAAGGGCTCGCCCGCTCTGCCCGCCGCGGTCGCGCTGGAGATGATCCACACGTTCTCCCTGATCCACGACGACCTCCCGGGCATGGACGACGACGACCTGAGGCGGGGGCGCCCCTCGAACCACATCGTCTTCGGCGAGGGGATGGCCATCCTCGCGGGGGACGCGCTGCTCGCGATCGCCTTCCAGACCCTCGCCGCCTCGCCGCTCGGGGAGGCGCGGGATCCGCGCACGCTGATCCGGATCGTGACCGAAGCCACGGGCCCCCAGGGGATGATCGGAGGACAGGCCATGGATCTCCTTTCGGAGGGAAAACGGGTGCCGCTCCGGCGCGTGCTGGCGATGCACTCGCGGAAGACCGGCATGCTCCTCCGGGGCTCGCTTCTCCTCGGAGCGGAGATCGGCGGGGCCTCCCCGGCTCTGAAGCGGCGCTTCAGCGAGTACGGCGCCCGCGTGGGGCTGGCGTTTCAGATCGGAGACGACCTCCTGAACGTCCGCTCCAGCCGGAAGAAGATCGGCAAGGCCGTGGGATCGGACAAAGCCC
>Ga0137398_10000143_pt1 | contig 21224 bp, 14 predicted proteins | sample czorhiz216metaG_FD_106659 | JGI IMG/M metagenome (GOLD analysis project Ga0137398, IMG submission 106659) | Vadose zone soil microbial communities from Angelo Coast Range Reserve, California, USA - czorhiz2.16 metaG | ecosystem: Environmental > Terrestrial > Soil > Vadose zone | place: USA...
GCGCTGGTGCTGGCCCCCAAACTTTTGATCCTCGACGAAGTGCTCTCGGCGCTCGATTGCTCGGTGCAGGCGCAAATCGTGAATCTGTTGCTCGAATTGCAGCGCTCGCTGGGGCTGACCTATTTGTTTATCACTCACGACCTGGCCATGGCCGCGCACGTGGGGGATGAAATTGCAGTACTGGAGCGCGGCCGGCTGGTGGAGCGGGGCGCTGTGGAGCAAATCATGCAGAAACCGCAACACCAGGCCACACGAAATCTGCTGGGGAGTACGCCGCGGATGATCGCGAGCGGAGCCCTGAGGCAGGAGCTCTGATGGGATACCTGCTGCGCAGAATCGGGCACGCTGTTTTTCTGCTACTGGGAGTTTCCGTGCTGGCGTTTCTGTTTACCACCTTGGCTCCGGGAAATTATTTCGATGAAATGCGCTTGAACCCGCAAATCGCTCCGGAAACGCTAAAAGCGCTGCGCGCGCAGTATGGTTTCGATCAGCCGCTCCGGCAGCGCTATGTGCATTGGGCGAACTCGCTGTTGCATGGGGATTGGGGGTTTTCGTTCGCATACAACAGCGCGGTGGCGCCGCTGCTTTGGCCGCGAGCGCGGAACACCCTGGTGCTGACCCTAAGCGCGACGTTTTTTGCGTGGCTCATCGCACTTCCGCTCGGCGTATGGAGCGCGGAGGGGCGCGGGCGGCTTAGGGATCGCGCGCTTTCCTGGACCGCCGCGGCATTACTGGTCGTTCCAGAGCTGGCACTGGCGTTGGGATTATTGGCGCTTGCCGCGCGCACCGGCTGGCTCCCGACTGGCGGCATGAATTCGACGAACTGGGACGGATGGCCGTACCAACGCAAAGTGTTCGATATGGCGCTGCACATGGTGCTGCCCGTGACGGTGCTGGTGGCTTCGGCTTTGCCGCTGCTGCTGGGGCACGTTCGCGCCGCGGTTAGGGAGGTGCTTGACGCTCCATTTCTGCGCGTGGCGGAGGGGCACGGAGTTGGGCGTGCGCGGCTGCTTTACCGGCATGCGCTGCCGGCCGCGGCGAATCCGCTGATTACGCTTTTCGGATTCAGCCTGGGAGCGCTGCTGAGCGGATCGCTGCTGGTGGAAATTGTAATGAGCTGGCCGGGCCTGGGCCCGTTCTTGCTCGAGGCCATCCTCGCGCGTGATTTGTACGTGGTGATTGGAGGCGTGCTTCTTTCCACCCTGTTTCTGGTGGCCGGAAATCTTGTAGCCGACCTTTTGCTGTATTGGGCGGACCCGCGAATTCGCGTCGGCGCGCGGAGCTCATGACCGAACGCAAGAAGCTGACGACCTGCCTGGCGTTGCTCCTAGGGCTGCACGCGCTGGTGGCCTTCGCCGGCTTTTTTGCGCCGTACGATCCGGCGGCGCAGGATCGCATGGCGCCGTACCTGCCGCCCATGCGCGTTCACGTCATCGATGGCCGGGGCCGATGGCATCTGCGGCCGTTCGCCTACCAGTTGGAAGCGCACTCCGGGTCGCCCGATGGGTACCATGAAAAAGTTCCGGAGGCGGTTCCCGTGAAATTCTTTGTAAAGGGCGCGGGGTATCGAGCGTTCGGTTTTATCTCGGCGCGCACACATTTGCTCGGCACAGACCGCACCGCGCTGCACTTGCTTGGCACGGATGCGTTCGGCCGCGATTTATTTTCGCGTATCCTGTTTGGCGGACAAATTTCGTTGTTAGCGGGATTGCTGGGGACGGGAATCACATTGTTTCTCGGCCTGTCCCTCGGGGCCGCGGCCGGTTACTACGGAGGATGGCGCGATGAAGCCCTGATGCGCGTGGCGGAATTGTTTCTGGCCTTGCCGTGGCTGTACCTGCTCTTCGGGCTGCGCGCGTTCCTGCCGCTTTCCGTTCGGCCGGCGCAGGCATTCCTTTTGGTGGTGTGCGTGATTGGCGCACTGGGCTGGGCGCGTCCGGCGCGGCTGGTGCGAGGGATTGTGCTCAGCGCGAAGGAGAGAGATTTCGTACGCGCGGCACGCGGGTTTGGAGCCTCGAATGCGTACCTGTTGTGGCGCCACGTATTGCCCGAAACATCGAGTGTGCTGCTGACGCAGGCGGCGATCCTGGTGCCGCAATTTGTGCTGGCGGAAATGACGTTGTCGTTTTTGGGGCTGGGCGTGCCGGAGCCCGTGCCTAGTTGGGGAAATCTGTTATCAAGTCTGCAGCAATATAGCGTGCTGGTTTCGTATTGGTGGATGTATCTGCCGGCAGTGGCGATGGTGCCGTTCTTTCTCGGATACCTGCGCCTTGCGAGTTTATTGCAGAGCGATGCGGCTAACCCCAAGATAGAGGCGGCGGGCGGAGCTTGAGTTGACCGAGGCAAAGGCACATTTCTGGCGGAGTGGTGCGCCGGGCGGCGCGGTTGTCGCGCTTGTGGCGCTTTCGATGCTTGCGGCTACGGCTCGCGTTCGGGAGCAGAAAGGCCGCGAGGAACTGCTGACCGTCCGAGGCGAGATCGGGCGACCGGGCGGACGCATTGTGCTATCGCTTCGCGGCGAACCGAAGACTCTAAATCCCTTGATTGCGGCGGACGCGGTGTCGCGCGAAGTGATTGGCGCGATGCAAGCGGACTTGGTACATATTGAACGCGGGACACAACTCACCGAACCCGCGCTGGCGAAATCGTGGAAGGTGTCCGCCGACGGCTTGCAGTACACGCTGACGCTGCGGTCGGGGATCAAGTTTTCCGACGGCCAGCCGATGGACGCCGACGATGTGCTGTTTACCTGGCGCGTCTATCTCGACGAAAACGTGCATGCGACGCAGCGGGATTTGTTGATTGTCGGCGGCAAGCCCATTGCGGTACGCAAAGTTGGCGCGCAGACTCTTATTTTCGAGCTCGCGAAACCGTATGGCGTGGGCGAGCGCTTGTTTGACAGCCTAGACATTTTGCCGCGCCACCTGCTCGAGAAACCTTATTTGGACGGGAAACTTTCGCAGTGGGGCACCCTGGCGACTCCCCCGACCGAGTGGGCGGGACTAGGCCCGTTCCGAGTGAAGGAATATGTAGCCGGGCAGCGCTTGGTGTTGGAGCGGAACCCTTATTACTGGAAAGCCGACGCCCAGGGAACGCGGCTGCCTTATCTGGACGAAATTGTTTTTCTGTTTGTACCCAGCGCAGACGCGCAGGTCTTGCGCTTTCAATCGGGAGAGACTGACATTATCAGCCGGCTGGGCGCGGAGAATTTTTCGGTATTGTCGCGGCAGCCTCGCGGCTACACGCTGGCCGATGCCGGGCCGGGCCTGGAGTACAATTTCCTTTTTTTCAACTTGAACGAGCTGGGAGAAAAAGGTTTCGCGGAAACGAAGCGGAAGCAGAAATGGTTCAGCGATGGGAAATTCCGACTGGCGGTGTCCGCTGCAGTGGATCGCGATGCGATCGTGCGACTGGTCTATCAAGGACGCGGCGCGGCGCTGTGGGGCCCGGTGACTCCGGGAAATCCGCGCTGGGTGAATCGGCAGATAGCGCAGGCGCCGCGTTCGCTCGACCGCGCGCGTCAATTACTGCGGGAAGCAGGCTTTCAATGGACGAGCGGCGCGGACGGGGAGGCTGCGCTTGCGGACTCCGAAGGAAATCGTGTGGAATTTTCGATCGTCACCAGCTCCTCCAATGCCGACCGCGCCAAAATGGCCGCGCTGATTCAAGATGATTTGAAACAGCTGGGGATGAAAGTCCAAGTGGTGCCGCTCGAGCTGCGGTCTCTGATCGATCGCGTCACGCGGACCAAAGAGTACGACGCTTGCGTATTGGGAATCGCGAGCGGAGATGCAGATCCCAATAGCGATCTGAATGTGTGGCTGTCGAGCGGCGGTATGCACCTTTGGAATCCCGGGCAAGAGCATCCGGCCACCCTATGGGAAGCGGAGATCGACGGCTTGATGCAGGAGCAGCTCACGGCGACGACCGCCGCGCGGCGAAAGACACGCTATGATCGTGTGCAGGAAATCCTGGCGGAGCATCAGCCCATGATTTTCCTGGCGAGCCCGGACATTTTAGTGGGGGCGAAGAATAGCATCGGGAACTTTCACCCTGCGGTGCTCGAGCCCTATGTGCTGTGGAATGCGGAACAGCTTTACGTGCGCGCCGGAACGGAGAATACCCGGCGATGAGTCTGGTAACGATGGAAGCTCGGAAGAAGACTGCGCCGCTCTGGAACGATGCGCGATTGGTGAAGGAATGCTTGTCGGGCAATGAACAAGGCTGGGAGCTGCTGATCGAGAAGTATAAGGGGCTGATTTACTCGATTCCCGTTAAGTACGGATTGCCTCCGCAGGACGCTGCGGACGTGTTTCAAGCTACTTGCACGGAATTGTTGGCGCGGCTACCGAAGTTGCGCGAGCCGCGTGCGCTGCCGAAATGGTTGATGCAAGTAGCGCATCACGAGTGCTACCGGTGGAAACGGCTGCAGCAGCGGGTGGTGAGTCGCGACGGCGAGGCGGATTTGCCGGAGCCGGAGACCCCGGCCATCGCGGAAAACATGGTGCAGCAGACGCAGGAAGAACAGATGCTGCGCGAGGCCATGGAGACGTTGACGCCGCAATGCCGCCGGTTGGTGCAATTACTGTTTTTTGAGACGCCCGCGCGACCCTATGCCGACGTCGCCAAAGAACTGGGACTAAAGGTCGGCTCGATTGGATTTACGCGGCAAAAGTGCATGGACCGCTTGCGGCGGCAACTGGACCTTCTGGGTTTCCTCTGATGCCCGCGCGCAGCCGGGCGGCCACCGAAAAACTCATAGCCAAACTCGCGTCGCTCGATAGCGATGCGGCCCGCCGAACGTTTCTGGCGAGGAATGGTTCTGTGATTCGGCCGGAGGTCGTCCAGCAACTGGCGCCCGAGGTGGTGGATGCGATCCGCACCAATGCTCACGCGGCGCTGCGCATTGCCGAGGCGACGGTACTAATGGCGCGGAAACTTCGGCGGAAAGAAGACCTGGCGCTGGCGCTGCGAGCCAAGGGCAACGCCCTGTTTGCCTGCGACGACAACCTCGGAGCCGTCAAACACCACGACCAAGCCTTCAAGATCTATCAATCGCTCGAAAACTGGAAGGAGGCGGCGCGCACGCTGAGCAATTCGATCCAGCCGCTAATTCTGCTGGGAAAATACGACCGGGCCGTTACCGCATCGGAACGCGCCCGGGAAATTTTTGCCCAGCTCGGAGAAGAGCGGCGCCTCGCCAGTCTCGAGAACAACGTAGGAAATATCTTCCACCGTCAAGATCGTTTTGAGGAGGCGCTTGCCCATTATGAGCGCGCCTACAAAGCGCTGTCGGCCTTCAAAGATTGGGAATATGTCGCCGTCACGCTGCACAACATGGCCATGTGCCTGATCAATTTGAACGAATTCGCGCGTTCGCTCGACTGCTACCAGAAAGCGCGCGAGATGTGCGTGCGTCATGAGCTGCCGCGCCTTCGCGACCAGGCCGACTACAACATCGCGTATCTCTATTATTTTCGCGGTGAATACAGCCGCGCCATCGATATGCTGTTGGCCACCCGGCGCGCCTGCGAAACCAGCGGCGATGTGTACCGCTTCGCACTCTGCCACCTGGACCTTTCGGAGATATATCTGGAGTTGAACCTTAGCGAAGAAGCTCGAGAGATGGCTCACGAAGGGTTCGCGCGTTTTGAAAAGCTGGGCATGGGCTACGAAGCCGCGAAAACGCTGGCCAATGAGGCCATGGCGTACGCCCAGCAGGGAAAAGCCATGCAAGCGCTGGAGCGGTTTGCCAAAGCGCGGGAAATGTTCGCGCGCGAGAAAAATCTGGTCTGGCCGAAGCTTTTGGATCTTTATCAGGCGCTTCTGCTTTTTCACGAAGGCCGTTACTTTGAAGCCCGGCGGCTGTGCGTGGCCGCCTGCAAGTTTTTCGATCAAACGGCGCTTTCCGGAAAGGCCGTGCTTTCGCATCTCCTGCTCGCGCGCATCGCCCTAGAGACCAACGATCGAGCAGCGGCGAACGCCGAAGCCGAGGCCGCCCGCGCCAAGCTCTCTGCCGCCCAAGCGCCGGTTCTCATTTATCAGACACACCTGCTGCTGGGGCAAATCGCCGCCAGCGAGGGAAATCGCGCCGCTGCTTATGCCTCCTTTCAGGAGGCGCGTCAGGCGCTGGAAGCGCTGCGCACCCGGCTGCAAAGCGAAGAATTGAAGATTTCTTTCGTAAAAAATCGCATGCAGGTTTACGAAGCGATTCTGGCCCTCTACCTTGATCCACAGAACCGCGATATCTCCGCGGAGCAAGCTTTCTCCGCGATAGAAGCGGCGAAATCCCGCAGCATGATCGAAATGATTTTTGGCGGCGGTCAGAGCCTGCCCCTCGGCGAGGCCGGGCAAAGCGAATTCGTGCGCAGGATTCGTGATTTGCGCGAGGAACTCAACTGGTATTACCACCGCATCGAGCTGGAACAGCTTCGTCCCGAGAAGGCATCACCGGAACGCATCGAGCGTTTGCAGCAGCAGGCCCAAGCGCATGAGAGCGAACTATTGCGAGGGTTACGCGAACTGCCGGCGCACGAGCGCGAAAACGCCACCTTGGAGGCGCCTGCCGATTTCTCTATCGCAACGTTGCAAGCCACCATTCCCGCCGAGACAGCGCTGGTGGAATATTACTCCACCGGAGACCGGCTACTGGCAGCGATCGTAACGAGCGATGCGATCAAGATCATGCCCATCAGCGTGGTTTCCCGCGTAACCCACTTACTTCATCTTCTGCGTTTTCAATTTTCAAAATTTCGGATGGGTTCCGCGTACACGGAGCGCTTCGCGCAACCCCTGTTCCGCGCCACGCTAGCGCATCTGGAAGGGCTGTATGCCGAACTCATCGCGCCCATCCACGAGCTGCTTCGGGCTAAACACTTGATCTTCGTCCCCCATGGCCCGCTGCATTTTCTTCCATTTCATGCTTTGCGACAGGGCGACGACTATCTTTGCGATCACCACACGATTTCCTACGCCCCGAGTGCCACGGTCTTTGCGCTCTGTGAACAAAAACCCGCGAGCAACAAACAGGCCTCACTGGTATTGGGAATCCCGGACGAACGCGCACCGCAAATCCTCGGCGAGGTCCGGGCGTTGGCGTCCTTTCTGCCGCATGCCGAGCTTTTCGTCGGCAAGCAGGCAACTTCGCGACTGCTCCGGGAGAAAGGGCCCGAGTGTGGCCTGCTACATATCGCCACGCACGGAGTCTACCGCCAGGACAACCCCATGTTCTCTGGGATCAAGCTAGGTGACGACTACCTCAATCTGTACGACCTCTACCAGATGCGCTTGGGCGCGCGCCTTGTGACTCTCAGTGGCTGCGCCACGGGAATGAACTTTGTCGCCGCCGGAGACGAGTTGCTCGGGCTGCAGCGCGGGCTGTTTTGCGCCGGTGCCACTTCCCTGCTTCTTTCCCTGTGGGACGTCCACGACCAGAGCACCGCGAAATTGATGGAGGAGTTCTATCGACGCTTTATCGAGACCGGTGACACCGCCGGCTCCTTGCGAGACGCAATGAAACATCTTCGCCAACAAAATCCTCACCCGTACTTCTGGGCCCCCTTCGTTCATGTCGGCAAAGTAACTGTGCAGCAAGCAATTAGCTAAATTTCGCCTATATCTTTCCTGACCCCCCACTCCCCTTATACGCATGGGCGATGTATCTCGCCACCAGTCGCAGGGGAGCGGCTGGTTATAAAACAGAAAGGTAATTGGGGGGAAGACGATGAAGCACTTTACCACAGAGGAATGGATCGATTTTGCGAACCAGGTGGTATCCGGCAGCAAGAAACACGCCATGACGGAGCACCTTGAAGGCTGCAAGCGATGCAAGCAAACGGCTTCACTCTGGCAGGGAGTACGCAGCACGGCAGAATCGGTAAGGAAGTACAAGGCTCCCGAGGCGACCGTGCGCATCGCAAAAGCGGCCTTCGCAGGTGCGAACCTCGGACGGCGGCGAAGCAGGTCGGCGACCCCGGCGGAGCTGTTATTCGACAGTTTTTTGCGTCCGATACTCGAAGGGGCCCGCGCGTCCGGCGACTCCGGAACCAGACAAATGCTGTATCGTGCGGAGCCATACCAAATCGACCTGCACATTGAGGCGAAACCCGGCGAAAACCGGATTGTGATCATCGGCCAATTGCTCGATACGCGCCGGCCAGATACGCCGGGGGGTCACGTGCCGGTGGTGATCTCGAACCTACGCGGCGACGTGGTGCACACGGTTACTAATGAGTTTGGCGAGTTCCGGGAGGAGTTGCAGCCGAGCGGCGACCTGGAGTTGATGGTCACCGGAGAGAACGGCAAAGCGGTGGTGATTTCGCTGCGCGATGCACTGGGTCGGCGCACCGAGAGAGACCACTAAGGGACATAATATCAGTAAGATAGCACGTAAGCAGATTCCCTTAGACCGGTTGTACCGGTACTCGATTTCAGATTTTTGCGGCTCGGAAAGGACCCTCGTACTATTGGCGGCTTTGGAAGCCCTGAGCAACACTTCAAGGGCACACCAAGACTGAAATAGACGAGTCGAGCTTCCAGGAGAGCCCTAAGGGGTCAAGCTTATGAGACGTACGCTAATAATTCTATGCCTGGCTGTCGTTGTTTTGATGCTCGCTGGCGCGAACCCCGCCGCAGCGCAGCAGCGCTATATCGTTCGCACATCCGGTGGACTCTCTTCGGTTCTGAATCTTTGCCTGTCAGCAGGGTGCCAGGTCCAAGGATCGCTCGACGGGTCCGTTGGCCAGACCTATCTGGTCACCTCCACGGGCAACCTGTTGCAAGCGCTCGTTGGTGGCGTTGTGAATCTGCTGGAGGCACTGCTCGGCATCCAAAGCGTTGAGCCGGATCGGGTGCTTCCAATCCCCTTACCGCCTGTTAACAATGCGCCTTACGGACTTACCGACACTGCTCTGGTGAGCTATTACGGCAGCCTCGCCACCCATGGGTACGCGGCGCAGACTGCGGCGCAGATTATCCGCCTGAGCGACGCGCACCAGGGCTTCGGAGTCAGCGGCACCGGCATTGTCGCGGTGATCGACACCGGTGTGGATACAACCCATCCGGTTCTCGTGGCCGTTCTCCTGCCTGGTTATGACTTTACTCGCAATCAGCCCGGCGCCTCCGAGTGGCTTGATATGCCGCAGCTGCAAAACGGAACCACGCAAACCCTGCAATACGGTGTCGTGCAGCAGCAGAGCGCAGCCATCCTCGATCAGCAATCGGCGGCCATTCTTGATGGGCAGCCGTGTGGGGCTTTCGGGCATGGCACTATGACTTCCGGGTTGGTGCATCTAGCCGCGCCCACCGCGAAGATTCTTCCGCTCAAGGCTTTTTCTTCAAGCGGCACCGGCTATCTCTCGAATATCGTCGCGGCGGTGTACTACGCCGTGCAGCACGGGGCCAACATCGTCAACATGAGCTTCGATTTGTCCACATCTTCTCCGGCATTGTCGCAGGCTGTTTCTTACGCTAACCGCGCCAATGTTGTCCTGGTTGCCGCGTCCGGAAACGAGAGCACCAGCGCAAGGGTCTATCCCGCGGCTATCAGCGGCTCCGTAATGGGTGTGGCCTCGACCACCGATTGGGACACTCGCTCTTCCTTTTCGAACTACGGCTCTGCAGACGTGTGGATCGCCGCCCCGGGCGAATATGTGATCAGCACGTTCCCGGGCGGGGGCTATGCCGCGGCTTCCGGAACTTCCTTTAGCTCGCCCCTGGTGGCGGGGACTGCGGCGCTGCTGCTGAGCGCCAAGCAGCCAATGAATCAGTCGCAGGCCGCCAGCGCACTCTCGCACGGGCGGCTACTGACAACGGACCTGAACCACGGCCGCATGGACGCCTATCAGGCACTTTCCGCCTGGAAATCGTCAGGTTCGGGTTGGTATTGGTAGCCACGCCGCCCTGGCGCAGCCTATGGGTTCACTAACCGACATCCGGGCGGAAACCTTGCGGCTCAAACAAGCCGAGGAGCAGGTTTCCGCCTTGCGCTCTTCAGTGATCTGCGCCTTCAACCAACTCCTCGATCTCAAGGATCTGAATACCGGCGTACACAGCACGCGTCTCGCTGAATGGGGCATGCGCGTGGGACAGGAACTGGGGTTGGAAGAAGCGGTGCTGCAGAATCTGGAAATCGCCGCGCTGCTTCACGATATTGGTAAAGTCGGGATTCCCGACGCGATTCTGAGAAAACCAGGGCGTCTAGAGCCTGACGAGTATGCGCTGATGAAGAAACACCCCGAATACGGCTGGGCTGTGCTGCGCATGCTCCCGGGATTTGAACGCGCCGCACTGGACATCCTGCATCATCACGAGTCGTTTGACGGTACCGGCTATCCCGCGGGACTGAAAGAAACGGAGATCCCTATCGTTTCGCGCATCGTTTCGGTAATCGATGCCTTCGATGCCATGGTTTCTTCACGACCGTACCGCAAGGGTTTGCCCTATGAAGAAGCGGTACGCCGCTTGATCCTGGCGAGCGGCACACAGTTTGACCCCCTCGTGGTCGAGTGCTTCCTCTCGTTCGCACGGGATGAAATGGCCACCGTGTTCGCCGCCGCAGGCACTTCCATCTCTTCCGCCCTCTAAACCCTAATGTTCGGTGCGCTACAAATCCCTTTCAGTAATAAGAGATTCCCGTACGCTCAGCGGCAACATAAGCCCACACTTAGAATTATAACTATTGGATACATTTACTTTTATTGGCATATGCACTATCGCATAGTATTGGGGCTCATAGAGGGGAATACTCGGTTCAGCAAAGTTTTAGCCTCATGTTTGTGAAATCGAGCATCACGCTTTTGGCCGTATTAGCGCTGGACGCGTCAGCGCAAGCGCAGTACCAGACGCCAGTGTCGGCGGATGCCGGCAATCCTACACCGACGTATCGGGTCAGTGTAGTGAGCCGGACAACCCGGGCGGTGAGCTACAGACACGCAGCGGAGCGACAAAGATCAATTTTCCAGGGACTGATTTGACGCCCGGCGCGGCCGGCGAGGGCGAGGCCAAAGTTGAGAGCAAGCGCGGGGCGCTCGAAGTCGAAGTGGAATTTTCCGGATTGGACAGGCCCACGAGTTTTGGCAATGAGTATCTGACGTATGTGCTGTGGGCCATCTCGCCAGAAGGACGGCCGGTGAACATTGGAGAAGTATTGGTGGGCGAGAACCACCGCAGCAAGCTGGATGTGACCACCGACCTGCAGGCTTTCGCGCTGATCGTAACCGCGGAACCTTATTATGCCGTGCGCCGGCCGAGCAATCTTGTGGTACTTGAGAACGCCGTTCGCGCGGATACCGCAGGCGCCAGCGAAACCGTGGACGCCAAGTTTGAGTTGATCGATCGCGGCGGCTACATCCCTACGGGCTATAAGTTCGACCCGGTGATCCCAAACGCCAAATTGCCGCTGGAATTTTTTGAAGCGCGCAATGCTCTGCGCATAGCGCAATCTGCCGGCGCGGAACGATACGCCGCAACCAGCTACCAAAAGGCTGTAACGCAGATGAATGAAGCGGATGCAAGGGCGACCGGGAAGAGGTGAAGTGATCGGTACGAAGATCATTTCGGTCAGCCTGCAACCCGTCGCTGCCATTACGCCGCAATAAAATCGAACCGCAAAAAAAGAGAGTGGACTCCCTCGGGAACCGGCTCTCTTTTTGCTTATACCTACTGACCCGACTAGCGACGCTCCGCTTTTTTAACGGTCGTTGCGGTCGCGGTCGGGCTGATTGTGGCGCCATTTCCAGTAACGCCTTTGGTCTCGCCCGCGCCGGTTGTTGTACTCACGATAGCTTCTGTGCTGCTCGGTCGGGTAACCCCTGTAAGCGAGGTCCTCGCGGTCGTCCCCGTTATGGTAAACCCTCGATGGCGGGACCGTGCGGTTTCAGGAAAGACCAAATTGGACGCGAACCAATATGGGCGTTGTGATTCCGGCCGCCTCGGGGCTTGATCCCGATAGGAGAGTCTGGCGAGACGCCACGGCCAATTAAGGCCGCCCTGAACGGGCTCGCGAACGACGCAATCATGGCCAAGTCGCGATCGTATCGGTATCGCGTGGTGGATGTTTTTACCACGCAGCCCTTTGAGGGGAATGCCCTCGCGGTGTTCCCGGATTCCTCGGGAATCGATGATGGCACAATGCAACGAATCGCGCGCGAGCTGAATTTGTCGGAGACTACGTTTGTTGCTCCGGCGACGCGTCGAGACTGCGTGGCACAGGTCCGCATCTTCACGCCAGCGAGGGAAATGATCTTTGCCGGCCACCCAACGGTGGGCACAAGTTTCGTGCTGCTGGAGGAAGGGATGGTACCAGAGAACTGTGAACGGTTTTCCCTGGAGGAGAAGATTGGTGCCGTGCCGATTCGCGTGGAACCCGGAGAGCGGCCGGTGATTTGGTTAAGCACTCCCGCGATTCGGTACGGAAAAACGTACGACCGGCAACTCTGCGCGCAAGTGCTGGGGCTCGATGTGAAAGAGCTATTGGAGATTACGCCACAGTATCTGAGCGCGGGAAATCCTACGATTTTCATGGGCGTGAGGGACAAGGCGGCGGTGGATCGCGCTTCCCTCGATCTGTCCGGCCTGCGCGCGCTCAAGGGCGGGGACGAGGAGCCGATGTGCGCTTTTGTGTTTGCGCCGACCGCGGAGGGAGCGTACTCCCGGATGTTTGCGCCGGAATATGGAATCGCGGAAGATCCCGCAACGGGAAGCTCCACGGGACCGTTAGCATCGTTCATGATGAAGCAGGGCTTGATTCCGGGCGCTGCGGGCACGCGATTTGTGAGCGAGCAAGGGACCAAGATGGGTCGGCGCAGCATTTTGCACGTGCAGATCCGCGGCGAGAAAGGCGCGGATGGAATCGACGTGGGAGGTTACGTCACGGCGCTGAGCGAAGCTACGATGAGATTCTAGGATGTGTGCGCTATCCGGCCCTGGCTTACCCATATATGCCAAGTGCTATCTTTTATTGTTAGTAACAACTCTTCCTTGAGTCGTGCCTAAAACATAATAGTCACGTGGACACAGCGCTCTCCACCCCCGTTGCTTCGCAATTAGTCGGACCCGTACTCTAAGCCCAAGAGCGGAGTTCGTCGCGGAGAACTGTTTTCGCGTTCTCGCCGCCGTTTGGAAACAAACCAGCGTGATTGTTCGGGCGCTGCAGGCGAGGGAAATTTCGCGGGTACACGGAACACCGAAACACTAGAGGAGCGGGGGACGCTAATGAAGCTGGTTACGAGATTTTCGTTGTTCGCCTATCTTGTGATGGTCACGCTGGTTCTGAGTTCCTGCAGCGGACTCAAGTCGACGCCCGGTTCCGGAGGAACCGGCGGCGGTACCGGAGGAGGCACGGGCGGCGGTACTGGCGGCGGTACTGGCGGCGGCGGGCCGTTCACCATCGGCGGTTCGGTGCTTGGTCTCAAGGGAACCGGACTGGTTCTGGAAGATAACGGCGGCGATGACCTGGCGGTCACCGGTTCGGGCACGGTGGCCTTCACCTTTAAGACGACCATCGTCAGCGGCAGCACCTACAACGTCATCATCAAGACTCAGCCATCGAGCCCTACCCAGACCTGTAGCGTAACCAATGCCACTGGGACGGCCACCGCCAACGTCACAAATTTACAAGTAGTTTGTGCGCCAATTTTCAACGTCGGCGGCTCGGTTACGGGCCTCCTCGGTACGGGACTAACGTTGCAGGACAATGGCGGAGACAATCTCGTCGTCAGCGGCTCGGGTAACGTAAGCTTTACTTTCGCCACGCCTCTTCTTAGTGGCGCCGCTTACGCAGTTACTATACTCACGCAACCCAAGACTCCGGTTCAGAGTTGCACGGTCGTCAATGGAACCGGAACCGTAAACGGCAACGTGACCAACGTAGATATCATCTGCTCCCAGTCGGGCTTCTCGATTGGCGGTTCGGTCGTGGGGCTCATCACGGGGACCGGCGATACCCTCGAACTGCAAGACAATGCAGGCGATGATCTTTTCGTTACCGGCAATACGACTTTCAATTTCGCTACGCCGGTCACGGGCGGCGGCCTCTACAACGTTACTGTCTTCCTGCCGCCGACCAGCCAGCCGCAGGCCTGCAATCCGTTCAACTGGACCGGCATCGCCAATGGCAACGTGTCTAGCGTCATAATCGATTGCCAGCACAATGATTGGAACTGGATATCGTGGTATTTACCGGAAACTAAAAAGGAGAACAACTTTTCCGCCGTCACGACGCCCCTGTTTCCAACGGGTATCCACCAGCCTCCACCGAACCTCGGCACGCCTGGGGGTCGAGACCTTGCCGTAACCTGGACCGACAACTCGGGGAGAAAGTGGCTCTTTGGCGGACTCGGCTATCCCTTTCCATCTCCTATTCCGCTCCCGGCGAATGTTATCCCAGAGAACCTCCGGAACGATCTGTGGGTCTTCGACGGGGCTTGGGTTCCCGGTAACCTCCCGACGTTCGTAAATCTGGCAGGTCAATTAGTGGTGGATACTACTCCCCTGATGGCTGGAGATGTCTCCGGTTTTTACGGCACACTAGGTACCGGCACCCCTATCCCGAACCCGAACGCAACTGCCCCGGGTTCACGCTGGGGTAGCTCAAGCTGGACCGACTCGGCCGGCAATCTTTGGATGTTTGGTGGCCAAGGGTTCGATTCCACAGGGGGACAGGATACCGCACTGCTAAATGATATCTGGGAATTTATGCCCGGAGGCCCTGACGCCGGCGGCGCGGGTACGTTCACCGGCACCTGGGTCTGGCAGGGTGGCTCAAACATCGGTAACCAGAGCGGCGTCTATGGAACACTGGGGACGGCAGCGGCTGCCAATATCCCAGGCGGCCGCTGGGCCTCGGGTACTGCCACCGACCCTGCCGGCAACGTCTGGCTGTTCGGCGGTCAGGGCTACGATGCCTCAGGCAAGGAAGGCCTGTTAAGCGACCTCTGGGAGTACAGTCCCGTGTCAAAACAATGGGCATGGATGGGGCCGGTAGCTTCGAATGCCGTTAATCAGAATGGCAGTTATGGAACGTTGGGAACAGGCTCGGCGACTACCGCTCCGGGTGGCCGCCAGAACGCGGTCCTCTGGGCCGACGCTTCCGGTAACATTTGGCTATTCGGCGGATTCGGCCTCGATTCCGCGGGAACAAACTCCCCCGCGGGAGCCGTTCTGAACGATTTGTGGAAATATAACACTACGTCAAAGCAGTGGACTTGGGTTTCCGGCGGCGGTCCTACCGGTAATGCCAATCAGGCTGGCACGTATGGCACGCAAACCGCTGCCGCCGCCTCAAATGTTCCCGGCGCACGGTGGGGTGCGGTGGGCTGGGTTAACACCGACGGGGACCTGTTCTTTTTCGGCGGCTGGGGCTACGGCGCTAGCGCTACGCAGGGGACTGGATTCCTGAATGACATTTGGGAATACGACCATACCAGCGGACAGTGGACCTGGTGGAAAGGCTCCAGCGGAGTGAACCAGCAGGGCGCATATATAAGCACAGCCGGCGTACCCTTTGTAAATAACGTCGTTGGTGCGCGCAGAGGCGCCGCGCTATGGGCGCCGCCCGACGCGAATGGTGATGTTTGGATATTCGGCGGCGAAGGCTACGACTCAACATCTGGCGTCGCTCCCGGGTACCTCAACGACTTATGGACATACCTGCCGTTCCCATAATGCTCCTGGCGTTGTTTGCCAGGTGGGTTTGAAAAACCCGCGAATCAACCGCCCCGCCCTTCAACAAGGCGGGGCTCGCATTTGATGTTAAAGCACATGGCCTCCTTTCAATCGAACTGCGAAGTCCAGCACGTCTCCGACTCCGGTGAGCGACGCGCATCCCTCCAGCCGTAACTCCGCCATGCGGCAATGATAGAGTGCTGGCGGTGAACTGGAGGCTAGCATGCGCAAAGTAATTGCCTGGCTATTCGTGGCGTTGTGCGCGGGGGCGGCACGCGGACAGGGAGCGGCCGTCGCTTCCGCGCCGGCGCAAACGGAAACGGACGAGTACACGCGTTATGAACTGCTGGCGCCCGAGAGCGCCAGCTTCGCGATCCACTATGAAGTGACTGCCACTACCGCTGGGGCGAAGTATTTCTTCAATCCCATCCGCAAAGGGAGTGTGGCGAGCGGCGAGTCGGTGATTGACGTAATGACCGGACAGCCATTGCGATTTGAAGTGGTCAGCGGGGAGGAAGCCGTGAAGGATCCGCTGATGAAAGGGGCAACCTCGTCGGTCGATTACATCAAGGTGTATCTAGCCCGTCCCGTGCCGGCAACCGGACAAGCGCGCTTGCTGATCTTGAAAACGTACAAGGATGCCAAGAGTTATTACCGCGAGGGCGACGCGATCGTTTTTGACCGGCCGCTGAGCATTCCTCGGAATAGCGTGGTGCTGCCCGCGGGATATGAGCTAGTGGCGTGCAACGTTGCATCGCAGGTTTTAGCTGAGCCAGACGGACGGATCGCCATCAGTTTTATGAATGGCACTGGGTCCGAGGCACCGCTGGTAATAAAAGCCAAGCTGGGTGCACAGACAGGTACGGAGGCCGCGCCTCGGCCGCCCGGCTCGGCGAAGAGTTGGGAAGCGCCCTTTGAAGGAGAGACCGAGAAAGCCCGCCTTGCGGAGCGTGCACACCAGGATCGCGAAATTGTCTATTCCCTGCAGCAGCCGGAGACTCACGCATTCAGTCTGTATCACGACTACACGGAGGCGCGCCCGGGCGTGGACAAGTACTTCAATGTCGTGCGCAGCGGCAGCAAAGTGTCGGAGCCATCGGCCTCTGTACTGGACACCGGCGAAAAACTAGAGACGAAGTTAATGACCGGAGCGGAACTCGCCGCCGCCAAAGTAGCCGTAGGAGAACCGGTAGACGCGGCGGCGCAAGTAGTGGTAATTCCCTTCGCTCCAGTGAAGCCTGGACAGTCCCTGCGCTTGCGAATTTCGGAGACCTACGCGGCTCCCGCCAGCTATCGCCTGGAGGGCGATGAACTGGTTTTTGACCGCAGCCTGGGACGTCCACGCAACGCGGTGACGCTGCCGGAGGGATGGTATCTAACCGCCAGCTCGATTCCGGCGACGGTCACGCAGATGGCGGACGGTCGCATCCGCCTGGATTTCTGGAATGGCCGGCCCGACGCGGTAGACCTGCTGATCAAAGCCAAGCGCCGCCACCGCTAAAAAGCACTCGGTCAACTTCACCTAGAAACGCGAGTTGCAGAGCGGCGCTGATTCGGGGCCTGCTTTCCCGTTTTCGCTAATCAAATTACTGAAGGTCGAACTTCTGACCGACCACGAGCCTCTTTCCGCTGGCTTGTAGTTCGAATGCGGTGAAGAAACCCTCGTTGTGCAGCAAGAAGTCGCTGGTGATGGCGTCATAGCCAACGGGAGCTGAGCTTACGACCTGGCGGATCTGCCATGTCGCCGCGTGATTGAACGACATCGCGCAGTCGTAGGAATAGACGCTGCTGCTGGTTGGCGCGTTGTGGGGCGTTTGATAGAAACAGGTGGCAACTTCTCCGTCGTTGTGCATTGCGAGGACCGGGTTAGTCTGGAAACGTTGCGTGCCGGCAGCGGAATTGTGGATGATGGGGCGCGGGAAGCTGAAAGACAGACCGAAATTCGTCGATTCGGAAGCCAGAATATCGGTATAGGTTCCCGTCGAGGAGCCGGACCAGGTTAGGTAAATGGTGCCGCGGTGAGTCGAAGTGGTGCGATCCACGGCTAACTTGGGCAAGGCGCGGTCCACTGTTTCCGTCGTGACTGCCAGAGGCGGACTGAACGTGCGGCCGTGGTCGAGGGAACGCGCAAAGCGAATCTCACGGGTGGTCGGCGGCAGAAACACATTTGCGATCCATCCATAGGCGACGTAGACTTTACCACCAGGTGAAACCGCGATACTTGGTGGTGTCACCCCCGTAGGAGTAGGAGTAGTTCCCCCACTGCCGCATCCTACGTCTACTTGCTCACGACCAACCCAAGTCTTCCCTCCATCGGACGAAGAGTTCACAAAGAGGACGTCGGAGGCCTGTGGGTCACACGGGCCGCCGCTACCGAAGATGTCAACAACATAGGCGACATACAACCGCAAAGGGTTCGTTGGATCTACAGCGATGACCGGCGTGTAGAGGAACTCGATATCTGTAGTTACGCTGTCGATTACCATAGGCGTGCTCCAACTGGCGCCACCGTTGGTGGAAGTTGAGATTGCGACGCCGCTCGATGATATGAGACTCGGATCATCGTGGGTCGTGGACGTAGAGATGGAATAGAAGGTCGTGGAGCTCTTCTTGCGATGCGTACGTTATCGACTAGTGAATGCACAATGTCAATTAGGAGTTTCCTGTACCGGGGAAAAGAATTACGAATGAACCGGAGCGTATTTCCTACCTGGCGGATTCAATGTACTGACGTGGCTGGAGGCAGGTCGATCGCCCTCGGTGTTTCCACTAGCGGGCAAGGGCTTTTTTTGCGGCGTGGTAGCCGCACATGCCGTGGACTCCGGCGCCGGGCGGCGTGGAGGATGAGCAGAGATAAATGTCGCAGGCGGGCGTGCCGTAGTGGCGCCATGTAGGACGAAAGAAAAATTGGCGGAGGTCGACAGCGCCCCCGGAAATGTCGCCACCGATGAGATTGGCGTCCATTTTTTCGAGCGCGGCGGGAGAAAAGACGCGGCGGGCTAGAACGCAATCGCGGAATCCGGGAGCGAAGCGCTCGATTTGCGCTTCGATCGATTCGAGCATGTCGACCGTGGAACTGTTGGGGACGTGGCAATAGGCCCAGGCGGTGTGCTTCCCCGACGGCGAGCGCGTGGGATCGAAGAGGCTGGGTTGAGCGAGCAGGACGAACGGGCGCTCGGAGTGGCGACCCTGGCGCGTTTCGTATTCCGAGGCGGCGATTTCCGCCGCGCTTCCGCCAAGATGCACCGTAGCGGCGCGCAGGCATTCCGGCGCGCGCCACGGAATGGAGTTCGCTAGCGCGTAATCCACCTTGAAGACGCCGGCTCCATAGCGATATTTCGCGAGCCGGCGCATGAAGCGCGCGGGAAAACGTCCGCCAGCCATGCGCGCCAGTTGATTTGGTGTCACATCGCAGAGCGTGGCGTCATAGTCTGTGAGCTCGGACAATGTTCCAATACGCGCGGAAGTCTTGACCGTGCCACCCAAGGATGCGAGATGGCTGCACAGCGCATTGGTGATGGATCGCGCCCCGCCGCGTGGAATTGGCCAGCCGACCGCGTGTGCTGCGGCAGCCAGGAGTATTGCGAACCCCGCAGTTAGCGGCTCATCGAGGCTCAGAAATGAATGCGCGGCGAGACCCGCGAAGAGCGCTTTGGTTCGCTCTTCGCGGAAGCGATGCGCGAGCCGGTTAGCGGAAGGAAACGCGGTTAGGCCGAAACGCGCAAGCAAGAATGGATGGCGCGAGAGCAGGTGCAGCGGCCGGAGGACTTCGGTAGAGAGCGCGGTCCAATGTGTTGCGAAGGGCTGCAGAAGGCGGCGCCAGCGCTTGCCGTCGCGGCCCAGGGCCGCTTCGGCGTCTGGGAGATCGCGCTCGAGGGTGATGGCGGTGCCGTCGTCAAGCGGATGCGCTAGCGGTGCCGGCGAATGAATCCATTCCAAGCCGTATTTCCGGAGCGGGAGCGAATTGAAAAATGGCGAGCCTGCGGCGAGTGGATGAACGGCCGAGCCAAAATCATGGAAGAAGCCGGGGAGCGTGAGCTCGAGGGTGCGCGCGGCGCCGCCGGGCTGCGGCTCGGCTTCAAAAACATCGACGCGCGCGCCGCTTTCTGCGAGGACGATCGCAGCCGCGAGGCCGTTGGGGCCGGCGCCGATAACGCAGCCTCGGCGAATCATATTTCAGCGCGCCGGCGCAGCGGCAGTTCGCCGCGGCTTGGAAAGAGTTGAACGCAAGAATTTAGCAATCGCCTTCGCCGCCCTGCAGTATAAAGGACGAACGCGCCAATCCAAGGTCTCTCGGGCATTCTTCGAAGCCGCCCGGAAGAGTGCGGTTGCGCGAAGCTAGCCGCTCTTCTACACTCACAGCTTCATCTCAAAGAAAGGGTCGGCTTGCGAACCATTCTCCGGAGTTTGTTTTGGGTGGTCGGAATTATCGTGGTTGTCGGAGGCGCGGCGATCTGGTGGTTTGTGTACCGGCCCCTGCCGCAACTGGATGGAACCGCGACCCTGCCGGGCCTGCAAAATGAAGTGACCGTGGAGCGAGACCGCTGGGGCGTGCCGCACATTCGCGCACGCTCCGTGCAAGATTTGGTCGAAGCGCAAGGATACGTCGTGGCGCAGGACCGTCTTTGGCAGATGGATCTGTTCCGGCGCGTTGCGCGCGGCCAGATTTCGGAAATTCTGGGTCCACGCACACTCACGATCGACAAGGAATTCCGCACCATGCAGTTTGGCCGCGCCGCGGAACGCGACCTGCAACTGATGGATCCCGAGGCGCGCGACATGATGGAGGCCTACGCGCGCGGCGTAAACCACTTCATCGAGACCCACACCAAGCAACTGCCGCTGGAATTCTCGCTGTTGGGCTACAAACCGCAACCGTGGCAGGCCAGCGATAGCTTGACGATTTCCGCATATATGTACCGCACGCTGACGGACACTTGGGAACGCAAGCTGGATCGCGCGACGGTGGAGGCCCGCGTGGGAGCCGAGCGTTCCAAGGAGCTGTTCTCGCCGGAAACGGCCATGGATCATTTTGTGATCGGCGACCCGAACGTCGTGAATGACGGCTCAAAAGGAAAGCGGGTGCAGACCGATGATGAGGATGATGACGACGATATGCCGCCGGACCCGGTCATTAAAGCCAGCGCGGATGGCGCGCATCGCGGCGTCGAGGCGGAGCGCTTTCCCGATCTCACGTCGGCGCTGGCGGAGTCGGTGTGCGATTCCCTTGCGGATATGCGGCGCGACATTCGTCAAGGGTTAGGCAGCAACAACTGGGTGGTCAGCGGCGAGCACACCGCCACGGGCAAGCCGCTGCTGGCGAACGACACGCACCTCGAACTTTCGCTTCCGCCGATTTGGTACCAAGTTCACGTAACCGCGCCGGCTTGGAATGTGAAAGGGTTCACCCTGCCGGGCGCGCCGATGGTGATTATCGGACACAACGAGCGCATCGCCTGGGGATTCACCAACAACGGCGCGGATGTCCAGGACCTGTACGTCGAAACGTTCAATCCCGGGGCGGCGGATGAATACCGCGTGCGCGGGAGCTGGACGAAAGC
>Ga0137398_10000145_pt1 | contig 21170 bp, 13 predicted proteins | sample czorhiz216metaG_FD_106659 | JGI IMG/M metagenome (GOLD analysis project Ga0137398, IMG submission 106659) | Vadose zone soil microbial communities from Angelo Coast Range Reserve, California, USA - czorhiz2.16 metaG | ecosystem: Environmental > Terrestrial > Soil > Vadose zone | place: USA...
AACAGGCTCTCGACTTCTGACTTGAGCGAAGCATGTAGCGGAGCACCGGAGGAAGAAATGATTCTAAGCGCAGGGAACTTCAGTGACCGCAATCCTTTCATCTTGGCGTATTCGACCAGCAAGGAGAAGGAGGCTGGAGCGCCTAAGAAGACAGTCAGTTGGTGCTTCTCGAGTGCCGCAAGTGCTGCCACGGGGTCGAACAGGGGTGCCAGGTAGAGGGTTCCACCACTGATCAAGGTGCCCAAAAGTACCACCGATAGCCCTACGGCATGGGACATAGGCAGAATGCCATAGAGCCGGTCGTCAGGAGTCAGGGAGCGTATTTTCGCTGACACTGTGGCGACGAAAAGTAGATTCCGGTGTGTCAGCATCACACCTTTGGGAACGCCGGTTGTGCCCGAAGTGTAGATCAAAGCGGCGACGCGGCTCGCTCGCTCCGCCTCGATCGGTTCAGGTTCGGCCTCCTCATTCAGCGCGCCAACAGCGATGGATCCCAACCACTCGGTTTTTTCGACAACCGCGTTTTGCCGCTTGGCGTGTTCCCTCGCTTGCGCGGAAACGCTGGTGGTGTAGATCACCCGACGGGCGCCACAGAGACTCTGAATCTGGTCGACCTCGCGAGCCGAAAGACGGGCATTAACTAGCACCGGCCACGCGTCGATGCCGATCAGGGCCAGGAAGATGACAACAAACGCTCGGCAATTTTCACAGACGATCATGACCCGATCACCGGGTCGCACTCCTTGGTTCTGCAGCCAGGTCCGAGTCTCAGTGACAGCAACGTTCAATTGACCATAGTTCCAAGTGCCAGAGCTTTCCACCAGGGCAGCCCGATCAGGCGAACTCTCCACCCACGGCCTCAAAACATCGCCGATGCGGTCTGGCAGAGCACATAAAACCCCGGAGACGTCTTCGTTCATATCGCTTTCCAATCTTTCGCCGGTGTGGAGCGTTAAGCAGGTCGTGCTGGACTGACCCGAGCCCCGGCCGCGAACACGGCGCTCTTAGCCTTATTCGTCGCAATGTATTGCAACCAATTCTGATACACGCTTGCAGCCGATGACTGCCATATGTTCCGAAGCGTGGCCGTAAGTGCTTCTTCCGGGAACGACTGCATCAAGTCTTCTCGCAGATCGGTCAGAGCATCCTTGCGAAAGTCATCCAGCAGCTTCTCCGCCGAAACGGAGAAGTATCCCTGCGGCATGGAAGGATATGTGGGCCGTTCCCGCTTCAAGAACCTTCTTATGTCTCTTCGGTATTCCTTCATGAGAGTTCCCGCACCATACTCTGGATGGCCCTGGAAGTGTACGAACAAGCTCGTGCGCTTCTTTTTTACGAACATGTCAACGCCGGCCTCAAGCGACTGAGTCAGGACGGTGTAACCACATGAGGTCAACGCGTCTCCACGAACTTCATTCCAGCGAGAGTGCGGGAAGCGCACCAAATCTCCGAAACCGCGGGTCAGTTGGTGATTGCTCGTTCTCTCGTACTCAAAGACTCCAAACTGTTTGTCGCTCAGTGGTTGGCGAGTAATCCCGTCACTGTGAAGGACACCGGCATGGGCAGCCAGACACGACAAGATTGTGGAAGTGGTGCTCCGTTCGGCCCATTCAAAAATATTCGTCAGCGAGGACCAATACGGCTCGTTCCGCAAATCAGCCTGGCGCGGCTCGGTTCCGGTAAAAATGGCCCCGTCAAACTTGCGGTCCAAGAGTTCGTTGGTACTCGAGTAGAATTTACGCAGGTGCTCTGCTGCCCGATCGCCACGCGGCAGGCCGGGTAAGGAATAAAGTTCGACGTGCACGGGAATTTCCAGAGCTGCAGTTTCGAGGAGCTCGAAGAACTGGAGTTCGGTGTCTTCCAAAGCGGCGTCCGGCATGTTGTTGATCAGCGCTATTTTCGTGACGCCCATTCCGCCGTTGTCGGGGAGACGTGTCGCGTAACCGTTCTTCTTTTCCGCCCACTTAGTGGGAATTCGGCCCCAATCCATCATCAATGACATGACAAACCTCCTAAGCCGATCACAGTTCGAGTTCGCTTTGCTTAGCAATTAGCCCCTCTCCAGAGCTTGTGCGAGATCAGCAATAATGTCGTCGATGTGCTCAATGCCCACGCTTAGGCGGATCATCTCCGGAGTAACACCGACCTTTAATTGTTCTTCGGGCGACAGTTGTCGGTGTGTAGTTGAGGCGGGGTGACATGCCAGCGACTTGGCGTCCCCCATGTTCACCATGCGCTTAAAGAGACGCATGGCGTTGAAGCATTTCGTGCTGGCTTCAAATCCGCCTTTCACTCCAAAGGTCAGCAGAGAGCAGCACCGGTCTCCCAAGTACTTACTTGCCATTGGATATAGAGGACTATCCGGAAACCCTGCGTAGTTGACCCACGCGACCTTGTTATGGCTGCGCAGAAACTCGGCCACCTTGCGTGCATTCTCCACGTGACGTTCCACGCGTAGCGCCATCGTTTCGATTCCCTGAAGAAGCAAGAAGCCGTTAAACGGCGACAGGGTAGCCCCGGTGTTTCGTTGGCAAACCGTCCGGCACCGCGCCACGTAGGCGGACGGGCCAAACTGTTCGGTATAGACAACACCGTGATAGGAGGGCTCCGGCTGGTTCAGCATGTAGAAGCGCTCGGGATGTTCGCGCCAGGGAAATTTCCCGCTGTCGACGATCATTCCGCCGAGGGAGGTGCCGTGCCCGCCCATGAATTTCGTCATGGAGTGCACGACTACGTCGGCGCCGTATTCGATGGGCCGCAATAAAATCGGCGTCGCAACCGTATTGTCTACGATGAGAGGAACGCCGTGTTTGTGGGCAACCCGCGCGAGCCCTTCAACGTCGGCGACATTTCCCGCCGGATTCCCGACACTTTCGCAGAATACCGCTCTCGTATTCTCGTCGATCAGTTGTTCTACATCTTCGGGACGATCGCTCTTTGCGAACCGGCCGGCGATTCCTTGTTTCGGTAAAATGTGGGCGAGCAATGTATACGTGGCACCATAGAGTTGCGGGAGAGAAACCACGTTGTTGCCGGCTTCCGCGATGTTTACGATCGAATAGTGGATTGCCGACATTCCCGAGCTCACACTGAGCGCTTCTACTCCACCCTCGAGTGCCGCGACTCGTTTCTCAAGCACGGCGTTGGTAGGATTTCCGATCCGGGTATAGATGTTCCCTTGAACCTCGAGATTGAATAGCGCGGCCCCATGCTCTGCGCTATCGAACTCGAAGGCCACCGTTTGGTAAATGGGCACGGCGACCGCTTTGGTTACCGGGTCGCCTTCGTAACCTATATGAATCGCAATGGTTTCTCGCTTCATGGGGTTTGTCTTGGACCGTTAGGCTCTACTATCCTCACTTGGCCACACTAGCAACGTGGATTGCGTGAGCAGGCACCGGGTTTTGAGCCAGGGCCTTCCCAACGGTCTCTGTGACGCGACGAGCCGCGAACGTCGCTCCGTAAGCGAACCGCATCACGGGGCCGAAGCTGTTCGCGGCCGCAACTCCCACGAAGTAGAGGCCTGGTATGGATGATTCGAAGCTCGACGAAAGCACAGGCGTGCCGTCAGTCGATTTAATCTTGCCGCGAATTGCACCGCTCAGAAATTTCAGACGCTCAAGATCTACTTTATAGCCGGTGGCGGTAATCACGTGATCGGCGCGAATCTCGCGGCGGCTGCCGTCGACTCCGCTCAGCTGCAGCAGGACCTTTCCGCTCTTGACTTCTGCTCGTTCCACCGAGTACCCAAGAACGAGAGGGACGCGATCGACAATTTTGTCCTTCGCGAACCAACCCCCTGCCGGACCCAAGTGGGTTCGTACGAACTCGAGCCGTAGACTTTCGGGCAGATAGTGGAAGGCCAGCGGTGAATTAGCGAAGAAGCGCGATTTCAAGCCAGGGCCGATCCCCGACTGCGGGTGCCGAACTCGCTCCCACAAAGAGCGTGGCTTGTTCGGCTGCTGTCTTTCGTGGAACGCTAGCTCGGTCGTACGTGCCACCAGCTGGACATCCGCCCCGTTCTCCTGGAGTAGCGCCGCCAGGTCAATTGCGGAAGAGCCACCGCCAATTACCGCAACGCTCCGCCCCCGGAACGGCTCGAGGTCGTGGTGCGCGAAACTGTGCGAGAGAAACTCCGCCGGCAGTTGCTTCAAGTTGGGTGGTGTATATGCGAAGTGGGTAATTCCAACTGCCAGCACCACACGACGAGTCTTCACGGCTTCTCCATCGTGGAGACGAAGCAAAAATCCATCTGTCGAGCGTTCTAGGCCGGTCACGAGCTTGTCTTCAAGCTCCGGCACGATGCGGTCTCTAAAAGCCAGGCCAAACGCACTAAAGGTATCGAGCTGCACCGGAGTCCCGAGATCAGCGTACTCAATTCCGCGTTCGGCGCAAAAATGCTTCAGCGAGAAGCTGTTGTCCGGATCGGAAATCGTCGAAGCAAACCCGTCCGACTTCAGCAGCATGCCTTTGGGCATGTGCCGCAGCCAGCTGTCCATGGGACGACCGAAAATGCGGAAGGGTATACCTTTACGCTTGAAATGCGCCGCTAGGGATAAGCCGTAGGGACCCGCGCCAACGATAGTGGTTTCTAGCATATGTGGAATGAGAACTACTCCTTCTCTCAGTGTTTCCTTTTCTTTGGCAGCAGACACCTGCTGACCAGCCAGCACTTGATTCCAAGCCAGGTGCCTAAGCCTCAGACAGTGACCGACGCTCTAATTTGGATGGCAATTCTGTGACCGAGCAGTTCCTATCTAAGTCTTTTATAATCAATGAGATGATAAGTCGAGGCGGCAATGGTGGAGAACTTTATTATCCCTCTGGGACAATCGTTTACCCTGGGTGAGGCCTGAGCGCTCAAATCCAACTACTCTCTAGGGGCCTGCAATAGGCCGAGTGGGGCGCGCCTCTCCCACCGTGCGAGTGGGGGTGCGCGTTCAGGCCGTGAGGCGAAAGCGCTCGTGGAGAACACAGGCGCTCAGCGCTGTTAACAGCACATGATCATTGGCGATGCACAAACCCTCCCCTCCAGTGTGCATCGTATCCAGCATGTTCACGACTTTCCGTTGATCAAAGAACGGAATCGAACTAAGAACCGGGCCACGAAGGGTGTCCTGCACGAGAGTATTGAATCTTCCTTGAGGATTGAGCGTGGCGGGGGGACTTTGAAAGACGTGCTTCGGCCTGCGGTACACGGTCTCGGTAACCGCATCACGCACCGCTTCCCTGAGAACATATTTTTGGGTTGTCCCGCGGATTTTTTGTGTCACTGGCTGAGAGCGGATCACTTCAATCAGGCGATGGTCGAGGAAGGGCACGCGACCCTCGATCGAATGAGCCATCTCCATGCGGTCACCCAAAATAGTAAGAAGATAATTTGGCAATCTTGTCTTCGACCAAAGGTACAGAGACTGGTGCAAGGGGGCGCGCCCAGTGAGCTGGCCCGAGACGTCAAGGTCATTCAGAAGGCTGCGAAACCCCTCCCTTCCATTGAACTTCTGCATGAATTCATCCGCGAAAACGGCGTGTACTTTTGCTGATTGGGCGGAGGCAGTTTGTATCCAAGAGGGAATAAAGCCCAGCACCCGCTTAATCCCGTCCAAAGGCCCGTTCCCGTTGGCGGGCATGGAAGCAAACGGAGCCGGACTCAGTTTGTTGGACAGCATCATGTCACGGCCGAAATGCAAATAACCGCCGAGGATTTCGTCGGAACCCTCACCGGTAAGAACCACTTTGTAACCAGCATCGCGCACAGCGCGGCTTAACAGGTACTTGGCAACGCCGTGAGCGTTTACGCAGAGCACCTCAGATTGGGCTATGGCATCGCAGAAATGGTCTGCCAGATCTTCCAGCCGGACAGGGATGGGGAGGAACTCTGCCCCAACTTTTGCGGCCATTTCCTTGGCGACTTCGCCTTCATCGTATTCGGCACGATCAAATCTTAGGGTGAACGCCCGAATGGCCTGGCTGTGATGGCGTGCCGCAAGCCCGAGTATAGCGCAAGAGTCGATTCCACCACTGAGGTAGCAACCCACTGGAACGTCAGCCCGGAGGCGAATCCGAACAGATTCTTCGAGCACCTGTCGGAATTCTTCCGCGTACTCGGCGTCTGAACGCTGCGGGATGGGATCCGTGCTCCTTGGGTAGTCAAAATCCCAATAGCGGTTCAACTGGATTCGCTTATCGGTTGCGACCAGGTAATGGCCGGGAGGGATCTGAAAAACTCCGTCGAATAGGGTGCGTGTCTGGTGTCCGCCGAAGTCGACGGCGTCATAGATAGACTCACCATTCCAGCGAGCGGGCACTCCGGCCGCGAAGAGGGCTTTCACTTCTGAGGCGAAGTACAGCGCTCCCTCGTGAAAGGCATAGAAAAGTGGTTTGATACCGAATCGGTCACGGGCGGCGAAGAGGGTCCGATTTACACCGTCCCAAAGCACGATGGCAAACTCGCCGCGCAACCTGTTTAGACAGTGAGCACCCAGATCCTCGTAAAGATGAAGTGCTATTTCGCTGTCCGATCGTGTCTTGAGGCGGTGTCCGGCTTGCTCTAGTTCTTTTTGGATCGTTTCGTAGTCGTAAAACTCACCGTTTACGATGATCTGCCGAGTTCCATCCTCGTTAGCAATCGGCTGATCACCAGTTGTCAGGTCGATGATGCTCAAGCGCGCGTGTCCGAGACCGACTTGTCGGTCAGCAGATACCCAGTAGCATTGGCCGTCGGGGCCTCGATGACGTAAGCTCTTTGTCGCTTTCTCGAGCGTTGCTGTGGAGATCGGGGACTTCGGGGAGAAAATGGCAACAATTCCGCACATCCACAGGCTCCTTCTGACAGGGACTCATTGAGGCTAGATCCGGCGCCACGGCGCTCGCCTGAACGTCCTACTAGCGGCATGCAATTGGGTGGCCATAGAACTCTAAGTAAGCTTTTTATTGTCAATAACATAGCATCGCGGTTCTCCGAGGCAAGGGAAGCGTTTGTCTCTTTTGTGGGCAATGCTTAGGCTGACCTGGGCAGTCAAAACTGTGGACACCGAGGAAATTGATTTCCCACAATTGAGCGGCGAATTCTGCAAATGGTCTCCGAGGATTGTTGTACTGACAACAACAGAGTAAATAAGTGCATTGGTTTCAATAATATACAGTTTATTGAGGACACGACAGCCTCCTGAGACTTTGGTCGCTTGATTGCGCTTACTGCTGGTCAGTAACTGTGTCTGTAACGATTGAACCGTTTTCAAGTGATACGGGTAACTCGAGGAGGCTTGTATTAAAGTGAAGCCGACTGTCCTGATAGCTACGACATGCCGGTGGTTCTCGGCCGCTAGGCTCTCGATGGCCCTCGCAAATAGCGGCTACGCCGTCAAAGCTGTCTGTCCCCCCGACCATCCTCTCTGCAAGACAAGCGCGGCGCAAGAAACGTATAGCTATCGCGGCTTGATGCCCTTGATGTCCTTCCGTGAAGCCATCGTCATAGGCAAGCCAGATCTCATTGTTCCGGGCGATGACCTTGCCGTGCAACATCTGCATGAACTGTATTATCGCGAACAGCGCAATGGCAGCGCGGGAGCAGAGACCTGCGCGCTTATCGAGCGTTCCTTGGGTGCGGCTGAAAGTTTTCCGGTGGTTTATTCCAGAAGTCAATTCCTGCACTTGGCCGAGGAAGAAGGCATTCGCGCTCCAAAGACCCAGGTGATCGCGAATATCGAAGAACTTCGACACTGGGGCGCCCGTATGGGGTTTCCCATGGTGCTAAAAGCAGACGGCACTTCGGGCGGCGAAGGCGTGAGGGTTGTCCGCACGGCACAAGGGGCCGAACGCGCATTTCGAAGGCTGCAAGCCCCGCCGATCTTGGCACGCGTAGCCAAAAGAGTCCTGTTGGACCGAGACACGACGTTGGTTTGGCCCATGTTGTCTCGTCACCGATCTGTTGTGAGCGCGCAGACATTCATCCCGGGGCGCGAAGCCACGAGTCTGGTGGCGTGCTGGGAGGGTACCGTGCTGGCCGGCCTCCATTTTGAGGTGCTGAGCAAGCAGGATTCGACCGGGCCTGCGAGTGTGGTGCGAATGATTAAAGACGCGGACATGGTTTCCGCCACTGAAAAGATGGTGCGCCGTCTCGGTCTTTCGGGCCTGCACGGTTTTGATTTCATGTTGGAAGCACAGACCGGAAACGCCTACCTCATCGAGATAAATCCCCGAACAACCCAAGTTGGGCACCTCCGGCTTGGGCCAGGACGTGATCTGCCGGCTGCCTTGCATGCCGCAATTTCCGGCGGAGTTGTCGGTGAAACGACAAAGATGACAGAGAACGACACCATCGCTTTTTTTCCGCAGGAATGGCTGCGAAATCCGGGAAGCGCGTTCTTGCGGTCGGGTTACCACGATGTTCCTTGGGAGGAGCCCGGGTTGATCCGCGTAGGCCTGCGAAAACAACGTAAGTGGGGAACTTGGCTTTCTCAGGGGAAATGGAGTCAAGCTTTCTCGGAGGTACGACTTCCGCGATCATGACTACTCCACCAAATGGACACGACTCTCCGACGATCAGCGCGTCTCATGGTTCACGGAAGCCCATCGGTAGGCGCTGCGCTCGTTCCAATGGTGCCTCTCCTATTTATGTTCATTCACCAGACAGTGCGATGAGGGTTTCAGAATTCGTTTCCGATCGAGTTCCGCAGCGTCGCGCGGCTCATTTTCAAGTCTATAGGAAAGCTAATAGGCCGCTTCGCGTCATGAAGTTTGGCGGGACATCCATTGGCGATGCGTCTTGCATCGCAAGAGTGATCGACATCGTTCGAGCCGCGGCGCGTGAGAGTGACGTCGTCGTGATTGTCTCGGCAATGAGTGGAGTAACTAATAAGTTAATTGAGGCTGCGCTTAAATCGGAGTCCGGAAATCATGCAGCGGCTGCCGTGATCTTGGAAGAACTGCGAACGCAACATGAGGTGGCTGCTCAGGTCCTGATTAGTTCAGCCGCGGCGCGAGACCGGATCCAACAAAAGATGAATGCGGTTTTCCAAGAGGGCGACGATTTGTTCCGGGTCACGAGCATCTCGCGTGAGTTGCCTCCCAATATCCGTGATGCCATTTCGAGCCTTGGCGAGCGGCTGTCTGCGCCATTGGTCGCTGCGGCTTTAACCGAACGGGGGGGGGACAGTGAGGCGATCGAAGCTACGGAACTAGTAGTGACGAACTCTTACTTCGGAAGCGCTGAGCCTTACATGGATCTCACGCGGGCGCGCAGCGAAATGCGGGTACGCCCGTTGCTGCAAAAGGGCGTCATTCCGGTCGTGACCGGGTTCATCGGTGCGACGGTGGACGGGGAACTCACGACTCTGGGCCGTGGCGGTTCCGACTATTCCGCCACGATAATGGGTGCGGCCCTCCACGCTGATGAGGTCATTATTTGGACCGATGTGGATGGCGTGCTCACATCGGATCCATGCTTGGTCCCGGGCGCGTGCACGATACCCGAAATTTCCTATCGTGAAGCGGCTGAACTCGCACACTTTGGCGCCAAAGTCCTCCATCCGAAAACTCTTCGTCCCCTGATGCAATCCGATACCCCTCTTTGGATTCGCAATACATTCGCTCCTGAAAAACCTGGAACCAAGGTCACGCCAAAAGGTTCTTCAAGCAATAATGTGGTGAAAGCCCTTACGGCATTCAAGGAAGCAGCCTTGATTAGGGTGGGCGGTCCGGCAATGGCGGGAGTGCCGAACGTGCTTGCGCGTACATTTACGGCAACTGCTGCGGCGCGGGCCGAGGTACTGCTGATCCTGCAATCGTCTTCGCAAAACGAGGTGCAATTCGTGGTCCCGTCGGCACTTGCTAAAAGCACGGTTGAAACTTTGCGTCGCGAGTTCGCGCTGAACGTCGCAGACGAAACCGGGGAACACATTACGCTCGACACGACGATAGGGCTCGTAACCGTTGTAGGTCAGAATATGCGCCAAGTGTCCACCGTCATTGGGCGTACTTTTAACGCTTTGCACCGAGAAAATGTAAACATCATTGCAATTGCGCAGGGCTCTTCGGAGTGTAACGTTTCCTTCGTGGTGGAACGGAAGGACGTGAAGATTGCCCTCGTCACGACGCATCGTGAGTTTCAACTGGGCGCAATCGATTCGGAAGAGCTCTCGGCGAGCGTCTAGCTGCTACCGCGCGTTTACTTTCCCAGGTGTTCCCGAAGAAGACGTAACATTCTTCTTAACGGTTCTGCAGCTCCCCAGAGAAGTTGATCGCCTACCGTAAACCCGCCGACAAACTCAGGGCCCAGCTTCAACTTGCGCAATCGACCGATCGGAATGTTGAGCGATCCAGAGACTGCTGTTGGTGTGAGGCACCGCGTCGTTGAATCCTGGTCATTGGGAATCAGACGGACCCACGGGTTGCTTCCCACGATGATCTGTTCCACATCCTCGAGTGGCACATCTTTCCTGAGCTTCATGCAGAGCGCCTGACCGTGGCAGCGCATCGTTCCAATGCGCACGCAGATTCCGTCAACCGGAACCGGTGGCTGAAGGCCCATGATCTTGTTCGTCTCAGCCATGCCCTTCCACTCTTCGCGAGTTTGCCCGCCCGGCATAGCCCGGTCGATCCAGGGAATCAGGCTTCCAGCTAGAGGCACGCCAAACTCCTCGGTGGGCAGACTCGGGTCTCGCTGCGCTTGTATCACCAGGCGATCCACCTCCAAGGCGTTCTCGGAAGGGATCGCACTGGTCGGATGAGTGAGGCACTCCATCTGCTTAACCAGTTCCAACATTTTAGCTGCCCCACCGCCAGACGCAGCTTGGTAGGTCATCGTCGTCATCCATTCAACTACTCGCGCCCTGAAGAGCCCGCTGACCGCCATCAACATCAGGCTGACGGTGCAATTGCCACCGGCGAAGGTTCGCACACCTTGTATCAGACCGTTTCGAATCACGTCCGCATTTACCGGATCGAGGATGATCCCTGCATCGTCGTTCATGCGCAAGGTCGAAGCCGCGTCGATCCAAAAGCCGCCCCATCCGCTCTTGCGTAGGGGAGCGTAAGTCTCGGTCGTGTATTCGCCGCCTTGGCAACTGATCAAGACATTGCAATCGGCAAGCAACTGCAAATCTTTCGCATCCTTCAACTTCTCTCCGTGATCGGACTCTTTGGGAGCTGGACCCCCGATGTTCGACGTGGAAAAAAAGATCGGTTCGATGCCAAGGAAGTCGTTTTCCTCACGCATCCTCTGCAAGAGGACGCTGCCGACCATCCCTCGCCACCCAATCAGACCGACGCGCAACATGTAGCCTCCAGAAACTCCAATAGTTTACCTGTTCCGGCATTTGGAAAGACCGAGATTTGTGAATGCAGATGACAAAAGAGTAGGAGGGAATCTGCCGAATCGTCGCCAGAATCACTCGGGTGCGCATCCGCTTTCGAACGGATGTTCTCTGAGTCTGCTTAAGACACGATCCACTCTCTCTTTCGGTGGAAAGACCGGATAAGACACGAGTTGTTCGATTCGGTTTTGGCGGACGATGAAAGTCCGCCGCTTCACAAGCCGGTGCCGGCCACCTGGAGCATCGACAGCCTGAGAGTGTCGCACAGCCGAAAATTCAGCGTCGCTTAGGATGCAGAACGGAAGCTGGAGACACCCGGCCATCTCCCGCTGATACTCGGTCGTTTGGGTGCTGAGGCCGAACACGTCGGCCCTCAGCTTAGACAGCTCTTGATGACGATCCCGGAAGCCACACGTCTGCGGAGTGCATTCATGTGCGTCTGGGATCATGTCCCATCCAGCGAGCAGCGTCTTTTCCGGTATCTCGCTCATTGGATAACAGAAGATCACAGTTCGAGGTGCCCTCAAGTCCGAAAGGTCGACCAGCCTGCCTGTTCGTGAGCGAAGGGAGATTCTGGGCAACGACATGTTCCAGAGATGATCTGCTGCGCCGTCGATGTGAATCTCAACCGCGCCTTCATCCCTCCGAATTACGTGAGCGGTTCTTCGCCACGTATTTGCTGCTTCGGCGCCAGGTGCCGCCTTATAAAGGTTTTTCCAGTTGGCATAGAGCGCCAGCAGCACGCTGTAGTTTTCGATCCACAGGTGCGGCGCGCTAGCCGCTCGCAGATGGTCTCTTCTTGGCCCAGGTGGCTGCGGTCTTCGAAGTGGCGTCGACCAATGCTGGCTACGGTTATTCGGTAACTCTAAATTGATACTCGTTCTTCCAAGGGTGCTTTTCAATCTATAGAAGTTGAGAAGAACGAGGGCTAGTTTCGTGCACGATCCTCTGTGCTTCACTACACAGTCGAGGTCAGGTTGGTCGTGCGAGGATTGCCGTTCATGACTGTCTTTACCCCCTCCTTGGCTTGGTAAGGCCCAACGACTCCTTGAGGTTTGTCCCGTCCGAGCGTATGTTCCTCACCAGGTTGTTGCAGTTTTTATCTTCGCTCCATGGGGTCAGCACAAAGGAGGATGCATGCGGCGCAGACGGTCTCTGACTCGAGCGCGCACATCGGAGCCCTTACCCACAAGTATCGAGGCAGGATCTTTGGCACAGCCTTCGCCGGCAGCGACCGCAAGAATTGAGATCCATCATTTCACGACCATGACGGTCACCGACAAAGAGTTCCTGACGGGTGGCAAGGGAGGGATCCCTGCAAGGATTGCCGGGGAGTTGCGTCTGCCTTCCGGAACCGGGCTGGTACCTGCGGTCACCCTCATTCACGGGTCAGCTGGCGTTGGCGCAAACGTTGACCGCTGGGCCAAGGAATTGAACGGAATTGGTGTGGCTGCCTTCCTGCTCGATTGCTTTACGGGACGCGGTATCGTACAGACGATAACGGGCCAGTCTAAGCTCGGGCATTTGGCAATGATTGTGGATGCCTATCGAGCGCTGGAGCTACTATCGAAGCACGCGCGAATCGATGCCTCGCGTATTGCAATCATGGGTTTCTCAAAAGGAGGCTTTGTGGCCCTTTATGCGAGTCTCAAGCGCTTCCAGCGTATGCATGGGACAGCAGGAAGAGAGTTCGCCGCCTACATCGCCTTTTATCCTCCATGCAACACGACTTACGTCGATGATGAGGAAGTGAGTGATCGCCCTATCCGTCTCTTTCACGGTACGGGGGACGACTACGTTTCCATCGAACCATGCAGGCGGTACGTCGAGCGTTTGCATCGGAGAGGCAAGGACGTCCAGCTCACGGAGTATCAGGGAGCACGGCACGTGTTCGACAATCCTATGTACTCACCGGCATTCGTTCTGCCGGATGCTGTCACCACAAATCGCTGCTTGCTCGAAGAACGACGCGAGGGACAAATCGTCAACGTTGCCACTAATCAGCCTTTTAGCCAACGCGACGGTTGCGTCTCGCGTGGCGCGACTCTCGGCTACGACGCTACTGCCACAGGCGAAGCGACGCGAGCCGTAAAAGCGTTCGTTGCCGCGACGTTCAAACTGGGCACCTAGCTACATCGCAAAACAACTTCTTGCGGCTTTTGCAACCTAAGTGCAGCTCGTAACGTTGCTTTTCGTGCCTCGTAAACACCGCTGGTGCGCAGCCTTCCGGTTGATCGGTCGTGATAAAATAGCAGTTGCTGTTGGGTGTCATCCTTTCGTCGGCGCGCTCGTGACGTGACGTTTTGCAAAGCGAGGTGACCTTCTTGAAGCTGAGCACACAAGGAGTATGCGTGCTGTCGGGGTGCCTCGCAGGCGGGTTCCTTGCGGCCTGCTCGCGGCAAGACACGAAGGCCCCGCTCTATGAGAATGAAACAGCTATTGTCGCCCGTGCCGATCATCGCGATGCGAAGGCTTCCTTTACCTGGGATGCCAAAAGCGCTGCCGGGTACCTTGATCAAAGGGAAACCTGGTGGGTGAACTGGCCCGGTGCCAAGCGGGATCACAGTACTTTCTGCGTTTCCTGCCACACCGTGCTGCCATACATCATTGCACGCCCTGCTCTCAGAAAGGCCCTTGCAGAAGACGGTCCATCTCCCGATGAGCAGCTGCTCTTAGCCAATGTGACAAAGCGCGTCCGCCTTTGGAAGGAGGTTGCACCGTACTACAACGACAAAGAGGACGGTCCCCACAAAACGGCTGAGTCTCGTTCAACGGAGGCAGTACTCAATGCGTTCATTCTGGCGAGCCGCGATGCTCAGACGGGAAAACTAAGCGAGGATACGCGCGCCGCGTTGGCCAATATGTGGGGACTCCAGCAAACAGAGGGAGGAGCTAAGGGTGGGTGGCTATGGCAGGCTTTTGATTTGAAGCCTTGGGAATCGCGCAGCTCCGAGTATTATGGAGCCTCCCTCGCTGCGATTGCGGTCGGCACAGCTCCTGATGCTTATGGGGCCACGTCTAGGATCCAAAACAATCTCAAGATGCTGAAAGAATACCTGCAACGCAACTCCGGGGCACAATCTCCAATAAATCGGGTTGCACTCTTATGGGCTTCGACGAAATTGCCAGGACTCCTGACGTCAAACCAGATGCATTCCATCATCAATGAAATTCTCACCAAGCAGCAGGCGGACGGTGGTTGGAGCATGTCTTCGGTGGCCCTTACCTGGAAGGATCTGAATTTATATTCGCTTTTCGGGAAGTGGAAGCGGGACGATGGGACACCGCAGGAATTGCAAAGCGATGGGCTCGCAACGGGCTTTATCATTTTTGTCTTGGAGGAAGCGGGTGTCTCTCGACAGGATAGTCGAGTGAAACGGGGACTCGATTGGTTGGTGCGCAACCAGAATAAGAAAGAGGGATTGTGGGCCGCCTATTCTCTGAACAAGCGACGCGACCTATCTTCGAACGTGGGGCGCTTCATGAGCGACGCCGCAACGGCTTTCTCCGTCCTGGCCTTGACCGATACCAACCGCCTTGATGCGCGCGCGTACTGAATTTCGCTGGATCCGATACTAGAGTGTGGTCTATGTGTGTGAAGACGCAACACCCGGAGGGAACACTTGAAGGATTGTCGTCCATTTTACATTAACGGAGAGTGGGTCAACTCGGCCGTGTCACACGACTTCGCGGTTACCAACCCAGCCACGGAAGAACAGATCGCAACAATCTCACTTGGGAACGCGGTTGACGTTGACAAGGCTGTTTCCGCGGCAAAGACGGCTTTCGAGTCGTACTCTGAAACAACCGTTGATGAACGGTTGGCTTTGCTGCAGCGCATCATCGAGGTCTACAAATTACACATGGATGAAATGGCCGACACCATTTCATTGGAGATGGGTGCTCCCATAAGTCTGTCCCGAGCCGCTCAAGCTCCCGCTGGGTTAGCGCATTTCTTAGAGATCGTGAAAGTGCTTGAACACTTCAAGTTTGAAGAATCCAAGGGTTCAACTCTGTTGCGCAAGGAACCAATTGGAGTGTGCGGACTGATCACTCCATGGAACTGGCCCATGAACCAGATTGCCAGCAAAGTCGCGCCTGCATTAGCGGCGGGCTGCACTATGGTTTTCAAGCCTAGCGAAATTGCACCACTCTCGGCATATCTCTTTGCGCGGATTCTCGATGAGGCGGGATTGTCAACTGGCGTTTTCAACCTGGTGAACGGCGATGGCCCAACAGTCGGTTCCGCGATTGCTTCGCATCCGGAAGTGGCCATGGTCTCCTTTACCGGCTCCACGCGAGCCGGTATTTCGGTCGCTTCAGTCGCAGCACCTACTGTGAAGCGCGTCACCCAGGAACTTGGTGGCAAGTCGGCCAACATCATACTTGACGACGCCGATCTCGTGAAAGCGGTCGCCGAAGGCGTGCAGTCCTGCTTCCGGAACGCGGGTCAGTCCTGCAATGCCCCTACACGCATGCTCATTCCTCGATCTCAAATGGGCAAGGCGGAGGCCGTTGCTAAGCAAGCAGCTGAAGCTATCAAGGTCGGCGACCCATTCGCTAAGGAAACTCAAATCGGCCCGCTTGCAAGCAAGGCGCAGTTCGACAAGGTGCAAAAGATGATCGCCCAGGGCATTGCAGAGGGCGCAACGTTGATTGCCGGTGGTCTCGGACGTCCAGCACATGTCAAGCAGGGTTACTTCGTAAAGCCAACCGTATTCTCGAATGTGCGGAACGACATGGCTATCGCGCGCGAGGAGATCTTCGGCCCCGTGCTTGTTATCATTCCATACCAGGACGAAGCTGATGCCGTGCGAATTGCCAATGACACCCTGTACGGTTTATCGGGATTTGTGACTTCTGGAGACGTGGAGCGTGCGGGCAGGGTAGCGAAGCGGATTCGAGCCGGCAATGTTCATGTCAACGGGGCGCGAATCGACTTTGGTGGTTGTTTTGGCGGCTACAAGCAGTCAGGCAATGGCAGGGAATGGGGCGAAGCCGGGCTTGAAGAATTCCTCGAGCTAAAAGCCGTCTTTGGTTACGTGCCGGCAGAAAAATAGGTCGCGTCTTACCCAGTATTTGGAGGATTTTTGGATTACACATTTTGCCAACTCTGATAGCGCAAAGTTGCCCCGAGCACGATTAGTTTAATCTGCTCAAGGGTGCTCACAGAATGAGACTAGGGATGACGCCGATAACACGCAGTTCGATTCTGAGCATCTTCCTACTTGCAGTTGGAACTACGACATTGTTCTACCGATCGCTCTATTACTCAGTTTTCCAAATTGGATTACAACAAGAAGTATCTACTGGCGAAAAGCGACTTTATTTTTTCGCAGATGATTTCAGTGGCCCCAATTTATTTACGTTGTTGAGCACTCCGAACCATCCTGGTGCGGATCGCAAGTTCCTTAGCTCGTGTGGTGTCTTGAGACTACCGGGTCAAAAGTATGTACTGGAGGGGGATGTTTCTTCGCCGGGGACTTGCTTCAGCATTCAAGCCGACAAGATCACATTAAATTTGAACAGCCACACGATTACCTACGGTACAGGGGGAGCCAAAACGGCGGCTTACGGCATTCTTGGGATCGCGTGCTGGGATACTACACTCTCGAATGGAGTGGCCAACGGTAACCCTTGTGGTGGCAATTTCAACAAATTGACTGTCCTGAACGGCAAGATTCTACAAGCAGCGGGCGTCGTTGCTCATTCTGATGCCATCCATCTCGGGCAGGGCGGTGGCAATTATCTAGAAGTTCATGATGTAGAATTCTCGGTCCAGGGAGATGCCGCCATCCCAATCTTTACAACATTTTCAGGCGCCGGAGCTCGTGTCTATCGAAATACTATTCACAATAACGTCCGAAGAATTCCGAACCGGCATCAACTGCAAGGCATGTCAGTGAAATTTGATAATGGTCAAGAATTTCCTCCGGGCCAGTCAGTTCATGACAATCAGATACTGGGTGGAACGCAAGGGGGCATTTTTCTGGTAACCGCGGGGGCCACCGCCTACGGCAACAAGATCAGTCAGAATAGCCACTACAGCAACGATTTTTCTATTTATGTATGGGGGAATAATCAAGAAATATTCAAGAATGAGATTGATGCAGTATCCGGTCGCGGTGTCCAAATTGCAGGCGGTGCCATTGGGATAGGCGGGATTGGAAAGGGGGGAGCACATTCCAATGTCCACGACAATCAGATTCAGGTGACTGAACTGAAACAGAACTGCGACTATAGTGATGCAGATGCGTGCAATGTTTGCGAGCCCGGTGGGGCATACGGGATTCAGTTTGACGACAATCCGCGGGGTGACCAGAGCTTCAACAATTCTACTATAGCGCGCGCAATTGAATGTGATGCCGTTGCACTGAGGACTACAGATTCGAGATTAGCTGAGAACGAGTCTCATGACGACTCTTTTACTGCAATGCGCATTGGAAACACTGCTGCAAATGCATTTGGTTGGGACAACGCCGGTCCAACTGGATTTACCGCTCGTAACGACTCCTTTATTGCGGACACCGCGAGCTATCATGTGAATTGGGATGGGGCGCAAAACGAAGTTTGCATTTCTTGCATTCTTGGGAGGGGAAACAATCCAAGCGCCAGATACGTCACTTTTTCGTTCCAGAACGGTGGAAGCATACCTGTCAGGAATATTCATTTCGTGGACACGCAATTTATTGGTGGAGCGGCAAAGGACAGTACAGACATGCGCCCGATCAATGCGTCGGATTGGCCAGGTTACTCCGAGTATTTCATCGACTGGACCTTCGCACTTTTTGTCTACGACCAGCATGGACATGGATTGGCTGGCACGCATATTTCGATCATTGACGCGTTAGGTCATGCTGCATATGAAGGAGATACGAATCGGCAAGGAAACGTCTCTATCCCTCTGACCGAATTTCGGATGTACAACACAGCGACGCGAGTTGTGCGAGAACTGCGTACTCCCTATCTTGTGCAAATTACCAAACAGGACTGTATGATAGCTCCTCCAAAGTTCTTGGTAGACGTGAAAGAGCCAACTTCTCGCACCGCCAGAATCACATGTAGTGCTCCCCTCTAAAGGCTGTCTTTTACATAACGTCCAAGTTCCTTCTGGCTGGGGGTTTCAGGCAGGCGGAATATAATTGATTTAACCTGAATATGATCCCTAGATGTATGACTTGTTCGAATTGCGGCCCAGGTCAGCGACAGACCGCTTCACCAGGCGCTGGCACCATTAACACGTACGTCTGGCGGTGGATGAGGCGCTCTTGAAAACCATTTCCAAACAGATGATCAAATCGGCTCTGATGTACAGCCGGGTCCCAAGGTTAATCGCATGGGGACTTGCAACACGAGTTGTCATCCTGCGGTATCATTAGGTACTCGATGAACCGAGCCGCTACGCAGACTCAATCGGGTACGGAATTATTCATTCCGCTAGAATTTTCGGCGCGCATATGGAAATCCTCGCCAGTGAATACCACCCCGTAACAATAGATGACCTACTTCTGTTTCTTACTGGACAAAAAGATTTGCAACGCCGTTCCGTACTAGTCACATTTGACGATGGGTACGCAGACAATTGCGAGATTGCCGTCCCTATCCTCGATCACTATGGAATTTCCGCAGCCTTCTATGTCGCTGTTGGTCCAATCGATGCTCCTCCAATTCCATGGTTCAGCCGACTCCGTTATGCATTCAGCATCTCGAACCGGGACACGGTCTTCGACATCGCGGAGCAACGGGATCGACCCTTAAAGGAACAAGCGGATCGATACGCAGCTTTCCAGTCTGCAGCCCGTCACTGCGCTTGCCTTGTTGGGAACAAACAGGAATCTGCTGTACGAGAGATTGAGAAGCATTTGAATGTAGCCCCTCTGGATGCCAAAGAGTGTCCAATGATGACTTGGGACCAAGTTCGGGAGGTGCGACGCCATGGCCATACGATCGGATCGCATACTGTGACGCATCCCAACATGGCTCATGTTAGTGCCGAGGAACTCCAGCACGAGTTGGTCGAGTCCAAGCGTAAGCTTGAGCAAGTACTGGGCGAGCCTATAGTTCATTTCTCATATCCATCTCCGATTCTCGAGCCCCATTACACTGATGAGACTATAAGGGCCTGCGCGCAAGCAGGGTACAAGACCTCTGTGACCTGTACTTCCGGAGGGGTGCAAGCGTGGCATAACCCCTTGGCGATCCGGCGCATCCACTCGGACGACGACAAACTCCAATTTCGCTGGAATCTGGAGTGGACATTCCTCGGCGGTCGACCCTAATTAGCCAAAGGATAGCTGTGCAGAAATACTAGCTCATTCTAGAGACCTCTTGCTTGCCCAGTCTGATAATGAGAAATGAGAACGATTCCACGGCAGTAATTTCGTCCAGCGGATTGCCATTCACAATGGTCCTACCGGCCAAGTAGAGTCCCTGGCCCTCGGACAGTAGGTGCTCTTCACCTACGATGCATTCCCCCCTGCTCCAAAACTGTTCCTCGTACCAGTAGTAATGAACTTACCCTATTTCCTATACTTGCATATACGAAGTACGGGCAATCCAGAGCAGCCATTTCCGCGGGCCCCACCCCGCCCCAGCTAACGAGCTGACCCAAGCCCAGAGGAAGAGAGCAAAGTGAAAACGAGCATAAGGGGATGGGTGTGCGCGGTAGGTATGTTGATTTTGAGCTCTTCTGCAGCTTTCTTGACTGGCTGCGCAGGACTGGTTACCGGTGCCAACAGCACTGGCAATTCGCCGTCGCCTCTGGACATTACGAACGTACAAACCGCGTCGGTTACAACCTCTAGCTCTCAGGTCATTTGGGCAACAAACGTTGCTGCCGACTCCTCGGTCGATTACGGAACCACCACTGCCTACGGAAATAGTACGCCAGTGAATTCAACGATGGTCACAAGCCACCAGGTGACGATTTCCGGTCTGGCCGCCGGAACGACCTACTATTACCAAGTTAATTCGACCGACTCGAAGAATAACCACGGAAAGAGCGGTGGCCACACGGTCAAAACAACCGGTTTCAGCATTGCGGGCGCGATCACTCCTGCGACGGGAGGAAACGGAACGACCGTGACACTAAGCGGGGCTGCGAGCACCACGGCGACGGCAGACAGCTCGGGGAATTACACATTTGCTGGATTACCGAACGGGACGTACGCGGTTGCACCCAGCCACGCGGGTTATACGTTTACTCCAAGCAGCCAGAGCACAACGGTCAACGGGACCAACGTCACGGCAGTAAATTTCACCGATACGGCGCAGACTTTTAGCATTTCCGGGACGATCAGTCCTACGGCGGGAGGAAGCGGGGCAACGGTCACACTGAGCGGAGCCGCTAGTGCCACGACAACAGCCAACAGCTCAGGAGCGTACACGTTCGCTGGGTTGGCGAGCGGGTCCTACACCACGACGCCAAGCAACACGGGTTATACCTTCTCTCCGGTGAGTCAGAATGTGTCTTTGAGCACCGTCAATGTCACAGGACTGAACTTCACAGCGAATGCTACTCTGGTAGCGCCGAAGATCAGCACGCAGCCGGCGAATCAGACGGTGATAGCGGGACAGACGGCGACATTCACGGTGGTGGCGGCAGGAACAGCGCCGCTCGGTTACCAGTGGCAGAAGAACGGCGTGAACATCGCCGGAGCGACTTCAGCAAGTTATACGACGCCAGTGACGACGACAGCGGATAGTGGATCGACGTTCCGAGTGGTGGTGACGAACACGGCGGGAACGGTAACGAGCGCAACCGGGACACTAACGGTGAATGCGGCAGCGGTAGCGCCGACGATCAGCACGCAGCCGGCGAATCAGACGGTGACAGCGGGACAGACAGCGACATTC
>Ga0137398_10000146_pt1 | contig 20984 bp, 25 predicted proteins | sample czorhiz216metaG_FD_106659 | JGI IMG/M metagenome (GOLD analysis project Ga0137398, IMG submission 106659) | Vadose zone soil microbial communities from Angelo Coast Range Reserve, California, USA - czorhiz2.16 metaG | ecosystem: Environmental > Terrestrial > Soil > Vadose zone | place: USA...
AGGCGCGCAAGGATTCATTGATCCCGCTCACGCGATAGGTCGTCGGCGCCACCTTCGGGGCGTCCTTGGTCAACGGACGCTTCTCCTCGAGCCACTTTTTGCGCCCACCGTTGATCAGCTTCACGTTCTGGTGACCGTAGTACTTCAACTGCCAAAACGCATAGGCCGCGAACCAGTTGTTGTTGTCGCCATAGAGGAGGATAGTGGTGTCGTTGGAGATGCCGGATTCACCGAGCAACTTCTCGAGCGCGGCTTTGTCAATCAAATCGCGCCGCACATTGTCCTGGAGCTGCGTCTGCCAGTTCCACCCCACCGCACCAGGAATGTGCCCCTGGGCATAGGCGGTAGTATCCACATCGACCTCGACGAGCCGGGTACCCGGAGCGTTCAGGTTTTGTGCCACCGATTCGGTTGAAACCAATACTTCAGGGTGTTTGTATTCGGACATTTTTTTCTCCTTTTGCACTTTAACGCTCGAATCTCTTTCGCCCAAAACAAAAAGCCCACCGGCCGGTTGCTGGCGGTGGGGTTCGGAAAACCTGGGCTGTTGCTTACGCTAGCTGCTCAGCCTCCCCGCGCCAGAACACGCACACATACAGCAGCAGCACATACAGCAGTAAACTTGTGCGTTGTTCTGTCGGATCGCTGACATGTTCGACAGCATACATTAAGAAAGCCGCCCAGCGCAATAGCACGCGACGCGATGGCTCTAAAGCCCATGCGAATGCGCGATGCCGGCTATTCGATTTCGCGAAGGCGGCCGCAGTTCACGTCATAGACAAAGCCGCGCACCGCCACCTGTTTCGGAATCCAGGGATGCGTGCGGAGCTTTTGCAGCTGGTGGCGGACGTTCTCGTCGATATTTTGAAATGTGTAAAAAAACGCTGGAGCGACCGCGGCGGTGCCCGCGCGATTTTGAATTTGCGTGCGCAAATCCTGTTCGGTGGTGAGCATGAGCCCGCAATCGGTATGGTTAATGACCATAAATTCTTCCGTGCCCAGCAGATAGTGGGAAATCACCAGCGAACGCAGGACGTCGTCTGTGACGATGCCCCCGGCGTTGCGAATAATGTGGGCGTCGCCGGTTTTTAGTCCTAAGGTCTGAATGGAAAGCCGCGTGTCCATGCACGTGAGCACAGCTAGCTTGCGCGCCGGTCGCGGGGTAAGCCGGCGCAATTCGTGGGTGCGCGCGTAGACTGCGTTGGCTTCGAGGACTTCGTCAATTACGCTCATCTGCAGCAGTCTAGCAAAGACCGGGCCACGGCGGATGCGCCAGCGCGAGCCAATCGAGGGCAAAGAATGTGGTCAGCGGGAAAAAGGGTACATGGCCCAGCCGATGCCGATGCCCACCAGCAGAAAAAGAAACAGCGACCACAGTATGTACTTGACGCGGTCGAGCGGGCGGCGGCGACTTAGAAACCCGAAGGCCCCGGAAATCACCAGCGCGAACAGCAGCATGGCCTGAAAATGATTGAAAGGAATGCCCATCACCCCTCAGCCCTTGCGGCCGCGCGCAGCTTCGTAGGCGTGTAGGGCAGACAGGAGGTTCAAGACTCCGGCGGCGGCGAGGAACCGCGTTCCGTAATCGCCACGAGCGCGCGAAACATCGGCACCATAAGGCTCGAGGTGTTTCGCCAGCAGATAAAACGTGCCCGTCCCCAGGTCGGCCAGGTAGCCGAGCGCGGCGAAAGCGTCGCCGCCTTCAGCGTTAAACACGTTGCCGCGCATGCCGGCGCCGGTCAGAACCAGGACTCCGACAGTGACGAAGAAAACAATCGCGCGCCCCCACATTTTCTGCAGCGCGTGTCCCAAGCCCGGCAGGACCCATCCCGCGAAGCCGCAGAGCAGGCCAAACATTTCCCGGTCATTTTCCCTCCGAGGCGTCGCGGATTTTTGGACTTCTTCAGCCATCTTCTCTCCATGGGCTTGCCGGCAACGCTATGCGAGCAGCGGCAAAATCTCTTGCTGTACCGTCCCGGTCACGCGGGCTTCGCGCTCGCCAATATACATATTAACTTCGCTGCGGATACCGAACTCTGGAAGATAAATTCCAGGCTCGATCGAGTTGCACGTACCCGGAATCAGGTGCCGGACGTCACGCGTCTCCATGCCGTCCATATTGACGCCGTTGCCATGAACGCTTTCCCCAATGCTGTGGCCCGTGCGGTGAAAGAAATATTTGCCGTAGCCGGCTTTCTCGATGACCGCGCGCGCAGCCTGGTCCACTTGCCAGCCTTGCAGCGGTTTACCGGCGGCGATGGTGGAACGGATAAGCTCGACCGCTTGGTCGCGGGCATCACGTACCACTTTGAAGATCTTCGCGTATTTCTCAGGCACCTTTGCGCCCAGGAAACCGGTCCAGGTGATGTCGTAGTAGACGCTGCCGGGCGCTTTCGTTTTCGCCCAAACATCCAGCAACAGGAAATCGCCTTCGCGAATCGGCGACGACTCTCCCGCCACAGGTCCATAGTGCGGGTCGCTGGCGTGCGCGTTTACCGCGATGTCTGGCCCTTCCTCAGTTGTAAGACCGGCAGCGTCAAATTGTTTGAGGATCCACAGCTTCAGGTCGTATTCCGTGAGTGGCTTGTTTTCGCGCACGCCCTGCGCCGCAAGCGCGAAGGCTTCGCCTACGATGCGGTCTACGGCCGCGCCGGCGGTCAGGTGCGATTCGAGCTGCTGCGGCGTCCAGCAAGCTTCGTACTTTTGCACCAGATCGGCGGAGCTGGCCACCTTAACACCAGCGCCCCGAACAAGTTCGATGGTTCCGGCATCGACCATGGAGACGTAGGGGATTTCGTTTTTCGGCGAGTACTGCATGGCGATGTGCTTCGCGCCGCGCAACAGTTTCGCGAGATTCTTTCGCAGCTCGTCCTGGCCGGCGTAGTACAGCGTCTCGCCAGGAAGAGCCGCTAGCGATTCTGATTCGATCTTGTGCACCAGCTTCTTCGGTGTGCCTTTGGCCGGAACGAAATAAAACCATCGCCGTGTCCGCATGCCGGGCGGCAGCTGCAAAATGCGGTGCGCGATGGGATCGCGTCCTCGGAAGTCGTAGAACAGCCAGCCCTGCAACTTCGTCGCTCTTAGATCGTTTTGAATTGCATGGAGGTCAAAATTCATGCGGGAATTTACCTTCTCGGCTCGCCCTTGGCGCGCTTCACACATCGTAAGCAACCAGCGCGAGCACCTGCTGCTCGGTCACACCGCGAATTTCCACGCGTTTGCTACGACTGCGGTGGCCGGAGAGGATTCTAACAGCGGACTTGGACGTTTTCAAAAGACGCGCCAAAAATTCGCAAAGCGCTTCATTGGCGCGGTCCTCCACCGCAGGCGCTTCTAAGCGCACCTTCAGTGCTCCGTCCATCACACCGAAAATTTCGGTCTTGCTAGCGCGCGGCTGCACACGAATCGACAGTATAACCGCGCCGCCTAGCGTTTGCAGTTGAAGCATCTATTTTTGCGCGCGTTCCCCGAAGACAGCGGTACCGATGCGCACCTCGGTGGCGCCTTCCTCAATGGCGATCTCGAAGTCCTGAGACATGCCCATCGAGAGCACCGGCAACGGACGGCCCAGTTTTGCTGCCAGGTCGTCGCGCAATTCGCGCAACTGCCGGAAATAGGGTCTGGCCGCCTGCGCGTCTTCTGTGAGCGGCGGTATACACATCAAGCCGGCGAGCTCCAGATGCTCGAGCGGTTCGAGCTTTTCCGCAAGCGCGGGAAGCGCTAGAGCGGTTGCCCCGGCCTTCGTTTCTTCCGGAGCCAAGCGGACTTCCAGTAGAATTCGCAGTTTGTCTCTCGCGTTAAGTTCACCGCGCGCGCGATCGAGACGCTGTGCTAGCGCGAGATCATCCACCGAATCGATGGCATGAAATAGACTGGCAGCTCGGGTGGCTTTATTGCTCTGCAAACGCCCAACCAGGTGCCAAGTGGCCGGTAAATCGCCCACGGCCGCGCGCTTCCCTTGCCACTCCTGCACGCGATTCTCGCCAAAATGGCGCAGTCCGGCGGCGTAGGCCATGCGAATCGCTTCCGCCGGTTGCGTCTTCGAGACGGCAATCAGCGTGACGTCCTCGACGCGTCGTCCAGCTTTCGCCGCCGCCAGCGCGAGCCGTTCTTGCACGATGGAGAAATTGTCGCGAATGGACGCTGCGCTCATGGTCGTTCAGACCCAAAGGAAATCGTAGCATGCGCGGGTTTGCGACGCCGAACGTCTGCGTTTAGACTGAACGTAACGCGCATCATCAATCTCTGTCGATTGAGGCGGATTTGCATCCAACGAATACCACCGAACCTTCCGGGCGACTCATTGCCATCGAAGGGATCGATGGCAGCGGCAAGCGTACGCAACTGGAACTGCTCGCCAATGCACTCAGTGCGGGAGGCCATCGCGTCTATTCGACGGGCTTTCCGCAATATGATTCGTGGTTCGGCAAAATGGTAGGCCAATTTTTAAACGGCGAGTGCGGTGCTCTTGACACCGTCGATCCGCATTTCACGGCGTTGTTGTACGCGGGCGACCGCTTCGAGGCTAAACCGCTGCTCGAAGCAGCCCTGGCCGAAGGCAAAATCGTTCTCATCGACCGCTACATCGGTTCCAATCTCGCGCATCAAACCGCCAGAGCTGCACTTGAAAAGCGGGCGGACTTCCGCAAGTGGATCGAGCACTTGGAATACAACATTTACGAATTGCCGCGCGAGGACATCATTGTGTACTTGCGTGTGCCTCCGAGCGAAGCGCAAAAACTCGTGGAGCAGAAAGCGGTGCGCAGCTACACGAGCGCCAAGCGCGATCTTCTCGAAGCCAGCTTGCAGCATTTGCAAGATGCGACCAACATGTACGATTTGCTGGCACAGAGTGCGCCATGGGTGACCATCGAGTGCTTCGACGCCAAGCGTGGCGGGGTACGCGAAGTGCGCGAAATTGCCAAGGAAGTGCTGGCCGCGGTTGAGCCCTTGCTACGGGCGGCATTACCACGCGATTCGAGGCAAGCTGACCGGTAAACCAATGGGATTCTCTGAGTTTCTCGGCAACGAACGAATTGTCACCGCACTGCAAGGAGCGCTGCGCACCGAGCGTGTTCCGCACGCGCTGCTGTTCACCGGCCCTCGTGGAGTCGGCAAGTTCACCCTGGCGCGAATGTTCGCGCAGGCCGCCAACTGCGAGCGGCTCAAGGACGATTTTTGTGGCCACTGCCCCACCTGCCAGCGAATTGCCTTGCTCGCGGAGCCGCGAAAACTGATCGAGCAGGGCCTCGCGGAACGCGGCGAAAGCGCCGACGCCGCCACCGTCGAGCGCGTGCCGCTGATTCTGCAATCGCATCCGGATGTCTGGGCCATGGTCCCCGATCCCGTGCGCCTGAAAACTCCGGTCGCGCGGCCGATGCTGCGCGTGGGGCAGCTTCGCGCCGTCCAGCGCGCCGCCTATTTCCACCCCATGGGACGGCGGCGTGTTTTCATTTTGGACGGCGCGGATACCATGCGTTGGGACGTTGCCAACGTATTCCTGAAAATTCTGGAAGAGCCGCCCGGCTCGGCCACCCTGATTCTTACAGCTCCATCTCCTCACGCACTTTTGCCGACCATTGTCTCGCGCTGCTTACAATTCCACTTTGCGCCGTTGCCTGAGGCCGACGTCGAGAAAATTCTCGAGGAAAAAACCGAGCGGAAACCCGCGGAACGCAAGCTGGCTTCGCAACTCGCCGAGGGCAGCCCCGGAATCGCCATCGAGATGGACGTGGAGCAAGCCGCGCAGCAGCGGCGCTCGGCCCTGCGTATCCTCGAACGGGCCGCGCGTGGCGAAGGTTTTGCCCAACTCTTTCTGGAGACAGCCGCGCTGGCCAAAGATCGCCAATGCACATTTGAAGAGCAAGTTTCCGTGTTTTACGGCCTTCTTGGCGACCTTCTGGAGCTGACCTCCGGAATAACACGCCCGCAGTTGCGCAACGCGCCGCTCGCCAAAGAGCTAGAAACCCTCAGTAAGGCGGTCACCGCGGCTTGGGTCATGCAGGCAGTTTCCGGTTTCGACGATCTTTATGCCGGGGTGCGCCGCAATCTGAATCGCCAGCTCGGTTTGGACGCTTTGGCATCATCGCTGACACCACAACTGGCTCGCGTGAATGTCCCGCGTGTGTAAAGGCCTGACCGAAAAGCACTACATCTGATTTTACATTTGAGAACTGTAACCCGCGGGCGTCTGCGTGCATCATACACAAAGAACCGAAACCTACCGTTGATTTACTAAAGGAGCAGTCATGGTGAACCGCCGGATGTTCCGTCCGGGTTTCGCGGACGTAAAGGAGCAAGTCGCGCCCCGCCCAGTCCATGGGAATAACGGGCCGGCACCAAGCAAGAAGCCCGCTCCGCCAGAAATGACCCACGCAGAGAATTTTTATTGGGTCAAGCAGATGCAGGCGCACACGCCCATGGTGGTCGTGCTCGACAACGGCGAAATGCTGCGAGGCACAGTTGAGTGGTACGACCGAGATTGCATCAAGCTGACTCGGCAAGGCAGCCCCAACTTGCTGCTCTTCAAGCGCGTGATTAAGTACGTGTACAAAGACGGTGAAGAATCCGCGCACGGTGGCGACGAATAGCTAGACTTTTTGCAGCGTATGCCCGGCGGCTGCGCCAAACGTGAGCAGTGCTTTGGCGGCCAACTTGCCTTCTTGGTCGAAGATCTCGCATTCCGTAACCACGAAGTTTCTTCCGGTGCGCAAAACGCGTGCGTCCGCCAAAATCCGCCCGCCCGGCACGGCTTCCAGATAGTTGATTTTCAGCTCAATGGTAGCTAAGGCCGTGCCTTGGGCCACCGTCGTATATGCCGCCATGGCGCCTGCAGTGTCCGCCATGGCCGCCAGAATCCCTCCGTGCACCACGCCGTTTAGCTGTTTATGGCGCGCCCGAGCGTCCATGCGCAACACCGCGTGCCCCGGCGACGCCGCTTCCAGGTCAAAACCAAGCATGGCGATGGCCCGGCTCTCTCTCAAGTGCTGGCGGGTAGCGGCCTCGAAGCGCTTGGCCTCTCTCGATAATTTAGTGGGCATATTTATGGCCAACACTCCTTAGTAAGCAGAAAGGCCGCCATCGAGCGGCAGCGCCGCGCCGGTGATCCACCCGGACTCGCGCGAGGCCAGGAATACCGCCAGTTCCGCCACGTCTTCGGGACGCCCCATGCGCCCGAGAGGAATCTGCGCGGTGCGAGCACGACGCAGCGCTTCCCCGTCGGCCGCCGAATCGAAAAGTCCGCGGACCAGATCAGTCTCGATGATCCCTGGGCAGATGCAATTAACGCGAATGTTCTCGTGCGCGTGATCGAGCGCCATGGCCTTGGTCAGCAGCGTCACGCCGCCTTTACTGGCGCAATACGCCGCGCGATCCCTTGCGCCGATCAAGCCCAGCACAGAACCAATATTCACGATGGAGCCGCCACCTGCCTTGCGCAACTCCGGCAGCGCCGCCCGCGACATCAGAAACGGTCCCTTGAGATTTACGCTCATGATGCGGTCCCATTCTTCTTCCGGAAGGCTTTCGATCGTGGAAACGTGCAGCGCTCCAGCGTTGTTGACCAGAACATTGAGCCGCCCAAAACGGACGGCAGCCTCGCCTACCGCGCGCTCTGCGTCCTGCGCTTTGGTAACGTCACAAGCAATCGCCACCGCTTTCCGGCCTTGCCCTTCAATCTCGCGGACCACATCCTGCAGCTTGTCGAGCCGCCGGCCGACGACGCCCACGATGGCTCCCTGGCGCGAGAAAGCCAGCGCGATCGCCCGGCCCAGGCCCGTTCCTCCTCCGGTGATCAGCGCGGTTTGGCCTTTTAGCCGTGTCACGTTCTTCCCAGCTCCTGCGTCTAATGGGGTGCTCGTCCGGCCAGCGTCCGGATCTTGCCGGGTGCGCGACTCTAGCACCCGCGTTGCTGGCTCGCAAGGCGACCTTACGCGCGGGCCTGGTCGTGAACTGAGGTATCGTAGCTAAGAGCGGCCGGGGGGTCGGTTAATCGGATCGGAAGCGTTTTCATGCGCATCGGCATCACATGCTATCCGACGTACGGCGGTTCCGGGGTGGTCGCCACGGAGCTGGGCCAGGAACTGGCCGCCCGCGGTCACGACGTTCATTTCATCAGCTATGCGCCGCCCATCCGCATGAATCTCAGCGACCCGCACATTTTCTTTCACGAAGTCGAAGTTGCCTCCTATCCGCTGTTCGACCATCCCCCGTATACGCTGGCACTTGCCACCAAAATGCTCGAAGTGTTCGAGTCCGAAGCGCTCGACCTTCTGCACGTCCACTACGCCATTCCTCATTCGGTGAGCGCGCTGCTGGCGCGTTCCATGGCCGCGCCGCGCCGGCTGCCCTTTGTCACCACGCTGCACGGCACCGACATCACGCTGGTGGGCAGCAACCGCAGCTACCTTCCGATTACGCGCTTTTCCATCGAACAAAGCGACGGCGTGACCGCTATATCGAATTATCTCCTGGCGCAGACGCTCAAGGATTTCGACATCAAGCGCCCTATCGACGTAATTCCCAATTTTGTGAACTGCGATCTTTACACCCGCAGCGATGCCCAAGCGCTGCGCGCGCAATGGGCCCCCAACGGCGAGGCCATCCTCATGCACCTTTCCAATTTCCGCCCAGTGAAACGGGTACCGGACTGCGTGGAGATTTTCGCGCTAGTGCGCGCCAAAATGCCTGCGAAACTCGTGCTCATCGGCGATGGCCCCGACCGAGGCGCCGCGGAATATCTCGTGCGCAAGAACAAACTGCAGAAGGACGTGTTTTTCCTGGGCAAGCAAAACGCGGTCTACCAGAAACTCTCCGCGGCCGATCTCTTCCTGCTACCGTCGCAACTTGAATCCTTCGGCTTGGCCGCGCTCGAAGCCATGGCCTGCGAAGTCCCGGCCATCGCCACCAACGTGGGGGGCGTGCCGGAAGTGATCGAACATGGTGTGGACGGCTATCTAGTGGAACCTGGTGACGTTAAAGAAGCCGGCCGCTACGCCATCGAAATTCTGTCACGCGCCGATCGCGGCCGCGAAATGGGCCAGCGTGCCCGCATCAATGCCAAGAAGAAGTTCTGCTCCAATGACGTAATTCCCCAATACGAACGCTACTACCAGCGCGTCCTGGAATCAGCCTCCGCCGCCAAAGCCTGACCGCGCGACAGCCATTTCCGGTGTCCACCTCAAAATCCCAACTGAGCTCTGCCCAGAATGCCAGCACTCGAAGTTTCGGCCGCCTCCCTGATGTGCGTTAGCACCCGCATGTGAATGCGATGGATGATGTAGTCGGACCAAATATGCCAGTACGCAGCCGGCCACATGGCGTCGCGATACCGCGTAGTACCTTCAAGCCGCGTGCCACCCCCCGGCAGCGGGTTCAGCACGAACTGCCCTTCCTCGGAAACAAAATAGCCATGGAGATGACGCGGTTCGATGTGGCCATAGGGCGTTAATTCATTGAGCGGCGCGGGACTCGCTGTGACCGTGAACTGGAGCAGACGCGGCTCGTCCCAAACTTTAATCGGTTCCACAAACGCGCCGGTAGAGAAAATGCATCGTCGCACTGCACCTGTACCACGTCCGGTTATCTCCGCGCGAATGGGATACGCAATTCCCGCGCGAAACAGAAACTCCGTCGGGGGAGGAATCTGGGCAAACGCTACCACCTGCTTCCACACCTGCTCGGGAGGCGCCTCGATATCGATCGCGCTGCGCACCACAAACGTCGGCGTCTCGAGTGCCGCCGCGTGCTCCAGACCAAACGCCGCCGGCATCACCAGCAGCACCACCGACAGCATGGCCGAACCTGTTTTCGCGCCCCAGTAGTTCCCCTGAATGTAATACCCGAGCGACCCGCCGAGCCAAGTCAGTGCAAACGCCAGCGGCGCGGCCATCAGGACGCAGATGAATCCCTCTGCGGCCGCTACCAGCAGCGCCAAACCCACGCCTGCAACCGGCAACAGTGCGACGCTCATGCACGTCCCATAGTCACGCGGGCCGTGATAGCTATGCAGCAGCACTGCAAATAATCCCAAACAAAACGGGAGCGCCACGAATAGGCTCCAACCGTACGAGCCAATCAATGAGGTACCCAACAACGTGAAGGCGAGTCCAATCGCGGACGTCAATGCGATCGACACCAGCGCGCTACCCACTTGGCTCTCTGGAATCATACGATCCACCGGGCGCACTTGCGGCCATGGCGCCGCTTCTACCCTTTGCGCACGCGGGGGCTTCGAGGGAAGCAGACAGAGCAGAAGCAGAAAAGGTAGATTGACGAAGGGTATGAAAAATAAGATCACCAGCCAGACCGGTTCGCCCGCATCCCGCAGACGCTTCACCGTCATGCCCACGCCAATCCAGATGAACGGCAGCGCCGCCGACAACATCACCGCCAAGTATTTCGCTTCCGACCCGGAAAGGTGGCCGAGCCGGGCTGTGGCCCCCAGCGGCCGCCAGTAACTTAAGAACACTCCTTGCGGATACCCCAGCACATAATTGCCGATGGCACGATCGATTAAGCCTTTGACCGCAAATCCCGCCAGGCCCACCAGCGCGTACCCCTTCCGGCCAATCGTGCCGTCCCAGCGCCACCAATCTGCGAATTGCATCGCGCCTCCTTCTAGAAGTCGAAGGCCCCATACCCTAGTTCGGGCTCGCCGTCACTTCGCCGCAGGTGTAGCCCGGCCCGACCGGTCACGCGGAATGAACCACGGCAGTATCACGGAAAGCGCGACAAGAGTGGCCATGAAGCCCATCAGCGCGTGCTTGAGTTGCGCCGCAACCTCAAACACCATCAGCTTGTCAGTTCCGACTCCGGCCGATCGTCCAGCGCGAAAATCGTTGGAACCAGAACCAGGGACACGTTGGAAAACGCCAGCCAGAAATTGGCCCGCTCTGTAGTGCCGCGCAATTCAATCAGCAGCAAGCGCAGATGCTTGGCGACGTAGAACACGACGCCGGTGCACACCAAGACCGCCAGTGTAAGGTCGCTCAAAAAAACAACTGTGGGACTCATAAATCAGTCTTCTGCCAAGCACTAGATCCGCTTGGATTGCGCGACGCACGCCACGGCCGCGCAACTTCGCTGTGCCGCCACCCAGCTATAAGCGCGTCCGAGAACCGCCATCATTCCGGGAATGTTGCCGAGCCAGGCCAGCGGCCAGGCCCACCAGATCTCCCGCGCCACCGCAAGGACTGCATCCGCGCCGCCCGTTTGCCGGCCGTCCGCAAGAAGAAACCGCAGCTCGCGCAGCAATTCCGACTGCGGCAAGCCGAGCAGCGCTCCCACCCGCGCATCCTGAAGCGGCGCCACCGCCAACCCCCGCCGCTCAAGAATCGGCCGCAGCCAGTGCGCTGTCTGTGTGCAAAAGCCGCACTCCGCGTCGAAAAACAACCAGCCCCGCGCATGTCGCCCCTTCCCGTCGGTAAACTCCGATGCCAGCGAAATCATAGGCTCAACCCGCTTTCTTTTTCTCCGCTCCAAGCAAAGTAATCACCTTCCCGCGCAGCTTCACGACGCCCTTCAGCGCCCCTGTCGGCATCCGCAAGATCTCCTCGAACAATCCCGTCATCGCCGTCAAAAATTCCAGCATGCTTTCGAGGCACTCCCGCGTGTAAGCATCCCCTTGCGGACTCGCCTTCAATTCCTGCACACATTCCGCCAGCACGCGCAGCGTCGGATCAATCTCCCGCCGCTTCCGCTCTTCTGAGACAATTCGAAAAATCTCCCAGACGTCCTTAATCGACTCGAAGTGATCTCGCCGGTCCCCCAGCACATGCACCACGCGCACAATGCCCCACCCCTGCAGCTCTCGCAAGCTCGTGCTCACATTTGACCGTGCTACCGAAAGCGTCGTGGCAATCTCATCGGCCGGTACAGGCTTAGGCGAAAGAAACAACAGCGCGTGCACCTGCGCGACGGTGCGATTAATTCCCCACCGCGTCCCCATCTCGCCCCAATGCAAAATGAATTTCTGCGTGACGGGACTTAGCGTGCCCTTTGTCGTGTCGGTTAGTTCACTCACGTCTCTTCCTCCTCACACTTCGTACGCCTGTCGACGCCATCTCTGAACCAGGTCTTCCGCTGCGCCACGCCACTCGGGAAACAGAAACTTGAAACCGCTCGCCCGCAGCAGCCCCGGAACCACCCTTCTACTTTTTAGGATCAGCTCCGTTTCGCTGCGCAGAAAAAACGCGCCCACTTCCAGCATCCACTCAGAAGCAGGAATTCCCACCCTAGCGCCCCAGGCCTCCCGAAGCATGCGCATGAAGTCTTCATTCGGCAGCGGATTGGGACTTGCGACGTTAACCGGTCCCTCGAATTCCTCGTGTTCCACCAGATAGTCCAGCGCACGGACAAAATCATCCGCGTGAATCCACGACATGAATTGCTGCCCGGATCCGCAAGCGCCACCCAATCCGAACCGGACCAGGCGCAGTAAAGTGTCGAAAGTGCCTCTGCACTCGGCGCTCATCACCATCGCGCTGCGCAGCGCGATCTTCCGCGTATGCGGCGTGTTGGCCTCGAAGAAAGCCTTTTCCCAACGCGTGGCCACCTCGATGCTGAAGCACCAACTGTCTGGCGCACCCGACTCGTGCCCTCCGAGTTCCCCGCTGGCCTCATCCATTTCTCGGTCCAGGCTATGGCGGTAGATCGTGGCGGTGCTCGCATTGATCCACAAGCGCGGCGGGCGCCGCAGGCTGCGAATGGCTTCGCCGAGAAGCTCTGTAGTCCGTATTCGAGATTCCAGAATTTCCCGCCGATTGCCCGCGTTGTAGCGGCAGTTGACGCTGCGTCCTGCAAGATTGATCACCACGTCGGCGCCTTCCAATACGCGGGTCCAGTCGTCGGAATCTATGCCGTTCCACGAAACCACCTGCCACGGCGCAACCGCCCCGCTACGCGATAGGACGGTGACTGCGCTCCCCGCTGCGTCGAGATGCCCAGCGACCAACCGCCCAAGGTGGCCGGCTCCGCCCGGAATCAGCACGTGAAGGGTGCGCGTCCGCTGGAGCATCAGTTTGGCCGGCGCTTCGTACGTATATGCGGTAGTATCTGTCATTTCTGTACAGCCAGAATATACTGCAACGGCGCTCGCTTGTCAAGACCCATTTCTCAGCCTCAATACATGAGCCTGAACATTAAAGACCCGGAAACTCACAAGCTCGCGCAAACCCTCGCCGAGGAGACCGGCGAAAGCATGACCTGCGCCGTCGCCATAGCCCTGCGGGAGCGCCTGGCTCGCGTTCGCGGTTCCCGAAAACAGGGCGCCAAGCAGAGGACTTGCTGCGCATCGGCCGCCGCTGCGCAAGCCACCTGAAGAGCGCCCCCAGTGGACCACGCCGCCCTGCTCTACGACGAAAAGGGTCTTCCCCGGTGATCGTCGATGCCTCGGCGCTTCTCGCCGTTCTTTTCGACGAACATGACGCGGAAAATTATGCACGCGCAATCAGCGAAGCGGAGGTCTGCCGCATCTCCGCCGCAACGTTCGTTGAAACCTCGGTGGCAGTGGAGTCACAAACCGCTGATGCGGGCAGCCGCCAGTGGGACGCATTTCTCCGATCAGCGGGAATCTGCATCGAGCCGGTTACCGAGGAACAGGCCCACGCCGCCCGCCAAGCCTGGTCTGATTTCGGGAAGGGTCGCCATCCAGCCGGGTTGAATTTCGCCGACTGCTTCTCTTACGCCCTCGCCAAAGTTTTCGACGAGCCGCCGCTTTTCAAAGACCAGGATTTTCGCAAAACCGGCATTTCTGCGGTTCTCTGAGTGAACGTTCCCGGATAGGCAGGAAGCTCTGGGATTATTCGCTGAGCAACCAACCACGCAGACGCCCCTGGAACGCGCTTTCGGGTTCGATGATCTTGAGCTGCGCGACGCCCTGGGCCACCTGCAATTCGTTGCGCTGAAGACTCAGCTTGGCCGAAGGCTCGTCCACAACCGGAGGGTCGCATAAATCCTCACCCAGCACGAACTGCGCCGCAAACAGTTCCTGGTTGTTGTTCGGGAAGGCGCGTTTTTCGCGCCAAACCCATTCGGCAGCCGCCAGCGCTCGCCGCCGCTTCGGGGGGGCCGGGCAAGGCAGCGACAATCTCGCTTCATCCGTCTCGCGCTCACTCATGGCAAGCGTCCATGCTTACAGAGAAACCACTAAACGTGTTTGCGCTCAATACTGAGGGACGCTGATTTCCGGGCGTAAGGCACGGTATGCAGAACTTTGCACATCGAAGATGCGGGTGCCGGGATTCAGCTTCTTGCCCTTCGCCTGGGACTCCGGATGGCTTTCATGAACCCAGTGGAAGCGCCTCTGACGGTTGGGGGGAGCGTCTCGTTCTGGAACTAACCGGCCCAAGTTTGCCCCTGGCGAACCGGTGCGCCAGAAACGGAGGATCCTTCTCCGCGTCTATCTCTGCATATAGTCCCGGAGCACAACCATGAACGCTCTTCTCAGCGACGTACGATTCGCCCTTCGCCTACTGGCAAAGAACCCCGGCTTTTCCCTCGTCGCTGTAGCGACTCTCGCCCTGGGCATCGGCGCAAATACCGCGATGTTCTCGGTCATTCACGCCGTGCTCCTGCGGCCGCTTCCCTATCTGCAAGCGGAACGTCTCACCACTATCTGGAATGACTATGGTTCCGGTGGCCAATCCTTGCCCGCCGTCTCGCCTCCCGATTTTCGCGACTATCAACAGCGTTGCCGCCTGTTTGAACAGCTCGCGGCCGCCACCGGCGGAGGCGGCGCCGCCGTGGATTTTGGCGACACCGAAGGCGACGAGCGCCCGCAGCAAGTCACGGTGGGGTTTGTCACTGCTAACCTCTTTCCCATTTTTGGAGTGCAGCCCATTTTGGGCCGTAACTTCCTTACCGAGGAAGCCATTCTGAACGGTCCGAACGTCGTAATCCTGAGTTACGGCTTCTGGCAGCGGCGCTTCGGCGGTGACCTTCACATCGTTGGCAAGACGCTGCGCTACAACCGGCAAGACGTCACCATCGTCGGCGTTTTGCCGCGCGGTTTTCATCTCTTGCTTCCCCCGGAAACGCTGTTGCTGCGCGACTCCGAACTGTGGCGCCCCGCTCAGATTCCCTTCGAAAATTTCCCGCGCAACCTGACCACTCTTGCTGTGTTCGGCAAGCTCAAGCCGGCCGTCACGCTGGCGCAAGCGCAGAGCGAAATGGACGGCATCGCTGCGCAACTTCGCAGTGAACACGAAGTGCATCGCACCAGCGGCCTGCGCATCCGCGTCGTGCCCCTGCAGTACGACGTCGTCAAGAACGCCCGCACCTCGCTTCTGATCTTGCTCGGCGCTGTCGCTTTGGTTCTGCTGATTGCCTGCGCCAATGTGGCCAATCTTTTGTTGACCCGCGCCACCGCTCGCGAACGCGAAGTCGCGCTGCGCGCAGCACTCGGCGCGACCCGCGGCCGTTTGGTGCGCCAGGTATTGACCGAAGCCCTCGTCCTCGCCTTCCTCGGCGGCGTCGCCGGCATCTTCGTCGGCTCATCGGCTTTGCAACTGCTGCTCGATCTTCATCCCGCCAACGTTCCGCGCCTGGCGGAGGTTCACCTCGACGCCTCGGTACTGGCCTTCTCCTTCGCCGCGTGCGCCTTCACCGGCGTTCTGTTCGGGGTTTTGCCCGCACTGCAACTCCGCGACCCCAATCTTTCCGAGGTTCTGAAGGAAGGCGGCAAGACCTCCGGAAGCCTCGCGCGCAGCCATGTGCGCCGCTTATTAGTGATTTCTGAAATTGCTTTGTCGCTCATGCTGCTGCTCGGCGCCGGCCTGCTGATTCGCAGTTTTTTTCGGCTCGAGCGGGCTCGCCCCGGCTTTGAGACCGAAAATATCCTGACCATGCGCCTCAACATCCCCTTCAATCGCTACCCAGAATTTGTGGACGTCATCGACTTCACCAGGAAAATGCAAGACAGCGTCCGTGGCATTCCGGGTGTGGAATCGGTCGGCATCATCAATCGCCTTCCGCTAAGTGGCAGCGGCCCGCAAACCCCGTACGCCTATGACGCCGCTACTGAGCAGGCCTGGGAAAGCATTTCCGCCGATTGGCGCGTGGTCACTCCCGGATACTTCGAAACCATGGGCATGCAGCTCAGTAGCGGCCGGTCCTTCACCGAGCAGGACGACCTCGCGCATCCGCTGGTCACCGTGGTCGACGAATTGCTCGCCAACCGCGCCTGGCCCCATGAAAATCCCATCGGAAAACGCCTTCAGGTCATGCAGTTCGCCAGCTTTAACAGTCCCGGCATAAACCGCGCCTACGCCCAGGTCATCGGCGTTTTGAAGCATCCGCGTGTTCACGACTTGACTCGCGACGTCCGCGAACAGATCTACATCTCCCAATACCAACAGCCCAACGGTCAGATTGGCTTGGTCGTGCGCACCAGAAACGACGCCGGAACTCTCTTGAAAGCGGTGGAGACCACGGCACGCTCGATCGATCCTGGCATTCCCGTGTACGAGGTTCGTACCATCGCAGAATCCGTCTCCGACGTCCTCGCTCCCCGTCGCTTCAGTCTGCTCCTCCTGATGATCTTCGGCGGTGTAGCGACGGGCCTCGCCGTCGTCGGCCTCTACGGCACCATCGCCTATTCCGTAACCCAGCGAACGCAGGAGATCGGCATCCGCATGGCCATGGGCGCTACCTCCTACGAAGTTTCTCGCATGGTCCTGCGCGAAGCTCTCCAGCTCATCTCCACCGGCATCCTCGCAGGCCTCCTCGGAACACTCCTCCTCGGCCGTGTGCTGAATTCCTTGCTCTTTGAAGTCTCCTCCCGAGATCCCCTGACGTTCCTCGCAGGAGCCGCGCTCATCGCGCTCGTCAGTGTGCTCGCCTGCCTCATGCCGGCCCGCCGTGCCACGCGCGTCGACCCCATGCTCGCCCTGCGATACGAGTAGGGCATGGTCCTCTGCGGGACCACAGGAAGGATGAAAATAAAGCGCCGGCGCCTTGCTGCCCCTTAGCCTCTTGCTGGCCGCCACCTAAGCGACTTAAATAAACGTGTCTTTTTCGGGACAGTTCTTGACAAACACTTTTGTTAGTGTGTCTAGAGGTCTGGAGTGAGACGGAGCCGCCGCATCCATTCGCTAATGAAAGCCAAGAAGCCCGCGAAACTCAAGAATACGTTCGATCCAAAAGTGTTTCTCGACACTTCAGGAGTTGCCAGGAAAATAGCGGAATTCCGCCGAGGGGAGTCGATCTACTCGCAGGGCGAGACCGCAGCAAGCGTGATGTATGTGCAGAAAGGCGGCGTCAAATTCTCGGTGGTCAACGGATCTGGCAAGGAAGCAGTGGTCGCGATGTTTGGTCCGAATGATTTCTTCGGGGAGGGATGCATGGCCGGTCAGGCGGTGCGCATGGGCACGGCCACCGCGGTCACGCCGACGACGATTCTCATTATCGACAAGAACGAATTGCTGCGGGTGCTCCATGCCGAGCATCAGTTATCGGATTACTTCATTACTTACATGCTCGCGCACAACATCCGAGTGGAAGAGGATCTGATCGATCAACTTTTCAACTCCAGTGAAAAGCGGCTGGCCCGCACCCTTCTGTTGCTTGCGCGTTACGGAGAACAAGAGCGCCCGGAGCGAATTCTCGCGAAAGTTTCCCAGGAGACTCTGGCAAAAATGATCGGGACCACGCGCTCGCGAGTGAATTTCTTCATGAACAAGTTCAGAAAACTGGGTTTCATCGAATACAACGGCAAAATCAAGGTCAATAAGTCGTTGCTGACAGTTGTGCTACACGAGTAAGGCAAGCGCGACCACCGCCGAGAGTTCGGACGCAAAAGCGATCCAGAATTCGGCAGCAAAGCTGGCACTCAAAGAACATCCAAGGTGAATAAACTTTTGAGCTAGTCGTGCGGTAGCCCTTCCGCAAGTCATGGATTCACAGGAATACGGTTGTCATTGCCTAAAATAATAATGTCTCTCACAGAAACCGTGGCGCTGATCGAGAGGTGCAGCCTCTGGTATTGAAGGAGAGTCCAATCTTAACTCCAGTACCGCCGCGGCAGACCCTTCCCAATAGAATCGCAGTGGTCGGGAATTTTCCGAGGCGTTGTGGAATCGCAACATTCACGACCGGACCTGTGCGACGCCATCCACGCCGAATATGGCGCGACCGAACTGCTGGCACTACCGATTAACGATACCGAAGAAGGTTTTGCCTACTCCGGAAGAGTGCGGTTCGAGCTGTCCGAAGACAACCTCGCATCTTACCGGCAGGCCGCCGATTTCTTGAATTTCAGCAATATCGATCTGGTATGCCTGCAGCACGAATATGGAATCTTTGGAGGGCGAGCGGGCGGACATATCCTGGAGCTTCTGCGGCGGCTGCAAATGCCTTTTGCAACCACGCTACACACGGTGCTTCGCGATCCAAATCCGGACCAGCGCGCGGTGATGAGGAGATTGGGACCCTTTCGGACCGCATGATCGTAAATGAGCCGGCACTCCGCAGAGATTTTGCAGAAGGTGTTTCACGTTCCGGCCGACAAGATCGACCTGATTCCGCACGGTATCCGCGACTGTGCACAAGCGGACAGACGCAACGTATACCGTAGGCCTAGGATCCAATGCGCAAGCCGTGCGGCGCTCGAGTCCTATTGCGGTCGATACTCCCAAGTGCTACAACTATGGTCATGTGTGGTGCCACATGCTGCAAGCACTCGCAGCCTGAGGAGGATTTTGCTTCGATTTATGTCGTTTGCTGCTGTTTGCTGTAAGCAGGTGGCGTAAATGAAAGCCGTTATGAGCCTCAGCAAACGAACATCGAAAGATAGTGCCAGGAAGAAGGCCACCTTCAATGCCCAGGCATTTCTCGATTCAGCAGGCGTAGCCAGAAAAGTCCAGGAGTTCAAGAAAGCCGAGATCATCTTCTCTCAAGGCGCCCCTGCCCAGAGCGTCATGTATATCCAAGAAGGCGGCGTGAAGATTACCGCGCTCAGTTCCAGCGGCAAGGAGGCGATTATCGCCATTCTGGGCCCTGGCGATTTTTTTGGTGAGGGAAGCCTGGCAGGCCAGCCGCTGCGCATGGGAAATGCCACGGCCATTGGCCCCAGTACCGTGCTCATCGTCGACAAAGGTGCAATGCAAAGGGTGCTTCATGAACAGCACGAATTATCCGACTTGTTCATCAATTTCGTCCTGACCCGCAACATCCGCGTCGAAGAAGACCTGATCGACCAGTTGTTCAACTCCACGGAGAAGAGGCTGGCGCGCACCTTGCTGCTGCTGGCGCGCTTCGGTAAGCAGGACCAACACCACGGGGTGCTTCCCAAGGTATCGCAAGAGACGCTGGCGGAAATGATCGGCACGACTCGAACGCGCGTCAATTTGTTCATGAACAAATTCAAGAAGCTGGGCTTCATCAAATACAACGGCGGCCTTCAGGTCAATAATTCGCTTTTAAGCGTTGTCTTGCACGACTGATTTTCAACCGATCTGACGGCGACAAAGAATCTCGCCCAAGGCGGGCGGACCTCATTTAGGCGGCACCCTTTCCTACCTGCTGCACCCGCCGCTGCTCGATTTTCAAAAAAATCAACTCCTTCGGAATCAAGCAAATCCAGACTTTTTTTGCAAAACACCCGGGTATGGGGATATAACCAGAAGGGTCCAGCCTCAGGTTGCCACCGGCTGCATCCCGGACACCAGTTCGGGGATATCAATGCGGATGACCGTGCCTGTGCCCGGACGGCTGTCGATTTCCAGGCGGAAATCGGTGCCGTACAGCACCCGCAGGCGCTCTCGTACATTGCTCAGCCCAATCCCCTCGACATACACGTGCGGCATCTTCTCTTCAGAGATGCCCACGCCGTTGTCCTCAATCTCAATGCGCAGCCGTCCGTCACGATTCACGGTTCGCAGTTGGATTCTTCCGCCGTCGATTTTCGGCGCCAGCCCGTGCTTCAGGCAATTCTCCACAATGGGTTGCAGCAGCATGCTGGGCACGAAAGCTTCCAGGGCCTCATCGTCCACGTGCTTCACAATTTCGAGGTTGTCGCGCCCAAACCGCGCCACTTCGATGTCTAGGTAATCGTCGATGAACTGCAATTCCTCGCGGAGCGGCACAAATGTTTCGTGCTTACGTAGCAGCCGCCGCAAAATATTGCTCAGCTTCAGCACCACGCCGCGCGCCGCGTCAGGATCAAACCGAATCAGCGACGAAACAGTATTCAGCGTGTTGAACAAGAAGTGCGGATTGATCTGGCTAGACAGCGCGTCCATGCGCGCCTTCAGCAGCAATTGCTGGTGCCGCTCGAGGTTCATCTCCACGCGCGTGTTGTTCCAGATCTTCAGCGGCGCTGCCACGGACATCACCGTGGCCAAGACGCACAACAGCAGCCACCAGTTCCAGTGTGGATCGATAGCAAATAGCCACTTCGGCTTGGTAGCGATGGCCAGCGCCACGCGCCCCAATTCCAGGCCCACGCACGCCAGCAGCGGCAGCAATTCCCAAGACATCTGCGCGTGCCGCACCAGGCGCAACACGTCGCGCGGAATGTTCAAGAAGGTAAAGGGACCGAAATTCCACAAATCTTCTTTGTTGGGTATCGCCTGGCGCATCAACCCGCCCAGCAAGCCCGCCGTCGCCGCTGCGGGCATCGCCAACCATTCATGGCCCATCAAAGCCGGAATGGTGATGATAGCGCCGCCAATCGGCCCCACCACGCGACCACCCAGCAGTCCCATCAAGAACGCGCCTTCGAGCGAAAGATCGGCAAAGCGGTACGGAAATCCCACCAGCCGGAGCGAGACGCCGAGGATCAATGGTGGCGTCATGAACAGCATCAGCTTCAATTTTTGGTCTGGGTCGCGTTCTTCGGTAAACAGCACGCGGCGAAACGTGTTCCAGCGCGCGAGCAGCGCCGCAATCGAAGACGCCACGCCGACTTTCAGCAGCAGCGTAAACAGCAGGTCCTTGACGGAGGTCAGCGTGTCCATCGCGAGTCCAAATTCCCGCTCTCGGCTAAC
>Ga0137398_10000147_pt1 | contig 20949 bp, 15 predicted proteins | sample czorhiz216metaG_FD_106659 | JGI IMG/M metagenome (GOLD analysis project Ga0137398, IMG submission 106659) | Vadose zone soil microbial communities from Angelo Coast Range Reserve, California, USA - czorhiz2.16 metaG | ecosystem: Environmental > Terrestrial > Soil > Vadose zone | place: USA...
ACGGGGAAAGTGAGAATCGCCGCGTATATATTGGTGATTTGAATGGTGGGCCTGGGTGGACTTGAACCACCGACCTCGCCCTTATCAGGGGCGCGCTCTAGCCACCTGAGCTACAGGCCCAAACCGAAGAACAACTTTAAAATTCTAGCAGGGGAACGAGGCCCGGCACAACTGCAACCTCTGCCAACCTCTCTAGTTTACTTGCACGCGATTTCCAGCCATGCGAAAATCATTTTCTACCTGAATGGCAATGGCGATATCGTCTAAGGGTTAGGACGTAGCCCTCTCAAGGCTAAAATCCGGGTTCGAATCCCGGTATCGCTACCAGTTTTGCCTGATGTTTTCATTCACCTTTGGTCTTCGAGTGTCGAAGACGGCATAATATTCAAGCCATGCGAGTTCTTCTCGGTCTGGCGCTGGTTGCAATTTGCGGGATGCGGACTTCTGGGCAGCAGGTCAAGATTGCCTCCCAACCTATCCCCGCCGCCGGGAAATTTTCCTAGGTAACCGCGACGTTGGGGATCCACTTTCAAATACCTATCCTCCCATGTTTCGAAACACTATCTGATCGAAACCATGGGTGGAGGCGTCGCGCTGTTTGACTACGACAACGATGGGCGACTGGATATTTTTCTCGTGAACGGCGGGCCGCTCAGCGATCCCACACCCAAAGGTACCGTCCCTCAAAAGAGCGGATCTTCCTACGGGGACCGGCTCGACCACCAGAAGAAAGATGGCACCTTCGAGGACGTAACGGAAAAGGCCGGCTTGCAGGGCGCGGGATACGGGATGGGCGTGACGGCCGGCGACTATGACAATGATGGCTTCGAAGATCTGTACGTCACAGCTTATGGTGGCAACAAGCTCTACCACAACAATGGCGATGGCACCTTCAGCGACATCACGGAAAAGGCCGGCGTCGGCGGGAGCGGCTGGTCCACAAGCGCGGCGTGGGTAGATCTGGATAATGACGGTCTTCTGGATCTGGTAGTGCTGAGATACGTCCAGTGGGACTTCGAAGATATCTGGTGTGGAGAGCATCGCGAAGGATACCGATCCTATTGCCACCCGGATGTGTTTCAGCCGATCGCGCCGCTGGTTTACCACAACGATGGAAACGATCACTTCACCGAGATTTCGAATAAGGTGGGAATTTCAAAACCGGGCAAAGGGCTGGGCATCGCGCTCGCGGATTACGACCGGGATGGGCATGTCGATATCGTTGTGGCCAACGACTCCATGCTCGAATTTCTCTATCGGAATAAAGGAGATGGAACGTTCGAAGAGGTGGGGCTTCTTTCCCAGGTGGCCGTCGATGAGAACGGCCGCACATTCGCGGGGATGGGAGTGGACTTTGCGGACTACAACAATGATGGTTTACCGGACATTGTGATTACGGACCTGTCCAATCAAATGTATGCCCTCTACAAGAACAGTGGCGACGGCAGTTTTTCCTACGACAGTTTCACTTCCGGCCTCGGCCGGATGACGCTCCAGCGTTCGGGATGGGGCGTGCGCTTTTTCGACTTTGACAATGACGGCTGGAAAGATCTTCTTGTGGCGCAAGGGCATGATCTCGATACGGTGGAGTTGAATTATCCCAACTTGCACTACCGCGAAACGATGGTGCTGGCGCGAAATACGGGCAGAGGATTCGTGGATGTCTCGGCGGAATCGGGGGATGTCTTCCGGGAGGCCTTTGTGGGTAGAGGACTGGCCATCGGGGACATCGACATCGACAACGACGGCAGGCTAGATGCGGTGGTGACGTCAAACGACGGGCCCATTCACATTCTGCACAACGAGGCGCCCACGCAGAATCACTGGCTGACCTTGAAACTCGTGGGGCGCAAGAGTAATCGTGACGCCATCGGCGCCGAAGTGAAACTCGTCACATCCAATGGGCCACAATTCGCCACAGTAACTACCGCGGGCAGCTATCTTTCTGCTGGCGAAAAGAGAGTACATTTCGGGCTGGGGACAGCTACAAGCGCCCAGAGAATTGAGATTCACTGGCCAAGTGGAATCTTTCGGACTCTCGAACAGGTTCGCGGCGATCAAATCCTGCAAGTGGGAGGAGCCGTCCGCGCCGGCACTGGAGAAAGCACGCCCGAAATAGCGCCATCTTTGCGCAGGCTGGAGCGTTGCAATTCAAGCGCAACCGCTCCGATCCAGGCGGGATGCAATTTCTTTGATTCTATGTATCGGGTCTTTTCATTGACGCTCGGAAGTACCACGCGATACCCTATGGCCGGGTTGGCCAGCCTTTGCCGCCCAAGAGTTTACCCCAGAGCTTGCGTCTTATCCCACTTTGAGGAGATTTATGTCGAACGAACTGCGTAATTTTCTAGCCCTTTCCTATGACGAGCTGGAACAGTTGAATTTGAAAGCCAAGGAGCAGCGTCAGAAGCGAGTTGCTGCGCACAAAATTCAGGAAGAGCGCATTAAATATTTGACGGACGAAAAGCGGGTCAAGGCCGTGACGGTGCTGTTCAGCGACCTGGAAGGCCGCCTGCACATGCTCGATTACGACAAGAAATTTCTAATCAAGAGCTGGGACAACCTGACGTTCGACGGCTCCTCGATCCGTGGATTCACCGCGCAGCGCGAGAGCGACCTGCGACTGGCGATGGATTGGGGCTCATTTTATTGGGCGCCCGCGGATGTGTTTGGATCCGGCAAGGTGCTGATCTTCGGTCACGTGATCGACAAAGACGGTTCACCTTACTCCGCCGACATTCGGGGAGTCCTGAAGGGTTATGCCGACAATCTCCACGAGAAAAAGGGCTACACGCTCAACGCCGCGAACGAAATCGAAGGATTCCTTTTCAAAGGTCAAAATGCGGAGCGGAGTTACAACGAAACTGGCAAATTCGAATACGTCAATACCGGCGGCTACTACCACTCTCTCCCCGGCGATCCGCTCCGCACGTTTATCGATACCACCGCCGAAGTCCAGCGAGCCATGGGCTTCCAGAATGAAAAGGATCACCCGGAAGTCGCGCCGTCTCAGTTTGAAATCAATTACGGCTACGGCGAGGTGGTTCAGGCCGCGGACCAGATTCAGCTTTACAAACTCATCTGTCGTCAGGTCGCCACCAACATGGGCTTCACCGCGTGTTTCCTGCCCAAGCCCGTCGTCGGGGTCAACGGCAACGGCATGCACACTAACGTTTCTGTCAGCAAGGACGACAAGAACGTCTTCTGGGACCCTAAGGGCGAGGAAAAACTCAGCAAGTTCGGTTGGGAGTTCGTGGATCGCATTCTTAGCCATGGCAACGATATCTGTTTGCTGATCAATTCCAGCGTCAATGCCTACCGCCGACTCGACCCGCACTTCGAGGCGCCCAACCAGCTCAATGCTTCGGCGGTAAACCGCGGCGCCATGGTGCGCATCCCCATCGGCAACGAGAAGAGCATGCGCACGGAAGTACGCGCAGTTGCTCCCGACGCGAATCCCTATTTGGTGATGTATTCGGTCTTCAAGACGGGACTCGACGGTGAGACCGCGAAAATCAAGAATCTACGCTCGGCCGAGCGCTACCTTCCGGACAACATCTACACGGCGCTCGATAATTTCGAGAAGGCTGACTGGACCACCAAGCTCTTCGGCGCCGACGTCAAGGCTCGCTATGCGGACCTGAAGCGCGCCGCTGCCGACCGCTGCCCGCGGGCTCTTGGCACAGTCGTCAAAGCGCCAGAGGTCCAGTTTCACCACGAGGTGTACAACCAGTTCCTCTGGAACTTGTTCTAGAATTCTTTCAGCAACACGGAACGTCACGCCTCCAGTTTTGCCGGGGGCGTTCGTTTTTTTTTTTGCCGGGATATTGGCTATTCCTCAAACGACATGTGAGGCAAGTCGGAACGCAGGCGGTCTGATTCCCCTCAATTCTTCTTTCCGAAAGCGCGGGAGGCGGTGATCCCTTTTCCTTCGGTCACCGTCACGGTTTGACCTGCGTTCGCGCCCGAAAGGCGGTCGATTTGACCGCTGGGCCAGCGAATCTCGACGGTGTCGGCTTTGTCGTTGTGCGCGAGGCCGAACGTAAGAATCAATTCGCTGGCGGAGAGGTAGCTGGAGCCGCTGCGGAGCATTTGCGTCTGCGTTTCTCCCCCGGAAGTTAGCCTCACAGTTGTCCCGATGCCATCGCGGTTGGATCTTGTGCCGGTCAACTTGATGCGCAGACTCTTGTTCGATGCCGCAAAGCCCTGCGCTTCATTTCGAAACAAATGCACTGGGCCGCCGTTGGTGGAGAGAAGAAGGTCCAGCCGGCCGTCGTCATTGAAATCGGCGTAGGCGGCGCCGCGCCCCACTCGGGGAGTGGCGAAGGATTGCCCCAGTGACTGGGTGACCTCTTCGAATTTCCCCTTGCCGATATTGCGGAACAGATGCGGTGGCATGGCGTATTTCACGTTCGCCTGCACACGCTGGATATCGGCATCGATATGGCCGTTCGCGACCAGAACGTCAGGCCAGCCGTCGAGGTCATAATCGAAGAAGAAGCAGCCGAAGCCGAGAGTGAGCAGGGAAGCACGGCCGATCTCCGAGCGCGGAGCTTCATCGACGAAGAGTCCCCTCCCTTCATTGTGATAGAGCGAGAGCATCTGGTTCGCAAAATTAGTGATCAAGAGGCTGGGGAAGCCCGAGTGGTCGTAATCGGCCGCATCCACGCCCATGCCTGCGCGGGCAACGCCGTCTTCGCTGAAGGCGATTCCGGCGACGACCGCTTTTTCGGCAAAGGTGCCGTTGCCGTTGTTGCGATATAGCTTGTTCGGCTGGGTATCATTCGAAAACAAGAGATCGGGCCAGCCGTCATTGTCATAATCGAGAACGGCGATGCCGAGAGTTTTCGATGTTGGGTCGCCAAGTCCGGCTTTTTGCGTCACATCTTCAAACGTGCCGTTGCCGCAGTTGTGCCAGAGACGCACGGAAGTTCCCTTGTAGGATTCCGGCGTACAATACGATTTGCTTTTGCCATCGAGCGTGCAGTAGAGGTCCGTCTCCGGCGTCCACTGGACATAATTGCCGACCACCAGGTCCAGATGCCCGTCCTTGTCATAGTCGATCCACGCGGCGCTGGTGCTGAATTCCTTTGGGCCCAGCAGGCCCGCTTTTTGGGTGAAGTCCGCGAAGGCGCCGTTGCCGTTGTTGTGAAAAAGGTGGCTCTGGCCGTAGGCGGTAACAAAGAGATCGTCGTAGCCGTCGTTGTCGAAGTCGCCGACGGCCACACCCATGCCAAACATTTCCACCTCCAGGCCCGCTTTGTGAGTCACGTCCGTGAACGTGCCGTCATGATTGTTGTGATAGAGCTTGGGCGTCGAGTGTTTCTGGACGTGGCCGGGCCAGTCCATGCCGTTCACGAGAAAAATGTCTGGCCAGCCGTCATTGTCGTAGTCAATGACGGCCACACCCGGTCCCATGGTTTCGGGAAGAAATTTCTTCCCGAAGGCGCCATTGTTGTGGACGAAGTGGATTCCCGCCTGCCGCGTGACATCCCGGAACTGAACCGTTGAGGCTTCCGGCGTTGCTCCGATTCCTGTTTGTGCGACGAGAAGTATTGCCAGGGCAAAAACTAAAATTGTTGCAAGCGAACGCTTCACCATTCCCCCAAGTTTCAGTCGCGGCCCACGCCGAGTGCATCGGCGGCGCGATTGATGTAGTTAAACCAGGAGGCGATCAGCGTGATCTGCAGAATGCCGCGATCGTCGAACCCAACGGCGCGCAGCTTGACGTGATCTTCCGGGCCGCATTTCGTCGCGTCTTTCGTCAGCTTCACCACATAGTCCAGCATCGTGCGATCCTGCTCGCTGATTGAGGCAGTCCTATAGTCATTGCGCAGCGCATTGACCATCGTTTCATCCAGCGTGACCCGACGCAGAAACTCTGCGTGAGACTCGATTCAATAGTGGCAGCGATTCGTCACCGAAACCATGGTGGCGATCATTTCGTGCTGATGCCGCTTGAGAGGCAAGGCCGGCGACATGAGCGCGCCAAAGGTGCTGAAGGCATGGAAGAGCACGTCGGGGAGAAGCGTATGGCTCGCTACGATGACGGACATTTGGCCGTCATTCACGGGATGAACGGGGCTAGCGTATTCGACCGGATAGAGCTTGCGCTGCGCTTCCATCGCGCTTTTGACGCGATCGTCTTCATCCATTCGAACAGTCTTGATCCAGGTCATCTTTCGCAACTCCCTGTGGGGGATATCATCCTGAAAATTATTTCGAACCGCCGGGCGGGTACGCTCCCGGTTTACACTTTGCGTCGAGGCCTCGCCGTAATCGCCTTTTTGGTCCGCGCCGGTGTAAGGACGACGCTGACGTGTTCGTGGATCGCCTGCCGCTCGTTGTTGTCCTCGGGATGAGTTTGGCGGTACGGCCCGGTGATGGCCTGGGCCGATTCATCGGCCTTGAACCGCAGATACCGCGCCTTGTGTTCGTTCGCTCTGGCGTCATCGCCGAGGCCGTTGTAGCACAGCATCAGGTTGTAATGCGCCTGCAGGTCTTCGGGATCGATCGAAAGTGTCTGTTCGAATTCCTTCACCGCATCGGCGTAACGCTTCTGAAGAAAAAGAACGCGGCCGAGCTCGTTGTGCACGACGCGGTCGCGCGGGAACTGCGCGAGCACCATTTGCAAGTGAGCGATAGCGCCGTCGTATTCGCCATCTTCCTTGAGGGCGCGCGCGTAAAAGAAATTCGTCCGCGCCAGCCGCGGGTCGATCGCCAGAGATTTCTCGAGCACTTTTCGCGCGCCCGCGGTATCGCCTTCCTGCACCAGCACACGGCCGATGTTGGTCCAGCCGTCGGGATTCTGCGGGTCGGCTTCGGTGATTTTTTCGAAAGCAGCGGCGGCCATTTTCAGATCGCCTTGCAAGAATAGGCCAATTCCGTAGTCGTTCCAGCGAGTCCAGTCTTCCTTGCTAGTGACCGTTTTGGGCTGCGGAACAGCTGCGTTATGACCAAGAACGCGCAACGTTTTGGTGTCCTCAGCGATGACAGTGATCGGGAGATCAGGGATGGCCTTAGTGTTGCCGGATACTGTTGAGGTGTCGCCATCAAATCTCCATTTGCGATCGTCGTAATCCGGCGTAGTGCCAGCGATCGTGCCGAGCATAAAGGCATTTGGCCGTGCTTCGACGCCCGCGAAAGAGAAATGCGTATTGAACCAGGTGAACTTACGATAGTTCAGCTTGGCGTGGAGGTTGATTTTGTCGCCGGCATTCTCCGGAACGTGAACACGGAAGTGCGCGGTGTCCGCCGCGCCCGGAGGAATCAGATGGACGTAAACGACCGAGCGCGTCGCCCAGGCGTTTCGTTTGTTGATGGGATTGCCGTGGCCATCGATCTGCAGCGAACGATAGAAGTGCGCCCCCGGCTCGACCGGGCCTTTGCCATCGTCCTCCACTTTCCCGCTCCAGAAAATCACTTGGCCTTTTTCATCGGTGGCTTGCAGCTCAAGCCACACATCGAAAGCGTCAACCGTGCCACCGGGGAAGAAATGTCCGACCTTGCGCGTGCGCACGACCACATCCACGCGAGCGTCATCGCCCCGCCGCACCGCCGCATCGGTGCGATCGATGGGAGCGGTGATAGGGCGGACTTCACCGGACGGGCCTCTTGGCAGTGAAATATCAGATTCTTCGCCGACGGCGAAAGTCGTTGAAAGCTCCGATCTTCCAATTTCGCTCCGTACGGGCGCGTTCGCTTCTTTCTCCGCGGGCGAGATCGCGAAAATATCGACGGTCAGTTGATTGTCCTGAAGAAACTTTTTGGCGAACTCAAATTGCGCCTGGTCCTGGTTCGCGATGGGCACTGCGGTGTTCGCGCCGGGGAAGCGATGCGAATGCACGAGGCCATCAACGTTGCCGTCATCGTTCGAGGGAACTTGCGGCATGTGGCAATCCGCGCAATTCATCGGCGACTTCGGATAGTAGAAGGCGCGCGCGCCTTGCCCGGAAACGCCGCTTGCTTGCCAGTTGTCATATTCATTGAAGCCGCGAATCCAGCGGTAGTGATTCACCGGGACGTCCAGATGGACCTTGTGACACGAAGAACAGAACTCCGCGGTGTCCGCGCGCATGAATGGCTTCAGAAAAGTGCGGCGGTGCGGCTCGGGGTTCAGGCGAACCACAAAGTCGTGCAACCCGCGCACCAACGGATTCTCGCTGGCCGCCAGCTCGTGGAGCTTCGGGTATTCCAGGAAAAAGTCGCCCTGGCCCATGGTGCTTTTCACTTCCACAATGCTGTGGCACATCAGGCAGCCGAGGCCGGCGCGGGCTTCCGGGCGATCAACAATTTGCTTGACGGGCGTATCGAACAAGCCGCTGTAGAGCAGCGCAGGATCGTGGCAGCCCGCGCACCACTTGGACGAACGCACGCCGGCGACTTCCTGCATGTACTCGATGCTCTTGCGGTACCACTGGTTGTTGAAGGAGGAGAAATGGTGCATCGAGCTGTCCCACTGCTTATAAATATCCGCATGGCAGCGCTGGCAGGCGTCCGATTTCATGAAGTACTTGGAGGGAATGTTGCCGCCATGTTTGGTCTGCGCCGAGCTGGGGAAGAACTTCCCCTCGGGGCCGTCACCTTCGCTGTCCATTGTTCCCGGAGGCATCAGCGGATTGGAGATGCGATTCGCGTTCTTCCAGGCGACCTCGCGCGTCCACCATGTGCCTGCCGCGAGGCCCGCCGACAGTAGCATCAGCGCGGCAAATCCCAAGCCGCGCTGGAGGGCCCCGTCACCCAGCCATCCTTTTGAAAAGAGCCACGACGTCGCCAGAAAAAGCGTGCCAACAACGCACAACGTAATATGCGCATACAACCACGACTTCAGCCGAAGGGGCGTACCAATCTTGATCAACACGATTCCGAGGAGCGCTCCCGCATCGAGCGAGATCCAGCCCAGCCGGGCCAGAAGCGTTTCGCGGGGGAGCAAGCGTACAACGTAAAAAATGAGGAGAATCGTTAAGACCATTCCGATCGCGATGTGAAACAAATCCGCAACAAAGTAAGAAATCGTGGCCGAGGGATATCCGTACAGGTAAACCGCGCTGACCGTCAGCGCAACCAGGATTCCTGATGACCACCGCTTTACAAAATCAATTTGCATCATCTCCACCTGGATGCGCGGTTTGCGGCTATCAAAACACCGGCCGGATGTGTGAGTAACATCCGGCCGCAATTCAGTTTGGGGTGCCCCGAAGCGAGCCAGCATCTGGCGGAGCCGGAGGCGATGTTGCTGGTGGGCACAGTTATATTTTCTAGCGCGGAGGCTGGCAATAATGCAAAAGCATTAGAAGTTAGGCTCGGCATCTATCCCCTGTGTTTCCAGGCAGTTGTATGCTTTTCCGGCACGCAGATCTTTGTACTCCTCGGTGCGCCCGCTGGGCCAATCGATCACCACCCGATCGATTTTTTCACGCCAGCCGAGACCAAATGTTACCGGCAATTCCGATTGAGAAAGATAGCTAGAGCCCCCCCGGACCATCCTCGATTGCGTGTGCCCCTCGTAGTAAATGCGGATCGACGAGCCGATCGCATCGCGATTCGACCTCGTACCCTTCAGGCGAAAGCGAATGCTCCGAGGATGCCCCTCTTGATCGTTCCGGTATAAGTACGCGGGCCCATTGTTGGTGGTCATCAAGATATCCAGGTCACCGTCGCGGTCGAAATCGCCGTAGGCTAGTCCCCGTCCAACTTTCGGAGTCTCAAATCCTCGTCCGGCCCCGTCCGCCACATCACGAAACTTTCCGCCGCCCTGGTTCAGGAAGAGCTGCGGCGGTTGCGCGTATCCGGTGTTGCCGCGGATATTTCTGACGGTTTCGTCGATGTGGCCATTGGCCACCGCCAGGTCCAGAGCGCCGTCAAGATCCACATCGAGGAACATGCAGCCAAATCCGAGAGTGTTCCTAGACGCTGCCCCGATGCCGGATGGAATAGACACGTCGTCGAAAACTCCCGGAGCGGTGGCGCGATACAGGCCGATCATTTCATTGTCGAAGTTGGTGATGGCCACACCGGGCTTGCCCGAACCATCGAAATCTCCGGTGTCGACGCCCATGCCGGCGCGGGCCTTTCCTTCTGTGCTAAATGCCAGGCCAGCCTCTACCGCGACATCCTTGAATTTTCCGTTCCGCAAATTGCGGTACAACTTATTCGGTTGGGTGTCGTTGGCTACCAATAGGTCCGGCCAGCCGTCCTGGTCGTAGTCGAGCATCGCCATTCCGAGAGACTTTGAGCTGCTGTCAAAAATGCCGCTGGTGGCGGTCACGTCTTCGAATGTTCCGTTGCCGCGATTGCGGAAGAGCCAGCAAGTATCCCCGCGATACGCTTCCGGAGTGCAGTACGATTTGTGCGAACCATCGAGACTGCAGAAGACATCGTGCTCGGGAGTCCAGCGCACGTAATTGCACACGAAAAGATCAAGCAAGCCATCCCGATCATAATCAAACCACAGCGCGGAAGTGCTGAAGCCCTGACGCCCGAAGAGGCCGCTCGCACGCGTTGCATCAACGAAAGTTCCATTGCCGGTGTTGCGAAAAAGCCGGCTCTGCCCCACGCAAGTGATGAAAATGTCCGGAGAACCATCATTGTTGTAGTCGCCGACGGCCACTCCCATTCCATACATTTCGACATCGAGGCCTGCGCTTCGCGTCACGTCCGTAAAGGTCCCGTTGCGGTTGTTGCGGTAGAGCCGCAGCGTGGATCGCTGGCGCTTGTGTCCGGGCCAGTCCATGCCGTTCACCAGCAGAATGTCTTGCCAGCCATCGTCGTCGTAATCGAGGAACGCGCAACCTGCGCCCAGCGTCTCCGGGAGCAATTTGCCGCCATAAGCGCCGCTGTTGTGCCGGAACTGGATGCCGGCCGCGTTCGTAACATCGGTCAGACGGAATCCTAGGGAAGAGGCTGGATTAGCGAATCTCCAAGGTGGCGCCGCCGTGGTTAGTCCTGCGCTGATCGTTTTGAAAAGGAAGTCTCGCCGGTTCAAGGCAAGTTCACCAGACCATTTCGAATCGCGTAGACCACTAGCTCCGCCGTTTTGTGAATTCCCAGCGTCTCCATGATATTGGCGCGGTGGACCGCAACGGTATTCACACTGAGATTCAAATTCGCCGCGATTTCCTTGTTCGACTTGCCGGCCACGATGTGTTTCAGGATTTCCAGTTCGCGCGGCGTCAATCCTCCGCCGCGCTCTCCTTTCAGAGTGTCTGGGCGGGATACTTGCGGGTCGAGCACGGTCATGCCTGCCGCGATACTCTTGACGGCGCTGACCAGGTCGAGGTTCATGGCATTTTTCAGCACGTAGCCGCGCGCGCCCGCTTCGAGCGCCTGGTTCACCAGCGTTTCCTCGGAATGCATGCTTAACATCAAGATTCCCGCTTGCGGGAATTTTTCCAGGATTTTTCGTGCCGCTTCGATGCCGCTCAGTTCCGGCATCGCGCAGTCCATCACGATTACTCTGGGCCGCAGCTCGCAGGCCAGGCGCACGGCTTCTTTACCGTCGCTGGCTTCTCCAACGACGGAGATTTCCGGGTCATCTTCCAGCATGCGACGGAATCCGCGGCGTACCAGAGTGTGATCGTCGGCCAGCAGAACCGTTATCTTAGGCGCCATTGGCATCCACTTTGATTCGGGGAATCTGGAGACATACCCTGGTCCCGCCTTGCGGCCTCGGTGAGATTGCCAGCGTGCCGCCAATCAGTTCGGCGCGTTCCCGCATCGCCACCAACCCGATCCCGCGCTGCATCTTTTCTGCGACGAAACCCGTGCCGTGATCTTCCACTTCGAGCTCCAGCGAATCCGGCGAGAATCTCAGCCAGATCCAGGCGTCAGTGGCCCCGGAATGCCGGCTCACGTTATTCAGCGCTTCTTGCAGCACGCGATAGATATGCACGCCGGCGCTCGTCTCTACGGGAAATGGCTGCCCCGTCTTCTCGTAATGCAACACTAGGTCCGTTTGCCGTCCCACGGTGGGAATATACCAGTCGAAAGTGCTTTCCAACCCGGCCTCTTCGAGTAGAACGGGATGAAGCGCCTGGGAGAGCATCCTGATATTGTTTAGTGTCGATTGCGCGATCTCCTGCACCTCCTTCAGGTCTTCGCCGAGGGGCGATCCTTCCGGGGCATGATTTTGCGCGTGGCCCAGCATCGATCCGATCGCTGTCAAAACCTGCCCGAATTCATCGTGGAGTTCGCGCGAAATGTGCCGCAGTGTCGATTCCTGTGTCGAGATCAATTTTTGCGCCAAATCACTGCGCTGCTCGGAAAGCTCTGCCAGGCGCGCATAAATCTGGCGGTTACTGCGAATCAGGTACAAGCTTGTCAGAACAATGGCGATGAGCGTGGCGGCCAGGAAAATATAGAGCTGCCGCTGCACACCATCGTAAATCTGAGCGATGCGCGCGGCGCCCTGCTCCTCGCCTTCGTTATTTCCCACCAGCAGCCGTGAAACGGCCGTGCTGAGGGCTTGCTGCCGCGCCTGAAGCGACAGTCGAATTTGTTCCCGCGCCTCCGCATCCTTGCCGTTCTGCGCCAGCCCGAACATGCGGTTCACGGCGTCCCAGAACTGCGCTACCGCTTGAGAAAGAAACAGTCGCTGCTCCGGAGTGCGGTTCGCTCCGGCCAAGCTCTCTTCCAGTTTCAACCCGGTGTCCAGATCCTGGTGGATGCGTTCGAACTGCGCGGTCCATGCCGTCAGCGGATAGGGTTCCATGGTGTCCAGCATGTCCCGCATGGCCAGCGCGATGGAATTGAGGTCGTTCTGGACGCGCAACAGTTGCAGCGAGTCTTTCCGGTTTCGATCCACCATCTCGCTCTGGAGTTTTCGCAGGCCGGCGAGCTGAACCGTGATGTAGGAAGCGTAAGCCAGCACTGCGGCCAGCGTGATCACCAGCCCCAGCAGCAGTCCGTTCGTGGGGGAGCGTTGCGAGGATGCGGCATTCTGCACAGGCTAAGAATACCTCAGGCCGTTGTTTGCCGTCGCAGCAGAAGCGTCAGGAAAATCAGAATCGCCGCGCAGGCCAGCGGCACGAGGAATCCTGCGCGCAAACTGCCGGAAAATTTAGAGACCACTCCGATCGACTCGGAGCCTGCCGATCCCCCGAGAGAAGCGAGTGCAAAGAGGATGCCCCCGATTTTTTTCGCTCTTGCTCCATACCATCGCGAGAGCCAGGCAATAAAAATGGGGTAGACACTCGCGCATCCGAGGCCTGCCAGGAAAACGGCCGTAGTGGCAACCGGTAGCGTTCTGGATGTAATTAGCAATACGGACGCCGCTGCTTCCAAGCTTAGGGCGCCCAGCACTAATTTTCTTTCGTGCAAGGTTTTTAGAACCAGCGGTGCAGCGGCGCGGCCGGAGGTGAGCCCGGCATAGAAAAACATTGGCGCCAGCGTGGTCATAGAAGTGATGCCATTTGCTACTCGTTTGGCGTATTCTGCGGACCAAAAACCGATGCCATTTTCCATCGCTACGTAAATAAAGAACATGGCGGCCATGGCAATGGTGATTCCCAATCCGGCCGCTGGCAATACTGCTCCCGTTGCATGCACATCCTTTTCGTGCTTCTGCACGCCAAAAGAGGTGAACGACAGGCCAACAACGAGAATTCCACCGAAGAGGGCGGTAGCCGCGAGCAGGATTGAGATTGCGTTGTGCTTCAATGCGAAAGCGATCAATCCGGAACAAATCATTGCTCCCACTCCCCACGCAAAATTGAGCTGGTTCAATAGCGACGCGCTCTTTGCCCCTCCCAATTCGGCAACAAACAAATTTGTTCCCGGAGTGATCAATCCATAGCCCAAACCGAAAACTGCCGTAGCCGTCAGCGCAACGCTGTGCGTGTTTGCGTTCAGACACGCAAGACCTCCTCCCATTAGCGCATAACCCAAAACCAAAGCTGGCTTATATCCGCGCCACGCGGCAATCGCGCTGGATGCTAGTGTGCCTCCCAATGCCGCCAGGAATTGAATCGTCGAGAAAAGACCAGCTTGTCCGTCATCAAGAGACCATCTGCGGATAAAAATCGGCAACATCGGACCGACGATCGTCGTAGCTATTCCGCTGAGCACGAAGCCTGCGAAGAGCAGGACAAGCAGGTTGCGGTGCCCTTGCATCTCTGTGATGGCTGAATTCTGTTCGCTCATGGGCAACCTGCCATTCTGAAGGACGCCGCCCTTTCAAGCAACTTCGCGTTTCTGGAAAATCCTTCTGCTTGGAATTCCAAAGTTCGATACTCTTTAGTATTCACTTCTTCGGAATGATGGTTCTCCATGATTGAAGTCGGCCTCATAGGATTCGGTCTCGCCGGCCGCGCGTTCCATGCGCCGGTGATCCGCGCTGTGCCTGGTTTGCATCTCGCCGCTATCGTGCAGCGTAGCGGCACGGAGGCAGCCGAGAAATATCCCGACGTTCGAATCGTGCGGAGCCTGGGCGAACTGCTCTCGATTACAGATATTCGCCTCGTCGTCATCGCCACACCGAACGACACGCACTTTGTGTTCGCGCGGCAGTGCCTTGAGGCAGGCCGCGACGTGGTCGTCGATAAACCGTTTACAACAACTCTCGAAGAGGCTGTTTCGCTCGTGCAGTTTGCGAAGGACGCCAGTCGCCTGCTCACCGTCTATCAGAACCGCCGCTACGACGGGGATTTTCAGGCCGTCCGGCAGCTCGTGGAGGCCGGCACGCTTGGACGCATTGTCCGCTTCGAAACGAGCTACGACCGCTTCCGTCCGCAACGCAAGCCGGACGCCTGGCGTGAGGCCGCGTGCCCCGGCAGCGGAATCCTATTCGACATCGCGCCACATCTGATCGATCACGCGTTGCTTCTTTTTGGCCTGCCGGAAGCCGTAACCGCCGAGGTTCGAGCGGAACGTGAAAACGCGGCCGCCGATGATGCCTTTGATATTACGCTTCACTATTCGGACGGCATGCGCGCGGTTCTGCGTTCCAGCATTCTTGCTGCCGCGCCGCGCCCCCGGTTCGTCCTTTTCGGCACGCAAGCCAGTTTCGTGAAACAAACCTTCGATCCCCAAGAGGCCAACCTGCGGCGCGGATTTATTCCCGCGGACACGGCATGGGGTGCCGAGCCGGAAGAAAATTGGGGCGTACTTACCGTTCCCTCAGGAGATTCGCTCGAACGGCGGCGCATTCCCCCGGTCATCTGCGACTACCGGGATTATTATTCGAATGTACGCGATGTGATTCTGGGGCGAGCGGCGCTGGCGGTCACGCCGGAGTGGGCGCTGGATGTGATGCGACTACTTGAGCTCGCACGCGCGAGCAGCCAGAAACGCCGTACGATTCCGTGGTGATGAGCGGATTCTCTTTCGAGTCACACTTTTCAGCAAGCATCGAAGAACTTCCGCGTATAATCTGTTTTCTCCGAGGAAGGGAAGGAGCAGCTCGCTGCCCATGACCATCGAACTGGCACCCTCGATTCTTTCCGCAAACTTCGCGCGGCTTGGCGAGGAGGCGAAAGCGGCGCTGGACGGCGGCGGCACGGTGCTCCATTGCGATGTGATGGACGGTCACTTTGTGCCGAATATCACGATTGGGCCGTTGGTCGTGGCCTCGCTGAGGAAAGCTCTTCCCAACACCATCCTCGATTGCCACCTAATGATCGAACACCCTGACGAATTCATTCCTGCTTTTGCGGAAGCCGGCGCCAGCTGGATCTCCGTGCACCAGGAAGCCTGCGTTCACCTTCATCGCACGCTGCAACAGATTGAGTTACACGGATGCAAATCAGGCGTGGTGCTGAATCCCGCCACGCCGGTGCACATGGTGGAAGAAGTGCTGGATATGGTTCATCACGTTCTGGTGATGTCCGTGAATCCGGGATTCGGGGCACAAAAATTCATTCCTGGCGCTCTCCACAAGATTAAGACCCTCGCCGAAGTCCGCGAAGAGCTTGGCCTTTCGTTCCGCATCGAAGTGGATGGCGGGGTGGCACTCGATACGGTCGGTGATGTGGTGCGTGCGGGGGCGGAGCTGCTGGTCGCGGGTAATGCGGTTTTCGGGAAAGGCAACGTTTGCGAAAACGCGAAAAAACTTCTGGAAGCGGCGCGTGCCGCAACGCTCACTCGTGCTTGAGCGAGATAGCACCGGCAAAAATATCAAAGACCACTTGAAGGCCTGTTTCTTTTCTACTGCTCCTGATAATTCCAGGTCAGCCCGCCATCAACGAAAAACGTCGTTCCAGTCGCGTAGTCGGATTCCGAACTCGCCAGGAATGCCGCCATTGACGCTACATCTTCTGGTCTGCCCAGCCGCTTCAGCGGAATGTTTCCGAGTAACGCTTTCAGCTTGACCGCGTCGTTCAACAGCTTTGTGTTAATGGGTGTTTCGATGGCTCCCGGGGCGATGTTGTTGATGGTGATGCCGAGCGGGGCGAGTTCGATCGAGAGGTTGCGCGTCAGCATTTTGACGCCGCCCTTGCTTGCGCAATAGGAAGTGAAATGCGGGAAGGGAAGCTCTTCATGCACCGAGCTGATGTTGATGACTTTGCCGCCGGCCTTCGCCCGCATGCGGTGTTTCACGAATTCCTGCGTGATGAAGAAAAGACCTTTTAGATTGACGTTCAGGACCGCGTCGTAATCTTGTTCAGTGGCGTCCCAGAAATCGGCGCGGCGTTCTAGTCCTGCGTTGTTGACGAGGATGTCGATCTTTCCAAACTGCGCCACAGTATCTGCGATGAATTTCTGCCCATCCGCAACGCGGCCTACGTCGCATTGGAATCCCGCAGCTTTTCGCCCCAGCTTCTGAATTTCCGCTGCTACTTCCTCCGCCCCCGCCTTGTTCGAGCGGTAGCAAAAGGCTACGTCCGCACCTTCCTCGGCGAACCGCTTCGCGATGGCCAGCCCGATTCCCTGGCTTCCGCCCGTAATTGCCGCTACCTTTCCCTCCAGCCTGTTTGCCACGATTTTCTCCTTACGCCATGTTCAGAAGTGTGATGCGCGAGGCTGGCTTTTGTTTCAAGGATCGGCTTACGCTGCTGCGCTTCAGGCGCCGGGCAGAAATCCCTCCACGGTCTACTTAGCATGATAGAGACTGGGAAGCATCACGAAATGCATGCTTTCTGCGAGTCCGTAAATTGATCTACCATCCCCACGCAATTCCCTTCGCCAACCGGTTGAGCGGAGCACCCGCCAGCTCCAGGAGGGTGTGACGGACCCTGTCCGAGAGGCCAGTTAATCTTCTGTGTGCGCGGTCAATTGGCCGCCCCGGGGACTCCACAGCAAAGCTATCCTGTTAGCAGGAGAATTGCGATGAAATACATACCGTTTGCAGTTGTTCTTGTGGCGCTGATTCCCTCGCCGACTTATGCGCAGAATACGCAATTCTCGGATTGCCGGACTCTTGAGGCCGCAGGTAATAATATAAGGTCGGACGAAGCTCTCGTTAATGGGATGGTTTGCAAGGCCGCTAAAGTCAAAGCAAATTCGTCAGTTTCCACAACAGCTTCCGGAAAAACTGCAGAAACTGAGAAACGCATGGCCCTCCTTGGAATTATCGAGCCCGAGACGCTGCGATCCAAGGTGAAAGCCGATGCAATCCCGCCAGAGGTTGTACCGACGCCTGCGCCAGCTTCCGGAAGAACCCCCCAGACGGAGAGCCGCATGGCCCTCCTGGGAATTATCGAGCCCGAGACGTTGCGGTCAAAGTCAAAAGCAGAAGCAAATGCGGCAGGGGACGTGGCGACACCTCGAACAGGCACTGAGCCTGAGCCCGAAACGGAGCCAGGAGCAAATGTAACGCCGCAGTCTGTACGGTTTGAGATGAAACACAATGCCAGCCTGGGAGATATTGCGCGGGCATATCAAAGAAATTCGCAAGCTCCAGCAGCCGCGGCGCGGGAAGACATCGTGGAGCTAAAGAAGCTACCCAGTGAAGTGAAACTCACGGCAGCACCGACGGTTCCTGCGCCTGAAACGCCAACGACTACGCCGCTTCAGCCTGGCCAGAAGGCTAACGCCTTGACAGCGGCACAAGCGCCGGAGTCTGAGTTGACGCGGGAAGAAACCCCGGCAGCAATTACGCCAGCTTCTGTGACACTCACCGGGCCTCAGCCCGCAGCGAAGATTGAAGTTTTTGCAGCGCCACAAACGCCAGTGCCTACTGTGAAAGCCGAAACCAATTCGCCAACGGTTATGACGACGCCGGTCATAACTCCCGAACCTCGGTCAGACGGGAAGACGGAAGTATTTGCATCGTCAGGAGCACCGCCGTCACAAGTGATGCCCGAAGCCAGTCCGGTGGCAGCTCCGGGGGCAGAAGAAGTCGCAGCAAGTGAGCCACAGAAAAGCGTCAAGATAGGAGTGTTTGTCGAACCCCAGACGTCATCGCCGGAGATAAATAGCACGCCAGAAGTAGTTTCTTACGATAGCGCTCAGGAAGATGGATTCAATGATGGGCAACGAGCGGGGTGCACAAAAAACGTGTCCTTAGGAAGCCTGGATAAGGAGAAACTATTTCTGGCTATTCCGGAATGGGCAGCGAACTGGTACGAAAAGAATCAGAAGAGGTTTCCAGGGATGTGTTTCTCTGACTCGCCCATGCCCGGAGCACAAAATTACCTGGTTGTCTTTTACGCCTCCGCGCCGGCCGTTTCTGGAATCGACCCGCTGAAGAACATATCTGCTTCGGCCGACATGCCGCCCCTCTCGGGAGTCGGAACTTTCACGACGAGCTACGGCTCAACGTGGCACTACACCTATGACCGAACAGCGACGACGACGGTCACTACCGTCTTGACGGAAAAAGTGCCCCACAACCTGCAACCAAATGTTCTCTATGCCACTGCGTACTCCGAGCGAGGCATTCCCATTTCTCAGCACCGGCCCGCAGCCATGACGAAGAAGGGCAGGGAAATATCCGGGAAGCCCGGAAAGAACCGGGATGCGTCGCTTCCAGCAATTCATATGATGGGCGAATTGCTGAACGAAATGGCGGAAGACATCGCGAAGCACTAGCCCTTGCAGACGTACTTACCGCAGGTGCAGGGGGCTGTCTCGGTGGGAAGTTCCTTTTCCATCAGCTGCCGACAAACTGACACTTTTCCTGCCACATATCGATTTCTTCTGACTGGGCCAGCTAAAATAAAGTTTACTAGGCAGGTATTCGGTAGTCTGTCTTCATGGGCGCAAGAGCGAATTTAGGACGAGGCGCATTCTGCGTGCGAGAATGGATGCCGGCTTCGAATGGAAATGCTCACTCGACAAATTCTTGCGATCGCAGCACCTACGGTAGTCCGAAGCGTGCGGCGCTGGATCTTCCATCTCGGTGGATTGGGTTTTATTCCTCGGGACTCCTGGACAGCTCCGTGATTCCACTCCCAGGAAGCATGGATGTGCTGACGATCGTCTTGTCTGCAGGCAATCAAGGGTTAGGGCTTATTACGCCTTGATGGCGACGTTTGATCCGTGATCGCAGGCTTCGTCACCTACCGGCTTGCTCGCAAAGGTGGGAAGGAGACGCTCGAACGCAAGTTCCCGGCCAGGAGGCTCGAGAAGGTTTACAAGATCTTCAGGCTATGGGGCTTTGGCGCCATCGCCGCCTGGCTGCCACCGCCCGTGGTTCCATTTCTCTTTGCCGCAGGCGCCATGCAATATTCCGTGAAAAAATTTCTCTTCGCACTAACGCTAGGCCGGACTATCCGATACTCCCTCCTAGCGTACCTGGCATCCCGTTAAGGACGGCAAATGCTTACGGTCATCTCGCAACAGGGACATCCGGTCTTCATTGCGGTTATCGGGCCGATTACGGCGGTAATGGCGGCTCTCATTTTCATTCTCGTAAGTAACCGCAAAAAACGAGCACACCGCCAGCCAACTTTTGGGCTACTGAGAGCAATTGGACACGTTTCGCGCCTACGGCGCTGGGGAAGTGCCTTCTATTAGAACGAGCACGATGTTTCGTGCCCCTACACAGCCGAGCTGGGCGCTAGGCGATGGTGACTTCGGGACTAAGGTAGACGTCCTGAATGGTGTTGAGGAGCTGGACGCCTTCCTTCATGGGGCGCTGGAAGGCCTTGCGCCCGGAGATGAGGCCGGTGCCGCCGGCGCGCTTGTTGATCACGGCGGTGGCTACAGCTTCTTCGAAGTCGTTTGCGCCGGAGGCGCCGCCGCTATTGATCAAGCCTGCGCGGCCCATGTAGCAGTTGGCCACCTGATAGCGCGTCAAGTCGATGGGATGGTCGCTGCAGAGATCGGTGTAGATGCGCTTGTCGAATTTGCCGTAGCTGGAATCGCCGATGTTGAGCGCCGCATAGCCGCCGTTATTTTCCGGGAGCTTTTGCTTGATGATGTCCGCCTCGATGGTTACGCCGAGATGGTTGGCCTGGCCGGTGAGATCGGCGGAGACGTGATAGTCCTTGTCCTTCTTAAAGGCGTTGTTGCGCAAATAGCACCAGAGGACCGTGGCCATGCCTAGTTCGTGGGCCTTCGCGAAGGCCTGGCTGATCTCCACGATCTGGCGGCCGCTCTGGTCGGAGCCGAAATAGATGGTGGCGCCGACGGCTGACGCGCCCATGTCGTAGGCCTGCTGCACGGTGCCGAACAGAATTTGATCGGCCTTGTTCGGGAACGTCAGCAGCTCATTGTGATTGATCTTTACGATGAAAGGGATCTTGTGGGCGTACTTGCGCGCGACCGAGCCGAGCACACCGAAGGTGGAAGCCACGGCGCTGCAGCCGCCGTCGATGGCCAGCTTGACGATGTTCCCGCCATCAAAGTAATCGGGATTCTTGGCGAAGCTCGCGCCGCCGGAGTGCTCGATGCCCTGGTCGACGGGCAGGATCGAGAGATAGCCCGTGCCGCTAAGGCGGCCGTGGCCAAACATGCGCTGCAGATTTGCCAGCACGCGAAGATTGCGGTCCGTCGAGGCGTAGATGCGGTCGACAAAGTCCGGGCCGGGAAGATGCAGGCGCTCCTTGGCGATTTTCGGCGACTTGAATC
>Ga0137398_10000148_pt1 | contig 20925 bp, 16 predicted proteins | sample czorhiz216metaG_FD_106659 | JGI IMG/M metagenome (GOLD analysis project Ga0137398, IMG submission 106659) | Vadose zone soil microbial communities from Angelo Coast Range Reserve, California, USA - czorhiz2.16 metaG | ecosystem: Environmental > Terrestrial > Soil > Vadose zone | place: USA...
ACGTCCAATGCAAAATTGGTCCTATACTTCATGCCTTTCGCTGCACAGCCGGTCAGCGTCATGATGCGGTCTCAGTTGGACGTGGCCTTTTCCGACGCGGCCCCAGCTCGGTCTCGCGTGCGAAGAGTGCCTGAGGATTGACATCCAACACGCCGGGAACCGGGTCGACACGGTTGCTAAGGGATAGAAGGCCGATGCCGGCGAGGCCAAGGCTCTGGCGCGCAGCCGGTTGAAACACTTTCTGGCTTGCGGCGGCGCTGCATTTCTGCGATGTGCGCCGCTCGACTGAGCTGGGCCGCGCCGATCGGTACGTTGGCGCTGAGAACGAGCAGGTTGAACCGATCCGAGCTAGGCCTCCTGGCTCGCCTCTGCGCTCTCCGTCGCGGCATCGCTCAAGTGGGGAGGAGCTAGGGGAAGGCGGCCCTTCAATGCCGCTTCGGACCGCTAGGTCTCGGTGCTGGAGCAGGGATTTTGGTAATCCCGCTGGTCGGGGAATCGGCGATGGTCTCGCTGTTGACGAGCGATCCCGGCGCGGCAGGCGGCGAATCCGGGTTCGTCAGCCGGTCGAGCGCAATTCCACTAGATCCGATCTGCGGCAGCGCCTGCCGCGCGCGCTTCACTTCCACCGTATCGCCCGGCTGAACGCTGCTTGTCTCGTCGGCCGCAATTTGCTGCAGCTCGTCGCCGCTTTTGCGCCGAATGACGTATTGCGGAGCGGCGGTTTGCTCTTCGGACAATGCGGCCATGCCGGGCCCGATGATTTCCCGGTCGGTGCCGACAATCGCGGCGTTTGTTTTGATGCGCGCCGCCGTCTCGGTAAGTTTGCTTTCGACTTGCGCCAGCTCGGTCAGGGTCTCGCCGCGTGTCTTGTTGCGCAGTTCGACCATCGCCTGATCCGCCTTGCCAACATCCTCGCGCGCACGCAGGATCGCAGTATCCACATCGAGCCGCCGCCCCTGAGCCTCGATCTCGGTCTGCCGCAAGCTGAACTCCCTCGGAGCCACCGCCAGGCCCTGCTTCACCAGTGAGGTCGTATTCGACAATTCCTGTTTGAGAAGCGCCAGCTCCTTATCCATCGTGTTGGTCTTCTCTTTTAATGAGGCGACCTCTCCGTTGATCAGATCCTTGAGGCCTTGCAGCGCGGCTAGCTGCGAATTCAAGGCATCGCCGCGCGCGGTGAACATTACTTGTTCGCGCTTGATCAGCCGCACGACTTCGGGCTCGCTCTGCCGTTGCAGCAATTCCGGCGGAAAGGCGATCTTGTCGCTGCCGTCCAATTCCGCCTGCAGCCGCGCGCTGCGCGCCAGAAAGCCGCTGTACTCGAGCTGAAACACGCGCAGTTCGCCGGCCGTGGTCATCGAACTGCGCTGGAACCCCAGCAAGCCGGGATCATTCGTCCGAAACAGCCCGCCGGCAATGCTGATTGCCTGCAATACGGTCATCCCCGGCCGGTATGAATATTCGCCCGGCTGATTGACGCTGCCGAGAACGTAGATCGGGCGAAATTCGACGATCTCGACCGAAGCTTGCGGCCGCGTCGCCAATCCGGCGGCTTTCTGCAGACCATTGGCGACGGCGTCGGCCAATTGCTCCACCGTCTGTCCCACCGCCGGCACCGAGCCGACCAGCGGGAGTGAAACGTTGCCGTCGGGTCCAACACGGAAGTCGGCATTGAGGGCGGTCCATGCGTAGACTTCGCCAACCGCGCTGCGCCACTCATAGACCTTGACTCGAACCTGGTCACCTGTGCCGAGCCGATAATTCGTGTCTGGCAATGTCGCGTCGGCGGCGGCTATGCCGGTCAACAGCACAAGCAGCGATGCCGCCATTACGAATCGGTTCCACATGCAACCCTCTTGGTGACCTGGCAAGGAAACATGCGGACCAGCCGACCGCGGCAGCGCCATATCCGTCCGCGGCGAGATCAATCAGCAAAGCATAGAGCCGTGTCGCTGCCTAGCGAAGAGAAAATCTCGCTGCAGGCTCGACTCGGTCAGTCCACAGTTCGGTCACATTTGTTTTTTATTTCTCTGGCTGAATGAAAGTCGCCGATCCGACGAGGTGCCGGAGTTTGTTTCAATACCCTTGCGCGGCAGGAGGTCGCAACGAATGACGCCGCGGAACTTGGTTACCTAGGACCCGTTGGCGGCCGGAACGTTGAAGCGGACTGAAGGCGGAGTATGGCGTTGCGTATTGCGGTTGGAATAGCGACTGTCGGACGCTCGCAATTGTTGCGTGCCGCACTCGACGAACTTGCGGCTCAATTGCGGCCTCCGGAGCGAGTGGTGGTGTGCGCGCCCAGCGCGGACGATTTCGGCGAGCTCGCTCAGGATGCAAAGCTCCAACTCGTGCTCGGGCCGCGCGGTCTGACCTGTCAGAGAAATGCGATCCTGGAGCAGGTACGCGATTTCGATGTCGTCGTTTTCTTCGACGATGATTTTCTCCCCGCCCCATCTTATTTGCAGGTCGTCGAACGCGTGTTCGCCAAGCACCCCGACATCGTAATGGTGACCGGCTTGGTCCTCGCCGACGGGATTATCGGGCCCGGCCTTTCGCTCGAAGATGCGCGCTCCTGGCTGTCGGTGTTTGGGGCTGTCAAGCGGGACTGGCGCGAACTGGAAAAGGCAACGAACGGCTACGGCTGCAATATGGCCCTACGCGTTGCGGCGGTCGAAGCCGGGCAGTGCCGGTTTGATGAAAAGCTGCCGCTTTATGGCTGGCTCGAGGATGTCGATTTCAGTCTTCGGCTTGGACAGCGAGGCCGTATCGTCAAGGCGATGGCGGCCCAGGGCGTCCATCTGGGGATTAAGAAGGGCCGTCAATCCGGGCGTCGCCTCGGCTACTCGCAGATCGCCAACCCAATCTATCTCTCCCGCAAAGGAGTCTTCTCCCGGCGCCGGGCGTTGCGGCTGATGAGCCGCAATATCGCGGCCAACTTGCTGCACTTGCCGCATCCCGAGCCGTATATCGACCGGTTCGGTCGGGCCAGCGGCAATATCAAGGCGTTCGGCGATTTGCTGACAGGCCGGCTGACCCCGGAACGAATTCTGGAATTATAGTGAACAGATGGACGGGATGGCGTGGCTCTGGCGCAAGCCAGTCGCGGAGGCTTGTCCTCGCGAAAGCAGCTCAGTCAACGGCTACCGATGTTTTTGTTCGGGCGGGACGCGCACCGGCCGCTTGCGCGCGATCGTCGCGCCATCATCTTGGCTACCGCTCCGTAAAGGGCGCAAGGCGGCCCGCAACAGGATCCCGGCAGCATATCCAATCTGCAGCACCACCACCGCGAGCACCGCGCTGAGCAACTTCCCGAATATCCCCTGCACCGGCGCGCTCACTATCGCGACGACAAAGGCGCCCAGCAGCACGAACCCGAAAAAGGCCAGCCTCATGAACGTGCCGCACAGCGCGCCCATTGCAAATAGCCCAGCCCCGATCCAGTACATCTCTCCGCTTTCCCAGCTTCGGCGAATAACCCTGAGTCCGCCTGGTGTCGCGAGCACCGAATCCCGTTCCGATCGGCTTCGGGTGCCTGACATATGGTCGCAAGGCCGAACCAGAACCAGCATAGAGCCTTATTGCTCGGACTCGAAGGCACTTACTCAGACCGTCCGCGCGCTCAAAATTTGCCGCACGAAAAATAATGTTGAAAAAATGATCCTTTGCTCAACAGTGACCCTTGCTGAAAAACGTTATATGAACAAAATATCCGCAAAATCCTAAAGTTTATCGGGAGTATGAAAAACATGCAATTATCCAAGTCTGTGTATCTCATGTTAAAGTCTTCCAAATTTTTGCCGCTATGTCACGAATGGTTACACGATTCTTGTAATCGAGGAGAGTTGACGTCCCCGTATCGTTTAAGCATTATTCGCTTTACCGCCGAAACGGCGGGAGGTCTTGAGAAAGAGGATCACAGGGGCAGCAAGTAAGATATTGCCGCTGTGGATCAAGAAAAACGGCGAACGATTCTGCCGTCGGGGTGTGATCGCCTGAAAGATGGACTTTACGTCGTTGGCGTGATTCCGCCTGAACATTTGTGTTCTGCACGCAGCTTTTCTTGTCTCTAGCTCTAGGTGGGGAAGCCCGCCCGGCAAGGGATTATCTAACGGAACGGCGTCTGAAACGGGGCCGCAACGCTACCGCTATGTGCTCGAAGGAAGGGCGTGCCTCAGCGGGTGGACGAAGCAAGCTCGATAACAGGCGGATACGGTGACGGTATTGGAGGGAAGTGCATGCGGAGTTTCATTTCGGCCCGCCTCTCGCAACAGAGTCGGATGTTTTTCCACGGGACTGATCGGAACGGTCGGTTACTTGCGCAAGCTCCCCGGTCATTTCCGCGTACCAAGGTTCGCACCCGTCGGAACCGAGCTTCTACCCCTTCCGTCGTCGTTGGCGGACGCGGTAAAAGATATTTCGATGTCACTGCCGCATTGTCCTCAATTCTATTCTGGCTACCGCTGCTTTGCCTAATCGCAATCGCGGTGAAGTTGGCTGATGGTGGGCCTGTCCTTTACCGGCATAGGCGAGTTGGCCAGAACGGCAAGGCGTTTGATTGCTTTAAATTCCGCACGATGCTCATGGATGCCGACACTGCCCTGCACCGTCACCTCGCGGCCGACCCCGACGCGGCCCGAGAATGGCGAGAAAACCAAAAGCTAAAGAGCGACCCGCGGATCACGCCGCTCGGCGCCGTCCTCAGGAAAACCAGTCTCGACGAGCTTCCACAACTGTTTAATATCGTGAAGGGCGAGATGAGCCTGGTTGGGCCGCGGCCGATCGTGCTGAATGAGGTCCCGAAATATGGCGAGTGCATCGCGCACTACATGCGCGCCCGACCCGGATTAACCGGAGCCTGGCAAATCAGCGGCCGCAACGACGTCGACTATGCGCGTCGTGTCTGGCTCGACACAGAGTATGTCGAGAATTGGAGCTTCTGGCGCGACTTGACGATTATCGCCAGTACCTTCCGCGTGGTTCTGACATCCCGCGGCTGCTACTGACCCGTTGGCCGGAAGCATGGACTCCATAATCGACCCGATCGGGATCGAGCGCGTAGTCGTGATCAACGATGACGCGACCGAGCAGGGTGGCGCCGCGGCGATTGCGCTGCTGTCGACAAAGCTACTGAATGCCCGGCACATCCCGGTGACGTTCCTATCCGGTAGTGCCGATATCGATCCCGAACTTGAGGGTTCGGGTGCCGAAATCGGCGTTCTCGGCGGCCGGCATATTCTCGATGGGCCGCGCGGCACCGCCGCCGTACGCGGGCTTTTTGACCCAACAATCCAGACGCGGCTAGCGCAATGGATCGCGGTCCGCGACACACCGGGCACCGTGTACCACCTGCACAATTGGCACAAGGTCCTCTCGCCCTCGGTGTTCGGCGCGTTGCGACGGGTCGCACACCGCCTGGTGATATCGGCACACGACTATTTTCTGGCTTGTCCCAATGGGGGATACTTCATTTATCCGCAGCATACCGCGTGCGAACTGGTCCCCGGCAGCTGGCGCTGTATCGCGACCGCCTGCGATCGACGGCATTACGCACACAAATTATGGCGGGTCGCGCGGCATTGGACACGGCAGCGCATGCTCGACTTGAACGGTTCGGGTGCGATCGTGCTCGCCGTTCATCAGGCAATGGTGCCCTTGCTGGCGCGCGCCGGGATCGACGAGAGCAGAATTCGGGTGCTGCGCAACCCTGTCGTTCCGTGGCGGCGCGCGCGTGTAATTGCCGAGCAAAACCGACACGTGTTCTTTATCGGGCGCCTCGATGGCGACAAGGGCGCCGATCTCCTGGCGCGCGCGGCGCGGCAGGCCGGCGCGCCGTTACGGATCGTCGGGGACGGTCCGCTCGCAGCATCGATCGCGCGCGACAATCCCGATGCCGAGCTGCTGGGCTGGCGAACCCGGGACCAGATCGCGAGCTTGATCGCGAGCGCCCGGATGGTGGTTTCGCCGACCCGTTCCCGAGAGACCTTTGGTCTTGTTCCTCTGGAAGCACTGATGAGCGGGGTCCCGGTCGTCCTATCGGGCTCGTTTCCTACCAGCGATGAGCTTTCACGCCGCGATCTTGCCGTTGTCTGCGACCCTTTAGACGAGCGGACGCTGGCGGTGGCGATCGCCAAGCTATTGCATGACGATCGGCGGGTTCGGGGAATGAGCCTTCGCGGCTTCACCGAAGCGAGGACGTTTGCTCCCACACCGGCGCAATGGTGCGACAAACTCGTGACGCTCTATCGCCGTCGACTTGACGACGCCAGCGTCGGGCGGTCAAGCGCGGCGGATGGGGCGCCACCCCGTGATCTCGCCGCAAGCGCGACCGCCAGTTCCGCGGGACCGATCCAATGCTAGAGCGCGCCTCAGCCAGTTTATCGGGCACGAGCGCCGATGGTTGGGCATCGGAACAAGCGGCAGCCCAACAGGTTAGCCTGGCCGAGCTGGTCCCGACGATAAAGCGCTCGTTCTGGGTTATCGCCGGATGCGTTTTCGCCGCCGTCCTGCTGGCCCTGTTCTACATCGCCATTACACCGTCGAGCTATGTGGCAACCGCCCAGTTGCTGATAGGGTCGGGCAAGCAGCCCTATCTATTGCAGGACAATGTTGTCGACTTGACCATCGACAATGCGCAGGTCGAAAGTCAGGTTGAGGTGCTGCGCTCTGAACGCGTGGCCAACGACGTTGTCGGCGCATTGGGCCTCGAACACGATCCTGATTTTCGCAGCGACGATGCGTCAACGGACTACGAGCGGCATCGTATCGCCCTGGCCCGTTTCAGGGACGGCCTCAGCACGCGCCGCGTCGGTCAATCCTATGTCATCGAAGTTTCCTTCCGCTCTACCGATCCTGACAAGGCGGCGCGGATCACCAACGCCATCACCGCGGCCTATATCCGTGATCAGCTCAGTGCCAAAACCGATGTTGCGCAGCAAGCAAGCCAATGGATGCAAGAGCGCGTCACCGAGCTAAGCGCAAAACTGAACACGGCCGCCGCCGCGGTGCAGAAGTTTCGGGCAGAGAACGGAATCAGTGACAACAATACTAACAACCAGCCGCGGCTGATTGACAAGCTGACTGGCCTTGAAGCGCAGGCGCAGGCTTACCGCAAACTATACGAGAGCTTTCTGCAGAAGTTGACCGAGAACCAGCAGCAGGAATCCTATCCGGTATCGAATGCGCGGGTAATCACGGAAGCGTCGACGCCGCTGGCGAAGACTTACCCCAAATCGAAGCTGATTCTGCTCCTATCCGTCCTGCTTGGGCTCATCGCAGCTGCAGCCGTCGCGGCGATCCGGTCGGTCCTCGACGGCAGCGTGCGTAACGCAAAGCAAATTCGGCAGGTACTCGGGCTGGACTGGCTCGCCTCGTTGCCGACTTACCGTCAGAACGACGCGGCAGCAGGCCATGTGGAAGCACTGGATGCGCCGTTCTCACCGTTCAGCGACGCCATCAGGGGCATCAAGGTGTCATTGCAAAACGCCAGCCGGGGCAAGCCGGTTCTTTGCCTCGGCGTCATGTCGCTGCTGCCTGGCGAAGGCAAGAGCACGCTGGCGGCCAATCTCGCGGCATTGTTCGCGGCATCGGGCTCGAAGACGCTGCTGATCGACGCCGATTGCTGCGCCCCCTCGCTTGGCCGCCGATTGGCTCCCGTCACGCAGCGCGGTCTTGTCGAGGCGCTGCGTGACGGTCCGGAGGAATCCATCACGCTGGATCCGAAAACGGAGGCGTTCATATTGCCGCTTTCCCATCCCGAGCGGCTTACGAATTCGGCTGATCTGCTGGCGTCGCCGGCAATGAAGGAGCTGCTCGCTCAACTAGCAGCTGGATTCGCGATCGTCATCTTCGACTTGCCGCCATTGAGCCGGGCAGTGGACGCGCGCGTCCTCGGACCGCAGCTCGACCAGTGCATCTTGTTGGTGGAATGGGGCCGTACGCCGCTCGAGCAGCTGAAGGAAGTGGTCGACCTGTTGCGCGCTGAACAAATCCCCGTGCTCGGCACTATCATAAACAAGGTCGAAGACGGCGTTCCGCCGCTTTTCGGCTGGCGCCCGGCCGATCTGCGGCAGCTCAGGCAGTCCGGCTATTTCGATTGGGCGATCCACGGGGTGTCGTCACGGTGGGCCGGCTTGCGATCTTGGCGGCGCGCCAGCAGATGATCGAACTGCGCCGTCATCTGGACGATAAAGCGTTCACGCGAGAATTGACGCGCGTGGGCGGCGATTTTCTGCGGGTCGAAATCGATCACGCGATATTGCTCGACCGCATCGATGAGCGCTTCCGGGCTCTGCTCATTGAAAAGAAGGCCCGTCGTCCTCGGAAGCACCGTCTCGGTCGCGCCGCCGCTGCCATAGGCGATCACCGGCCGGCCGCTCGCCATCGCTTCCACGGGAACGATGCCGAAATCCTCTTCACCGGGAAAGATCAGTGCCTGGCAACGCGCATAATGGTGCCGCAGATCCGCAAAGGGGCGCGGTCCGAGAACCGTTACGGTCGGGCCGGCGAGCCGGCGGATGCGAGGCAGCATCTCGCCGCCGCCGATGACGACGAGCTTCGTCCCCATTCGGTTGAAAGCTTCCACCGCCAGTTCCGGGCGCTTGTAGGCAACCAGCTCCCCAACCATCAGCATATAGTCGCCGCGCTCGTTTTCCGGAGCGGGTGTGAACGCGTCGGTGTCGACGGGGGGCCAAATTACTTCGGACTCCCGCCGGTAGTAGCGGCGGATGCGCGCCGCCACGGTTTCGGAATTGGCGATGAAGCAGTCGACGCGGTCCGCAGACGCGGCATCCCACAACCGCAGGTAGTGCGCAACAAGCGGCATCATCAGCTTTGTCAACCCGCCCGCCTGGTTGCGGTAGTCGTGAAACATGTTCCACAGATAGCGCATCGGCGAGTGACAGTAGCAGAGATGAAGTGCCGAAGGCGGTGGTATGATTCCTTTCGCCGGTCCGGATTCGCTGCTGATGATGAGATCATAACCGCGCAAATCGAGCTGCTCCAGCGCGAGCGGCATCAGCGGCAGGTAGCGCTTGTAGAGGCGCGCAGCGAATGGCAGCGAGCCGATGAAGGTTGTGCTGACGCGGTGACGCTGGATGGTCTCGGAGACGGCATCCGGCACATAGACGTGGGTGAAGATATCGGCCTGCGGAAAGATGTCGCACAGCGCCTCGACGACCTTTTCGCCGCCGCGCATGCCGACAAGCCAATAGTGGACGATGGCGACCTTCATGCCGGGTCTGGCTCCTGCGTCGGAAATTGTGCAGCCACCGGCCGCATCGTTCGGGCTGCGGGGCAGTGCACCTTGGGACATCGATTTGCGGCGATCGGCCGCTGCTTCACGCCGCTGGTAGAAACCCCAAAATGCAGATCGCGTTCCTCGTTTTCGCCAAACGTGAGGGCACCGCATGTAGCCCGGTGAGCAACCGCCGATATCAGCCGACGGATCGCCGCGCAGCCCCGATCAGTTCAGCCGTAATTCTGCCTACGGGACGATCGCCGGACTGTGCACCGCGATAGGCAGCGTTCTGGCGAACGTCATCGTCGCTCACATGCTTGGAGTCGAGGGCACTGGCGTCATCGTGTTTGCTCTTTGGATGGCGATGCTCGCGGCGGCCGTCACCGATCTCGGCGCCCAAGCGACGCTGGCACGCTATCTCCCGGAATTGACCCTGGCGGGCAGAGCCGCGGACGGCGATCGGCTGACGGCGCTGCTGCGATCTGCGGTGGCGCTCGCCTGCTGCGCCGCGCTTGCTGGGTTTGCCAGTTACGGCGGCTGGGAATGGTGGGCCGGCGGGGCGGAGCCGGCGATTTCGATCCTGGTCGGCGTTGCCTGCGCGTTGCAGGCGCTCGCCGGGTTCACCTACGGCTATCTGCGCGGCGTTCAGCGCTTCGATCATCTGGCGCTGGTGACAGCAGTGTCGTTGGCCGCGCAACTCGTCTTCGTTGCTGTCGGGAGTCTCACCTTCGGCCTCCCGGGTGCCCTCGTTGGCTACTGTACAGGCAGCGTTTTGCCGGCCGCTCTGGCGCTGCGGCCGGCCCGCTGCACCGGTCCTCTCGCCGCCGATATTCGCCGCCGGGCGCGGCGCTACGCTCTGTACGCGTGGGCCGGGGCGTTATCCTCGGCTTTCGTCTGGTCGCGCGCGGAAGTCTTCTTTCTGAACCGATCAGCCGGAAGCGCTGCGGTCGGACTGTTCAGCGTCGGAGTCACTCTCGCCAATCTGGCTTCCCAAGCACCGATGCTGCTCACGGCCGGGTTGCTGCCGTATTTCGCGCAGGCCTTCGGCAAGGGCGCGCTCGCGGAAATGCGTGATGCTTATGCGTCGGCGACCAGAGTGCTTGCGTTCCTGGTTTTCCCGGCCTGTTTCGGTATGGCCGCGGTGCTGCCGGCGCTGTTACCCATGCTCTATGGCCGGGCATTTGCCGGCGCGTTACCGGCTGCCACGATCCTGGTGATCGGTGCCGGTATCGGATCGGCCGCCTCGGTCGGAACAAGCCTGGTGATGGCCGTCGACCGCAGCGATTTCATCTTTCTGAGCGGACTCGTGGCGGCGGTTCTGACAGTGATCGCAGGCTTCACCGCGATCCCGGCATTCGGTTTGATGGGCGCGGTCTGGGCGAGGGTTGCAATCCAAGTCGCGGCGGTAGCGTTCGGCGGCTGGTTCGTGTTTTCCCGGCTGGGGTTTCCGCTGCCGTTCCGGGATCTTGCCAAATTGCTGGTTGCTGCAGGGCTGTGCGGGGCCGCGGCGCGCCTCTGCCTGCTAGTGCCCGGCGCAGGGTCGCTGCCGGCGGCGATCCTGGCCGGTGCTGCGACGTACATGGTTTCCATCCGGGTGTTGCACGCCCTGCCGGCCGGCGACATCGCACGGTTGCGCACAATCACGCGGCATTTGCCGGCCGGGCTTCGCACTGCCGCCGAGCTTGGGCTGCGGGTGCTAGCTGGCTCTGCCGATGGGGGGCGCCCGTCACAGGCCGGTACGCTCGCAACGAAATCCGGCCAACCGCAGCCGCTTGCCGCCGCGACCGGCACTCCAGGGGGGCGCAATGCAAATTGAAGTGCTCGGCCTGGTCGCATTCGGGTTTGGCCTGCTTGGCTGGGTCGTCGGACCGGGCTTATCGATCCTCGTTTTTTTTGTATCGACATTGCTCGGCGCTGCGGCGGCCGTCACCGTGACTGCGTTGGGCGACGCGAATATTCAGCCGGCCCACCTTATGCTCGGATTCGTGACGATCGCAGCGCTGGCGAACCGAGACTTATCCGGCGCCGCCGCGCGAGCCTTATCCTTTCCACGAGCCGGCTTCTGGCTGCTGCTGACCGGCGCGTATACGGCGGTCTCTGCGGTAATTTTCCCGCGGCTGTTTGCCGGGGCGACCTACGTGTTCGCCATTGCGCGCACGGAGATCGGCCCGGGCATAGTGTCGATGCCGTTGGCGCCGGCATCGGGAAACATCACTCAAGCCATCTATTTCCTCGGCGATATCGTCTGCTTCGTGATCTTCTATGCCCACGCTTGCAAGCCTGCCGGATTAAAGGCGATCACCTATGCCGCCATAGCGGCCGCGGCGATCGACCTCGCCTTTGCGGTGATTGATCTAGGCGGATATTGGACGGGTGCAGGCGACCTGCTGGCCTTTCTGCGCAACGGCAGCTACCGGATGCTCGACGATGCTGTGATCCTCGACTTCAAGCGCATCGTCGGATCGTTCCCCGAAGCCTCCACCTTTGCCTATTTCACCCTCGGGTTCTTCGCTTTCTGCACCAAACTTTGGCTTGATGGCATCAAGACGAAACTGACCGGGCCGCTTGCTTTCCTGTTGCTGCTCACTCTCGTTTTCTCGACATCGAGCACGGGGTACGTCGGAACGGTTGGCCTCCTGGTCGCCCTTTTTGGCACCAGCTTGATCGGCATATCTACCGGCCCTGTGACGACAAGGATGTTGGCGTCCGTCACGATTGCACCGCTGTTAGTTACCGTCTTGCTAATCGGCGCTCGGCTGGACCAACCAGTTTGGCACGTGCTTCAATCAATGGTTGAGAAGACCATATTGGACAAGGCGACCACACAATCCGGTATTGAGCGCGATAAGTGGAATGTTCAGGCGTTGACCAATTTTTCCGATACCGAGTGGCTGGGCGGCGGTGTCGGCAGCGTCCGGGCCTCCAGCTTTCCGATAGCGGTGCTCGGCAATATCGGCGCAATCGGCGCGGCGACCTACGGAAGCTTTCTTTTCGCGGTTCTGTTTCGGCGTAAAAACCGCTGGGCGGCACCGTTTCCGGCAGCCTGCCAAGGCGCAGCTCGCTGGGCTTGCCTGGCGCAGCTGATCGGCGCCTCGGTATCCGGCAGCTTCATCGACTTGGGTCTGCCCTTTTTCATCTTCGCGGGCCTCGCCTGCGCCGGCCCGGAGCCGGCCCGGTCGCGACGAGCAGCGCCCGCCCAACGGCCGCTGGCGGCGGCCTTTGTCTGATGGCAACAGCTTTCGCTGGAGGGGCACTCGTGCCGATTACCGCCTACGATCGACCGATCCGCGTGTTCGTTCACCTGGCTCATGGCTTCGGGGCAAGCCAATGGGAAGCGAAGTGGAAGCGAGGCGAGATCATCGGGATCAACGACCGCCAGCCGTACGGTTATTTCTGGGCTCGGGAAGACGGCTGCCTCGTCGAATACTCCCAAGACAAGGAAGAGCGGTTTGTCGGGAAGCTAATGCGTCTGGGCGCACGAGCACTGCTCGGGTTCGATTTTGTCCATGCTTGGCGCAATTGGCGCGGCATCGGCCGTGCGGAAATCGTCTGGACCCACACTGAATCGCAGTACTTGGCCGTGCTGCTGCTGTTCCAGGCCCGCCGGCGCGCCCGACGACCGAAACTGATCGCGCAGAGCGTCTGGTTGTTTGACCGTTGGAACCGATTGTCTCGGCTGCGACGCTGGTTCTATGTGTGGCTGATGCGGCAAGCCGACGTTCTGACCGTTCATTCACCGGAAAACCTCGAACGAGCACGCGAATTGCTTCCTATGTGCCGCTCCGAAATTGTCCCATTCGGGATCAGAACCGAGCCGATACGGTCACGGCCGGCGCGCAAGCCGCATGACCCAATACGTGTGCTGTCACTCGGCAACGACCGCCACCGCGATTGGGTAACGCTGGTCAATGCCATCAAGGGTTGGGACCGCTGTGTGCTGCGCCTGGTCTCGCGGCAGATTCCCCGGGTATTGATACGCGGCGCTGGGAATGTCGAGGTTGTCTGTCCGAAGACGAACGATGAACTGATGGCGCTTTATGAGTGGGCCGACGTTGTCGCTTTGGCGATAAAGCCGAACTTGCACGCGTCGGGGATTACGGTGGTCGAGGAAGCCACTGTATGCGGTGTGCCGGTCATCTGCACCGACACTGGAGGTCTACGGGCCTACTTTTCTGATGATCAAGTGAAGTACGTGCCCCCATGTCAGCCAGAAGCCTTGCGACGACAGATCGCGTCCTTCGCTCAGGATGATGATGCGGGCGCGGCCATGGTAAAGCAGGCGCGGGAACGCATGGTCGCGGCCGGATTGAGCTCGCGCGATTTTGCGCGGCGCCACGCCAAGCTTTCTTGGGAGTTGCTAGATACTCCCGCCCTGCGTCGCGCAACCCCGTCGATAATAGGCCCGCAGAATAGCACCGCGCTGTCGCCCCACGGTTCGTTGCGGTCGGCGCGCGGAGCCGCCTTCGCGCTGTCCCTCCTTGCTGGTATCGCCGCGCTGGTCGAGATCGGACCGGTGCCGAACCAGGCACGTGCCGAGGGCGCTGCCATCGATCTGTGCGCGTTCGTGCCGACCTTCAGCGAGGACTTCGACACGTTGAGCGTATCAGCCTGGGGAGAAAACGGCAGTCGCTGGATCGCGCATACGCCGTGGCATGGGGATTTCGGCGACGCCGCCTTCGCTGATCCACGCCCCGGGTTTCCTTTCCGGGTGCGGGGGAGCATCCTCGAGATTGAGGCGCGTAAAGACGCGGACGGCAAGTGGCAGTCCGGCCTGTTGGCCTCGGCCGCGCCGAGCACAGTCGGGTTCTCGCAGCGTTACGGTTATTTCGAGACGCGTGCCCAATTACCTCCTGGCCCGGGCACCTGGCCGGCCTTCTGGCTCGGCACCAACCAGGCGGAGGGCTCCAAAGAGCCGGGCGTCGAAATCGATGTCCTGGAATATTACGGGCAATTCCCGAACGCTTATCACTCTGTAGTGCACGTCTGGGAAAAAGTCGACCCGACGAAGAGCCGGGCACAAGACCACATCACCGATGTGTCACCCGGCTCGTTGACCAGCGCCTTTCACACTTACGGGGTGGATGTCGAACCGGATTGGATCACCTTTTATCTCGATCGGCACGAGACGTGGCGAGTGGCAACACCACTCGAATTACAGGAACCGCTGCTGATACTTGTGAATCTGGCGCTCGGGTCCGGGTGGCCGATCGACCAAACACCAAACCCCTCGATCATGAAGGTCGATTATGTCCATGCCTACCGCCCGCGCGCCAAAGACGAACCCCGCTCCTGCACGTCCGCAGGCGAGGGTACGAGCGTGCCGGCCACTCGGCGACGCGGTGTGCGGTAAGAATATAGGATTGGATGCAATGATCAGCGAAACGGTCACCACTTGGACCCGCGCTCATCCGGAACTAAAGGACCGGTTGCGCAAAACCTTGCAGGCGATCGGCTACGACACGAGCGATTGGATGCGAATTGTCATGTACCGCCACTGCTTTGCATTCATCGCCAATCTCGGACCGGAGCAGCTCGATGTATTAGAGATTTCGGCCGGGCCACATTGGGCGCGCGAATTTCGCTTCCGATCGTATACCGGGACCAGCTACCCCAGCTTCGATATCTGTTCTCAGACATTGCCGGCGCGCTTCGATCTGATCATCGCCGATCAGGTATTCGAGCATTTGAAGTGGCCCTACCGGGCCGGGCGCAACGTGTTCGCTATGCTGCGCCCGGGCGGGTATTTCGTTGTCACCGTACCGTTCCTCGTCCGTATCCATAAATCGCCGTTGGACTGCAGCCGGTGGTCCGAGGAGGGATTGCGCTACTTCCTGCAGGAGTGCGGTTTTGAGGATACGGGAATAACCACCGCCTCGTGGGGCAACCGCGCCTGTCTGAAGGCTAATCTGACAGCGTGGCGCAAGCGCGGCCTTTTCGGGTCGCTTGCGAACGAACCGGATTTTCCGCTGGTCGTGTGGGCTTTCGCGCGCAAGCTGCCACAAGCCGAGAAGCCGGCCGCCCCACAGCCCGACAGCTCCGCGTCCCTGGTCGGCGGGTGCGCCGGCGGGATCGATATCTTGTCCAAATCCTCAGAGCGAGTGCCCTCCTAATGCGTCACGCAACCTGGCTCAGGCTCGAAGCCTCTCCGTTTTGGCACGATCTCTACCGGTATTATCGCAGGTTGCCGGACAGCGTTCGTGCGCCGATCCGAGCGCTGATGATGCCGCACTGGCATCTCGCGGCTCATGTGGTACGGATAGCGGCGCGTCACCGCGTCGTCGCCGGACCGTTTCGCGGCATGAAAATCCAGCTTTCTCCGCTATCGAGCCGACACCTGCTCGGTTACATCCTGGGTTCGCAGGAGCTGGAGCTACGCGAGGTGATCAGCCGGATCATCGATCGTGGTTACGGCACGATCATCAATGTCGGTGCGGCGGATGGGTATTACGCTGTCGGGCTCGCGCTGCGATCGCCGTCGACGCGTATCGAGGCGTTTGAAACGCTCGGTGAATTTCATCCGCTCATTGAATCTTCAGCTCGGCTGAATGGCGTCTCCGCTCGCATCGCGCTCCGGGGGATGTGCGATGCCAATGCGCTTCGGCAACGCTTGGAAAGCGCCACGCCACCGGCTCTGGTTATCATGGACATCGAAGGGGGAGAAATCGACCTCCTCGATCCGCGGTCAATTCCGCAGTTGCGGCACATCGATATTCTCGTAGAAACGCACGACGCGTTCGTTGCTCAGGCAACCGATACGCTTGTCGACCGGTTCTGGCAGACGCACAACGTGGAATGTTATACGGCGCAAACGCGTATCCTGCCCGATTTTCCAGCTAATTTTCTGCCTGCTTTTCGCCGTTGGTTTCCTCGGCTCGCCGTCGATCTGATGGACGAGCGGCGCCCCGGCGTTCAGCGCTGGCTGTTTCTCACGGCCAAATGCCCCAATGGTGGCGAATGCGCGAATGACACGGCGTCGGTTGCGCCTGTGACCTCTTGACGGGCCGGCCCGATGGATATCGCCTTCGTATCCGGGAACGCTCACCTTCCCCAGCTGATGGGAGGTGTTGAAGTCAACACGCATGCCCTCGCCGGAGAGCTCATCCGCCGAGGGCATCGAGTCAGTGTGTTGGCAAAGCTGTCGATGCGCAATTCGTTCGGACTGTCGCGGGTTGCGCGAAACGCCGTAAGCGGTCGGAAGATCTGGGTCGATCGCGACCTCGGCTATCCGGTCTTCCGATCGCGGCGCCCTTGGGAAGATGTTGCCGATCTGCCGCGCCCCACCGTTGCCGTGGTGCAGAACGGCCCAATGGTGGATTTCGCCACCGCTTTCGCTCGGATCGGCGTGCCGAGCGTCGCTTACCTATTAGGGCTGGGCTTTCAGTCGTGGCGCGTCGACGGCGCGGCCAAGGGCGCCTTGCCGTTCCGCGGCTATATCGCGCTTTCGCAGTTCACCGCCGAACGTCTCCGCGGCTTGTACGGCCTCGATGCGCTGGTCTTGCCCCCGCTCTTCCGCCGCGAGCGTTACGCCACGCGAGCTTCCGGCCGCATGGTCACCTTCATCAACCCGGTTGCCGTCAAGGGTGTGGACTTGGCTCTCGAAATCGCGGCGCTGTGCCCGGAAATACCCTTTTGCTTTGTGCGCGGCTGGCCCTTGGGGCTGAAGGAATTGGCCAATCTGAAGCGGAGCATTCGCCGTCTCGGAAACGTGGTGCTGCGTGATCGAACATCCGACATGCAGCTAGTATATCAGCAAACGCGCATACTGCTGGTGCCGAGCCAATGGGAGGATGAAACTTGGGGCCGCGTCGTCACCGAAGCGCAATTCAGCGGCATCCCGGCCGTGACCAGCAAACGCGGCGGGCTGCCTGAGGCCGTAGGGCCGGGCGGAATCATGCTGGGGCATGACGAGCCTGCCGCGGTCTGGGCGGCGGCAGTGCGGGAGTTGTGGTCGAATGATCAGCTTTACCGAAACTTGTCTCAGAAGGCGCTCGACTATGCCGCTCGGGCGGATCTTGATCCTGACCACCAGGTGTCGTTGCTGATCGACGCCCTCGAACGATGCATCGCATGAGCGGGGTTCTCTCGGCATCGGCAAACAAGCCTGCCGGTGTACGGCCGAGGGTCCGGATATGATTGTAACGACAAGTTGGGACGATGGCGATGTCCTCGATGGGCACGTCGCCGACTTGCTCGATCGTCATGGCGTCTCCGGCACGTTTTACCTCACCCGATCCTACCGCCCGAACCGGATACCTGACGGACGCATCCGCGAGCTGGCCATGCGCCATGAAATCGGCGCGCACACGCTGACCCATCCCGATCTGACACGGTTGTCCCGCGCTGCCAAAAAAAACGAGATCGAAGGCGGCAAGAAGTGGCTGGAAGATGTGATCGGCCGGCCCGTCGCGATGTTCTGCTACCCCTTCGGTCGCTTCGATGCCGAGGCGAAGGAGCTGGTCGCCCAAGCCGGGTTCAAAGGCGCACGGACGACCCGTCAGTTTGTCATCGCGCCGCCGACCGATCGCTTTGCCATCGCGACAACGCTCCACGTGTACCCTGTGCCGGTACACCGGGACAACGCGCGCGACTTCGGCGCCTATCTGGTCAAATCGTATGCCGGCCCTAGCCCGTGGCACGCTTGCTTCGATATTACCATTTCGATGCTGCGCGGCTGGTCGCATTGTGCCGAGATCCTGTTTCAGCGGTCGGCGCTGGATGCCGGCGCCGTCTTTCACCTGTGGGGCCACTCGTGGGAGATTCAGTCATCGGGAATGTGGGGACAGCTGGACGGCTTTCTAAAGTTGATCGGCGGCTTCAACTGCCACTCCGAGACGAATGGCAATAGCCGCTAACCGCAGCGTCGCAATCGAGCGGGTCGGCATCGTAGGAGCGGGAGCCGCCGCCGCGGTGCATTTGCGGGCCGTGCAACGCCTTCCGGGCAAGCGGGTCGTAGCCATTCACGATATCGACCCAAGACGCGCCGCCGCATTAGCCTCCGAGTTCGGGCTGCGGCGCTCCGTGGTGATGGATCGTCAGCGCTTGTACGAGAATGGCAGGCCGCAGCTGGTCCACGTCGTGACTCCGCCGCATGTGCACCAAGACATCGGCTTGGAGGCGCTCGCACGAGGGGTGCATGTTTTCGTTGAGAAGCCGCCGGCTCTGACTTTGGAAGGCTGCCGCCTCCTCCAGAGCCGGGCGAACAGCGGAGGGGTGACTGTTGGCATCAACGAGAACACTGCCCTCGAACCCCAGATCCTCAGAGCATGCCGCGGCATTGTTGCGGGAAGACTGGGCCAGCTGGTGCATATCGATGGGTTCTATTCCTTTGGCCTCGGAGGGAATGAACGCCCGCCGAAATGGATGAACCGGCTCCCCGGCGGCATGCTCGAAGACTTGCTGCCTCACCCGCTGACAATCGCGCGACGCCTCGCGGGCGGCGCGCTGACGCCCGAATACTGGCGTCTCATTTCGAGCGGACGGGTCGCCGGTCAGAGCCACGACGAGCTGCGGCTGTTTCTGATTAAAGACAACGGGCCGACCGTCAACCTGACCATATCGCTGACCGGCCGCCCGAAGGCGTTCTCCTTCGCGGTGCGCGGCACCGATGGCGTACTCGCGATCGATCTGCGCAACATGCTTTTCAGCATCAACATTGATTCAGGCGGCCCTATCGCGCGGAATAGCCGTCTGATCCGCGCCTCTCTCGGCGTACTGTGCCAAATTGTAGCGAATACTGCGGGCCTTCTCACCGGTCACCGCGAGCGCTACGGCAGTTCGTTGCACTCGATCGGCGCCCATTACGCGGCGCTCGAAACGGGGCAGGAGATTCCGGCGCCGCTGTCGCGCGGCGTTGAAACGGTCGAGGTCATCCGCACGATTTGGCCGGCATAATCTGAGCCTTCGCATACCGCAGCACGCCCTTCCGCTGCGTTGAAAACCGGCGCTGGATCAGTCCGACTGGCATTGTCACGAACGGGGAGCGGCGGCAACGTCCGAGCCACCGGTGGCACCCGGACGATGGTCGCCCGCATCGCCGTTCAGCGGATGCACTCGTGACGCGCGGTTGATAGATCAGATCACTGACACGGCTTGGCGCGAATCGTGGCGCCTCCACTGGCAACGCCCTAACCGAGGAGCCCGGCCTCAGTCAAAGAGGCGGGTTCCTTGCCCATGGTAATGATACGATCTTGCTACCCGAATGAATGTTGATCAGGATTCTGCGGGGAGGCGGGGCAGGCAAACAGCATGTTGTCGACGGAATTGTCTGATCGCCTCGCGAACCTAGAGCTGTCGGATTGGCTGCTGCTCATCGTGGCTCCGTTCATCGGCAGCTTCCTCGGCGTTTTGATCCGACGACTCCCCGAGAGCAGGCCGATCGGTTGGACGCGTTCTACATGCGACGCCTGCGGCGCTACCCTTTCAGCCGTCGAGCTCTTGCCGCTGGTCAGCTGGCTCTGGCTTGGTGGCCGATGCCGGCACTGCGGGCATCTGCTCGGCTGGTTCTATCCCGGAATTGAACTGGGGGCGGCCGCCGTCGCCGCGATCTCTATCATCGTCGATGGGGCGGCACAGGCCTGGCTCGATTGCCTCCTTGGCTGGTGGCTGCTCACGCTCGCTTGGATCGATCTGCGGCACTGGGTGCTGCCGGATCTGCTGACCCTGCCGTTGCTCATCCTAGGTCTCGTTGCCGCGGCGGCATGGGATCCGAACGGTCTCGCCGACCGTGCCGCCGCCGTCGCGCTCGGTTATATCGCGCTGCGCGGGATTGCGTGGGCCTATCGGCGATTGCGCCGCCGCGAGGGACTCGGCGAGGGCGACGCCAAGCTATTTGGCGCCGCCGGTGCCTGGCTCGGTACCGCCGCTCTGCCGCAGGTCGTTCTTCTAGCGGCGCTGGCCGCGCTCGCCGCCGCCGCTGGAGCGGGCCTTGCCGGCATCCGACTGCGAACGCACTCGGCGCTGCCCTTCGGCCCGTTTCTCGCAGTCGCGATCTGGGTAATCTGGCTGTTCGGGCCGATGCCGGTATGAGCCGTTGGCAGGCCCCCGAACACCGACCCAATTGCCGCATTCCAGCGTCTCGCAGTTGAGCGAAGGCGCTGCTGCGCCCCAATCGCCGATCGTCGCCAGTTCGTAACAAGGCTGCAATCAAGCACCGCGAAAGATCGCCTAGGGTCTGCGGCGATCCGGGCCGATCGGGCCCGTTCCAGACAGCAATGGGACACCCGTGAGGCAGACCGCTACCGCACTCAGCCTCGCCGCTGGGTTGTCGGTATTGGCGGTGGCCGCCGCGCTTCGATCCAATATCGGACGGGTCACAAGCGAGGCTCAACCCAGCTCTGATCCAGCTCGGCGACATCGCGGCTAAAAAGCTCGTCACGGCCATCCATGCTTCGCCCTCGTGGAGAGAAGGAAAAAATGCTATTGTCGTGCTTTGGGCCGAGAACGATTACAGCGTGCGTAGTACCAATCAGGTCGTCTCGATCGTCGATACGAATTATGGGAAGGGCGTGCATAGCAAGACGCACTACAACTATTTTTCGTTGCTGAAGACGCTGAAGGCCGGTTTCGGCGTACCATGCCTCAACCATGCGTTTGACCAGAACTCAAATAATGTCGGGCCTTTTAACCACTGATCGGCATAGCGTGTGACGATAGAGGCCATCCCGTCGGCAGCCGGCGAGGACTACGGGGCT
>Ga0137398_10000149_pt1 | contig 20911 bp, 17 predicted proteins | sample czorhiz216metaG_FD_106659 | JGI IMG/M metagenome (GOLD analysis project Ga0137398, IMG submission 106659) | Vadose zone soil microbial communities from Angelo Coast Range Reserve, California, USA - czorhiz2.16 metaG | ecosystem: Environmental > Terrestrial > Soil > Vadose zone | place: USA...
CGGCGAACTTTTGCCATCTAAGCATAGAGAACATTTAGGCAAACGTCGTAACGGCTGCCTTAACTCAAAGAGGAGCACCCTGCAATCATGAAGAAATTCTGGACTGTTGTACTGGGCCTGGCCGGTGCCAGCGCCCTGCCTGCCCTGTCCGCCCACGCGCAGACGAACAGCTACAAACAAACCAATCTGGTATCGGACACCGCTGGGATGGCGGCCAACACCGACGGCAAACTCGTGAATCCTTGGGGAATCGCTTTTGTCCCCGGCAATCCCTTCTGGATTTCTGACAACAACAGCGGCTTTACCACGCTGTATGACCAAAACGGAGCGTTGAACGGCTCGTTTACAGTTGCCCCACCGAATGGCAGTTCGAATCCTGCGACGCCAACGGGAATTGTCGCGCCACCGAGCGGCGTGACTTTTAACGTGAACGGCCAGCCTGGGATTTTCATATTTGACACGGAAGACGGAACGATCTCCGCATGGACGGGCGGAGCCTCAACCATTTTGATGGTGGACAACTCCGCTATTCCATCAGCCGCTGCCGGCGCGGTGTATAAAGGTCTGGCGCTGATCCAAAACACGACCGGCAGTTTTCTTCTGGCCACCAATTTCAGGTCCGGCAAGGTCGAGGTTTACGACACTGGCTTCAAGCAAACGCAGATTCTCGGCGCGGGAGCATTCGATGATCCGGCGCCACCGGCGGTCCCTGCGGGCTCGGGTTCCCCCGGCTATGCGCCGTTCGGCATTAAGGCCATCAATGTCAACAACACCGCCATGGTGGTGGTGACGTACGCTTTGCAAGACACTCCCATGCACGATCCGTTGCATATCGCCGGAGCGGGCTTCGTGGACCTCTTTAGCGCCGACGGCACAATGGTCCGCCGAATTACCAGTGACTCCCATCTCAACGCCCCTTGGGGTGCAGTGATTCCGCCCGCGAGTTTCGGCTCGTTCGGCGCCAGCGGCAATCTGCTGGTCGGGAATTTCGGCGATGGCACAATTAACGCCTACAACTTCGCCACTGGCGCTTTTATCGACCAGATGAAAGATCAGAACGGCACACTCATCGCCAATGCTTCCCTGTGGGATATGGTTTTCGGTGGCGGAGGGCCTTCCGGCGATGCCAACACCATGTACATCACGGCGGGCCTGGCCAATGAACAACATGGACTCTTCTCGGCCATCACGGCGAATGCAACGCCGGCGCCCACCGGCGATTTCAATATCAGCGCGTCGCCATCGACCTCGACGATCAGTGCGGGGCAAAACGCTTCGTTCACCGTGACCGTGGGCGGGCTCAACGGCTTTAACTCTGCCGTCACCCTCACATGCTCGGGGATGCCCGCAAACTCCAACTGTAGCTTTTCGCCCGCCTCCGTCATGCCTACCAGCGGCGGAATGGTGACGTCTACGATGACGATCAGCACATCCTCCTCGCCCTACATGCACGCCGGATTGATAAGCGGGAATCAAACCGGCGGACTCTACGCAATGATTCTTCCGATTCCTGCGCTGGTTTTGCTAGGTGCGTTCCTCGCCGAAAGCATCGGGAGCCGCCGGGTGACGGGGAACAAGTGGATCCCCGGGCTCGCGGGCAGTTTGGCTCTTCTATTTGCGACGGCTGGCCTGCTTGCGGCCAGTGGTTGCGGCGGTAACGGCATGAACAATCCCGGGAACGGAACACAACGCGGCATGGCCACGGTGATGGTCACCGGAACTTCGGGGAATCTCACTCACTCAACTTCCGTCTCTCTCACTGTCCAATAACAGAAGAGGGGCCCGTGGCTGGCCCGCTGGCCCCTCTTCCTCCGTTGTGCAACGGACTGACACGCAGTTTGATGCGACGTCAGTTGGACGAACTCCGATCCCCATCGGCCAATCTAGAAGCTTCAGATACGTTCGACATTTTTTCGCATTTCGTTGCACCGGGACTCAATTCACGAATCGAAAAGAGGAAAGACCGATGAAGAAAGAAGAGAATGCGTTCACCAAGGGCAGCACCCGGCGTTCATTTTTGAAGAATGGAACGGTAGCGGGGGCAGCAACTGTGGGAGCCGGGCTGCTGGCAGGCAAAACGTTGGCGTTCGGCCAGGAAGTTGGCGCGGACCGCGCACCAATCACCAGGGGGGACGTCGCGATTCTAAGGTTCTTGCAAGCCCTCGAACAGGTCGAAGAAGACCTCTGGAGACAGTACGCGGAACTCGGCGGTACCCAGGATAACGAATTCAGCGGGCTGACTGGCGGGAACGCGGCCTATTCGCAAGCGCTGCAACTCCTTGACGGCGACATGCCGCAATACATCCACGACAATACCGATGACGAGATCAGCCACGCCCGGTTTCTTGCCAATTACCTGGAATCCAAGGGCGCGGGGGCCGCTGATCTCTCCCATTTCAAGGTGCTGCCGAGCAGTCAGGCGGATGGCGCGGTCAAGACCGCCGGGCGCCTCACGAATCTTACCCAACTGACTGTCGACACCAGTTTTTGGTCCAGATATCGCAGCATCACCAATCCAGATTTTGATGCCATGGCAAAATTTGTTCAGGCGGTCCCCAGTCTAAACGTCGGACAACATACCGCGATCCCGAGAAGCAACGCGGACACAGACGGAAGCGTCATCAATCTCAACGATCCCACGCAGTCCACATTCACCGACCACCTCAAGGCCATCGCCTTCACGGCGGGATTCCACTTCGCCTTCATCGAGCAGGGTGGTACCAGCCTTTATCCAGTATTGGCACAGCACGTCACCAATCTCGAAGTGTTGCGAATTCTGCTGAGCATCGGCCCCAGCGAGACCATGCACTTCCAGACCTGGCAGGACAAAGCCGGCAATGCCACTCCCTTGACGGACGTCGATCCCGTAAACAATTCGACCGTGACCTTTTCCACGTTGAGCGCAGCCCAGGGCGAGACAGATCCGGAATCCTTGAACGGGGACACCTTGCAGTCCAACTTGATCATGCCCGAGCCAACCCACTTCCTGGACCAGAAGTTCGGCCCGGTGGCCATCATTCGCCCGACTTCGATAGCTTTTGGTGGGGCGGTCGCCTCCGTCCAGTCGTTTGTGACCGACGGGCTTTTCATTAATCCCAAGACCAAGAAAAGCGACACCGGGATCGTCCAAAAGCTCATGCAACTGGCTGAAGAAGCCGATGAGGCTCGCCGCCAACTCTAGCCTGCACCCCAAGCAGCAGTTACCCGGGCACATCCTAACCGTGCTCTCGAAGCATGCGGGCCCAAACCTCTGTTTGGGCCCCTATCGTTATTCTCCAGGATGCTGCTGCCCCGGCGCGACCATCGGCGCGTGCTGCCTTCGGTCTATACTCCTCTCCCGATGTACTTCAGACCTTTTCCCCGCTGATTGTCGGGCTCTCCGCGACTGGCCGGGCGCAACCATTCATCGCCTATCTCTCATCCAATGCGGTAGAATTGCAGTGTAGCTTTTGGGCGTGGGAAACAAATCTGGAGATCTGCGGGATTCGTGATTTCCGAGTGTGAGAGGGAACAATGAAGAGAGCGAAGCATTTCTTGGCGGCAGTCCTGCTGGGGCTGTTTTTTGCAGGCCTAGCCGCGGCGGATACCTTGGAATTGAAAGATGGCCGGGTTTTGAAAGGGAAGTATCTCGGCGGCACGCAAGCGGTGTTGCGCTACGAGATTAACGGGGAAGTTCAGACTTTCAACACCACGGACATAGTGGCGCTGACGTTTACCGCCAATTCAAGAAGCACTGCCCCAGCGATGGCTCCCGCCGCCGCTGCTCCTGTCGCGGCGAACTCCCTGGCTCCGGCGGCTCCCGGTGGCGAGGTTACCATCCCCGCGGGGCAATCTTTGCTGGTGCGCATGATCGACGGCGTGGACTCCTCAAAAAACCACGTGGGTGACGTATTCCATGCAAGCCTGGAGACCGACCTGACCGTTGGAAATTCCGTGGTGGCGCGGAAGGGCACCGATGTTTATGGGCGCTTGGCCGAGGCTAAGGAGGCTGGCCACATAGCCGGCAGCGCCGAGCTGCAGCTCGAACTGACGCGCATCGTGATCGATGGCAAGGACTATCCGGTCGTCAGCAGCGATTACACCCTGCAAGGCAAAGGGCGCGGCGCGAATACCGCGAAGAAAGTGGGCGGTGGCGCGGTGGCGGGCGCCATCATCGGCGCGATTGCCGGCGGCGGCAAGGGCGCGGCGATCGGCGCGGGTGTCGGCTCGGCGGCCGGCGCGGGCGTGCAGGTGTTCACGCGCGGTCAGCAGGTAAAAGTGCCGAGCGAGACGCTGCTGGAATTCCGCTTGCAGCAGCCTGCAACGGTGGCGGCCACGCAAAGATAAGCATGGTTCTCGCGGTTCCGTATTGAAGACCGGGAGAAATCTTCAGAAAAAGACGAGCCGCGGCTCGCCTTTTTCTTTCCCTGTTCTCTTTTCCTGGGTGGGGCACTCTTCTTCGGTTTTCCTGGCCCGTTATCGGTTTGGAACCATCGGCCAGAAATTCTCCCTTGCCACTCCTGCTGTTAGTGAGTAAGATACCCCCTCAAGTGGGGAGATCATGCCAAAAGAGAAACCCAGAGTAAACATCGGAGAAGTGATCAGGACTTACCGGAGCCAGCGCAGCCTGTCGCAGGGCGACATCGAGCGCCGCACCGGGCTGCTGCGTTGTTACCTGTCGCGCGTGGAAAACGGGCACACCGTCCCGTCCCTCGAAACGCTCGCCAAAATCGCGGAAGCCATGGACATCTCATTGGCGGACTTTTTCCCCGGCACTGAAACGCCGCGCGACCGTGAGACGCAAAAAGCCCTTGGAGAGCTCTCGCAGGACGAGATCCGCTTCCTGGCGGAAATCAAAAAGTACAGCACCACGCTTTCCGATGGCGACAAGCGGCTGGTGCTGGCGATGATCCGCAAGATGGCTACCTTGATTCCGCCTCCAGTGGCGAAGAAGTTGATCGTGCGCCGCCCAACTGTCTGACCGTTTTCACAATGGAATTCGATTGCGGGACCGCGGTACTTCTGCCGCGCCCTTTTCTATTTTCGCTTTGTTTGGATTTGTCAACTGCTCTGGCCGCGAATGATGCGGATGGCGTCGGGTAGGGCGGCGTCGCCCCGGCCGTTGGCGCCTGCCTGGATTTCCACGCCCCGGGAGTCTTCCAGGTCGCTGCCTTCACCGGGCGCCAGGAAGAGATTGGCTTCGACGGCGTGCTGCTTGGTGTAGAGGTCGTAGTAACGGCCGCCGAGAGCGTACAGAGTCTCGTGGGTGCCGCGCTCGATGACGCTCCCCGCTTCGACGACGAGAATTTGGTCGGCTCGTCGAATCGTGGAGAGCCGGTGCGCGATCACGAAGGTCGTGCGGCCGCGCATGAGGTAGCGCAGACCCTCCTGGATCAGCGCTTCCGATTCTGAATCGAGGCTGGACGTGGCTTCGTCGAGGATCAGGATGCGCGGATCGGCCAGGATGGCGCGAGCAATCGAGACGCGCTGCTTCTGGCCGCCGGAAAGCTTCACGCCGCGTTCGCCGACGACCGTGTCGTACTTGTTCTCGAAAGACTCCGCGAATTCGTCGACGCGCGCGATGTGGCAGGCGGCTAGAATTTCCTGTTCCGCGGCGGTGGGCCGCGCAAAAGCCACATTCTCCCGGATCGTTCCATCGAATAGAAAAGTTTCCTGCAACACGACGCCGAGCTGCGTGCGATACGAATCCAGCTTTACGGTCGCCAGGTCAATCCCGTCCACCAGGACTCTGCCGCTCGAGGGCACATAAAATGCCGCGATCAAGCCGATAATAGTCGATTTTCCCGCCCCGGAAGGACCAACGAGGGCGGTGACCGTCCCCGGTTCCGACCGGAAACTTACGTCGCGCAGAACTTCCTTCCGCGTATCGTAGGCGAAGCTCACGTCTTGCATCTCGACCATCCCGTTCACGCGATCGAGCGTAATCGTCCGGCCAGGCTCATCATCTTCCAGCTTCTCGTTGAGAATTTCGCGCGTGCGCTCGAGACCGGTGATGGCCTCGGTGATTTGCGTGCCGATGGCCACGATTTGAAAGACTGGCGCCACGAGAAGGCCCAGAAAGATATTGAACGCAAAAAAAGTTCCCAGCGTCATCGTGCCCGCAAGAATCTTGTGCGCGCCGAGTTCCATGATAATTGCGCTGACGATCCCCATCAGCCCCGCAGCGGAAAGACTCATCAGCGAAGTGGCCGTGAGCGTCTTCAGAACATTGTCCAGCAGGCGCTTCACGCCGCTGGCGAAGACCCCTTCCTCACGCTCTTCCGCGTGGTATCCCTTCACCACCCGAACACCGCTGAGCGACTCGGTAAGGCGCCCCGTGACTTCCGCATTGATTTTCGGCCGTGCCCGGAAAATCGGGCGAATCGTCGCAAAGGCTTTGTTGATCCCGTACCCGAAGACCAGCAGGATGGCAAACGCGACGCCGGTCATGGTCACGCTGGTGTGAATCAAGTAGACGAGCGCGATGACCGCGGTCATCAGCCCACCGACAAATTCAACCAGCCCCGTTCCGATCAGATTGCGCACGCCTTCGACATCGCTCATGATCCGGGAAACGAGCGCGCCGGTTTTGTTGGCATCGTAGAACGAGACCGGAAGCCGGCCGACGTGCGCCTGCACCTGGCGGCGCAGTTCGGCGATCATTTTTTGCGCGGATTTGGAGAGCACTTGGGTCAGTGTGAACGACGTCAGTCCCTGAAGGACGGTCGCCGCAAGAACCGCTAGCACGATTGGCGTAAGCAGCTGGATTTGCCGCTTGCTGATGACGTTGTCCACCAGATACTTCGTGGAAGCCGGCAGCACCAATCCCGACAAGCGGTTAATGGCCATGAGCACGAAGCCCAGCGCCAGCAGCCCACGCCTCGGCTTCATCAGCGCCCAAACGTCGGGAAGATTCTTCCACGCGTTCTTGCGTTTTTCACTCTTGGCTGGTGATTTGACGGCTGTCTCAGTGGCCATGATTGGAAGACGAACGAACCCTCATGAATTTGATGCCAGCAGTCCCCGTATGACTATATTGCGAAAACGGATCGGAACCAGAAGGTATTTTCAGTCACCCGCGGTTCCCGCGCGAGGCACGATGGCCTTTGCGGGTCGATCGAGACTCAAGACGCTGGAGATGAACTCGCTGACGGTGATGCCCAGATGGCCCCAAAGTCTCCGCTTTAGGCTGGTGTAGTCCTGCGTGCCGCTGAACAGATCGCCCATCAATTGCCGGAACACCGGGCTGCGGCGCAGGAACTGAACCATGCGCGTCGTGACCGCACTGCCGAGGAAAGATCCACGATAGAAACGCCGCACGATGCGTGCCGCAAACTCCAGTTCGGCGCAGAAAGTAGCCTTTACCCACGCTGGGTACTTCTCGGGGCAGCCTTCAGCGAGCGCCCGGCCCAGTAGTTCGCCGGAACGAATGGCATAGAAAAGACCTTCGCCCGTGAGGGGATCTACCCAGGCAGCCGCATCTCCAACGAGCGCCCAGTTCTTTCCGATGACGTTTCTTTCAGAAAGCGTGCGCTCCTTCGGCGAAGGTAGGACGTGGCTATAAAACTTTGCGCCCTCCGTCTGTATACCGTGCTTCTCCACGAAGGTTTGCAGATGGCTGCGCAGTTCCGTGCTGGTATGCGACGACATGCTCCCGCAAATGCCGACCGACAGATGATCGCAGCGAGGAAACGACCAGATATAGCCTTCAAACTGCGGCAGGAACTTGATGGTGATGGAGTCGCAGGTCTGCGGCACGAAGTAACCCTGGGTCATCTCCAGTTCGTCGCGTTGCAACGCCCGTGTTTCCGGGAGCAACTGATTGCGCGCACCGGCCGCGAGAACCAGAAAATCGGCTTCCTGCCAATCGCCTTCCACGCAGTAGCGGGGCTTCGAGGTAGAAGTGTCCACACTCATCACGCGGGAACGCTGCACGTTGCAGCCTGCATCTCGCGCGCGATCCAGGAGCATGCCGTTGAGCACCGTCCGCGAATAGATAACAATCGGATGGGGCATCTCAAGCGTGGCGCGATGCTCTTCGCTGCTGATCAGCTCGACGGAATTCACCAGTTTCTTGGGATAGGAATTATCGAGCAGGAATGGAAAGCACTGAATGGCCTTGTGCGTCAGCCCGCCGCCGCAGGGCTTTTCCCAAGCCAGGTGCTCGTCAAAAAGATTGACCTGGTGGCCCGCGCGTGCGAGTTGCTCACCGCACATTGCGCCGGACGGTCCGCCGCCGACGATCGCTATCTGAGCCATGGTCGTGCCTCGCTGAGAGCTTTCAATTCCGTCCCTGGGCGCGGAACCCCCGTCTTGAGTTCCTTTTGTGACGGCTCCTAAGGAGATGGCCATTAGGTGAGGGGAAAGATCACCAGGCAAAACCCGGTCTGTAGTATAGCACCGAATAGCGCCGTTGCCGCCGAGTCGGTTTCAGTACGCACCATGTCCATGCCGCTCCGCTGTATCAAATTGAACACCGCCATATACGGCGACAGGAGGCCCATGAGAATTTCCCCGTTGTGCAGAATCAAAACGCCGGCCACGAGCGCACCCCACGCGATGAGCCTCAGCGACAGCGCAAGGGCCAGCCTGCGCGCCCTTTTCCCCGGCCGCACCGGACCGAGCAGCGTCTCTTCTGCAATAAGGTAGGGGAGTAGCACGATTAGCAAAAGAGGGAAGCGCATCCACTTCGCGCCGGTCAGCCAAGCCTCGTAAAACGTCAAATCAAACCATACAGTGGCGAGAAGTAGCACCACGATTCCGGCGAATCCCGCTGCGAGCAGGCGGCGAGGGGAACTCCAGAGTGCAGCACGCACGCAACTCCAATGCACCACAACCAGCAGAACCCCAAAGAGCAGCAGGAAGCTGGCAAGATAGTCGCCCTGAAAAAGTCCAATCGCCTTCAGAGGAATCCAGAATCGCAAGAGCAGTACGATCAGCAGTGAGGCCGCGGCAAATTCCAGAAAGAGTCGTGGCAAGCCGATCACCGTGCCCGTCGCGGCGATTTCTTCGCTTCCGTTCTTCCCAGCTGCCTCCCGGAGGAACGGCCCCGCGATCAGCAGGATGCCGATGAAGCCAATGAGCGCGCCGGCAAGCGGGCGGTGCGAGGGCAACGCTCGAGCGGGAGGTAAATGCAGGAGTTGCGCCGACCATTGCTGCGAAGCTCGCACCACGGAACGGTTGAAAAGAACACTGACGTGCGAGGCGCCCGGAATCTCCACGTATTTCACGGTCCCGTCGCTTCGCGAGGCAGCCAGGTCGGTGGCATTGCCGCGCATCGACTCCAGTTCGAGCGAGCCAATCATCACCAGAGAATGAGGGGGCAGCATCGGGGGATCGCTGAAAAGCAGCTTTTCCGCCGTCACTCCGTGTGCGGCCCGCATCGGCGCCGGCGAGATGGCGATCAAGCCCGCGACTGGAACGCGGGATGCGATTCGCTCAGCGATGGCGCCGCCCATCGAATGCCCGGCGAGAATGGTGCGACCGGGATCGATCATCCCGCGCGCGAGCAGTTCGCGAAGAAGCGCCTCACCGCACTGTTCCGCGCGCGCGGGAGAAAACGGCCCCGGCGTGCGTCCGTGTCCCGGTAAATCCGGAACGTAGCCACGAAGGCCCTGCTCGGCAAAGCCCGCCGCGAGGTACGACATGATTTTCTTGTTGGCGGAGATTCCGTGGAAAAGCAAAACCGATCCTTGTGAGCCTCCCTCTTGCTTTTCCACGATCGTGGTTTCGAGCCGGCAGCCCGCCGCGTCGATGAGAAATGTCCGCTCACGATAAGGCGTAGGGAGTGCAAGCCAGAGTCCTGCGGCGCAGAGCAGAACTCCGGCAATGGCACGAACGATCTGGCGTGATTTCATGGTGAGTCGCCGGGCCGCGGGCGCCGGACCTCCTGCGCGTGATAAACTAGTTTTTTAACAGATATCACTTTGGTTTTTCCGACCGGCATGGAGACCCTTTGAATTCGGCAGTCCTGACACTCGAGGAAGCGATTCTGCGGTTTGGTCGCAAGAAACGCAACGGCCGCCGCGTCGTCTTCACCAACGGCTGCTTTGACCTGCTTCATCCCGGGCACATTCGCAGCCTGGAACTGGCACGCCAATTGGGAGATGCGCTTGTCGTCGGACTGAATAGCGACACGAGTGTGCGTCAGTTGAAGGGCGAAGGTCGCCCAGTTATTTCAGCACTCGAACGCGCGGAAATTCTCGCGGCCTTGGAATCTGTCGACGCTGTGGTGATCTTCGATGATCTGACGCCGCGCGAAGCGATCGCCGGTTTGCTCCCGGATGTCCTGGTGAAGGGTGGCGATTGGCCCGGCGACCGGATCGTGGGCCGCGAGGAAGTGGAAGCTGCCGGCGGGCGCGTCGTCTCCATACCCGTCGTGCCCGGTTATTCGACCACCGCCATTCTGCAGAAAATACGCCAAGGGGCGCGCGCCTCTCGCGCGGAATGCTGATCAACCACGCATGATACTTCCAGCCGTCCGCGAGAGATTGGAGGCTGTCCTTCGCCATGCGGCGATGGAGGGCGCGCTGGCTGCTTTGCGCTCCGGCGCCAGCCACATCTCGATCAGCGGCCTGCACGATGTCGCGAAGGCGCTGGTGGCATCCTATTTGACGCGCGAATTACGGCGTCCGGCTTTTTTTGTGACCGATTCGAACCGCCGTGCCGAAGCGCTCGCGGAAACGCTGCGATTCTTCAGTGGCATTTTCCCGGGAGCGGCAGGCGGGGTCGCCACGCTCCCGGCCTTCGACAGGCTTCCCTGGGAATCGCAAAGCCCGCACGCGGACATTCTCGAACGGCGCGCGGCTACGCTCTTTCGCGTCGCGGACGGACAGATTTCCCTGGTGATCGCCCCCATTGCCGCGGCGCTCTGGCGCTATCAGGATCCGGCGGCGTATCTCTATCTCACCCGGACTTTGTCAAAAGATTCCGAAATTCCCCACGAAGAATTGATTACCCATCTAGGTTCCGTGGGCTACACCCGAACCGAAATGGTGGAGCTGCCGGGACAATTCGCTGTGCGCGGCGGCATCATCGACGTGTTCTCCCCGGAAGCCGCTCGTCCTGTGCGCATTGAGTTGCTCGGCGACAGCGTTGAATCGGTGCGCGAATTCGACGCGCGCACGCAGCGGTCGATTGCGCCGGTCGTGCGCACGACGCTCTTGCCTTTGACGGAGTGGTCCGTGCCGGCGCCAGAAAAAGCGGATCTGAACGATGTCGCTTGGGAGACGCCCTCGTTCTTTGGGCCCACCGGCGAACCAGGGCCGAGCACGCTCTTTGAGCTGGCGGAAAGTTCGCTGCGCCCGATGGTGTTTCTCGATGAGCCGCAAACTCTGCGTGAAGCTGCGGCCAAGCATCTCGCGGCGGCGACGGAAAGTTACGAGCGTCACGGGCGCGCCAACTCACCCGCCGCCTTTCACTACTTCTGGTCCGAAGAGGAGTTTGCGGCAGCGCTGGAAAAAACTTCGCAAATTCATATCGAGCGGCTCGCCCTGGGTATCGGTTCCACGCCGCAGTTCGAGCTTTCTTCGCGGCCCAGCTCGCGTTTTCACGGCGATGTCGTTGCCTGCATGGCAGACGTGAAGTCCCAGCTCGCTTCCGGCGGAACGGTTTTCCTGACAGCCGCAAGTACCGGAGAGATCGAACGCTTTGCGGACATCTGCCGCGAGTATGAAGTGCCCTACGTGCTCGGCGAATCGGAAGATGCCGCCGCCGGCTTCACCGCCGAGGGCGCACACGAATCCGCGGCGATGCTGTTGATCCGCGCGCCTTTTGCGGAAGGCGTCACCTTTCCCAGCGCTCGGCTTACTCTTTTCGGCCACGCCGACCTTTTCGACGTCACGCCCACGGTCGAGCGGCCCAGCCGCAAAATCCGCACCTCCGGCTTCTTCGGCGATTTTGCCGAGTTGAAGCCCGGCGACTATGTGGTCCACGTGGATCACGGCATCGGGCAGTTCGAGGGGCTTCGCCAGATCGAATCCGGCGGGCACAGCGGCGAGTTCATGCTGCTGAAATACGCCGACGATGCGCGCCTTTACGTTCCTCTCGAACGCATGGACCTCGTTCAGAATTACCGCGTCCTCGAAGGCACGCATCCGCCGCTCGATAAACTCGGCGGCACCGTCTGGAACTCGCGCAAGACCCGCGCCCGCAAGTCCGTCGAAGACATGGCCGACCAGCTTCTCGCGCTTTACGCGCAGCGCAAGACGACGGAGGGATTTGCCTTTTCACCGGACGGCAATTTCCAGCGCGAATTCGAGGATGCCTTCGAATTCGAGGAAACCACCGACCAGGTCACGGCCATCAGCGACATCAAGCGCGACATGGAACGCGCCGAGCCCATGGACCGCCTGCTTTGCGGCGACGTCGGCTACGGCAAGACAGAAGTCGCCATGCGCGCGGCCTTCAAAACCGTAATGGACAACAAGCAGGTGGCTATTCTCGCGCCAACCACCGTGCTCACCTTCCAGCATTTCGAAACATTCAAGAAAAGATTCGCCGCTTTCCCGGCGCGTATCGAAATGCTCAGCCGCTTCCGCAGCGCCGCGGAGCAGAAAAAAATTCTCGGGGATTTGGAAGCGGGCAAGGTGGACGTGGTCATCGGCACGCATCGCCTGCTTTCGAAAGACGTGAAATTTGCCGACCTCGGTCTTCTCGTCGTCGACGAAGAGCAGCGCTTCGGCGTCGCCCACAAAGAGCGCCTCAAGGAAATGCGCAAAAATGTGGACGCGCTCGCGCTCTCCGCCACACCCATTCCACGCACTTTGCATATGTCGCTCGTTGGTCTTCGCGACATGTCCGTCATCGAAACGCCTCCGCGCGACCGTCTGGCCATTCAAACCGTCGTCGCCCCCTTTCAGGAAGAGCTCGTGCAGGGCGCCATCGAAACCGAACTTGCTCGCGACGGCCAGGTCTTCTTCATTCACAATCGCGTCGAATCGATTTATTCGCTCGGAGCCATGGTGGCCAAGCTGGTCCCCCAGGCTCGCGTAGTCGTGGCCCACGGCCAGATGGCCGAAAAAGAGCTCGAGAGCGTGATGTTGAAATTCATCCGCGATGAAGCGGACGTGCTAGTGGCGACGACCATCGTCGAGAACGGTCTGGACATCCCGCGCGCCAACACCATCTTGATCAACCGCGCCGACCGCCTGGGGCTGGCGGAGCTCTACCAGTTACGCGGCCGCGTCGGTCGTTCCGCCCAGCGCGCCTACGCCTATCTCCTTGTCCCGCCGGACACTTCGCTCTCCGACATTGCTCGCAAACGCCTCGCCGCCATGAAGGAATTCAGCGAACTGGGCGCCGGATTCCGCATCGCCGCACTCGATCTCGAGCTTCGCGGCGCCGGCAACATGCTCGGCCGCCAGCAACACGGCCACATCGAAGCGATTGGCTTCGATATGTATTGCCAGATGTTGGAGCGCGCCGTTTCAAAACTGAAGGGCGAAGAAGTCGCCCCGGACCTGCGCACCACGCTCAGCCTGGGCTTTGACGTGCGCATCCCGCAGGACTACATCCCCAGCGAGAACCTTCGGCTGCGCACTTACAAACGCATCTCCTCGATCGCCTCCGAAGAAGACAAGCTGGACGTCCGCAAAGAGCTCGAAGACCGCTTTGGCACACCGCCTTCCTCCGTAGAAAACCTTTTGGAATACGCCGCCCTCAAATCCATGTGTGAACGATTGCGGATCTCCGCCGTAGAGCGCCAGGGGACCCGCGTCGCGGTAAGGTTCCATCCCGAGACAATGCTGGACCCGGCCAAACTGGTCTCCGTGGTACGCTCTCGTACCGGCATCAAACTCGACCCCAGCGGCGTCCTCTGGATGGAGGTCAAACGGGGGGAATCGATCCCTGGTGCTTTGAGAAACGTATTGCTCGGCCTTCAGGGGCAGGGCTAAACTTTAGAGGTGGGGGAATTGATGCGAAAACTTGCCGTAATCTCGGCGCTCTGCGCCGCTCTGCCGCTCGCGGCACAAGACAAGCCGCAAGGTTCTCAGCCGAAACCAGCGGCGGGTTCCACTCTTGAGAAGCCGGGGATGGCGGCGCCCGACGCAAAATCCGAAAAGCCTGCGAAAGCCGCCGCTGCCAAAACGGCTAATCCGGATAGCGGAAAAACCGTCGAGGAGATTATTGCGCGCGTCAACAATGAAATCATCACCCGCTCGGAGTACAACAAAGCGCGCCAGACCGCCGAAGAAGAAGCCAAGTCCGAATGCCAGAACCGTTGCACGCCGGAACAGTTGCAGATAGACATCGAAGACCGCCAGAAAAACACGCTGCGCGATCTCGTCGACCAATCCCTTCTCGTGCAGCGTGCCAAGGACATGGGCGTGAGCGTCGAGCCGGAACTCATTAAGAAGCTCGATGCCATCCGCACGGAAAACAAGCTGCCCAGCATGGAGGAGCTCGAAAAGGCGGTTTCCGGGCAGGGAATGAACTGGGAGGATTTCAAAAACAACATTCGCAGCACTCTGCTGACGCAGCGCGTGATCAGCAGCGAGGTCGGCTCGCACATCACCATCAGCGATGAGGAAGTGACGAAGTATTACGAAGCGCACAAGACCGAATTCGTGCGCCCGGAGCAGGTGGCCCTGCGGGAGATCGTGGTTAGCACCGAAGGGAAGAAGCCGGAAGATCTCCCCGACCTGAAAAAGAAGGCGGAGACCGCTCTCAAGCGCGTCCAGGACGGCGAGGACTTCGGCGAAATCGCCAAGCGGCTTTCCGATGGCAGCACCAAGAGCCAGGGCGGCTTTCTCGGCATCTACAAGCGCGGAGAGCTCTCCAGGGAACTCGAAGACAAAGTCTTCAAGATGAAGCGCAAGGAATTGACCGAAGTCATGGAAACCAAGCAGGGCTTCCTGGTTCTCGAGGTCCTGGAGCACTACGACGAAGGCGAACAATCACTCGCCAAAGTCAAAAATGAAATCATGGACAAGCTCTACGGCGGACGCATGGAACCCGCGATGCGCGAGTATCTCAAGACCCTGCGCGAGCAGAGCTACGTGGTGATCAAGCCCGGTTTTCAGGACATCGCCGGCGGCGGTGGCTCAGAGATTCAGGAAGTGAGCGCCACGCCGGAAGTCAGCAAAGCCAAGAAAGGCCACAAGAGATTCCTTTTGTTTGGCAAGAAGTCAGGATCGGTGTCGGGAACATGAAGACGCCGTTTGTCACGGATCTCAACTCCGAACAAAGCATCACTACGTTTTTCCTCGTTCGCGAAAAGGAGATTCGCAACACCCGCGAGGGCAAGCCTTATTTGCGCCTTGAGCTCGGCGACCGCAGCGGCACCATTGAAGCGCGCATGTGGGACCAATTCGACGTTGCGGTGAGGGACATCGGCCGCGACGATTTCGTCAAGGTAAGCGCGCGCGTCGAGATTTACCGCAACAAGCCGCAGCTTGCTCTTCAGCAGCTTCGGCTCGCAAAGCCTGAGGAGGTCGATCTGGCCGACTTTCTTCCCCACACCAAGGAAGACGTCGCCAAGCTCTACGCCCAGTTGCTCGAATATGCGGGATCGATCGCGAATCCCTGGCTCAAGAAGCTGGTGACTGGAATCATTTCGGATCCTGGGATCGCCGCGAAGTACCAGCGGGCTCCCGCGGCGAAAGTGATGCATCATGCCTATCTCGGCGGCCTGCTCGAGCACGTCATCGGCTTGTGCGGCCTTGCGAAGCAAATCGCCGCCCACTATCCGGAGCTCGACGTCGATCTATTGCTCACTGCGGCCATGCTGCACGACGTCGGCAAGCTCGAAGAACTCTGCTACGAACGCGCCATCGGCTACACCGTCGAAGGCCAGCTCCTCGGCCACATCGTGATGGAACTCGAAACTGTTTCAAAAGCCATGGACGCCATCGAAGACTTCCCGCCCAACTTGAAGGCCGTCGTCCAGCATCTTCTCATCAGCCATCACGGCCAATACGAGTTTGGTTCGCCCAAGCTCCCCATGGTCCGCGAAGCCCTGGTCTTCCACTATATGGACGACCTCGATTCGAAACTCGCCGCCGTGCGCGCCGCCCTCGCCGTCGACTCCGGCGAACCCGAGTGGTCCGCCTACAGCGGCGCCCTCGGCCGCAAATTCCTCCGCCTCGATGAATTCTTGAAGCCCAAGGACGCGGCGGCAAAGAAGACGGTGTAGTTTCCATGATTCCCGCATCCTTTCAAATTCGCGACCTGACCATCCGTCCCGCCGCGGTCCTCGCTCCCATGGCCGGCGTGACGGACACGCTCTTTCGCCGTGTCATTCGCGGCCTCGGCGGCTGCGGCCTGCTGATGACGGAGTTCACCAGCTCCGAAGGCATCACGCGCAGCGCAAAGAAAACGCTACGTTATCTCTACTTCCAGGAAGATGAGCATCCGATCACGGCGCAACTCTTCGGCGCGAATCCCGCCGTCATGGCTGAAGCCGCAAAAATGGTCGAAGACCTCGGCTACGACGCCGTGGACATCAATCTCGGCTGCCCCGCCAAGAAAGTCGTGAAGTGCGGCGGCTCCGGCCTGCTCCGTGATTTGCCGCTGCTCGAAGAGATTTTTCGCTCCGTCCGCGCGGCCGTTAAAATTCCGCTGACCATCAAGCTGCGCGCCGGCTGGGACGAAAATTCCATCGTCGCCGTGGACGTTGCGAAAATGGCCGAAAGCCTTGGCGTGGAAGGCGTCGCTGTCCATCCGCGCACGCGCACGCAGGGCTACGCCGGCGCCGCGGACTGGAGCATCATCGCCGCCGTCAAGCATGCCGTGAAAATCCCCGTCATCGGCAACGGCGACATCAATAAGCCAGAAGATGCCGCTCGCATGGTCAGCGAAACCGGCTGCGACGCCGTCATGATTGGTCGCGCCGCCGCCACCAACCCGTGGATTTTTTCGCAGATGCAGCAACACGCGGAAACTGGCCGCTACGACACCCCCACCGACGCCGTCCGCTACCGTTTACTGATGGGCTACTATAGGCAAATTAATGCTGCCAACCTGCCCGATGGTGTAGGCAAAATGAAGCAGTTCGCTTGCTGGTTTACTCATGGTGTGGGTAATGGCAGCGAGCTTCGTGGAATTGTACATGCGGCGCGCACGCCCGCGGAGATCCTCGAGAGTGTCGAACGTTTCTTCGAGGGCCGAGGCATCGCGCAGCAAGAATCTGACTCCGACCGGATCGGGGTCACCAGAATTGTTGACCGCCCGGCGGTCACCAGAATTGAGGACCCAGCCCATGGTCCATCCCAGCACCACGGTATCGAGGCAACGCTCGGAACGTAGAATCGCCGTCCGCCTGCCGCTCAAAGTCCGGGGGCGCGACGCCCGTGGGCTCCCCTTCGAAGAAGATACCGCCAGCGAAAATCTTTGCCGCAACGGCGCCGCCTTTGTGACGCGTTTCGACGTCGCCATCGGCTCCGACCTCGAAATCCACATCCCCTTTTCGCAATACGCCTCGCGCCGCCCCGGCAGCTCCGCGCTCTCCCGTAGCGCTGACGCGGACTTCTCCACCCAGGGCCGCGTCGTGCACGTCGTCGAGTCCCAGTCCGAAGGTGAAAAGCTCGTCGGCGTGCAGTTCACCGGCCCCCGTTTCCAGCGCGTCTTCCGCTCCGAATCCGCCGCCTAACTCTTTCATTCGTAGTGGCAGGTCTTTAGACCCGGTTTTTTTCTTCCGTTGTTATTGCCCCAAATACGTTGCAATAAACCAGCTATTCCCCCAGGCGTCCTTCACTCCCGCCGCCCGGTCTCCATACGGCTTGTCCTGCGGCACTTCAATCGACGTCGCCCCCGCCCGCAGCGCCTGCGCGTACACCGCATCCGTGTCCGGCACGTACACGTGCAAGTGGCACGGCATTGGCTGGAATTCACCGTGCGCCTCGTCAATCTCCAGCGTAGCGTTGCCAATTCGAATCGTGCCATGCAGCACAGCGCCCTCTGGCGATTTGTGCACGCCCATCGCCTCGGCCCCGAACGCCGCCTCGAGGAATGGGATCATCTTGTGAGCTTCGCGGAGATGCAGATAAGGCTGGACGGAGCGTAGGCCTTCAGGCCCGGGAGTCCAGCCTCTCGGCGTGGCGATATACCAGTGATTGCCGAATTGGTCTTTGGCGGCGCCCCAGCGGTCGCCTGAAGGGTGGTCGTCGGTCGGCGCGTAGATGGAGGTGGCGCCGGCTTGAAGGGCGCTGTCAAACGTGGCGTTAGCGTCGTCCACATAGAGATGGATGGTCGTGGGCGCGGCTGGATACGCGTCGCTCGCATCGCTCACTTCGATCGCGCCATTGCCCACAGCTACCTCGGCGTGCATGATCAAGCCGTCAGGCGTCGGCATCCTCATCTGCTCCACGCCCTTGAAAGCCGTCTTCAAGAATTCGAGGAACTGCGCCCCGCCCCTTACGATGATGTAGGGCGTGATGGACGTCAATCCCGGTCGTTGGTAATGAGCCGCTCTTGCTGGTGCAGCTGCGCCCGCTCTCGATGCTGCTGCTGTGCCTTCGTTCATGGTTGCTCTCCTTTGCAAATCGGATTTGAGAGTTGCTCGAAATTCTTGGCGCGGAAGCTCGCGCAACACCTGCGCAACACGCATCAGGGGCGCGAGGTTGAGGTCAGGCGCTTCCTCGGGGCGAGGCCGCAGCGACACTAGCATCGCCTGCACCACCTCATCAAGCTGCACCGCGAGGGAGCGCTTAGCCATGGCCGCCCTCCATCTGCGCCCGCAAATTCTGCATCGCGCGCAATTGCAATTGCTTGATGGCCCCCGGCGTCTTCCCCAGCCGCCGCGCAATCTCCCGGATGCTTCGCTGCTCCACAAATCGCTCGTACACCACCTGCTTCTGAACCTCCGGAAGCTCCCCCACCAGCCGGAACAATCGCGAGCGATTCTCAGTGGCACGCAATTCGGAGGCTTGCAGGCCGGGATCGGCCGCAACCTCTGGCGGATCGTCCAGGGCAGGGAACTCCCGCGCGGCTCGTTTGGCCTGATCGACAATACAATTCACCGCGATCCGCATCAGCCACGCCGCAAACGGAACCCCGCGCCATTCATAATCCGGCAGGTTCGCCAGAGCCTTGTGAAACACTTCCGATGTCAAATCTTCCGCGGTGGCCCGCTCCCTCACCCGGCTGGCGACAAACGCATACACACGCTCGAAATGCTGCTCGTACAGCGCGTCGAACTTCGCCGGATCGCTCTGCGCCGCCTCCACCAGCAACCGCTCGTCCGCGCCTGCCCGAGCGTCCCCGGGCACAGCTTCATCCGTGCCTTTCGCCGAACGCTTCCTTGCCGGTCGTCGCCTGGCCATCATCGCCCTAACAATATAACTGCCCGCCACAAAAAAGGTTACGCCCTCCCTTGCTGTATTGGGGCAGGCTCGGACACTGTCGGGATCGTTCCCCATTGCCGCGCTTCTCTCCCTTCTGCAACGAAATCCTTGTTGTCAACACTATGGATGTGTTGCCGGCCCGCAAGTAACCGTGCAAACGCTGCGGGCTCACGATCTCCGAGGATTGAGCATGGGCCGTCGTGAAGATGCCTCGTCACTACGTCCCCTCCTGCCGTCAATCTGTTTTGACGTCTACCTAACTCGGTGATACATAGAATTGCATCCAGCCCCTTGGGAGAGGCATCTGGTGAGCCTCTTGTGAGGCCCGCCGGCCAGCGCACGCAATCAACGGAGGAACAATGAAGAATTCCACTAAGGTGATCGGCCTGACTTGTCTCCTGCTCGGCATTCCCGCCTGCCTGTATGCCGACCGTGCTCACGACCTCGCCAAACTGGCTGCCAAGCAGAAGGCCGTATCTTTACTTCGTGGAAGACACTCGCAAAGGCGCACACGTCAAACCTTCGATTGGGGAAACCGCCAATTGCAAACTTCAACTTCCGGACAGCTATGACTACCATATCGGCCTGGGTTTTGGTCCGGCACTGGCGCAACAGATTTTAAAAACCAAACCAAAGCCCGTATTCGGCAAACCCGGGCCAATCGACAAAACCAGCGTCGTGGCGGAGATGACGCCACACACGCGGGCTCCCAAGTGGGCCTTTGCTTGAGTCGATTCACTGCAAGGGCCAGCAGGTCAAAGTTGTTGGACAACGGATGATCGATAACCTGCATTTGAACGTGAATGACGACCGTAACTTCCCCGGCGCGACAGCGAGTTGCTGGCGTTCCACTGTTTGGGAAATCCATCCAGTAACCCAGTTTTATGTCTGCAACCTGAAGAACAAGCGATGCGACCAGTCTTCACCAGACAGCGCCTGGACCAGCCTCGACAACGTCCCGTAAAGAAGAAAGCTTCTTGCCCCTGCGCGCGTCGATGGCCTCCAACGGCCGCACAGTCAGGCATCGATTCGCGCAGCGCGCTTCTGCCGCCATCGCCGGTCAGACCAAAGAACGAACCAGAAGATCAACACGAACCAGTACGCCAGATTGGCGAAAAACGCGATATGAATGGCGCGAAAGTCCAGAGGTAGCCAGGAGACAGCACCACCAGCATATGCGTTGCCCAACTCCCTGACGGGGGCCAGAAAGGAGGCGCGCTTGCTATGTTGGCCACAATAACAACCACGAGAATCGAGCCCACAAGCATAATGGCAACTTGGCCCCAGGAAGGGCGCACGACCGAGTCGTTCGTCTGCGATTGGTTTCGCACCGTCAAACTCGGTGAGTGCGGACTTTCCCTCACGTCTCTTCCTGCTCTGCTTTTGCGTCGATGATTTGGGCGTACGCATCGCGCCGCGTCAGGCCGCGCTCCTTGGCGGCGAGCTTCAGCGCTTCTTTGCGGTCGAGCTTGGCTTGGCGGATGAGTTCTTCGACGCGGTCGGCCAGACTTTGCGTCGAATTTGCTTGTGTTCGCGCGTCGGCGGGAGCCTCCGGGCCGATCAAGAGAGTGATTTCGCCGCGAGCGGGGCGTTCCTCGAGAGACGTGGAGAGTTCGGAGAGTTTGCCGCGGCGAAACTCTTCGTGCAGC
>Ga0137398_10000150_pt1 | contig 20833 bp, 14 predicted proteins | sample czorhiz216metaG_FD_106659 | JGI IMG/M metagenome (GOLD analysis project Ga0137398, IMG submission 106659) | Vadose zone soil microbial communities from Angelo Coast Range Reserve, California, USA - czorhiz2.16 metaG | ecosystem: Environmental > Terrestrial > Soil > Vadose zone | place: USA...
CGGCAAGTCCGCGGACATCGAAGGCCGTGTGAAGCAGATCCGCTCGCAGGTCGAAAACACCACTAGCGACTACGACAAGGAAAAGCTCCAGGAGCGCCTTGCCAAGCTGGTCGGGGGCGTCGCCGTCATCAAGGTTGGCGCAGCCACCGAAACCGAACTGAAAGAAAAGAAGGCGCGTGTCGAAGACGCTATGCATGCCACCCGCGCAGCTGTCGAGGAAGGAATTGTCCCCGGCGGAGGCTCGGCGCTGCTCCGTTGCATCGCGGTCGTCGAAAGGCTCAAGCTCCACGATGACGAAGCCGTTGGTGCAGGCATCGTGCGGCGCGCTCTCGAAGAGCCCTCCCGCCAGATCGCTCTCAACGCCGGCCATGAAGGCGCCGTTGTGATCGGCAAGATCCGCGACTCCAAGGAAGAAAACTTCGGCTTCAACGCCGAGACCGGCGAGTACGGCGACATGATCAAGATGGGCATCATCGACCCGGCCAAGGTCACCCGCCTTGCGCTGCAGAACGCAGCGTCCATCGCGGGCCTCATGCTCACTACCGAAGCCCTCATCGCCGACATCAAGGAAGATACCAAGGCAGCGGCAGCCGGCGGCGGAGCCCCCGGCGCAGGCGGCATGGGCGGCATGTACTAATCCTGCTGGCACAAGTTTCATGCTGTGCTCCGGGCTCGCTTTACCAGCTCGCCCGCAACCTCAATCCTAAAGGGCGGCCCTCCCGGGCCGCCCTTTTTGTTTGTCGCTGAATCATGCAATTTGAAGAGTCCGTAACAAAATCCTGTTGCGTATACTGGCAACCACGATTTCGGAAACACGGGAGTTCTCTACATGCGAACTCTTCGAAATTTAGTACTCTCCGCCGCTGCCGGCGCATTCCTCACGTGGTCCAGCACGACACCAGTGCCGGCCGGTTGGCGCAGATTCTCCTGAAGAATTTCGAGCAATCTCGCGACGCTCTCCGGAAGGCCCTGGGCGGACCAACTACCTTCGGCGACCAGGCTCCAAACAGGTGACGCCCGTATGATGCGATCCCGAACTCGTTAGAGCGGGCCATCCAGCTCCCCCCCTTACTTGCCTATCCTCAACTTGCTCTGATATCTTCCCTTTGCCTCACTCAGACTCTTCAGGGAGAGTCACAAATGCCAGGACTTTTGCAGCGGTTCTTGCCGCGCGAAGAGGGTTTCTTTGACCTCTTTGCAAAACAAGCAGCGAATATCCATGTGGGGGCCAATGCCTTGCATAAAATGCTCTCGCACTACACCGGCGTCCCGGAACAAGTGCAGATCGTAAAAGCCATCGAGCACGAAGGCGACGAAATCACCCACGCCCTCTTCACCAAGCTCAACCAGACTTTCATCACCCCCTTCGACCGCGAAGACATTTACGAGCTCTGCAGCCGCCTGGACGACGTCATCGATCTGATCGACGCGGCCGCCAGCCGTTTTGTGCTCTATCGCGTCGATAGCGTCCGTACGGGAACCCTCGATCTCGTCAAAGTGCTTGTTTCCGCCACCGCGGAAGTTGAACTAGCCGTTGCCGCGCTGGAAAGGCCGCAAGAAGCGCTCAAGCACTGCATCGAGATCAACCGCTACGAAAACGATAGCGACCGCCTCTGCCGCACGCTCATCGCCCAGCTCTTCGATGAAGAGAAAGATCCCGTCCAAATCATCAAGTGGAAAGAAATCTTCGAAGTCATCGAGACCGCCGTCGACAAGTGCGAAGACGTCGCCAACGTCATCGAAGGCGTCATCCTCAAGAGCGCTTGACCCGCCCATGCCCCGATTCGATTCAGTATTTGCCGTAGCGAAGAACTGTCATCCCCGCCAAAGAGCGGGCTCGCTCGAAAGTTCCTCCGCATCCTTTTCTTCCTTTGCCTCGTTTACTTCCTTTAGCCCATTCATTTCTCTTTCTTCTCGAGGCCTCCGCGCGTGAGTAGCTTCTCCCTTCTCCTCGTCGTTATCTTTCTCACACTGACCTTCGAATTTTCGAACGGCTGGCACGACGCCGCCAATTCCATCGCCACCGTGGTCTCCACTCGCGTCCTGACGCCCTTTCGCGCCGTCGTCTGGGCAGCTTTCTGGAACTTCATCGCCGCCTTCGTTTTCGGCACCGCCGTGGCCAAGACCATCGGCAAGGGGATGGTCCGTATCGAAATGGTGGATGAAAAGGTGCTCCTCGCCGGCCTCCTCGGCGCGATCACCTGGAACCTGATTACCCTGATCCTCGGCCTGCCCACCAGTTCCTCTCACGCCCTCATGGGCGGCTACGGCGGCGCTGCCGTCGCTCATGCTGGCTTCAATGCCCTCATCCTCGGCGGCTGGACCAAACCCGTTCTATTTATCTTTCTATCGCCGATGATTGGCCTCGTCGTCGCCGTGGCCGTCACCATTCTCACCAGCTGGATCGTCCGCCGCCAGCGCCCCCTCAGAGTCGACCGCTGGTTTCGCCGCTTGCAACTTCTTTCGGCCGCGGGCTACAGCCTCGGCCATGGCACCAACGACGCCCAAAAAGGCATGGGCATCATCACCACCGCCCTCGTCGCCGGCGGCCTGATGAAGACCTATGACGTCCCTTACTGGGTCATACTTTGCTGCCATCTCGCCATGGCCGGCGGCACCATGGCCGGTGGCTGGCGCATCATCAAGACCATGGGCCAGCGCATCACCAAGCTCACTCCCTTCGGCGGCTTTGCCGCCGAAACCGCCGGCGCTCTCACCTTAATGGCCACCGCTCATTTCGGCATCCCCGTCAGCACCACCCACACCATCACGGGCGCCATCGTAGGTGTCGGCGCAACACGCCGCCTCTCCGCCGTCCGCTGGGGCGTAACGCGCCGCATCGTCTTCGCCTGGGTCCTCACCATCCCCGGCGCCGCCCTCTTCGGTGCCGCTCTCTTCCGCATCATGACGCTCTGGCTCCGCTAGCACGAACTCCGCACAGGTTGGCCTTCGCTCGACTTTTTATTTTTTCTCCTTCGATTTTGATTCCACTGTCGGCGGCATGCTGCGCGAGAATATAATTGCCCGCCAGCGGGCGCTCGGTTCGGCACCGCTGCGGTCGCTCGCAAAACGCATAAGGAGGAAAAGGAGAAAATGGCTGACTTTGAGATAACTCGGAGGGACTTTAACAAGGCCCTGGCTGGCGCGGCCGTGAGCATGGTCGCTTCCGCTGGGCCAATCGCGCAGAGCGTCTTGGGGGCCAACGACCGGGTTGGCGTCGGCTTGATCGGCGCCGGTGGAATGGGTCAATTCGACCTGAGCGATTTCCTGAAAACCAACCAGGTCGATGTCATCGCTATCGCCGATCCGTTCGTACCCAATCTCGACCGCGCTCTCGAGCTTACGGACGGAAAAGCAAAAGGCTTCAAGGACTTTCGCGCCATCCTCGACCACAAGGACATACAGGCGGTGATCATCGCGACCCCCGACCATTGGCACGCGATCCCGATGATCATGGCTTGCGAAGCCGGCAAGGATGTTTACGTCGAAAAGCCTCTTTCGCATACTCTGGCCGAGGGCCGCAAGATGGTCCAGGCGGCGGCGAAGTACAACCGCGTGGTGCAGGTCGGCACTCAGCAGCGTTCGGGCGAACACTTTCAAAAAGCGGTGGAGTTGGTGCACAGCGGAAAAATCGGAAAGGTCACGCTCGCCAAGACGTGGATTCACAGCAATAGCTCGCCGGGGGGCATGGGCAATCCTCCAGATACCGATCCGCCGTCTTGGCTGGACTGGGACCTTTGGCTTGGCCCTGCTCCTTACCACGCCTACAACCGCAATCGCTGCATCGGCAGCTTCCGCTCCTTCTGGGATTATTCCGGAGGAACACTGACCGACTGGGGCGTGCACCTGATGGACGTCGTGCATTGGGCGATGGGAGTTGACGCACCCAAGACTGTGAGTGCCTTCGGCGGTAAATATGTCCTCGATGACAACAGCGAGATTCCGGACACCCTCGAAGTGGTCTTCGAGTACCCCGCATCCCCGGTGAGCGGAAAAGAATTCATTGTCACCTGGAGCAATCGGCACGCCAATTCGCATGGACCCGACGGACACGGCTACGGCATCGAGTTTTACGGCACGGAGGGCACGCTGTTCCTCGACCGCGATGGTTACACCGTGTGGCCCGAGCGCAAGCCCGTCGGTGGCGAAAGCGTTGTGCCCTTCGGGGTGATCAAGAGCGAAGGCTCCGCGCAGCACTACCCGCACGTGCTCAACTTCCTGGATTGCATGCGGTCACGCCATAAGCCGAACTCCGACGTGGAGACCACCCACCGCTCCACCAGCGCCCCGCACGTGGCCAATATCGCCTTCAAGCTGGGCCGCAAACTCCGGTGGAACCGCGACGAAGAGCAATTCCTGAATGACCCCGAAGCCAACAAACTGCTCACCAAGCAATATCGCAAACCCTGGAATTTGATTTAGCCCGCGCCGGGCGGCGATTTGGAGGTCTCGCTGCTGTTCGGAAACGAAAGCATCGCGAGGTTCGACGCGGCGGCTGTCACGTCGGAGCTCAGATGCCACTCCGCTATGCGGCCGTTCTTCAACGCCGCAGCGCAACAACTCGGCACTCTTAATTTGCTAGCCGACGAAAACAGCGGTCGAACAGTGGAATTTGCTCTTCGGCTACAGCTCAAGGCGTTTAGCTCTGTGGAGAGCCAATACTCGAAGTCGGATTCCAGGGAAATGCCCATCTGACTTCCAGAGAAATCATTTCGCCCGACGTGTTTGCATACCAGGAACCGGACGAAAACCCCGGGCAGCCTGAGGCATTGCTAGAAATTTTCTCTCTCGGTGAAACTACGATCAGCCACGACCTGAGCCGAATCTCAGTGTTTCTCGACGTGTCCAAACTAGAGATGCCCGTGTCTCTGCCAATTGCGATTTATTAGAATGTGCGCGGAGCACGAAATGGATCACGAAGCCTCTGACTTTCTTGGCGCGGACAAACTTTTGAGTTTCGGCGGCGAAATAAAAGTCAATCTCTCTTCGGCACAACAATAAGGACGGGCGGGTGGCAGCTTGAATTCCTTTAAGTGGGACAATAACAAAAAAAGCCAGTCCCGCACATCATCAGGACGATAAGTCACGAGGGTGCCCCACCCTTTCGGTTTTGCTTCTTGAAAGGGTGGGTGACTCTTCGCTTGCTCTTGCCTCGCCGGGCGTACGCCTCGAAACTCCGCGGCTGGCCCTTCTTTTTCCGGTTTCTGCGAAAAGGTGGGGCTCTGCGGGCCCTGTGTCTCAGCGTTATCTCTCTCTTTCTTCCCGTCCCTCGACTTTCAACTGCCGATCGAAGATCCCGACGCTGCCGGGACTTTCGACCTCCTCGCATCTCATTGCTTCTTTACATCGTTACCTCATTACTTCTATCCTTTTCCCATGAGAGAGAACTCTAAAATGTTCGCCACTGTCGAAGAAGCCGTCGAAGAAATCCGCCAGGGCCGCATGGTCGTCCTCGTTGACGACGAGGACCGCGAAAACGAAGGCGACCTCGCCATGGCCGCCGAAAAAATCAGCCCCGACGCCATCAACTTCATGGCCAAGTACGGTCGCGGACTGATCTGCCTGCCGCTCACCGAGGAGCGCTGCGACGAGCTCCACCTCCCGCTCATGTCGCCCATCAACACTTCCGTTCACGGCACTGCCTTTACCGAAGCAGTGGACGCGCGCGTCGGCGTCACCACCGGCATCAGCGCCTCCGATCGCGCCATCACGATTCTCACGGCCATCGATCCGAAAACGAAACCGCAGGATCTCGCCCGCCCCGGACATATTTTTCCGCTGCGCGCGCGCACTGGCGGCGTCCTCGTCCGTGCCGGCCAGACGGAAGCCTCCGTCGACCTCGCGCGCATCGCGGGGCTCACCGCCGCGGGGGTCATCTGCGAAATCATGAACGAAGACGGCACCATGTCTCGCGTGCCGCAGCTCATTGAATTTTGCAAGGAACACAACTTGAGGATGCTCACGGTGGCAGACCTCATTCGCTACCGCATGCAGCACGAACGCTACGTCCGGCGCGTGGCGGAAGCGGTCCTGCCTACGCGCTTCGGCAACTTCCGCATGATCGCGTACGCCAGCGACGTGGACCACGATCAGCACGTTGCGCTAGTGCGCGGCGATCTGGAAGGCGCGGAACCGGCGCTAGTGCGCGTCCACTCGCACTGCCTCACCGGAGACGTTTTCGGTTCCACGGCTTGCGATTGTAGCGAACTTGTCTCGCGCTCGCTGGCCGCCATCGCCAAGGAAGACCGCGGCGTCTTTCTCTATCTGCACCACACGGGACGCGGCTTCAGTGTTGAAACCGCCGGAGAGCCTGGCGCGCTCCCCCAGATTCATTTCCATAAGCGCGGCCAGCTCGATCGCGAACCTGCGCGCCAGCGCATGGTCCAGCACGAAAGCGGCATCGGCGCGCAAATCCTGATCGACCTCGGCCTCAAGGACATTCGCGTCCTCACCAATCACCCGAAAAAAGTCGTCGCCCTCGAAGGCTACGGCATCCGCATCGCCGACCAGGTCCCCCTCCGCATCGACCAACCCAAGCCGACGCACCAAACCCTATGACTCCCGCCGCGATTTCACTCTTGAGCCGTAGGGGCGGGGCTTGCTCCGCCCCTCGTCACGCGCCTTCGACATCTGTCATTCCGGGCGAAACGAGGACCGCTTCCTCTCCGCGCGTATTTTGCGGTGAGAATCTCTCTTATAACTTCTTTGGTGGCTTTTTTGTAGGAGGAGTGGACTTCGCCGATGGGGTCGCGGTCTTTCCCGCTGCCGGCTTCCCAACAGTCAAATACTTGCGCATCTTCTCGAGCCGCTTCGCCGAGCCCGCGAATCGCCAGCAAATCATCGACGCTCTTGAAGCCGCCATACGATTTGCGCATTTGCAAGATCTTGTCCGCCGTCGCCGGTCCAATCCCCGGCACCAGTTGCAGTTCTTCCGAGGTCGCCGTATTGAGATTTATCGGCTTGGCGGGCTGCTTTTTCCTTCCCGCGTCCACGGACGCGGCAAAGATCAAGCCGACAAAAAGAAAGGAGGAAAGGAGCCGGATTGGAAATCGCCGCGCCATGACGGCAATATAATTTCTCGACTACGTATACAAATCAATAACAAAAAGAGTGCTTAATCCACGCGTTTGCCTTGCGCGTCGTAAACTTCGATTTCGCCGAAGAGGGCCGCTTGCTCCTCGGTTTGCGCGCGGTCGCCCACAACGACGATTTGCATGTTTGCGGAGTCCAGATATTTGCGCGCCGTTGCGAGCAGATCTTCCGGCTTCAGCGCGCGAACTTTCTGGCGATAAGTTTCGAGATAGTCGTCCGGCAATTCGTTCAGCGCCACGGTGGAGAGTTGCGACAGCAGTCCATCCTGCGTCGCCAGCCCCATGGAAAAGACGCCGCTCAGATAATTCTGCGCGTCGGCGAGCTCTGGTACCGGCACCGGGACGGACCGCAATTTGTCCATTTCATAAAACATCTCCGTGAGCGATGCCGCCACAACATCATTCCGCACCGCGGCCGAAACCGAAAAGTAGCCATGCTGCCGCAGCGCATGCACGCCGCTGCGGGGACTGTAAGTGTAGCCCTTGTCCTCGCGGATATTCATTACTAAACGGGAATTAAACGCTCCGCCGTACAAACTGTTCGTGAGGCCCAGTTTGACCCAGTCCGGATGCTTGCGCGTAATAGCGTGGCAGCCCGCCACGATCTGCGTCTGCACCGCTCCCGGCACGTGCACCAGATACACGCGCCGCCCGTGCGGATTCGCCGGAGCCTCTGCCGCATTCGGCTTCGGTTTTTTTCCGGTCCATGCGCCAAACACTTTTTCGATTGTCTTTAACATCCCCTGCGCGTCGAAATCTCCGACGAGCAGCAACAACCCATTCTCCGGGGTATAAAATTCGCGGTAGATGGCCTGCAAGTCTTCGCGCTCGTACGCGGCCACTTGCGCTTCGCTGGGCGACACTTCGCCGTAGGGGTGCGCGCCAAACAAAACTTTACGCAATCGCTCGCTCGCCAAAAATTCCGGCTGCGTGCGCTCGAGCTTTACTTCTTCTAGTTTCTGCCGTCGCTCGCGTTCGAATTCCGCTTCCGGAAACGCCGCTTCCCGCGCCAGTTCATTCACCAACGCCAGCAGCGCTTCCGCAAATTCCGAAAGCCCGGCAAACGAAATCGCGCTGGTATCCGCGCCCGCGCCGGAAGAGAGGTCCGCGCCGATGCGCCGCAAATCCTCTTCGATCTGCCGGCTCGCGCGCTTCTTTGTTCCTGTGCGCACCACCGTTGCGGTCATTTCCGCGAGCCCCGGAGCGCGATGATTCGCAGCTGCGTTTCCTGAACGGAAAAACAGTTCGCCATGAAACTTCGGAATCGAGTGCGCTTCCGCGAGAATGACTTCGAGCCCGTTCGAAAGCCGCGCCTTGGTCCGTTTCGGCCAGGTCACCGCGCCTTCCGCCGCGAGTCCAGGCACTCCGTTGGCAATTTCCACAACGCGCGCCGCCATTACGCCGCCTCCTTCGCGCCCGCGGGTACTGCGGCCTTGACCGGCGTGCGAAACACAATCGCGCGTTTTTCGTTTCGCAGATATTTCTTGGCCACGGCCTGAATCTCTTCGCGCGTGACGGCAAGAAACCCATCTAGAATGGTGTTCACCAGTTGCGGCTCGTTATCGAACAGCGTGAAGCACGCGAGGAGATGCATCAGGCCATACTTCGGCATGTATCCGCCGCGGCCACCTTCGAGTGTGGCGTAATAATCCGAGCGCCACTTCACCTTCAATTGTTCCAATTCGTCCGCGCTGACGCCGTTTTCCTGTACTTCACGGATCACGGCATCAAACGCTTCCAGCGTCGCTTGGCTCGAATACTCCGGCTTGTGCAGAACGCGCGTGGTCATTTGCGTCGGCCCGTTGTAACCGAAGATGTCGTCGATTCCACCGCCGGCCTCGACGGCAATCTGCTTTTCGATCACCAATTCACGGTGCATTCGTCCCGCGCGTCCGCCGTGCAAAGCCTGATCCAGCAGCGCCATCGCGCACCAATCGGCGGTACGCCTTTTCGGCATGACGTATCCGATGGCCATCGCGGGCAGCGTCCCGAATTTCTCCTCGACGTTTCCGCGCCGCTCCTCTCCTTGTTCGGGCTCGCTGGGATCGGCGAAAGGCGGCGGCGCTCCCGCCGGAATCTCGCCAAAATATTTTTTAGCCAACGCGATGCCTTCTTCCGCCTTCACATCGCCCAGCATCAGCAACACGGCATTATTCGGCACGTAGTACGTTTTAAAAAATGCCTGCACGTCGGCCAAGTCCGCGGCATCGAGATCGGCAAAATCACCGTAAAAATTGTGCGCGTTCGCCCAATTGCGAAAAGCCACCGGCGGCATGTCCAGCCACGGGAAGCCGCCATAAGGCTGGTTCATCACATTGACACGAACTTCTTCCTTTACAACGTCGCGCTGGTTTTTAAGATTTTCGTCATCCACTTTCAGCGCGCGCATGCGGTCCGCTTCGAGCCACAGCACCCGCTCCAGCGCATTCGAAGGGACAACTTCGTAATAGTTCGTCATGTCGTAACTCGTCGAGCCGTTCAGCATGCCGCCACTGGAATTGACCAGCTTGATGTGTTGCATCTTCGGCGCATTCGCGGAGCCCTGAAACATCATGTGTTCGAACAGGTGCGCAAACCCGCTGCGGCCCTGCGGCTCGAGGCGGAATCCAATTTTGTAGTACACGCCCACGGTGACCACCGGCGCCGTGGTATCCGGCGCAACCACGATACTTAATCCATTTGCTATTTTCGTACTTTCCACCGCAATCTGGAGTCGTTTCACCCTTTGCCCCCTATCGCTTTTGCTTTTGGTTTCTTTTCCAGGGAAGTCTTTTCCAATTCAGCCAGCACTCCGGCAGGATCTTTTGCGAGCACGCGCGCGGCCAGATGACTTAGCGCCTCGTAAGCTTGGGCAAATTCCTCAGGTGATTCCTGCGGTGCTTCCAAGTGCGCCCGCGCCACTTTGTAATTGCCCCGAAAGAGCGGCCCCGTCCATGCCGCGCATGGCCCTGACGTTTCGAAATTCTCCAGAACCTGGCGCGTCAGGGGTAACAACGCGCGCACGGCTTCGCTCCGCCTCATCCCAAGCGAGAGGAGCAATTGCGTCGCCGCTTCCTCCACCGCGAGCACATGACCGGCGGCCATCGCCGCTGCCGTGTGGTACATAGCTCCGCTGGTGTGCAATACAACTCTCCCGCGCAGCTCTTCTTCGCCAATCCGCGCCAACTCTTGCGCAACAACTGCGATTTCGTCATCAGGTGTCGCGATCAGGATCACTCGCGACGCCAGGATCCGCCGCGTCATTCCGGCGCAAGCTTTCCCATCTCCAATGAACCGAACAGCCCGCCGCGCGCTTGGCTCGCTAGGGGTAACGACCACGCCGATCCTCCAGCCCGGTTCGCGCAACCGGCGTCCCAGCGCTCGTCCCACGCGTCCTGCCCCGATGATGGCTAGGCTAATCGGCATCCCGTGTTAGGATAACCCGAGGGCAACGCTGACACCAATTTCCATGCATCTTTTCGGACTTGTTCTCTTTGGTTTCATTGCGTTCTTCTGGCTCACTCACGGCCTCCGCGTTGGCTATGGCGCCGTGCGCCTTCCATGGATCAAGGATTTCGCACCCGCAAACGACGCGGGTTGTCCGCGCGTTTCGATTCTCTTCGCCGCGCGTGACGAAGAAGAAAAACTGCCCGCCGCACTCGCAACGCTGATGGAAATCGATTACCCGGATCTGGAGGTCATCGCCGCCGACGACCGTTCGCAGGACTCGACCGGCCGCATCCTCGACGAGTTCGCTGCCGCGCATCCGCGGCTTGGTGTTGTCCACATCACGCAACTATCTTCCGGCTGGCTCGGCAAACCTCACGCCCTCCAGAAAGCTTACGAAGCCTCCACCGGCGAATGGCTGCTCTTCACGGATGCCGATGTGTGTTTCAAACCCGATGTCCTGCGGCGCGCCATTGCTCTCGCGAAAGCGCACAACCTGGAACACCTCACGCTCATGGGCGATGTCGAAATGGTGGGCTTCTGGGAGACCGTGCTTATTACTTTTTTTGGCATGGCGTTTAACATTGCTACCGATCCCTATCGCGTGGCTGATCCCCATTCGCGCGCCTATATGGGAGTTGGCGCGTTCCAACTTCTCCGGCGCGCCGCCTATGAAGCCAGCGGCACGCACCGCCGCCTGGCCATGGAAGTTGTGGATGACATGAAATTGGGAAAAATCGTCAAGCAATCGGGTTTTCGTTCGGGCGCGGGTATTGCGCAGGATTTCGTCGTTGTCCGGTGGCACGCCGGCCTCGGCAATCTGATTCGTGGCGTCACGAAGAATTTCTTCGCCGGCGTGGGCTACAGCGTGGCGCACGTGGCGATTGCCGTTACCGGCCTTCTGCTCATGAACGTCGCGCCAGTTTTCGGTATTGTGTTCGCCCAAGGGTGGACTCGCATTTTCGCCGCAATCGCGTTGGTTATCGCTCTCTGCTTCCACACCGGCGTGGACATCGGCATGCGCGTCTCGCCGTTTTATGCGTTCACCCACCCTCTCGGCGCGCTTCTCTTCAGCTACATGCTTATTCGCTCGACCGTCGTTACGCTCAAGCAGGGTGGCATTGTTTGGCGTGACACCTTTTATCCGCTGGAAGACCTGAAACGCGGCGTTGTTTAATTTGCCGAGTCCGCCGGCGCGGAAGTGGCTGCCGTTGAAAACAGTCCCGCCACATCCCTTTGCTTCAATGAACGGATGCGATCGCGCAACTGCGCTGCTTTTTCAAATTCAAACTTTTTGGCGGCCTCGCGCATCTGCGCCTCAAGCTGCTGCAGCATCTCCGCGAGCTGCGCTTCGCTCTTGATATTCGCCGTTGCCGCATCGAGGCTGGCATCGTCCACCGGCACGGTCGCGTAATCCGCCTCGACGATTCTCGCCAGTTCCATGTCCACGGACTTAATGATGGACATCGGGGTGATGTTGTTCTCCTTGTTGTAAGCCACCTGCTTGGCGCGACGCCGGTTCGTTTCCTCAATGGCTTGATTCATCGAATCCGTCCGCCGGTCCGCGTATAAAATTGCCCGCCCCTCGATGTGCCTGGCGCAGCGTCCAATCGTCTGGATGAGCGACGTCGTGCTTCGCAAGAATCCCTCTTTGTCCGCATCCAAAATAGCCACCAGCGACACTTCCGGCAAATCCAAACCCTCGCGCAGCAAATTGATTCCGATGAGCACGTCAAATTCCCCGCGCCGCAAGTCGCGCAAGATTTTGATGCGGTCCAGCGTTTCCACTTCCGAGTGCAGATAGCGGCACCTGACGCCAATCTCCGCAAAATACTCGGACAAATCCTCCGCCATGCGCTTCGTCAGCGTGGTCACCAGCACGCGCTCGTTCTTCTCCGCGCGCACGCGAATCTCTTCGAGCAGGTCATCCACCTGGCCCTTCACGGGACGAATTTCCACCTGGGGGTCCACGAGGCCCGTTGGCCGAATCACCTGCTCAACGATCACCCCTCCCGACTTCGTCAGCTCGTATGCGCCGGGCGTTGCAGACACGTACACCACCTGATTGATGCGGTGTTCGAATTCCTCAAACGTCAGTGGCCTATTGTCCAGCGCCGAAGGCATTCGAAAGCCGTAATCCACGAGCGTCTGCTTGCGCGCGCGGTCGCCGTTGAACATTCCGCGCACTTGGCCCACCGTCTGGTGCGATTCATCAATGAACATCAGGTAGTCCTGCGGCACGTAATCCAGCAGCGTCGGCGGCGCTTCCCCAGGCAAGCGCCCGCTCAAGTGCCGCGAATAATTCTCAACGCCGTGACAGTAGCCGATGGTGCGCATCATCTCGATGTCAAACATGGTGCGCTGTACGACACGCTGCGCTTCGACGAATTTTCCCTGTTTCTCCATTTCTTTCTTCCACCACCAAAGCTCTTCCTGAATGCTCACGATCGCGCGGTCCCGCTGTTCCTGCGGCATCACGTAATGCGTTTTCGGATAAATCGGCACGCGCGACAAATCCTCCTGGCCCGCGCGCACCTCTCCGGTCACCGGATCGATCTGCCGCAGCGCATCGATCTGGTCTCCCCACATTTCGATGCGATAACCCTGATCTTCATACGTGGGATAGATTTCGATCATGTCTCCGCGCACGCGGAACGTGCCGCGCCGCAAGTCCTCGCTGCGCTCGTACTGAATATCGACGAACCTGCGCAACAGCGCTTCGCGCGAAGTCTGCTGTCCCTTTTCCAGCATGACCAGCATGCCGTAATAAGCTTCCGGCGAGCCGAGGCCGTAAATGCAGGATACGGAGGCCACGATCACAACGTCGCGGCGTTCGAAAAGGGAACGCGTCGCGCTCATGCGCAGCTTGTCCAGTTCGTCGTTGATGGTCGCTTCCTTGTCGATATAGATATCCGCGGAGGGAACATACGCTTCGGGCTGGTAAAAATCGTAGTAGCTGACGAAATACTCGACGGCGTTCTCCGGAAAAAATCCCTTGAACTCGTGATACAACTGCGCGGCCAATGTTTTGTTGTGCGCCAGCACCAGCGCGGGACGATCGGCCTGTTCAATCAGCTTGGCCATGGTGAAGGTCTTGCCCGACCCGGTCACTCCAAGAAGCACCTGCTGCTTCTCGCCAGCATCGAGACCGCGATAGAGTTGGTCGATCGCCGCGGGTTGGTCGCCGCGCGGCTGATAATTGCTGCACAGCTTGAATTTCATGGGAAGGGTCTCCTGCAGTCCTGCCGACCTCTGGCGAAACCTTCATTATACTCCGGCACGCAAACTCTGCCTTTCGATACGAAAAGTACCGGCAGATTTGAATCAAGGTTGCTTCAGCGGCGTCTCCGTCACCAGCAAGACTTCCGAGTGACTCTTCGCGTCCACGTTGTAGTGCACGCGGTTCGAGGCGTCGGCCTTGGCCACCACGACGTCCATGAATTGGCTGGTCTCTTCCGTGGCGCGCACGACGAGGCCGCTCTTCAGGGAAATATAGGTGATGATTTCGCCGGCGCCTTTCGCCGTTCCCATGGTCCGCAACTCGTGAAGTTTGAAATCTTCAGGGGTCGCATCCTTCGATGACGATTTCTGTTTGAGCGTTGCCGTCGTGAGCAGCACCGCACAAATATCGGGAGGGCCGCTGGAGGCGGAGACATCTCCCATGATCGAAAGCTGACTTGCCTGGCATGGCTCATCTCTTACGTAGCTCGACTCCCGCGCCCAATGCAATCCGGCGATCGGCGCTCCCGCCTGTTCCGCTTGCTCCGACTTCCATTTTTCGCCGAACTTCATTCCGTCTGCAGGAAGCGTCCACGCCAGCGCAAAACGCGCCACCCACTGCTGCCAGGCCTGCTGCTGCTCGGGAAAAAGAGTATCCAGACCGTTTACTTCGTTCACCGAGCCGTCTGGAGAAATCGTGAAGTCGATGCTCTTGCCATAGGGGTCCACACGCTGTTTATCCCAGTCGGGCTTCTTGTCACCAGGCCTCTTCAACCAGACACCGGAGTCCAAAGTCAGAAACCGGCCTCGCGCGTGGATCGCCGCCTTGCTGCCCAGCTGTTGCACATCGAGGATCTCAACCCGCAGCAAACCGTGCGCATCGACCTGAGCCGCATTCGGCGCCATGGGCACGACAACTTTGCTTTCGGTCTTAACGGTCTTGTCGCTCTGAAAACGGATGAGGTAGGTGATGGTTTGGCCGGGCTGCAATCTGGGCAGGAGATTGACGCGTTTGTCGCCGGCGGCGAGAGTGGCAAAGGCAAGAAGGAACAACCCGGCAATCCATTGTAGTTGGCGTCTCATGATATCTGCTACCGCTGCGCGAGTCTTCGGAGACCTCTCCGCGTGTGAATACCCGAAACAATGGGCTTTCAATTTCCGGGAGTCTTGAAATGCCGATCGAAGAAATCGCTGGCCGCGTGATACGCCGCCAGCCAATTTCTGTGCAGCAGAAAATCGTGCACGTCGTCGGGGAAAACGAGCTGTTCGATCTCCACGCCGTTCTCACGGAGCCGCGAAACGAGGTCCACCGTTTGCGTGAAGTAGACGTTGCGGTCGTCGTCGCCATGAATGAAGAGCACCGGTGACTTCCAGGTATTCACCGAAGTCACGGGCGAAGAATCATGCGCGAGCTTGGTCAGCTCCGCAGGAATATTCTTTCCGTCCCAGTTATCCGTCGGCCAGTCGTGCACGCCATGGAGATCGACGCCCGCCGCGAACAAATCAGAATTGCGTCCCAAACCAAGCGCCGTCAGATAGCCGCCATAACTTCCGCCCCACAATCCGATGCGTTTTGCGTCGACATCGCTGCGGCTTTGCAAATATTTTCCTGCCGCCACCACGTCCTGATATTCCGCCGCGCCACGCCCCGCACGGCCTTGGGCTTCTCGAAACGCGCGGCCGTAGCCAATCCCGCTGCGGTAATTCAGCGCCAATACGATGTATCCGCGGTTCGCCAGGTACTGATTCATGGCATAGGAATTCGAGTAGTAGTACATGTAATGCCAGCCGAGAAGCATCTGCCGCATCGGCCCGCCATGCAGAAAAACCAACGCTGGCCGTTTTTCGCCGGGCTTCGCATCTTTCGGCAGGAACAACTGACCGTGAATCTCCAGTCCGTCGCCGGATTTGAACTTCACTTGCTGCGGCTCGACAAGAAAATCGGCCGGAAAATCGCGTGAAAGAGGCATCAGCGCTTGATTCACAGTGGCATGATCGGCGAATGTTGTGAGGAGCGGCGTCGCCGGAACAGTTTCACCGGATCCCAGGTAGGCGACTGCTTTCCCATCTGACAGCGCCACAGGGCTCCACTTAATACCATTCAATTTCTCCCACTGGCTCAGATGATCGCCGTTGATGTCCACACTCCACAAATGCCGGCGGTCCACATCATTGCAATTCGAATTGAAGAGGATAGTTTTCTTGTCAGGAGTGAACGACCATTGCTCCACTTCACAATCTCCCGGCGTGAGCAACTTTGGGACACCGCCGTCTATGGATAGTGCATACAAATGCTGCCAGCCGTCTTCTTCCGAGGCGATCACGAGTTGGTTGTTCGCGACCGAATTGATCACGCCGCCGGTATCTTCCGCCATGTAGGGAAACGATCCCTGCGGCGTCGCGCTGGTGTGCCATATTTCTTTAGCCGTTCCCGCAGCGGCGTCCGCCACCCAGACGGCCCACGGATGCGGCTTATCCGGCGCAATGAAATAGCCATGGGGTGCGTCTCGCGCTTCCGCCGGTCGCCGCACAAACGCGATGCGCCTTCCGTCCAACGACCATGCGGGATCACCGTCCGAATCCACCGACGGCGCGACGAATTGCACGGCCTTCGCTGCAACATCGTAAACGCCGATGAATGCGTGATCGTTTCGCTCCGAAACAAACGCCAGCCGGCTCCCATCCGGAGACCAGTGCGGGTCGAGGTCTTGCCCCCGCACAACAAGTTGTTGCGGCTTCTCGGCTCCGTCCAGCGGCGCGATCCAGATCTGCCCATCCTTTGCATAGGCGATCATTCCCCGCGAGGAAATGTCCGGTGAATGACCCGCGTCGATGCGCTTCGGCTCGCCGCCGCTCCACGCCACCGTCCAGACCGCCTGCTCCGTTCCCGCCGGATTGCTCAGAGCGTTAGGCACTTGTCCGGCCGTGTTTTTCCCACCACCGCGCACATAGACAATCGTGTTGGAGTCCGCGGAAAAACCCAGACCCGATAACTCCTGCCCGTCATCCTGGTTGTATTTTGTAATCTGCCTAGCCGTAAATCCCGGCCCTTCGGCCGCCCAGATATTTCGCCGCCCTGCTTGATTCATTGTCCATGCGACGCGGTTGTTCTGTTTCGCCGACGTCAAATTCGCGGGGAACGGCGCGCTCATCACCTGTTCCAGGGTGAACGGTTTCTGCGCGTTCGCCCGCGGCATCACAATCAGCAGAACGGCTGCACACAACAGCGCCTGACGCTTCATCGATCGTTTCCCTCCCAGCCTAAAGAATCCCTTTCATTCACAGATCTGACGGTCAATCCGCCGGCTGCCGGACGCCCGCCTTTTCAACCGAGATTTTTGGGCCATCGAGCGGCCCTGAAATCTTGAGCACGTGTCCAGCTCCGAAATCACTCGCGCTGCGGTCTTTGCTTTTTCGCGCACTCGCGGTTTCGATCGACAAGTCGGCGTTTCGCCCGAAGCTGAGTGTTCCATTCACCAACGTCAACTGCTTCCCGCCATCGAGCCGGAAGTCCTCCAGCAGGATGCTGCTGTCTTGCAAACGAATTGAGACTTCTCCCGTGGGCCAACGCGAGACGCCCGTGTGTACGGCTCCGTCCGCGACGCTCGCGTTTACGTCCCACCCGCGAAACTCCACTTGGTTCAAATGAAACTCGCCGCGACCGGCCAGCTTTCCCAGGAGTTCGTCGCGGCCCACACCTTCAGTTTTCACCTGCAAAGTCCCCGAGGCTATGCCGCCCAAGCGCTCCGCAATTCGCCCCGTCCCCGGCAGTTGCGCCAGGTTCACGCGTTCCAATTCCGCGGCGATCTCGTAGACGGGCCTTGGCAAGAACTTCGCATCGATTTTTGCGCGCACTTTGCCGCCCGCCCATTCTGCCTGCGCTTCACGCACATCGAGTTGGAGATCATGGAGGGACCCCTTGGCCAGCACTTGTTCCAGCTTCAACTTTTCGATCGTCAATTGCGCGATGCCCAGCTCGCCTTCCGCATTCACGCGGCGGACCAGTTCACTCGCAGGGGTGCTCGGCGTCGATCCTCCAAGCAGCGGGGGCAAAAGCCGCTGCAACCAGCTTGGCCGCGCTCTCGGCCCGACCCAACGATCCAGGTCGGCAGCGTTCAACTGGTCCGCGAACAAATGAAATTTCCAATTCGCGCCATTTTCTCCTTCGGCCCTTGCCGTTTCTTCGATGTTGCCCGTCCACGTCCCGCCAAACCCTTCGACTTTCATCACGCGCGCGACGCGCCGCCCTTCGATCCAATCCAACGCACTTTCGGAAATTTTCAGGGGCTGGTTCAACCCTGCCACCGTCAAATTCGCTTTGGTAAAGCCAATCCTGCCATTCCACCGGCCGGTGAGCGGCTGTTTCCACTCCCACTTCGCGATTGCAGTCGCCTGGCCGTTCAATTCCCAGCCATGATTCAGCTGGCGGCCAAACGCCGCAGATAATTTCAGAAAATCTTCTACCTTGTTGAAGTTTCCTTCGACACTGATGCTGCCTGCCCGCGTATTCAGATCGTGCGCAAACGTCAATTCTGCGGCGTTTTCCATGGCCAGCGCCACGCGCCGCCGCTTCGGCGCCACTACGTCGCGAATTTCGCCTCCAAGAGCGACGCGCACCGGCCCAATCGTCAGCATGCCCCACTCGCGGCCTCCGCTCAGCGGACCGATTCGAACGGGCTCCACAAAACCAGGCACTTTCACGATTCCTCCGCTGCTCGAAAGCGCCATCGACTCCAGCGCGAGTGGCCACCCGCGCACGATCATCCCGCCCGTAAAATACTGTTCCACCGTCACACCCTCCGCCACGTCCGGATGAAACGCGCGATACCAGGCCAACAAGTCCGACGCCTGAACCCCCATCGAATCCAGCCGCAATTCCACCGAGGGTGCAGTCCCGCCGACGAGACGGAACATACCGCGGAGATTCGATCTCGCTCCCTCCACGGCAATTTCCTCTCCGAACACGGTCCCCGTGCCAACGTTCCAGCGGCCTTTGACGCTCACATTCAAACGGGGGTTATCGGAACGTTCCGTCAAATCCCATCGATGCATCTGCCCGGCGCGTCCTTGCACCGTGAACCTCCAGTCTCCGGGCGCATCTTCCTTAGCGAGCCCGCTTTTCGCTGTGGCATCCAGCGCAAACACGCCGCGCAAACCGTAATCCTGGCCGCGGAACAGTCGGAAGACGTCCGCCATGGACGCCTCGCTCCAGTGCAAAGTGATTTCTGCCGGCTGAAGGCGTGTCGAAGTCCCCGCCACGTCGCCGAGCACCTTGATCGACCCCACAGATTGCAGCGAAACTCCGCTCCGCCACGGTTGGGCTTCCAACTGCAGTTGCCAGCGCCCGGGGGAGACTTGCTCCACGCTCCCCGAAACAGCCGTGAACGCAAAAGGCAATTTGTCATCCCCGGTCTTAAAGTTGATTCGACCTTCATCGAATTCGATTTTTTCCAGCCGATTCACCGGAGCGACCGGCGAGGGCGGTCCATAGACGCGCCCGCTTTGCGCGGGATTGGCCTTTGCCGACGGCAGCCACCTCTCCAGGTTCCAGCGGCCTTCCGAATTCCGGACCAGAATCAGGCTCGGCTGGTTGAGCGACATGGTTCCAAATTCAAAATGGCCTCTCAGCAGGCCCATCCACCGCAGACCGGCGCTCAGGTGCTCCGCACGGAGAAAGTATTCGTGGCCGAACGCGGGGTCCTCACCCACGGTCACACGGTGGGCATCCAGTTGCGGACTCGGCAGAATCCGCACGTCGAAACTGGCGACCTCCACGGGCCGTCCGAATGCTCTTTCCAGGTGTGTTATAAGGTATGCATGCACGCGGTGGGTCCGCGCCAGAAGAGACACCCCGGCCTGCAAGACGATGATGAGAGCTACGATCACCAGCGCCGGTTTCCACCACTTTTGCAGCTTGCTCATCTCGCTCGGAAGTTTCGCAGACTCATGCGCAAAAAGGTAGGGGTGTGCCGGTGTTCTGATCGAAGCGAAGAGATTTGTTCGCTCCCTGGTTTCTTTATCTAGGAATGAAATCCTAATGCACCGTATGGAGCATCCGGCCCCATCGCGTTCGAGACGGCAGATGAACCAGCGTTTGAAGAATGCCGGTCAATCGTGACCAAAACGTGGTATCACCGCTATAGTCGCTGCTTTTCGCTTCCACCGACCAGTAAATCAAGAAGGGCCGCCCCATGATGGCATCACGATCAACAAATCCCCAGTAGCGGCTGTCCTGACTGTGATCGCGGTTGTCACCCATGGCGAAATACTTCCCGGGGGGGACGACAATCTCGTCACCCTGAACATACTTGCGGATCTCAGGGCGCCATTCAGGAATGGTGTTGAGCGAAATCATCTGGCCTCTAATGGAAGGGAAAGAATAGTTGAACGGATCGTACGATGCCGACGAATCATGAACCGCATACGGTTCATACAAGGGTTTCCCGTTGATGAACACATCCCCGTCGACCAGTTTCAAACGATCTCCAGGCAGGCCGATGACACGCTTTACGAAATGCTGGTGATCGGCGTAGGGGTACTTGAAAACGATAATGTCGCCGCGTTCCAGTTGCCGGTACGGAAGCAATTTTTCGTACCAGGCGCCCGTGCCGCCGAAAATAAACTTATTCACCAGCAAGTGGTCGCCGATCAGCAGCGTGCCCTCCATCGATGCCGACGGAATCTTGAAGGCCTGTACGATGAAACTTGTGCCGAAGAGCGCCAGAATCACCGTCACCAGCAGTGATTCCAGGTATTCGGAAATCGTGGTCTGGTCCGCGCGGTGCTCCTGCTTTTTTTCCGGCGCCTGTTCTTCGATTTCTGTCACTATCTCTTCCGGCATTCCGCCTCAGCCTTTCGCTTCCGGGCGCTCGAGTTGTTCCAAAGCGCTCCGGGCCGCACGTTGCTCCGCCTCTTTTTTCGTGCTGCCTTCGCCTGTTGCCATGCACTCCCCGTCAATCCAAACTTCGATTTGGAAAACCTTTTGGTGGTCGGGACCGCTTTCTCCGGCCACGCGATATTCCGCCGTTGCTTGCCCTCGACCCTGCAAGAGTTCCTGCAAAGCGGATTTGCGATCGGACTCCGAGATGCGCTCACCG